>Ga0105050_10005231_pt1 | contig 16774 bp, 10 predicted proteins | sample FRY01_FD_78088 | JGI IMG/M metagenome (GOLD analysis project Ga0105050, IMG submission 78088) | Freshwater microbial communities from Lake Fryxell liftoff mats and glacier meltwater in Antarctica - FRY-01 | ecosystem: Environmental > Aquatic > Freshwater > Ice > Glacier meltwater ... | reverse complement strand
CCAAGCGTTCCAACTTTCCAAGTCGTACGGTTGGCCATCCGCAATATTTCTGGCATTGTACGATGAATTGTCCAGTACCGTTTCGTCTAAGTCCAAAATGACCGCGGGTGGTTTCATCCAATAGCGGTCATTCTCTAATTGCACTTCATCGGCAGACCACAAGCGATCATCCAATCCGGTGACCATTTGTAAAGTCGCTAAGCGATACGTTTGCCTCGCCAAAATTCGATATTCCGCTGCCTGTTGAACCCACACTACCGAATTGTATCGGCCATCTTTTGTCACATCGATTTCAGGCCCAGCTTCAAGCGTTGCAACTTGCCCAAGGCTTAGATCTGGCAGAACAAAACACAACACCCACAGTGCAAACAGAGTTAACCGTGAAAACCTGGCAACACTTTTGACTCTGCTTCCGCTTCCAAAAATCAACATGCCTTCACTCCGCCTTATTTCAATAATCTCAATCACAAGTCCAATCCTCAACTTTCGCCACGTATCCAAATCGCCTTCACCCCGGCGGCCAGTCCACGATCGCCAGCCTTCCGTTCTACGCCATCGAATGACGAAGAACTTAGCTCAACCGGACCACTTTCAATCTTGCCCAAGGCGATCACGCCTGGTGACAAGCGTTTGATACATTCACCCAGCAAATACGCCAAGCCATTGGGGGTATAATCAGCCGAATGAGCGGTCAGCAAAACGAACTGCAAACTTTCATCGCACAAATGACTTAATTGCTGGACAAGAACGGGCAAGTCGGTATGAATTTTCCACACTTGCTTCTTGGGGCCATGCCCGTAAGCTGGCGGGTCGATGATCAAGCCCTGATACTTTCGCCCACGCTTGACTTCGCGCTGCACATAAGTCATCACATCGTCGCAAATCCAACGAATCGGTAACGGCTGGTCGTAACTAGCCTGCGCGTTTTGCCGCGCCCACTGGATCGTATTCTTCGCCCCCTCGACATGAGTCACCGTCGCACCCACGCCCGCCAGCGAAATACTAGAACCGCCCGTGTAGGCAAACAAGCTAAGCACTTCCAACTTAAGTTTCTCATTGGTGACGTCCGGACTGGATGGACTGTCCAGCAACAACGCCTGGCCCACGTCCTCATCACCCAGAGGCAGATCCGCCGCTTCACGATTCTGAAAAACGTCGGCAGACACTTCCGTCTGCTCGTCCGAAGATGGCTCGTGTAAAGATGGCTCGTGCGCAAATGAATCGTCCGACAGGCAACGGCGAACTTTTTGGGCAAGGCGCCGCCAATGTTGAAAGTGTTCAGCAAACCAACCGACGTTCCCAAACGGCGTAAGCTTCAACAGAAAAGTTGCCATGTCCAATCGGCATTTCCAAGTAAAATCATTTCCCGAATTGATCTCGGTCCACTTGGGTTCAGCCGCATCGAGTGAAGTTTCCGGGCCCGCTTGCACCCCCAAGGATTCGGCGACCTCGACGGGCAGACCCACGGTGTTGACGTACCAATTGCCTTGCTGACGTTCGGATAGCCGGAAATAGAAATTCGCTTTCGCCCACAAGTGCGGACGTCTGGGCTGAATTGCATCCGACGCTGGAGAAGGTCGATCCAAGATCCAAATCCCCATTCTTTCCAGCTTGCGGCCATCACCGTAGTCCAACAATTGATAATTTTCGGCAGACGCTGGAGCGGGAATCATCGAATCGGTATGTCCTGTCAAAATTGTTTGGGAAACGGTCGCCTATCAAGTGCGGCAGCTTCATGATGCTGGATCCGAAACCGCGCAACCGTTATTTAGAATCATCAGTCAAATAGCCTACAGTTGCAAGGAGGATTTCCATCGTTCAAACTGTTGCCGGGAAACTATTGTACCCTTAAGACCAAATAACAGCCAAAGCGTTGGACGGATCCAACCGCGAGAACTTGTTTTCGTTGCCCAGTCGCCAAGGATGCAAACCCACTTTTAGGCCCAATCAGCCTTAATCGAATTAGAAAGCTGCGAAATGAGTTACTATCTTGGAATCGATATCGGGACCTCGAGCACTAAAACCATTTTGATTGACCCAGAAGGCAACATTCTGGCCGAAGCGACCGCCACTTACGGTCTTTCGATTCCCAAGCCGTTGTGGTCGGAGCAGGATCCCGAAGATTGGTGGCAGGCAACGGTAAAAACCGTTCGCGAAGTAGTTAAAAAAGCCGGCATCGACAAAGCGGCCGTAAAGGCAATTGGTCTTTCGGGACAGATGCACGGAAGCGTCTTCTTGGACAAGGACATGAAAGTCATTCGCCCTGCCCTACTATGGAATGACCAAAGAACTGCTGCCCAATGCCAACAGATTGAACAGCTGGCCGGCGGCAGAAAAGCGTTGATCAAGATGGTGGCCAACCCAGCATTGACGGGTTTTACCGCACCCAAAATCCTGTGGCTGCGCGACAATGAAAAGAAAAATTTTGATCGAACCGTCAAAATTTTGCTACCCAAGGACGATGTCCGCCGACGAATGACCGGCGATTTTGCAACCGATGTCAGCGACGCCAGCGGCATGCTGTTGCTAGACGTTGCTAAACGACAATGGTCCAAGCCGTTGCTTAGCAAATTGCAATTGGATGAATCGCTTTTTGCAAAAGTTTACGAATCCGAAGAAGTTACCGGGCAACTAACATCGGCCGCCGCCAAGGAATTGGGACTAACGACCGCTTGCTTGGTCGTCGGTGGCGCAGGCGACTGTGCCGCGAATGCTTTGGGAACCGGCGTGGTCAAGTCAGGTACCCTTAGCACCAGCGTGGGTACCTCGGGAATCATGTTCGTACATAGCGATCAAATGGAATTCGACCCGGCCGGTCGATTGCACACGTTCTGCCATGCAGTCCGAGGCAAATGGCATATGATGGGCGTGACGTTGACTGCCGGTGGAGCCCTGCAGTGGTTTGCCGAACAAATTGCGACCGAATTGTCAAAGAACAAGAAGGTGAACGCGTACCAGGTGTTGTCCCAAGAGGCAAGTCAAACGCCCACAGGCAGCGAAGGCCTTTTCTTTTTACCGTACATGACCGGCGAACGAACACCTCACGCTGACCCCAACGCACGAGGCGCTTTTGTCGGACTGACCCTGAAGCATAGTCGAGGACATTTGGTGCGCTCGATTATCGAAGGCGTCACGTATGCGATGCGAGATTCGCTGGAAATTTTGCAAGGCATGAACGTGCCAGTGAAACAAATCCGGGCATCGGGCGGCGGCAGCAAGAATCCGTTTTGGCGACAATTGCAGGCCGATGTTTTTGGGCAACCGGTTGTAACCATCAACGCCGAGCAAGGACCCGCGTTCGGCGTCGCACTGTTGGCAACCGTCGGTGGCGGCGAATATCGCTCGGTCGAAAAAGCCTGCGATGCCACGATTAAGGTCGTCGAAAAAACGCCCGTCGATCGAAAGGCGGCCAAAGTTCACAATTCGAATTTTCCCGAATTCCAACAACTTTACCGCTCTCTGAAGGACGATTTCGTTCGCATCGCAGAACTATAAATGTCGGCCAGCAGCCACCATGAAAATACCTCTACACAACGCCAGCAAGTGGCTATTGAATTCATTCGCCTGCGCTGAGTGCTGCTATGCGGTAAGTTTCCCCTGCCGCTTGCCTTAGCAAGCGTTCAAGAGCAAGAGAAGCGTTCCAGGAACATTTGGTAAGCGTTCCAGGAACATTTGGTAAGTGTTCCAGGAACATTTGGTAAGCGCTCCAGAAACATTTGGTAAGCGCTCCAGAAACATTTAGCAAACTTTGTGCCGGTGGTACTTGAGTTAAAGCACAGCGGTTGCGCACTCCGCTACCACCGGTGAACCCGGTTCAATGCGAGTCGTGACGGACAAAAGATGCCTGCAATCGTATCGGAAATTCGCATCTTGCAACGATTCCACTTGATCGGCAGTTGGATTTGATTCTATAACCCAAGACATGAATTCGAGTTTCTGGGTCAAGTGACAGATTCACGGACACTCAATAAGAGTTAACAGAGGACCTTGTGAGAATTTCGTTGCGTGGGGCTGGAACCACTCTATAAACTCATACTCGAAGAACGCCCTGCCGCTTCCCCGGCTTTAGCCTTTACCGCAGCCTGTTCAAACCTAAGGAACCGCTTCATGCATGCACGAAAACAACAAGGTTCAAGCGAATATCAAGCGACCAAAGTAGATTCAAACACGATTCGTCGAACCTTCGTGCTATCAGCCAAAATTGAACAAAAACGCTGGCTAGAAAATCCGTTGAATGTTCAAACCGCTGTATCTGAGTTCACCGGCAAAGGGTCATCTTGGACCAAACGACAGAATCAGAAGTTCAGCGAATTGAAGAACTCTGGTGACTCACTTTCCAACAACGGCACGGACGCCCCCAGTCGTATCACGGGTGACGACGACGGAGAATCTGGATTTTGTGGCGGGGCATTTTGGCCGGTTGAATCGCTGATGCAATCGTTTACTCAACCAACACCCGCGATTCCTACCGGCGTTAACCTAAGCGTCAATACAGTCCACCAATTGCTTGAGGACATGACAGCCGACGACTCGAAAACGGTCACGCCGCAAGAGGCTGGAATCGATGCCTTCGCGTTGACCTCCAAAGGTGATGCCCTGCACACGATTTACCTGGACTTCAATGGCCACACCACTGCCAACACCGACTGGAACGATACGTATAACGACGGCAAAAACTTTACGACTCCCGCGTTCAGCATGGATGGATCTAGCAGCTTCAGCACTGCAGAAACCGCACGAATCTTGAACATCTGGCGGCGAGTCGCCGAGGATTTTCGACCGTTCGATGTCAACGTGACCACCAAAGCTCCGTCTATCAACGACCTACGAAAATCCAATGCCAACGACCAGCGCTGGGGCATTCGAGTGGTGGTGGGCGGTTTGGGGAACCAGTGGTTAGGGCAGTCTGGGGGCGGCATCGCGTTTTTGGATTCATTTAACTTCGCCTCCGATACCCCGGCGTACATTTTTTCTGCCGAGTTCGACGAAGATGAAAAAAATGTGGCCGAAGCGATCTCGCATGAAACCGGACACACGCTGGGCCTAATCCATGACGGGCGGAACACCCCCGCCGAAGAATATTATGCAGGCCACGGGACGGGAGTCACCGGTTGGGCTCCGATCATGGGCGTGGGTTACTATCAAACGTTAACCCAATGGTCCAAAGGCCAATACGGTTCGGCCAGCAATCCGCAGGACGATTTGAAAATCATCACCACCGAAAACGGTTTCGGCTATCGCAAGGATGATCATGGAAATTCAGTGTCTGACGACACGATCATGACATTGAATTCTAACAACTTCGTGGGCAGTGGCATCATCGATCGCAGTAACGACGTTGATTTCTTCAGCTTCGGCGTTCAAACTTCTGGACGATATCAGATCAATGTCTCGCCTTTCTTCAAGGGGCCCAATCTGGACGTAGCGGTACGACTTTACGACGGCCAAGGTAGCCTCCTAAAATCGTTCAACCCGCAAGCTGAAATCAATGTCGCTACCTTACAAAGCTTTACACCAGGTCAATACTTTCTACGAGTCAACGGAGTGGGACTGGGCGATCCGGCCACGACAGGATACTCCGACTACGGCAGCCTAGGGCAGTACAACATTCGAATCATTCCCAAAGATATCGATGTCATTGTGCCAACGGTCCAAATTTTCCAACAGGACGCCGCAAAGACCGAAGGAAATAGCGGAACTATGTGGTTCACATTCCGCCTGCTGAGACAAAACAACCTGAAGATCCAGACGATTGTTAACTACCAAGTCTCGGGCGTCACCAGCGGGAATTCCGTCGATCGATTCGATTTTGTCGGCGATCAATTCGCATCAGGCACAGCAACTTTCGAATTTGGCAAGATCGATGCGACCCTGTCGATCGCGGTCAAAGGCGACTCCGTTTGGGAGAAGCACGAACGATTGCAAGTGACGATCTCCAACGCAGTGAACGGACGAATTACCAAAAACACCGTGGTGGGAACCATTTTCAACGACGACCAGTTTGGTGGAGGCGCCCTGGCGGCGGCTTTGCCAACTATCCCAAACGAGAGTCTTCAAACGCATTCGCCGTCCTTCGAATCTTTACAAGCTTCCAACCAGACCATGGTGTCGTTGGAATTGCCTGCAACCTCGCGCAAGGCCCAGCCTTCGCTGGTAACCAGCAATCAGGTCGCTGCGTTGTCAGCGTTGACCCACGGCGAAATCGACCCTCGCTTACCCACCTCACAATCGATGTCACTAGAATCGATGTCACTAGAATCGATGATGGCAACCGCTAATCCTAACCAACGCTTGCCAACCCTTTTGGCCCAGGCAACCGACGGCGTTGCGGCAACCGACGGCTGGCTATCCTAGTTTCAATTCGGCAGCAATAGAACTGCGTAGCCCCGCTGAGGCAAGCGAGTCACAACCAACACCCGTCGCTCGGGAAGACGAAGATAGCGGGTAAACACTCGGCATACAAAACGCTTGGTCGCAACCGATCATGCGATCTTCAACAAAATTGCCTCGCCCCAAATGCGGTTCACGTGCGACAAATCCCAGACACCGACGTCAAGAAATAAAAACAGCCAACCCCGTCATTGGGGTTGGCTGTTTTCTTAATTCAGTCCACCGCACCATTGGCGGTCGGAATCATAAACGTGTCAGATCACGTTCTAGGCACTCGCTTCTACAGTCATATCTTCCATATCTTCGTATTCAGCTTCCAAGACTTCCTTGTCCAGCGAAACGATTGGCGGACGAGTGACCGCTTTGTCGATACCAGCGATTGGAAGGACGTCGTTCAAATTTTCGCTCAGGCGTTGCACGATCTTCTCACGAGTCATGCCACCAAATTGGCTGGAATTCGGGCAGGATGACAAAGGCCCTTCGTAGTTGATTTCATTCAACCAACGCAGCACAACCACGGTGAAGGTGTTATCTTCGGGTTGCAGAATCAAACGACTCTTCAACTTCGCGTCGCTCTTGACCAAACCTTCGGGGAAGTCCGCAAAACGAACCGAAATCACTTGTTCGCCGGTCAAAGTCTTCAACTGGTCGATGGTTCCTGAACCCAGGTGCCAATGCCAAGTATCTAACATCAAACCAACATTCGAGGCACCCACCATCTTGATCAAAGTCAACAGTTCTTCACCGGTGGTAATAAACTTATGCTCGAATCGTTGCTCGGCTTCCAAAGTGGCATTAAAGGCAAGACCGATCCTAATCCCAATCTTATCCAATTCAGCAGCGACTTCGCCAATTCGCAAACGATAACGTTCAAAATTCTCTTGGAACGGCAACGAACTACTTGCAGGAACGTTGATGTATGCACGTTTGGCGTTCAGTTTTTCGCTGAGATCAGAAAAGACCACCAACTTGGCCAAACTGGCGCGAAACTTCTCTTCGTCGGCACGGAAATCGATTGGCAATTCATAAGCGCCAACTTGCAACGACTTTTCAGCGGCCAACAAATATTGGCAAGCGAATTCGGGGCTGACATCGATCGCTCGACCCACCATGTCGTTCATATCGACATCGATACCATGAAATCCATAAGTCAAAGCCAATTCGATCATTTCGTTTTGACGTCCGGAAACACCCAGACCTTCACCGACCAGATTCTTAAACACAAAGCGCTCCTGTCTATTGCTCGCCCACCCAAACAGTTCGGGCAGCTTTTTTTTAAATACCACTTGGAAACCCAAGCAGCTTGAATCATCAAAACAGCGTCCAACGCTGGGAAATCAACACGATTACTTATCAATCCAACGTCTATAGCGAGATGCCCGAAAGATTTAATCGAAGGCGTATCCACGGCATATCGTGCCGGATTATCACAAAATCCCACAACTTTTTCAAGGTGTTTCATCACTCATTATCGCTGTAATGGACTTAATATTTGCCCACGATTGGCTGCATTGCTTCTTTTTCCGGGTAAACAACCGGCGGTCCGCTCGCCCCTGGCCCAAAAAGACCAAGCCCTGCTGACCACGGCAAACTACCAGAAATCCTCCGAAATCGCCCAATTCCCCGCCACGGACTCGCTCTAAAACGCCAGGAAACGCGACGAACGACACTTAGCAGGCCGACTACGTTGCGTTCCAGGCTGTGCTGAGTTCATGGCTGTGCTGAGTTCATGGCTGTGCTGAGTTCATGGCTGTGCTGAGTTCATGGCTGTGCTGAGTTCATGGCCTGCCTGTTCAGATCGAGGCCGATTTAGGAATTGGGTCAGCAACAAAGCCCATCCGGCAGGCCATCGACTCGAATCCTCAGGCATCTCGAAACAAGCCCAGACCCCGCAGATCTACGGGTAAAGCCTGGCAAACGTGCTTCAGGACCGTAGCAAAGAAGCGCGCCGAATGAGTCGCCAACGCCGTGCAAGTCGCCAACGCCGTGCAAGTCGCCAACGCTCGATAAGGCACCGCGGACGCTCTGGTGCGACATTATTGACGACCGGCAACCTAAACGGACGCCGCTTGCCCTGCAAACCGAACGACATTGCACAAACGACCCAGAAACGCCAAATCGCCCTACCTACGCTCCGACTTACCCTCTTTACAGTTTCATTGATTGCCAAATTTTCAGGCGCATCCGCTGACACAACGACCAAACGAACTAGAAATCTGCAGCTTCTAACCTTTCAACCCTCCGTGAATTCTGCTTAAATATTGGTACTGAAGGAAAAACTATTTTGGGCAACGGTTCAACTTCAACGCCCCAATTCCGTCATCTTTGGTGACTGATTTCATTAGATTCGAAGAAGAATACAGCTTCTTTCAATTTTTCGAAGTGGTTTTATTCATCGTCTTGCGGGAAAGGGCCAGCTATCGCTTGGTACAACTAGGTAATCGAACAGGATTGGGTTGCCCATTTTATAAGCGGGTATCAAAGCAAGTTCGCACCCACATCAAGTCTGTATCAACCAGGTCGCACTCGTCAATCGGCAGAACGATTTTCGGTTCGCAACTGTTTTTTGGCGACTCTTTGTGCCGATGAACAGACATCTTCTTTGAAGGCATCTTCTTCTTCGAAGGTAGAGTGTCTCTGAAGGCCTAGTTTAATCGGACGAACCGATGGCGAGCCGATTTGAAATCGCGAGTCGAACCCAGAAGACGGGTCGATTGGGAATTGACACTTATGAAATCCGGACGTGAACGTTCGGTCATTTAAATATCGGGCGCTGTCGTACTAGTCAGATGCCTTTGGGAAGTAACCGAATGAATCACTTACAAGTTCCGCACAGCAAGTTTGAAGCACCAACACAATCGGGCGGGCGAGTAGTCGAAAATACTTCTGATGCAAATTTGGCTAGGCTAGGTGGTCGCGACGCGGCCTCAATTCCGTTGCCCAAGGGCGTGAACATCAAGCGCGTCTACATTAGCTACGTGATTTCGCTTGTCGCTTTCCATCTCCTGGCGCTACTGATTTTTGTTCCCTGGTTCTTCAGCTGGGCGGGAGTCGCTTCATTGGTGGTGGGAACGTATCTTTTTGGTGCGGTGGGGATCCCAATCTGTTACCACCGCCTGCTGACGCACCGCAGCTTCAAAACGCCCAAGTGGTTTGAACACGTTTTAACGACATTGGCGCTTTGCAATGGACAAGAGACTCCTATTCGCTGGGTTGCCTGGCACCGTTTGCACCATAACGAATCTGATCATCAAGAGGATCCACACAGCCCGCTGGTTAACTTCTTCTGGTCTCACTTTCAGTGGCTGGTGTACGAGAATAAGGGCACTGATAAGTTTGTGCTGTATAAGAAGTACGCCCGAGATCTGCTGGAAGATCGTTACTATATGTGGCTGGAAAAACGAGCCTATGCAGGCGTTGCCATCTTTATCGGACACGGAATTCTGATCTACTTGGTGTCGTGGCTGGTCTTTGGTGCAATTTACGGATTCGGAGCCGAAGCGTTTCGTTTGGCGACTAGCGTTTTTATCTGGGGTGTGATCGCAAGAGTCGTTTGGGTTTGGCACATCACTTGGTCGGTCAATTCGTTATCGCACATGTTCGGTTACCGAAATCATGATACCGATGACCATAGCCGAAACAACTGGTTTGTTGCTTTGCTGACCTCGGGCGAAGGCTGGCACAACAATCACCACGCGGATCAATCCGCGGCAACGGTCCAGCATCGTTGGTGGGAGATTGACCTGAACTATTACATTATCAAATCGTGGTCGTGGGTCGGATTGGCTTCAAACATCGTACCGCCGATGCACGTGCGTCGCGCCCAACGAGACAAGCGAAAGTTGAAAGACAAATCTTAGGGCAATGTTCCCTCAAAACAATGTTCCCTCAAAACAATGTTCCCTCAAAACAGTGTGCCCTCAAAACAGTGTGCTCTCAAAACAGTGTGCTCTCAAAACAGTGTGCTCTCAAAACAGTGTGCTCTCAAAACAGTGTGCTCCAAAGCAGCGGGGCACGCTGCATGTCTTGATTCGATTCCGCAGTACTCCAGGCCATTTGCGGCACGGTTGGTCTAAGCTCGCGGCACGGTTGGTCTAAGCCCGTGCAAACTCTGGCATTCCAACCTTGACTTGCCGACCGAGCCTACCGTCGGAATTACGGCCTGAGGGTGCTTGATTGATCAGTTGGATTTTTTCGACTTCAAGGTTTCCGAAGTGGCGAGTCTGAAAGCGTAAAGGTGGCTGGTGGTGCGCAAGTAGATCGCTTGTTCATCCACGGCAGCGGTCGCGGCGATAGGTTCAGCAAAATCACGTTCGAACACAATTTCAAAGCCGCCCTTGGTTTCTAGTAACGTTACCACTCCCTGTTCCGATGCAACCAACAATTGGCTGCCCACGACGATAGGTGACGAACGATAATGCCCGCCCGCAGCTAAGCGTTTGCGATGGATCACGGTTCCCTGTTCGGCATCGACTACCGTCAACACACCGCCGTCGGCAATCATAAAAATCCGATTCTTAAATAGTAACGGCGATGGCGTTTCGGGGATCCCTCGATGCAAAGCCCAACGCACATGCGTCGTACTGACATCGCCTTGACCACCCGGACCGATCGCAATCAAATTCGGTTTACCTCGGTCAAACGAAACCGCCTTTAGAAATTCTTGCTCGGTCCATCGGCCATCGCGATCCGCATCGATCCCCTGGAACATGCCATCCAATCGTTTCCGCCGCTGCTGGGGATCTGTCGGCAACGGTAAACCAAATCCTGGGTGCCCGACCGGCAATTCGGGCCGGAAAGGAAAAGTAAAATCGCCCGTCATTTCTTCGCGTTGCAGATGCTTATCTCCATTAGCGTCAAACTGAATCACCGCCTCCCAAAACGGCTGGCGATCGGGATTCTCATCTGCCACACCACCCAACATTGCGGCCGCTGCGATGATCACTCCATCCCCAACAATGGGTCTGGCAATCGTCTCCCGCGAGAAACCGTTGACGTACCACTTCTGCTGACCGGTCGCCAAATCGTACCCGCACACTCGGCCGTTCCCCAACACAACCAATTCCTGTACCAAGTCGTCACCCGTTTGCTTGGGATCCAATGCAATCGACATCCCGCTTTCAGTGTCGGAGTTTTCAGTGTCGGAGTTTTCAGTGTCCAAAGCGTTCACTCTTGGATGCGTCCAAATCGTGGGCGTCGACCAACCGCTTCGGTGCAGAGGCCTGGCTGTTTCCCAAACCAATTCGCCCGTATCTTTCCTCAAGGCAATGATTTTTGAACGACTCAGTTGACTCTCTGGCATATTGGAATCGTCATCCAACACCAAAATGACCAAATTCTTGTGAATCACTGGCGAAGTCGACATTCCATACAGGCTACTGGGTGTCGGCAACGCCTTCTGCCACAGCAATTCGCCAGCGTGGTCATAACACAACAGGCCGTACGAACCAAAGTAAACCAGCACATGCCCAGAATCCACAAACGGCGTTGACGCCGCAACGCTGCCCGCCGAATGCACTCTCTCCAACGGCACCTCCGGAGCAGCTTTCTTCCACGCAACAACGCCTGTCCCCGTCTTGATAGCGATTGTCCACAGGCGCCCCTCCTCGATCGCCGTTAAAAAGACCAATGATTCGGATAACACGGGAGAAGAGTACCCCGGCGGCACAGAAATTTCCCAAGCTAACGATTCAGAATCCAAAGCGGGTAACCAACGGTCGGAATCGAAAACACCCGCCCCGTTTGGACCTCGAAATTGATTCCAAGGCTGATCAGCGACCGCTAACCGAACGCCTGCCATACCCAAGACAACCGTACCCAAGACAACAATGGCTAGTGCCCTGGCAAAATGCGAAAAATTCCTTGCACGATTGACCCAACACCCTAAGCGTCGCTCTGTGTTTCGCATCGACATTCACCACACTTCCAAAACAATTCGGTACACGGAATTTTCACGATCGCAGACACAGGCTGGGGTTCACGATCCTAAAAAATCTAGCGCGAACCAAGTATGACTAATGCCGGAAAAACACAAACAAAAACCTTCCTGGCCCACAATAGTCAACCACCAGATGAGCTAGAACTGTCGCGGCATTTAGAACCAGCCACCCGTTCTATTTACTTTTAGCAGAGGGCTTTTTGCCTTCGGGCTTCTTTTCATTCTTCTTTTCGGATTTTGCAAACAAGAAGGCTTCGCCCACTAATTCCTCGAAGCGGCGGCGTTGGTCACTCTTCAAATTGGAAAGCAATTCCTTTCCAGCTTTGGCACGCAGTTCCTGAATTTCTCGCTCTAATTTTTCTTCAATCTCTTTCTCCGCCTGACGTAAGGTTTTTTCCTGCCCACTGGTCAACTCCAATTCCGAACGGATCGGTTCGGCCACAATCACATCCACTAGGCCGCGGCGTTCCAACTGCCGCTGCAATGCCAGTTGTTTCAGTCGCTTCAATTGATGCGGCAAAAACATTCCTTCCATCTCGGACCTCACATTCAGGTTCATGCTTCGAACGGCATTCGCCACCTCTTTCGGGTCTGACAGATCCATCGAACGCAGGCGATCGGACAGCCCATCACGCAAGCGTTGGTTCATGGACTTCATGTCTTCGAATTGTTCATCCACAATTTCCAGTTCCGCCCGAACACTTTTGTCTGCTAACAGATCCATGGTGGCGTTGTCGGTATTGAGTCCGAAAGCGTTAGCGGTCTGCCCAATCGGATTTCCCAAAGCTAAGTCGTTTAGCACCGGCAACATAGCGTTGATCTCAGGATCGTTTAGCGATTTTAGTCCGCCAAAAAATTGTTGATATTCATCTCGGTTGGAAAAAACACCCTGACTGACGATGGGATCCTGCTCCGTTTGTTTCTCTTGCCCTACACCGTCAGAAACCCAAGCCAAATTAAGGCACAACGACAACGATAACAGAAATAAACTTCTCATTTTTCATTCCAAACTAAAAATCAAAAGACAAACAAACAAACGGCCTGCGATGCAATCCATCTGCAGTGCAAGTTGGGTTCACAATCAACGGGCAAAATGGCACTGCTTCCAACGACCCACCAAGCGACTACACCAAAGCAGGACGAGCGAAATACATGACGTCGCTCTTTTGAAGGTCCAATTTCATACCCAGATAAATCGCAATGTTTTGCGATGCCAGGTTATCCAACTTCACACGAGCACAGATCGGGCCAGAGAATTGATCGGCCAGTTGTTTGGCCATCAATTTAGCAACGCCCTGCCCTCGCCAATTCGGTGCAACCGTCCAGGACAATTCATGGACCGACGAATGTCTATCGGATCGCGCCGTGCCTACCGCCTGGCCTTCAACATAAGCGATAAACAATTGGTGATCCTGACTCACCAGCACTCGATTGACCCACGCCAAATGCTCCTCCCAGCCAACCACGGCAATACTTAGACTCGCCGCCCGGGTCACCGGATCGTTGCGCCATTGCAACAACAGCGGTGCATCTTCAATCGTTGCCAATCGAAGGGTCACTTGCAATTGCGTCACGATCGATTGCCTCCCTTCATCTCCACTTATCTCCACTTATCTCCACACTAGATACGACGTCTAACGCGACGCCTTCAAACCTTGCACAAGTGTCTTTAATTCCTGCTGCGCCTTGGTGTCATCTTCCCTCGGCTTGTCGTGCAACGCAGGCAACAGTTTATCCCAAACGAAATTCAGTTCCTTTTGCATGTTGCCCGTATTGGCCGTGATCGCAACCACCAAATCTTGTTCGGGCACCACAATGCAATATTGTCCATCTTTGCCATCGCCACGAAAGGCATTGTTGCGGCACTGCCAGAATTGAAAGCCATACCCTTGGGCCCAATCACTACTGCCGCCTTCACCATTGGAAACCTGCTTCGAGGTTGCTTGTTTGATCCAATCGGCGGGAACCAATTGCTTTCCATTCCACTGACCTTGCTGCAAATAGAGTTGCCCAAATTTTGCAATATCTTGAGTCTTTAAAAACAGTCCGTATCCTCCAATCGAGACATCCTGCGGGCTTCTGTCCCAGCGTGGATCTTCGATACCTAAGGGTTGAAACAGTCGAGGTTTCAGGTACTCTAAAACGGTTTGACCTGTGACTTTTTGAACGATCGCCGAAAGCATATAAGTCGCCGGAGTATTGTAGCGAAAGTGAGTCCCTGGTGTATGAGGAACCGGATGGGCTAAAAAAGCACGGGCCCAATGCTTTGCCTTCCGCCAATCCACTTCTTCGCTGTGACCGGCAGTCATCGTCAACAAATCCCGAACCCGCATCGCCTTGAGATTTTCCGACTGAGTTTCGGGCAAATCTTCTGGGAAAAATTGGATCACTTGATCGTCCAAACTTAGCTTGCCCTCCTGGATCACCAAGCCAACCGCAGTGGAGGTAAAACTTTTGCTCAAAGACCAAAGCACGTGCGGTTTCTCAGCTGATTCAGGCTTCCAATACGCCTGAAGGATCACATGCCCATGTCGCAAGACGATGACGCTATGCATCGAATCGACTCCCGTGTCTGCCGCCTGAATAAATTGGCAAAGTCCAGCCGTTGAAACCCCTTGGGACTCGGGACTGCTAATGGGCAAAGTGGTTCCTTGCATCGCCAACGTTTCCCGATCAACCAACGTTCCCCGATTGACCAGCGTATCTTTTAACGCTTCGGCATCCTGACCTTTCAAATCACTGGTCGTGATCACGGACCATCCAAGGATCCAGAGTAACGCAAGAAAGTTCTTCATAATGTTTTATTCCAAAACAGTTCTTTGCAACGCATGCAACTCATTTAAATCGCCAAGAACAGTCGACGCCCACGACGAATACCCGCCTATCAGTTTAACACAATTGCCGTTCTCAAACTGCGGTCATTGATCTTTCTGAGTGTAAACGAAATTGATGGCAAGCCAGAGACAAGCCCCGTCCCGCTGGTCACCATTTCATCATTGGATTCAAAGTTTGCCTTGCACGTGACCGCTGTTCTATCGGGTGACGGCATCTTCGATGAACGGGGTTGGATTCTCCGCCTGTATCGACAATTCAACCACCTAGCTTTTCATCGCCTCCCCCTTGGACTAACCTCTTTAGTTCGGAAGTTGACTGGGTTTGACAAACACGGGCCTTCAATCACATGAACGCTTAACTTAACCGATAGGGTGCTTGGAAATGTTGGATCGCTTACTGGTATGTTTTGTAGCCTGGGCGTTGTTGAGTGTGGCAAGCGAATGTTCGTCTGCCCAAGAACCCAAGATTGGCGGAACCGCCCGACTGGAATCCTGGAAAGTCAACCGAGCGATGGCGGTAGCGTCACCCTATCGCAATCTCCAATGGCAATCGCTGGGCCCAAAATTTGCCGGCGGTCGCATCGAATCCATCAAGACCCCCAAAGGCGATTTGGGAACCATCTATGCGGGCGTGGGTGCCGGCGGCGTATGGAAGTCTTCCAATGGCGGTCTGACTTGGAAACCTATTTTCAGTCAGCAATCCACGTTCGCGATTGGCGATTTGGCGATTGCCGATCGTGATCCGAATGTGCTTTGGGTGGGGACGGGCGAGTGTCATCTGTCGGGTAGCTCTTACCCAGGCAATGGTGTCTTCAAATCTATTGATGGCGGCGAACATTGGCAACACATGGGCCTGGAAAACAGCGATCATATCGGTAAGGTCGTCATTGATCCAAACGACGAAAATATTGTTTACGTGGCGGCGATGGGAAATTCCAACCCAAATAGCCAACGCGGCGTCTACAAGACAATCGATGGCGGTCAGTCGTTTAAGCAAGTCCTGTTTGAACAGGGCCAAGTCGCATTCGTTGATTTGGTGATCGATCCGACTAATCCCAATCGCTTGTATGCATCGGCTTGGGATCGTTCAGGAGGTCAAAACAGCGGCGTTTTCCGCAGCGACGATCAAGGTGAAACTTGGAAACGCTTGGCCGGCGGTTTGCTGGACAAGGATGTTGACCGGGTCGCCATTGATGTTTCAACGTCCAAGCCTGGCGTAATTTATGCCTTGATGGTAGACCGATCGTCTCCCGAACTGGCCCGGCGCCGAAATGCGTCGATCCTGTTTCGTTCGGATGATGCAGGCGAATCCTGGAAACGAACTCATGACGGCTATGTGCCCACTTATGTTGGCTGGGACTTTTGTGATGTTCGAGTCGCCCCGGATGATGAAAATCGAATCTACGTGGGCGGACTCAGGTTGATCATTTCACAAGACGGCGGCAAAACGTTCTTGGGTGAAGGGGGGTTTGCGACCCACCAACGGACCGATCAAGTCTTCCGCTTGCATCCTCACCGAGGGGTCGGGATGCACTTGGACGTGCACGACATTTGGATCGATCCTCAACACCCCGAACGCGTCATGCTTGGCAACGACGGCGGACTGTATGTT
>Ga0105050_10005218_pt1 | contig 16804 bp, 16 predicted proteins | sample FRY01_FD_78088 | JGI IMG/M metagenome (GOLD analysis project Ga0105050, IMG submission 78088) | Freshwater microbial communities from Lake Fryxell liftoff mats and glacier meltwater in Antarctica - FRY-01 | ecosystem: Environmental > Aquatic > Freshwater > Ice > Glacier meltwater ... | reverse complement strand
GCCCATCATCACCTTGTCTTTGGCGTCCTCAAACTCTTGCATAGCCACGAGGCGCTTGCCGCGCCGCGCCGCAAGCAAAGCTGCCTCGTTGACGAGGTTCGCAAGATCTGCACCCGAAAAGCCAGGTGTGCCGCGCGCAATAACGCGACCGTCGACATCAGGAGCAAGCGGGACCTTTTTCATATGTACTTCAAGAATTTTGACGCGGCCGTCAATGTCAGGACGCGGAACAACAACCTGACGGTCAAAACGGCCTGGACGCAGCAAGGCGGGATCAAGCACATCGGGACGGTTTGTCGCGGCCACGATGATGATACCTTCATTAGCTTCAAAACCATCCATTTCGACCAACAGTTGGTTCAGCGTCTGCTCGCGCTCGTCATTTTGGTTGCCAAGACCAGCGCCACGGCTTCGGCCCACGGCATCGATTTCGTCGATAAACACGATGCATGGTGCGTTTTTCTTGGCCTGTTCAAACATGTCGCGCACGCGGCTTGCGCCAACGCCGACAAACATTTCTACGAAATCCGAACCCGAAATCGAGAAGAATGGCACGCCCGCTTCGCCGGCAATCGCACGTGCAAGCAAGGTTTTTCCGGTACCCGGCGAACCTACGAGCAGCGCGCCCTTCGGAATTTTACCGCCGAGACGACTGAATTTATGTGGATCTTTCAAAAATTCGACGATTTCCTGCAGCTCTTCGCGCGCCTCATCGATGCCAGCAACGTCGTCAAAGGTGACCTTGCCGTGTTTCTCGGTAAGAAGTTTGGCCTTGGACTTTCCAAAGCCCATAGCACCACCAGCGCCGCCGCCCTTTTGCATCTGACGCAAGACGAAGAAGGCGATCCCGAGTATTAGCAGGAATGGCAGGGCTTGATAAATCAGGATGAGCAACAGGCTGGGCTGTTCTTCTGCTTTGCCCTGAACGTCGACGCCCTTTTCATCGAGAAGCGGATACAGGCTGTTATCGCCAGGCACGGGAACGGTAACGAACGTTTCATCATTCTGCAGCTTGCCTGTGATCCTTTCAGGCGCAATCGCCACGGATTTAACTTCGCCCGCCTCGACCTTGTCACGGAATGATGAATAGCTGATGCCTTTCGCAGGATCTGAACCGCCGCTAAAAATCGACGCGACGAGCAAAAGCGCCACGATGATAGCAGACCAAATTGCCATGTTACGCAGCATTGGGTTGCCTTTAGGTTCCTGTTCGTCGTTCATCATCAGTGCCTTGGTCTACACCCCATGCGTTGCGCCGGGGATCTTGTGTTTAATGTAGGAGCAATTGCCGGAATGACAATATAAGCGATCGCAATTTCCTGGTCGATTATTGCGCCGTTCGTCGTGCAGGAGCCTTCGTAAAATGCCAGCACGCCCCGCCTCGACATAGAATATCTCCGATCATGGCCGACGCGCCGCTTTCCATTTTGTGCAATAAATGGTCAACGGCGTCGCCGCGCGGTTCCAAAAACGGGTCAATCAGTGCGATAGAGTGAAGCAGCAGCCGCCGCTGAAGCTCTGCCGGAAGCCCGGTTGCATCGCAGAATACCTCCGCATCCGTTTTGGTCACACGCTCTTGCGCGAACTGGTGGGTCATCCAAGCAAGCGCGTCCGCGGCTTCTGCTATGGCGTCGGCCGTGCGCGCTGCACGGTCCGCACGCAACGGGTGGCTGGCCTGTGCCAACCATTGCCGCATTGCCACACGGGCGAAGTCAGGGTTCTCGTTGCTTGGGTCAGAAACCGTCTCAATAGCGGCGCTTTCACAAAGCCCGACCAACTCCTGCTTTGTGAACCGCAACAATGGCCGGATGATATTTCCGTTATGCGGGCGGATGGCAGATAAGCCATCTACGCCGCTGCCCCGCGCCAGACGCATCAGGATTGTTTCCAGCTGGTCATCGGCATGATGCGCTGTGGCGACATGGGGGCACGCGTGCTCTGCAGCTGCATGATGCAAAAGGGCGTAGCGTGCTGTCCGCGCGGACGATTGGATGTTGCCTTCAATCGGAACACCAGGCGTCAGAATGACGTGGCTGATCTCAAGACGTCGGCAGATATTTGCGACATAGGCTGCTTCATTCGCCGATTCCGGTCGCAATTGATGATCCACCGTTGCTGCCATTATCTGGCCCGGTCTCGCCGCGTCCGCGAGCAACAGTAACGCGAGGCTATCCGGCCCACCCGACACCGCGACCATGATGCGGTCTTCGCGCGGGACATGTAATTTGACCAGCGCGGCATTGAACCGGTCTAGAAAGTCTGGATCGGGCTTTACTTGCACTTCGCGCGTGTTTTGCCCGACGCGACTCGGTCTGCCAAACGGCCTGTGGCGACGTCTGGATAGGCCTTGCCTAGCTCGCCAAACGCTTCACACGCCTCTGCCGTTTTGCCGAGATCGGTTAATGCCGATCCCAAGAAAAACAGGCTTTCCGGCGCGCGGTCGCCGCGTGGATCCGCTTTATAATTGTCGTAAAATACCTTCACAGCAGTGGCTGGCTTCTTGTCATCAAGCCAAGCACGGCCGAGCAAATTGCGTGCGTAGCTCGCCCGGCGATGCTTTGGATATTTTCTGACGGTTTCCTCTAGTGTGACCTGCGCTTCGGGATAGAATTTCGACTCCCAAAGACGATAGCCATAATTATAGCCGTCTTCGAACGCATCGCCCGTCGCTGGCCTTTCGATGGCGCCAACAGCGGCAACGCGGGACGCACTTGGTTTGGCGGGCGCGACCGGCTTTGTTGTTCCGGGTGCAGATTTGGGTGTTAGCGCCGAAATCGCGGGCGTTGCCAAAGGCTTTGGCGCTTCGGTTGCCTGAAATGTCTGCTGGCTGGCCAGTTGGTTTTCAATTAGCTTCAACCGCGCCTCAAGGCCGCGCATGTTATTGCCCTGCTGTTCGACCTGACCTGTCAGGGTGGCCAATTGCGTTTCCAGCGCGTCGACGCGCGCGATTAGATCTGATGTAGCAGTCGACGTCGCGGTATTTGTCGGCTTTGCTGCGGTCGGCGCGAGTATGTCCGGCTCCACCAGCTTGCCTGCGCCATTGGGGAATACCTGACGCTGAACGGCACGCATTTCTTTTTCCAGCTTACCCACGCGCCCGTCGATGTTGGCATCTTGCGCGATAGCCGACGTGCTCAGCGCAAGCGCCGCGACGCTTAAAAAAGCGAGCCGAAAATTCACTGGGCTTCTCTCCTTACGAACAGTGGTCGCCGTATAGCCGACCGTATTAATCCAATAAAGGCCCATCACACCATTTCGGTGCAAAGACTATCAATTTGATAGCACTGGCCCCGTTTTAAGCGGGGGTGGGTTCTGTTCCGCTGCCGGGTCCGGCGCGCGAGACAGTAGCTTGTCCGCGCTGATCTCGACGTCTGCAATGGTGACATCTGCGGGCCCCAATGGCGGAACAGCCTTGCCATTTACCTTGATGTCCAGTGCTTGAGGCCTGCCGGTTACGATCATCGGGCGGTTGGCCCCGGGCGGAACGGTGAAGCTGTCGCCAGAAACCATTTCCTTTTCATAAAGCCGTTTTTGTTCGGCATCGTAAACCTTGACCCATACGTTATCGGTTGCCGTCACAACCACCGTTCCAACACGGGTGCTTGCATTGGGAGAAGCGGACGTAGCATTAGCAGAAACGACGGCTTGCGGAGCTTTTGTCGGTGCGGTTGTAGCATCACCAAAGGCAATTGTTCGGAAAATCGCATATCCTGCTAGAAGAATGGCCGCGATGCCCGCTGCGGTCCATGCCAGCGTTTTTGATGGCACGCGGGCAGGATCAGCCGGTTCGTAATTCTGTATCGGGGCTTGATAACCTTCATGGCCGCTGTCCGCGAGTTCAGCCCGCAAGCTGTTGCCGATTTCGATGGGATCCATCTCAATCGCGCGAGCGTATGAACGGGCAAAGCCCAGCGTATATGTTTGACCAGGAAGTGCATCGAATTCGGAGCGTTCGATCGATTCAAGGTGCCGCGTCGGCACGCGCGTTTTTGCGGCCAGATCCGCAACCGACAGACCCAGCTTTTCGCGGCGAGCCTTCAGCCGCGCGCCAACTGTTTGATAGGCCTCTTGTTCAGGGGACATCTCTTCCACCGCAATCTCCATGCCCCGTAAACTCCCCTGCACTCCCCTGCAGTTGCGCGGACAATGGCCATCCCCGCCGCAATGTCAATGCCGAATACAACATTTTACCAGCCGAAAACCTTGCAGTTCAGCCAGTTTCGATACCTTTATCGTGCGCCCATTCGGCCAAGGCTTGGCGTAAATTGCCTGTTGGATGGTTTAATAATTCATCCATTTTGGTTTCAATTTCTTGTACGTTTGTTGACCGGACCATAGCTTTTATGGGGCCGACTGCAGCGGGCGTAATCGATAAACGGCGGATGCCAATGCCCATGAGGGCAAGCGCTTCAAGCGTACGGCCACCCATCTCGCCACACACAGCAACATCGACATCATGCCCTTCGGTTGCCTTCACAACGCGGCGGATGAAACGCAAAATCGCTGGGCTCAACCAGTCGTAGCGCTCGGCCAAACGCGGATCGGCTCGGTCTGCTGCAAATAAAAACTGCGTCAGGTCATTAGTCCCGATCGACAAAAAATTGATTTTCGGCAAAAGAATATCGAGCGTTTCGGCCAGTGCCGGCACCTCCAGCATTGCTCCGTAGCGAATTTTCCGCGGCAATATCTTTTTGCGCCTGCCCAAAAATTCCATCTGGCCTTCGAAAATGGCTTTGGCGGCGTCGAATTCCCATGGCTCAGACACCATCGGGAACATAACATTGAGTGTTCGGCCCGCCGATGCCTCAAGCAACGCTCTGGCTTGCGCCTTCATCAGGCCTGCATGATCCAGCGACAGGCGCAACGCGCGCCAACCAAGCGCCGGGTTTTCCTCTTCGCTGGTTTCGTCCTTCAAATAGGGCAGCGCTTTATCGCCTCCGATATCCAAAGTCCGGAAGATAACCGGCTTGTCGCCAGCCGCCTCAATCACGTCGCGATAAAATCGCTGTTGGCGCTCACGCTGTGGTAGCGTCGCTGAAATAAGGAATTGAAATTCTGTCCGGAAAAGGCCGACACCTTCGGCCCCGGTGGTGGCAAGTGCCGACATGTCGTCACGCAGGCCTGCATTGATCATCAATGTGATCGGAACACCATCCTGCGTAATCGACGCCTCGTCGCGCATCGCGGCATAACGGGCTTTCTTCTTTTGCCGATCTACAAGATCATGTTGAAAAAGCTCTTCCACCCCAGCCGACGGGCGGATGATAACGCTCTTTTCATCGGCGTTCAGCAGCAGCATGTCGCCGTCGCGCACCTTGTGCCTGATGCCGCGGACACGGCCAAGCACCGGTATGCCCATTGCGCGCGCGACGATGACCACGTGGGCAGTGAGTGAGCCCTCTTCCAGCACCACACCGCGCAACCGCCTCTTGTCATATTCCAGCAACTCGGCAGGCCCCAGATTGCGGGCGATAAGGATCGAGTCCTTTTTCAGACCAAGCTGTGCTGCAGTGCTCATCTGGCCTGATACGATCCGAAGTAACCGATTGGATAAATCTTCGAGATCATGCATCCGGTCGGCAAGCAGGGGATCGTCAATCTGCCGCATCCGCATCCGCGTGCGTTGCTGCACCCGTTCGATGGCGGCCTCTGCGGTCAGACCACTATCAATCGCCTCGTTGATCCGGCGGCTCCAGCCCTCGTCATACGCGAACATCTTGTAGGTCGCGATGACCTCTTCATGCTCGCCGCCAGTGCCAAAATCGATCTGGCTCGCCATGCGGTCGATTTGTTCGCGCATCTTATCGAAGGCGGAATACACACGGTGGCGTTCGGCTTCGGTGTCTTCGGCTACGGTGTGTTCGATGCGTACATTTGGCTGGTGGAATATGGCAATGCCGGCCGCCGCGCCTTTGACCAACGGTAATCCGGTCAGGCTTAACGTGCCTTTTTCATTATCGTGCGTGGTTGGCTCGTCAATCAGATCTGCATTGGCGATCAGTTCAGCCAACACCATCGCAACGGTCTGAAGCGCTTCGATTTCAACTTCTTCATATTTGCGCGGTTCAACATGTTGGACCGCTAGCACGCCAACGGCGCTTTCGGCGCGGACAATCGGCACGCCGGCAAAGCTGTGGAACCGTTCCTCCCCTGTTTCCGGCACATAGCGGAAATTGGGATGCGCGGCGGCTTCATCGAGGTTTAGCGTTTCGACATTCTCGGCAATGGTGCCGACCAGGCCTTCGCCAAGTCCCAGCCGTGTTACGTGAACAGCCGCTTGATTGAGGCCGCGTGTTGCAAATAACTCAAGTGCGCCATCGCGCAGCAGATATATCGAGCAAACTTCGCTCGACAGCGCTTCGCCAATGATATTGACGACGTGGTTCAGCTTTCCCTGCGCGTGATTTTTCGACGCCATCACTTCGTGAAGGCCTGTCAATATGTTACGGGCAGAACGGGTAGCGCTTTCCATGTCCTGCATCTAGCAGAGACACCAGTGGCAAGCGATACCCCGTCTGAAATTATTCGTAGTCAGTCCGCAGATGCCAGGTCTTGCGCGAGTAAATCTTTAAGATGCAATTTTTGCTTTTTCAGATCGTGAATGGTCTTTGCGTCTGGGGAAGGGCGGTTTTCTTCGCGTTCCAGCTTTTCATCAAGCTCGGCATGCTTAGTGCGAAGTGCGGACAGATGGTTGGTATTCACATCATTCTCCTACAAAGGGACTCGCAAATATTGCGACACGAAATAGAACATGTTTTTTATGGGGTGTCTTGTCCTGTTTTATCAGCTTACCGCGTGGGTGGCGCAGTGTCGGGCTCTATACCCCTTTTTATACGATGACTTGGCAGTCACATCTGGGTTAGGGGGGGCGCATGAATGACGATGGTTATCAACAACAGCTGGAGCAGCTTAAAGTCGAACATCGCGACCTTGATGACGCTATTCGGGCATTAAGCGGGCAGCCACCCGTCGACCAGCTGCAGATCGCTCGACTCAAAAAAAAGAAGCTGGCGCTCAAGGACCAGATTCGTCGGCTGGAAGACCAGTTAGTTCCTGATATTATCGCCTGACCGCCGCTTATTTGCTCCAATGCAGTTTACGATTTCGGATACGACGTTTCAATCCGGCACAGTGGCCGAATCTGTCGCATTTCGGCGATGTTTACCCTAACATATTGGCCGATGGCATGCCATAAATGGTTATGGACTATGCTCGGCTCGAACTGACACCGCGACTTCTCGATTCTCTGTACACAGAAGCTATGCTGCTGGCAGATGAGGCGCGCGCGTGTTTTGACCGCAGCCAAACGCCGGGCCATCTGTCCACCGAGTTATCCGTTGCCTTTTCGTGCGAGTCTTTGAAAGCGACCACCCGTTTAATGCATAGCATTGCTTGGTTGCTGAACCAGAAAGCACTGCGGGCAGGAGAATTTTCCGAGGCGGAGAGTAACGATATCGCCGATCTGGGGTACGCCCCAGCCAGCGACGGGCCGCTTGTCTTGCGGTTTCCGCTTGATGCACAAGCGCTCATCGCGGCAAGCGAAGATCTTTATTACCGCCTTCAACGACTGCACGAAAAGATACGTTCGACTGCGCCAGCACTTTCAGAGCCGCATGCTATGCGGCAGCGGCTTTATTCGTCTTTTTAGGCGTCGAACTGCAGGCTGGCCAATCGCGAATATAGGCCACCCGCCGCGCTCAGCGTTGCATGGTCGGCTTCTTCGACAATCTTGCCTTGGTCCATCACAATGATGCGGTCAGCAGACCGGACCGTCGCCAAACGGTGGGCAATAACAATGGTGGTGCGGTCCTTCATCAGCAGGTCAAGCGCGTCCTGCACAAGACGTTCGCTTTCGGCGTCAAGCGCGCTGGTGGCTTCGTCCAACAACAAGATAGGCGCTTGTCGTAGCACAGCGCGAGCGATGGCAATCCGCTGTCGCTGCCCGCCCGAAAGTCTGGCCCCGCCTTCGCCGAGATATGTATCGAGCCCTTGTGGAAGTTCGCGCAGGAAGCTGGCCGCATTGGCCTGTTCTGCCGCCGCCCAAATCGCATCATCATGGGCCAGCCAGTTGCCGTAACGCAGATTGTCGCGGGCTGAAGACGCAAACAGCACCGTTTCTTGCGGGACATAGGCCATGCGCGCCCTAACTTCCGCGGGATCAGCGCTGGTGAGTGCCACGCCGTCGATACGGATGGCGCCCGTTTCCGGATCATAAAAACGCTGTGCCAGTTGGAATAATGTCGATTTACCTGCACCCGAAGGGCCGACAACGGCGACAGTTTCGCCGGGACTTACCTTGAGGTTAAAATTGTCGAGCGCGGACACTTCGGGACGCGTGGGATAGCGAAACCCGACATTCTGAAATTCTAGCTGTCCGCGCGGCGGAGTCGGTAGCGCAATAGGCTTGGCTGGCGGAGCGATGTTCGGTTCTGCCGCGAGAAGTTCGGCGAGACGCCCTGACGCCCCAGCGCCGCGTACCAAATCACCATATACTTCCGTTAAAGCGCCAAACGCACCTGCGACGAGACCTCCCGTCAGCACAAACGCGGCAATCGTGCCACCGGTCAGTCGGCCTTCGACCACGTCGATTGCGCCCTTCCACATCAGTAATGTGATCGCGCTGAAAATGAGAGCCATGACGATTGCGGTCATAAATGCACGCAGGCGAATACGCTTCTTGGCGGTGCTGAAGGTAGCTTCGACGCTGCCGCTAAACCGTTCGCCTTCGCGTCCCTCTTGCCCAAAGGCTTGAACGATCCGCATCGCGCCAAGTGTTTCTGCAACCATTGCCCCAACGTCGGCAATCCGGTCTTGGCTTGCTCGAGAGGCCGACTGCAATTTTCGCCCAATCAATACGATGGGTAGGACAATCACGGGAATAGCAATCAGAAGGCCAATGGCCAACTGCGGTGCAAGCGTGAACAAATATACAACGCCGCCGATGCCCATCACGATGTTACGAAGCGCCACCGATACCGTTGTGCCGACAACCTGTTCGATAACCGCTGTATCGCTTGTCATGCGGCTGGCAATTTCCGCGGGACGGTTATGTTCGAAAAAGGCGGGACTCTGGCGCAAAAGGTTGCGGTTCACGGCAAGCCGGATGTCGGCGACAGTGCGCTCGCCAAGCCAGGACACAAAATAAAAGCGAAACGCTGTGGCGATGGCCATCACGGCAACGATGAGCAAAAGATATTCGAACCAACGGGCAATATCCAAAGAGTCGCCACCTGCTGCAAATCCCCGATCAATGACTAACCGGAACCCTGCTGGGATAGCAAGTGTTGCAAGCGCAGCAACCGTGAGCGCGAGTAAAGCAAACATGATTTGCTTGGGATAGGCGGAGGCATGATGCCAAACCATCCGCAGATTCCCTAGTTTCTTGACATGCGCTGGTTTGTCGGTTTCCGCCGTCCCGCCGGTAGCGGAGGAGACGTTAGCGCTTTGCAAATCTGCGGATGTTTCATTCATGCCTTGCCGCCTAGCAGTGCGCCGCGACACTCACAATTGCAGACAGGAAAACGAATTAACTTTTTTATGGTGCAATGCACAATAAACACTTATGTCTCACGCAACATCACCGGTTAGTTCCGGCCAAAAAAGTTTAAGGTACAACTATGCTTTACACAGGTTATGACATTCAACGCCGCTGGCTTGCGGGCGCAGGCTGGGTTGCACAGAAGCAGGCAGACTGGCTGAATAGCCTTTCGTCATCGCCCGCTTATAGCGGCTTGGCCCCTGTCGCAGCGTCGGCGCTTGAGGTGTTCGCACATGCAGTATTACCGCGTGGAAAACCTGCATTTGGCCTCGATACGGTCGAAATCGATGGCCAGTTGTTGCCCGTTCACGAGGTCAACGTCGCGCGCAAGCCATTTGGACAGCTGAAGCGCTTTGTATATGACGGCAGCGACGGGAAGCCGCGTTTGCTCATCTGCGCGCCGATGTCTGGGCATTTCGCGACACTGCTGCGCGGAACCGTTGAGCGCATGATCCTAACCCACGACGTCTATATTACCGATTGGAAAGACGCACGCGACGTTCCGCTGACGGGCGGCGGGTTCGATTTGGAAACTTACATCGATTATCTCATTGAATGGCTTGAATTCATCGGCCCCGATGCCGGTGGACGCGGCGCGCATATGCTTGCGGTTTGCCAGCCTTCGGTACCGGCTTATGCCGCGGCTGCGGTTATGAGCGCAAAGCAACATCCGCTGCGCCCCCGTACGCTGACGATGATGGGCGGCCCAATTGATACGCGTGAAGCGCCGACTGCGGTCAATAACCACGCAACTGGCCGGCCGCATGAGTGGTTCATTCAAAATGTTATTGCCACCGTGCCTTCCTATTACAAAGGGTCCGGACGCCGCGTTTACCCCGGTTTTCTTCAGCTGTCCGGTTTCATGTCAATGAACCTGGGTAATCATATGATGAGCCATTGGTCGATGTTTTCTGACCTCGTCAAAGGTGATGGCGAAAGCGCGGATCGGCATAAGGAATTTTACGACGAATATCGCGCTGTCTGCGACATGACGGCCGAATTCTATCTGCAGACCGTCGATATCGTGTTTCAAAGGCATTTGCTGCCAAAGGGCGAATTTAACTATCGCGGTAAGCTGGTGGACCCATCGGCGATTAGCGACATCGCCTTGCTCGCGATTGAAGGCGAGCGCGACGACATTAGCGGCATCGGGCAAACTAAAGCTGCCCTGAACATTTCGACGGGCCTGCCCGACAGCCACAAGAAATATCATATGGCGGCCGAAGTCGGGCATTATGGTATTTTCAATGGCAGCAAATGGCGTGAAAAAATTGCTCCGGTCGTCGAAGGCTGGATTATCAGCCACAACGGATAGCTAGCGTGTCCACATCGATGTCAAGCTCATGGCGGCGATGCACCATAAAGCCACAATTGCTATCGCGGCAAAATGGCTAATGGGACGCGCGCTTGCCTTTTCGGCAGTCGCAAAATGCTGTGCGTATATGTGCGCGGGGACCATTTTCCGGAACAGCCAGATGCCGACTGGTAGCAATAGGGCATCATCTAGCAGACCAAGGACCGGTATAAAGTCGGGTATGAGGTCAATTGGTGACAGTGCATATCCGGCGATAATGAGCGCAAACAGGCGCGGGAACCACCCGACTGCCGGGTCGCGCGCACATAGCCAGGTGGTGTGACCATGGACGCGGATATTATGAGCTATTGCCCGCAGAAATTTCATGCCATGTCCCTTAGATGACTTTGCGGATCACAGCTACGGTGGAACGCTGGCCGGTCGCGGGCCAATTCATCATCGCGCGCGGCGCCAAGCAATTTGTCGATGTTTTGGTGGTAGCGGTTAGCGACGGGCAGCATATTGGCTATGGTGAGGGCACCGCCATTTACTATCGCGGCGAGACGGCGGAGAGCTGTTTGGGCCAAGTGGAGGCCGTCATGGGCAGCGTCATTGCCCATGAAGCCGTGACCGCACGCATGTTAATACAATCGCTGATGCCGCCGGGTGCGGCGCGCAATGCCATTGACTGCGCTCTATGGGATTTGGAGGCGAAGCAAACCGCAGCGCCCTTATGGCAGCTGGCGGGATTAGCTCGGCCGCCACTCGCCTTGCAGACGGCGTTCACCATTTCTTTGGGCACACCTGAGCGGATGGCCGAAGACGCGGCTGCTGCCGCGGCCAAAGGATATACGCTGCTTAAGCTTAAGCTTCAGGGTAGCGGGGACCTTGACCGCGTTGCTGCTGTCCGTGCAGGTGCGCCTGCGTGCCGGATGATTGTGGATGCCAATGAAAGCTGGTCGCCGGCCGACATAGGGCCACTAACCGGCGCGCTGAAGAACTTAGGCGTCATAATGGTTGAACAACCGCTTCCGCCCGACCGGGATTTTGTTCTAGCCGATATCCGCCCCGTTCTTCCCCTTTTCGCCGACGAAAGCTGTCACAGCGTTGCCGACATTGGCCGCCTGAAGGGACTGTATCAGGGTATCAATATCAAGCTCGACAAGGCGGGTGGCCTGACCGAAGCGTTGCTGCTTGCAAAGGCCGCCGACGAAGCTGGTCTCGAATATATGGTGGGTTGTATGCTGTGCACCAGCCTTGGCATTGCGCCTGCCTTTATTGTCGCCCAAAACGCCATTTGGGCGGACCTAGACGGACCGGCCCTGCTTTCGCGGGACCGGTCGGATGCTTTTGTTTATTCAGGTGGGTACCTCATCCCGAATGACGGCTGACTAGAGCGTAACCTCAGCCACCTTGTCTTTATAATCTTGCTTGGGATCAATGCCGAGCAACATCTTGATGCCAGCAACCATGCTAGAAGCATCAATCCAGATTTCGGCATTTTCAGGGTCTAGGCGGATCAGCGCCAGTTCGGGATCATCCCTGCCGCCTTCATACCATGCGGCGACAAACCGATTCCACAACCGGTCAATTATTGCCGGGTCTTGCGATTGGGACAGGTTGCCATGAACGGTCGCCCAAATATCATGCCCTTTGGAAGCAAAGTGCGCCATCGCGCGACCGCCTGAGCCGATCTGCTGGTAAAGTTCAGTCGACTTCGAGGTAAAAAACCAGATGGGCCCCTGATACAGATTGCCTTGGAAACAATCCTCGTCCAACTGCGCCGTCATTGGCCGCGCATGGCCGTCTTCGCCTTCGGCCAGCCCCAAAAACATCGTCATGTCGGACTTCAGGGACTTCCAGAACTTTTCTTTGATCTCGGTTTCGCTTGTCATGCTGTAACTCCTATTTTCAGGAGAGAGAACAAGCGATAACCGAGGGTGTTCCGGCCCCGTGGCTTTAATCGGCGCAGAAAATTTACAGCGCGTCGAGATACTCGACATCTGGGGTTCCCGCGAGACACGGGGCTAATTTCGGTCCAGCGGCGCGGAAATGTGCGCTTGCTCCGTGGGCCTCGAGCGCCGCTTGGTCAGCATATTGCTCGAGTACCTTGTACAATTGGGGGTTGGATCGAGACCGGGTCAGTGTATAAAACACGTTCCCCGGCTCGTTTGCCCGAACAGCGGCAGCCAATTCGGCGAAGACAGCTTCAAACGCGTCATTCTTGCCTTCAGCGACGGTCAAAGTAGCGATTACGCCAATGGCTGCCATGTTCAGTTCCTCATGATAATTTAGAAGATTTCGAAAAGTCCGGCCGCGCCCATGCCGCCACCGACGCACATGGTGACGACGCCATATTTCGCACCGCGACGTTTGCCTTCGATCAACGCATGGCCGGTGCAACGTGCGCCCGTCATGCCATAAGGATGGCCAATCGAGATTGAGCCGCCATTGACGTTCAGCAGTTCGTTCGGGATGCCTAATTTGTCACGGCAGTATAGCACTTGCACTGCGAACGCTTCGTTCAGTTCCCAAATGCCGATATCGTCCATCTTCAGCCCAAAACGCTTCAACAATTTGGGAATAGCGAAAACAGGGCCAATGCCCATTTCGTCAGGCTCCGTGCCGGCAACTGCCATGCCGACATAGCGGCCAAGCGGATTGAGGCCTTTTTGCTCGGCAACTTTTGCTTCCATCAGGATGCTGGCGGACGAACCGTCGGACAACTGGCTGGCATTGCCCGCTGTGATCGTCATGTCGGGCCCAAGTACGGGCTGAAGCGCTTGAAGTCCGGCAAGCTGCGTATCGGCGCGGTTGCCTTCGTCCTTAGCGATGGTCACTTCCTTCTGGCTGACTTCACCGGTTTCCTTGTTGACCACATTCATGGTCGTTGTGACCGGAACGATTTCTGCATCGAAATAGCCGGCGGCCTGCGCAGCAGCGGTGCGCTGTTGCGACTGGAGCGCATATTCGTCCATTGCATCGCGACTGATGTTATACCGCTTGGCAACGACTTCGGCCGTTTGCAGCATGGGCATGTAAATCGAATTGTGCATTTCAACCAGTTCACGGTCGGGTGCCACGCGCATTTCCTTGGTCTGCACCAATGAAATCGATTCCTGTCCACCAGCTGCCATCACATCGACATTGTCGACGATGATTTGCTTGGCCGCTGTCGCGATTGACATTAGACCTGAGGAACACTGGCGGTCCATCGTCATGCCGGACACAGAAACAGGCAAGCCCGCACGAAGCGCGACCTGACGGGCAAGGTTGCCGCCCTGCGTGCCCTGCTGAAGCGCGGAGCCCCAGAGCACATCGTCGATTTCGCCACCGTCGATGCCAGCGCGTTCGACGGCAGCTTTCAGGGCATAGCTGCCAAGTGTTGGACCAGAGGTTGCGTTAAATCCGCCGCGATAGGCTTTGCCGATGGCGGTACGAGCGGTTGAAACGATGACTGCGTCACGCATGAGATTGGTTCCTTAAACTAAAACTATACGAAAAACTGGCTAATCCATTCGGCCTGAAGGGCGGGCTTTTCCTCGCCTTCAATTTCGACCGTAAATTCGAGCGTCTGCTGCCATTGGCCTGGACGTTTTTCGGCCAGCTCAAGCAGTTTGAAATGACCGCGCACGCGCTTGCCGGATCGGACGGGCGCCAGAAAGCGGGTTTTGTTACCGCCATAATTAACGCCCATTTTGACGCCTTCGATTTTGGGGCAATCCGACTTGGCGCTTAATACCGGGAAAAGCGATAATGTCAGAAATCCATGGGCAATGGTGCCACCAAAGGGCGTCATTTTCGCCATTTCTTCATTGATATGAATAAACTGATGGTCACCGGTGGCATCTGCGAACTTGTTGATCATTTCCTGATCAATCAGCAACCATTCGGAAGTACCGATTTTTTCGCCTACTTTGGTCGCCAATTCTGCCGGTGTGATCATTGTCATGCGCATATCTCCTAGACTTTGTTAGCGCCATCGTGGCGGTTTCAGGCGTTTAATACAAGTCCCGGCTGTTTGCCGTTACGGCATCCTTGCCACCGATAAAGCGCAACGCGCGCGAATCACTTTTTAGGCACGGGCGTATTTACTGGTGCGGCATAAGGCATGACCATCGTTCCATCAGGCGCAGCGGTGAAGGTTGTCTGCGTCGGATACGCAAATGATATGCCTTCCGCAGCGAAGCGTTCTATGATGCCAACGCCAACCGCGTGGCGCGCTGCAAACATGTCCTCGGCATCTTCGCTTTTGACATCAAAGACCAGATGAAAATCGAGCGAACTTGCGCCAAAATTGTTAAAACCAGCCCGCACGAAACTGGCATCATTGCCTTCGACGACCTCGCGCAAAATGTCGGGGACACGGCGCGCAAGCGCGGGCGGCGTTTGATACACGAGCGTCAGGACGTACGTAACGCGGCGGTACAGCGTCAAAGTGTTATTCGTAATTTCTTTCTCGAGCAATTTGCTGTTCGAAATGATTTTCTCCTCGCCCGTCAATGCGCGAAGGCGCGTACTTTTCATCCCGATAACTTCAACTGTTGCTATTGTGTTATCGTAAGAAACCGTGTCGCCGCGCCGAAATGGCTTGTCGAAGATGATGGAAATTGCCGCAAATAGGTCTGAAAAAACGCCTTGGGCGGCAAGGCCGATAGCTATGCCGCCAACGCCCAATCCAGCAATCAGGCCCGTGACATTGACCCCCAGATTATCAAGCACGACGATGGCAGCGACGGCAAATAACGCGAAGCTGACAAGCAACCGGATAAGCACCATCGCGCTTTGCAGCGTTTCATGTTCCTGCGTTCCTTCACCAGCGCGCCGCTCGATGAGGCCTAGAATGATTTCCCGAAGCCAGATCGCCACCTGAAAGGCAATCGCGATGGTGAACAGGATATCGATGCCATGGGCGAGGGCAGTCGGCGCATTGGCAATTTGATTGACGAGCTCAATCGCCACCATGATGCGGAAAAACTTGCTGGTTCGCGCAAGCGTTCGGGCAACGATCGACTTGAAATGTGCGCGGTGCTCGCTCTCCCGCGCGATTTTTCCCGCGAGGCGCTTTAGCCAACTTAATGCGACGAAGACAAAAATTGCGGCAACGACGGCGATACCAAGCTCGGTTGCATTTCCCTGCACCCAGGCGACAGTGGCATTCCAGTAATAATCAAGGCGTGCGCTGATTGCTTCAGGTTCTATCCGCGTTAGCGCGGGGGCGGTTTTGGAAGTCATGGGTGCTTCTTTAGGATCGAGGGCGCGTGTTCACAACCTTTGAGACGACGGCCGTTTATGCACATAAGCGAACTCAACCCGCCGGCAGCGTATTTCCCCGAACAATATTTGTGATGGGACGCCACGCGGCTTCGTTTCTGCGGCGGGTGAGGTAAGTATCAAAACTAATCTGCAACGCGATCAGCATGTAGAAAAAAGTCTGAAAGGCGATGCCGACAAATAGCGATCCGACCAAGTAGATAATCTGGCTGTTCTGCAATGCCGTTGCCAACGGTGCCACCCAGTTTTCCTCGGGCCGATTCCGTTTGCGATACAGGCGGGAAATATATTCCATCCTCCACACGCCGCCGACGTGAATAATCAGCCACATGAAAAGTCCGGCGAAACCCTGCTCCCCCAACATTTCAAAATAACTGGAGTGAAAGGCGCGGCCTTGGTCAACGATTTCTTTTACGTCGGGCATATCCGGTGCGGCGACTTCACCAGGCTGTTGCGTTGTATCGATGTCATAGCGGATGCGGTTTTGGCGATAGACGTCGAAACCACCGCCAAGGGGATGTTCTTTCACATATTCCCACGTCCATGCCCATACAGCGAGTCGGGTCGATGCCGATTCATCTGCCTTGTAGTTTTTTATCGTATCGGCGCGCTCCGTGAAAGCAGATGGCAGGAAGGGCAGTGCTGCCAAGCCAACAAGCGCGACTGCGCCCAGATACAGCATTCGGTAACGGGCATAT
>Ga0105050_10005216_pt1 | contig 16807 bp, 16 predicted proteins | sample FRY01_FD_78088 | JGI IMG/M metagenome (GOLD analysis project Ga0105050, IMG submission 78088) | Freshwater microbial communities from Lake Fryxell liftoff mats and glacier meltwater in Antarctica - FRY-01 | ecosystem: Environmental > Aquatic > Freshwater > Ice > Glacier meltwater ... | reverse complement strand
CTTACATACGCTGGTATAACGAAAAGCGCATCAAGATATCCCTCGGCTCACGTAGTCCCATCGAATACCGGGAAAGCCTTGGATTGGCGGCATAACAGTCCAAGTTTTACGCCGCACCCCCAAAGGGGACATTTCTGCTTTGCTTTGACAGCTTGGGTGTCTCGTGTCGCCTCGTTCCCCGCTTTCCAATGACGCCACGTCACCCCACGCCACCATGGATGGGCCGGGGCGAAAATCCCGGTACCGGCGAGCCCGCGCGCCAGCAATCACCAAACCGCCGCCTGACCCGTCCGTTCCTTTTATAAACTAAACGTTGCATTTTCATATACGAAAACTACACTGGTCGGCTAGATCCATTCGGAGTTCAACCGATGAGCGAAGCCCGCCTGCTCGATACCCAAACCGTCGAGCAACAGCCGCGACCCGCGCAAGATCCCTTCTCCACACCGCTCAGCGAACTGGATGTGGCACGCCCCGGCCTGTTTCAGAAGGACCTGCACTGGCCATTTTTTGAACGTCTGCGTCGTGAAGCGCCGGTTCACTACTGCGCCGACAGTGCCTTTGGACCGTACTGGTCAGTGACCAGCCACCGGCTGATCAAGGATGTGGACGAAAACCACGAAGTGTTCAGTTCGGAGCCCGGTATCACGATCGGCGATCAGGACGCAGACTTCACACTGCCGATGTTCATCGCCATGGATCGTCCACGCCACGACGACCAGCGAAAAGTGGTTCAACCGGTGGTCGCGCCACGCAATCTGGCGACCCTTGAATCAACGATCCGCGAACGCGTCTGCAATATCCTCGACCAGGTGCCCATAGGCGAGACCTTCAACTGGGTCGACACGGTGTCCATCGAATTGACCACGCAGATGCTCGCCACCATTCTCGACTTTCCGTTTGCGGACCGGGCCAAACTGACTCGCTGGTCGGATGTTGCAACTGCGGTGCCCGGCGCCGGCATCATCGATTCCGAGGCGCAGCGCAGAACCGAACTGCTGGAGTGTCTGGAGTATTTCACCGTGCTCTGGAATGAGCGCGTCAGGAAGGCTCCTGGCAACGACATGATTTCCATGCTCGCTCACGGCGAAGCGACCCGGAACATGCAGCCGATGGAATACCTGGGCAACCTGATACTTCTGATCGTCGGCGGCAATGACACCACCCGCAACTCCATCAGTGGTGGTGTCCTGGCACTGAGCCAGTTCCCTGGTGGGTACGACAAACTGCAACGCGATATCTCTGTCATTCCCAACATGGTGGCCGAGATCATCCGCTGGCAGACACCGCTTGCGCACATGCGGCGACGTGCGCTCACCGATTTCGAGCTGAACGGCCAGCAGATTCGTGCCGGGGACAAGGTCGTCATGTGGTATGTGTCAGGCAATCGCGACGAATCCGTGTTCGCCGATGCCGATCGCCTGATCATCGACCGGGAGAACGCCCGCAAACATCTGTCCTTCGGCTTTGGCATCCATCGGTGCATGGGCAACCGCCTGGGAGAGATGCAGCTTCGCATCCTTTGGGAGGAGATCATGCAGCGCTTTGACCGGATCGAACTGGCTGGCCCTGTCGAGCGGACCTTTTCGACCTTCGTCAAGGGGTACACGCACTTGCCGGTGGTGGTCCATCCCCGGTAACTTCACCCTATGACCCTCGCCGCGTTTCGCGAAAATCGATCACTGCAGAAGCGTCGAGCCATTCTCGACGCTGCAACAACGCTGTTCGCAAACCAGGGAATCACGGCGGTTACCATGGCCACGCTCGCCGCCGAGGCTTCCGTGTCGACTGCAACACTCTACCGACACTTCGCAGCCAAGGAGGATGTGTTTGCCTGTGTCATCGATGAGCTGGTGCACGGTTTTGACAGCAGCAGCATCAACACCGTCGAGCAGCACCTGGATGGGCTGCATCAACTGGCGCTTCGCTACACCCGCACCCTGGTCGACCCGACCGTACTGGGATTGCTGAGAGCCGTGGTGGCCGACCGGGAGCAAGGCAGTGGTTTCCGCGAGCGTCTGGCAAGCCATGGCAACGCGATATTCCTGAATGACTTTCATACGCAGATTCGTGCTGCATTCACCAGGCATTCACAAGCCCCTGAACGCGACACCATCACCCAGGCCAACGTCGAACTGCGTGGCGCGCTGGAGCATGTCAGTCTGGTGCCGGGTCTGCTGTTTCACGAGACACCCAACGAAGACAGTCTGACGCGTCAGGTTGGTCGCATCATGGAGCGCTGGCGGGCACATTGGCTGAGTGCCTGACCGGCTGGTAGCGTTACTCCGGCAGCTCGATCAGATCGGATCGACTGTGGCATTCCGCTATACCGGATCAAGCAGCGGCACCCAGTTGCCAAGATAGTTGCCACCATCGACGACCAGGTCAGCCCCGGTGATGTAACGTCCCGCCGGCGAACACAGGAACACACACATCGCGGCGGTCTCCGCAACGTTGCCCAGTCGACCGGCGGGTATCTCACGCGTCATCTGCTGTTCGTAATCCTGTTTATCGGAAGCGGCAAACTCTTCCTCGCGGACACCAGCGGTGTCAATCGTCCCGGGCGCGACACAATTTACGGTCACGCCATGGCGAGCCCAATGCCAGGCGAGACTCTTGGTCAGATTCACAACCCCGGCACGGGCTGCGCCGGAATGAGCAAAATCAGGCGCTCCGCGCCCATAAGAGTAGATATGCACGATGTTGACGATCGCGCCAAAACCATTCGCCACCATGTGTTTGCCAAAGCGGCTGGTCACATTCCAGGTGCCATTCAGATTGAGGTCGATGACCGCGCGCCAGCCGTTGTCGCTGATGTCGGAAGGTCTGGCCGGAAACTGGCCGCCTGCATTGTTGATGAGAAAGTCGATGCGACCAAATTCCGCAATCGACTTTGCGAGCAGGCTGTCGACCGCTGCGATGTCGCGAATATTGACCGGCAAGGCAAGACAGCGTCGGCCCATGGCACAAATCTCGTCAGCTGTCGGCTCCAGATGGTCCGGATTGCGGCTGGCGATAACACAGTCGGCCCCCAACCTCGCAAAGCCCAGTGCAATCTCACGCCCGATCCCTCGCCCGCCACCGGTCACGAGTACCGTCCGACCGGCGAGCAGACCCGGCGCAAAGGTACTCATCACATCCACCATGATTGGCGCCGCCCCTCTGTCAGCGGACTCATGCTCGTGCGTCATTGACCGTACTCGAAATCCAAAGTGCCGTGTATCCTAACGCCATGAGCACACCGACCAGCACACCTGTTGACGCCAATCTCGAGTTGACACTGGGCAAACGACCGGAGCTATGGTCCCGTTTCCAGAGTTTCTACGCAGCGCTGTGGGCCGATGGTCATGTCAGCCGACGGGTACTGGAACTGTGCCGGTTGCGCGTTGCCGCCATCCATGGGTGCGCCGCTGAATGGGAATACAGAACCGCTGATGTATTTATCGCCGATACCGACGTGGCGGCATTGCAGCGAGGCGATTTCCAGCCATTTGATCACTGTGAGCAGGCGGCACTGCAGATCGCTGAAAAAACGCCCTTCCAGCATCAGGCCATCACCGACGCCGAGGTGAAGGCCGTGGAAAACGGCTATGGCCCGGCAGCCACGGTTGCACTGTTGACGGCCATCGCCTTCTTCGATGTCCGCTGTCGCTGGCATCTCACCCTCAACTGAAATCCAGACCACAGGTCCCCGGTATGTCTACAACACCCAGAGTCACACCGCCGCCCCATGCCACGACTGCCGACTTCGGCACACTCATGAGCTACATCGGCAAGCCGACAGCCGCGTTTTTCGACCTGTATGCCGAATACTGGCAACGTGGCGTACTGCCTCCGGATTTGAAGGAGATCACGCGATTACGCAATGCACGGGTCACTGACTGCGGTTACTGACGCAACGTACGATTTGACTCCGCCCGTGTGGCGGGGCTGACCGAAGACAAGGCCTCACACGTGGACGATGGCTATGAGTCAACACTGTCGCCGCGAGAAGTCGCCGCGCTGCACCTGACCGACGCACTGATCGGCATGCCCGGACCATTGCCGGCCAGTGTGCGTGCCGAACTCGAGCAGCAGTTCTCCGCTGCAGAAATCGCCGAGCTGGCCATGGGCGTCGGGTTGTTCCTCGGCATGTCGAAAGCACTGATCAACCTTGGACTTGAACCGGAAGGAATGCCAACTACAGTGATACCGACACCCGGATCCTGATCAACAAAAGCGCCCGGCTCCATATACAGAGCAACGCATAGGATTGAAAAAATCATGGTGCGACGACTGATACTGTTCCTGGTGGCCTTCATCGTCCTGGCAGCCTTCGGCGGGTTTGTGTGGGAGCACAGGAGCGCAGCCAACGACCGCGCGGCGCACCCGGCTCCCGGTCGCACTTACGACCTTGATGGCCTGGCCATGCACATCGATTGTCGTGGCACGGGCGAGCCTGTGGTAGTGCTCGAAGCCGGCTTGATGGCGGGCTCCACGTCCTGGCTGCAGGTCATTGACACCATTGCGGCGCACACTCGAACCTGCACCTATGACCGGGCTGGAATGGACTGGAGTGCGTTTGGCGACTATGAGGCTTCAGCCAGCGCTGTGGTCGTCCGGCTGAAAGCGTTGCTCGAACTCGCCCATGAACGCGGTCCGTGGGTGATGGTCGGCATGTCGGCAGGCGGCGTGTATGTGCGCGAATTTCAAGCCCGGTATCCCGACGACGTCCTTGGCATGGTGCTGGTGGATTCCTCACACGAGGGACAGACCTTTCGACTGCCGACGTCCGGCGGGCTCGATCGCCTCGACCAGATGCTCAAGCTGTGTGAGGTATTGCAGCCTTTTGGCGTGATCCGGCTGACCAAAGGGCTTGATGGATTCATGAACTGGTATCAATTGCCGGCTGAACAGCAGGCACTGTTTCGTGCAAACTACTATCAGACGCACAGTTGTCGGGCAATCGCCCGCGAATCGACAGGCTTCACCGCCGATCTGCAACGCAATGTCCCACCTCGGCCACTCGGTGATCTCCCGTTGTTTGTCCTTTCGCAAGGTAATGAACCCAGGGGAGATGCTCAAACCGGTCAGACCGATGAGGCAGCACGCAGCCAACGAGAAGTCTGGGATCAGCTGCAACTTGAACTTGCCGCGTTGTCGAGCCGCAGCGAACGACGCATCGCGAGCAGGAGCGGCCACATCATTCAATTCGAACAGCCGGAACTGGTGATTCAGGCCATTGACGATATGGTCGAGATGATCCGCGGCGAGTCCCTGGTAGCCGAACCGCCTGCAAGCGACATCACCACTGCGGTTGCCGCCCCCCCCCCTGCGTCAAACGATTTGTCGCCTTAGGGGAACCCTGATGAGTGAGGGGAACCCTGATGACTGAGGGGAATCCTGATCAAGCAGGGTTTCCCCAGTGATACATGAGTAGTGCGTGGATGCACCACCACTTGCTTCGCAGCGTGAAACGCGGGCCTCTTTTTACTGCATTGGGCGAGGCACGCGACGAGTTCCGAACTGGACAAATTGCAGGAACGACTTGTTCAGAAGATCCATAGCGCTGGTAGGCACGACCGGATTCGAACCGGTGACCTCTACCATGTCAAGGTAGCGCTCTAACCAACTGAGCTACGCGCCTGTAAGCAGCCATCCGCAGGCGCGGCATGATACACCAGGATACTCGGGTGTCACCTCCCTCTCCGGACTCTCCGGACTCTCCGGACTCTCCGGAATCCACGGCCAGAATCCTGTTCCCAGATCCGATACATCACCAGCAAGTCTTCTTGAAACCCAGGCCTGCCTCGATGCAGTTGTGCATCTGCACAGCCACTGCCAGGGAACTGGCCTGAGTGGTCAAACCGGAACCTGCGGTGGTATGGTCCGGCATGTCATGAAGCGACATTGATGCATCCATTGCACGCAAGGGAAGACGGATGGTTGTCGAAAGGATTGATTCGCAAGACACCATGGCTGCAAGGTCTGTCGATCGGGGACCACCAGACCGGGAGAAAGACAGGGCTTTCGATTTTTGCAATGTGCTTGCGGCAGGACTGAGGCGCCCAGCTGACGGGATGAAGGATCGTTATACGTACGATCCTCCCGTCATTCAGGGCCATGCGCTTGCGAATGCCACCATTGTGTCGCGCGAGGCGCTGTACCGATACCTCGGCCCCGGCCCCGGCGCCTGATGATTGCCGTTGATACGAGCGTTTTACCGGCGGCGCATCGCGCCGAATGTACGCAGCACGCTCGATCAGCGAAAATGCTCGCCAGCCTGTGCGAAGGCAGGGAACCCTGGGGTCTGCCACTCGACTTCATCAATGAATTCCTGCGACTGGCAACCCATGAGCGTTTGTTCAATCCGCCCTCTCCTTCCGCCACGGCGCTGACCTTTGTGCACGCACTTGTCAGCGCGCCAACTTGCAAGCTGTTGCTGCCCGGCGAATACCAGGCGCCGGTGGCCCAGACCGAAACCGCGCACAGAAGATTCGAACGCCGCCTGGCCCGCATTATTCATGAAGGAGCGTAGCGAGGGCGTCGAGAGTAGTGAAAACGCGTGGTGGCGTGGACTTGAGCGCGCGCAGGCGTGCTTGACAGCACGTCGAGCACGCGGAAGGAGCACGCCCAGTGTTTTCGCTGCTATCGGCGACCGCAGTAGGCAATTCATGAACAATGCAGGCTAGCAGCCTGTTGCCTTCGATACGATGTTTCGCAACTGCTTGTTGCGCAGTCCTGATCAGGTTGCCGGATTTTACCAAGATCGCACTGACTAAGATCGCACTAACTAAAATCGCACTGACTTGAATCGCCGAAGCGTCCCCCGTATACATGCACCATCAATGGGGGAGCATCGAGGATGTCAACACAGCAGTATTCACTTGATCTTGAAGACGCCATCCAGACCGGCATGACTATCGCCTGGCAGGCCGAACGACTGGCCGCTGCCAGCGCCGTGGTGTCGAAGTCCGGTGAACGTTCTTTCAGCGAGTTGAATGCCAACGCCAATCGCCTGGCCCGGTGTCTGCGTGACAGTGGAGTTGCGGCTGGCGATTCTGTCGCCATCGTCGCCAGGAACCGACCGGAATTCATCGAAACTCTGGCGGCAACGATGCGCAGTGGACTGAGGCTCACGCCGATCAACTACCACCTCAAGGCTGAGGAGATTGGCTATATCGTCGACAACTGTGATGCCAGAGCATTCATCGCCGATGCCACGCTGGGCGACGTAGCGGTCGAAGCCCTGGGTCATGCACCGGGTGTCCACCTCCCCCTCGCCGTCGGCGGCGAAATCCCTGGCTTTGCATCCTATGCCGCGGCCATTGAGTCATTCAGTGGTGAAAACATTGCCGATCCCTCACTCGGTACTCGCATGCTCTACACCTCTGGCACCACCGGACGTCCAAAAGGTGTATTTCGCAAAGATCGACTACCTGAATTGCCTCAGGGCGAAGACAGTCTGAACGGCTATCGCGCGGGACTGGATCGGGCGCTGGTCACCGGCCCGGGTTACCACGCAGCGCCTCTGCTCATCGATATCATCACGCCCCTCATCTCGGGCGTCGGCATCGTCATGATGGACAAATGGGATGCCGAGGAAACCCTGCGCCTGATTGACCGTCACGGCATCACCCACACACACATGGTCGCAACCATGTTCCACCGCATGCTGCAGCTTCCCGAGTCTGTGCGCAAACAGTACAGGCTGTCATCGCTGCGCCGATTGGTTCATGGCGCAGCGCCATGTCCCGTCCACATAAAACGCGCAATGATCGAATGGGTGGGGCCGATCATCTGGGAATACTACGCCGCAACCGAAGGCGGTGGCGGGTTTCTGGTCGGCAGCGAAGAATGGCTGACCAAACCCGGCACCGTCGGTAAACCCGGACCGGGTTTCGACAACAGGATTCTGGACGAGGATGGCAATCCGGTACCGGTCGGCACCATAGGCACGATCTACATGCGAGCGCCTGACAAAGGTCGCTTCGAGTATTACAGGGATGAAGGCAAAACCGGCAAGTCCTATCGCGGTGACTACTTCACGCTTGGCGACATGGGTTATTTCGATGCCGATGGTTATCTGTTCCTCACCGGTCGCAGCGCCGAACTCATCATTGCCGGTGGTGTCAACATCTATCCAGTCGAAGTCGACAACGAACTCCTCAAGCATCCCGCAGTACACGATGTCTGTACCTTCGGTGCACCTAACGAGGAATGGGGTGAGGAGGTAAAATCGGTGGTTTGCCTCCGCACGGGTTTTGTCCCGAGCCCGGAGCTTGCGGAGGAACTGCTCGGTTGGGCCAAAGCGAGGTTGGCGGGTTTCAAATGCCCGCGCACCATCGACTTCGTAGATGCCATTCCTCGCTCTGAAGCGGGCAAGGTTCAACGCAAGGAAATCCGGGCGCGCTACTGGCCGTAAGAATGCTCTGAAGAAATACTGCTTTCTATGGGGTGGATGCCCCCCTTCTATCCAGAAGCAACCCAGGCCTGCAGCAAGACTGCACTCAGGACAACAGACGCTCTTTACGGATTGCAGCGATGCGATCCCGCATGGCTGCTGCCTCCTCAAATTCCAGGTTCCGCGCAAATCCAAGCATCTGCGTCTCAAGTTCGGTGAGCAGTTTGCCGAGCGACCGCGGATCATCCGGTAGGACCAGATCGTCGAGCCGCTTGTTACGGGCTGTGCTGGTCTTGATACGCCCGGTGGAGGGTGTTGGTGCCGGTGTCCTGGCGCCTTCCATGACATCAGTTACTGCCTTGCTGATCGACTGCGGGGTAATGCCATGTAACAGATTGTGGGCGACCTGTCTGGCTCGCCGCCGATCGGTTTCGGCAATCGCGCGCCCCATCGAACCGGTGATCCTGTCCGCATAGAGAATCGCTCTGCCGCGAAGATTGCGGGCTGCACGGCCAATGGTCTGGATCAGCGAACCCTCGGAACGCAGAAATCCTTCCTTGTCCGCATCCAGGATTCCGACTAGGGCAACCTCCGGCATATCCAGACCTTCACGCAGGAGGTTGATGCCAACCAGCACATCGAACACACCACGTCGCAGATCGCGAATGATCTCCATCCGCTCAACGGTTTCGATATCCGAATGCAGATATCGCACCCGGACACCATGGTCATCGAGAAAGTCGGTGAGGTCCTCGGCCATACGCTTGGTCAAGGTGGTCACCAGAACGCGGTCGCCCACGGCCACCGTCAGGTTGATTTCGCCGAGCAGATCGGCAACCTGACTGCTGGCCGGACGGATTTCGATTTCCGGATCAACGAGACCGGTCGGTCGCACCACCTGCTCCACCGTCTGTCCGGCATGCCGGCCTTCATAAGCGCCAGGTGTCGCGGAAACAAATATGGCCTGGGGTACCAGGGCTTCCCACTCGTCGAAGCGCAGCGGTCGATTGTCGAGCGCAGATGGCAGGCGAAACCCGTATTCGACCAGGGTCTCCTTGCGTGAACGATCACCTTTGTACATGGCGCCGATCTGCGGCACGGTGACATGCGATTCATCGATGACCATCAATGCGTCCTTCGGCAGATAGTCGAACAAGGTCGGCGGTGGCTCGCCGGGAGCACGACCGGACAGATAGCGCGAGTAGTTTTCGATACCCGAGCAATACCCCAGCTCCTTGATCATCTCCAGATCGAATCGTGTCCGCTGTTCAAGCCGCTGTGCTTCCAGCAGCTTGTCATTGCGCCGCAGGAAATCGAGCCGGTCTTTCAACTCATCACGAATCTCATCCAGCACCGCAAGAATGCGTTCACGCGGCGTCACATAGTGGGTTTTGGGAAATACCGTATATCGAGGCACACGCCTGAGAATCTCACCGGTCAGTGGATCAAAGACCGACAGCGTTTCCAGCACATCGTCGAACAACTCCACCCGCACGGCTTCCTTTTCGGATTCTGCCGGGAAGATATCGATGACATCTCCACGCACACGATACGTGCCCCGGGAAAACGCCATGTCGTTGCGGGTATATTGAAGTTCGGCCAGTCGGCGCAACAAGGTGCGCTGCTCGATCCGATCACCTCGATCCAGATGGATGACCATGCGCAGATAGGACTGCGGATCTCCCAGACCATAAATCGCTGACACCGAAGCGACGATGATCGTGTCGCGTCGTTGCAGAAGCGCTTTGGTCGCCGACAGCCGCATCTGCTCGATGTGAGCGTTGATCGAAGAGTCCTTCTCGATATAGGTATCGGAAGACGGAACGTACGCCTCCGGCTGATAGTAGTCGTAGTAGGAAACGAAGTACTCGACACTGTTATGTGGGAAAAACTCGCGGAACTCGCCATAGAGCTGCGCTGCCAGCGTTTTGTTGGGCGCCAGGACAATCGTTGGTCGCTGGACCTGCTCGATGACTTTGGCGATGGCGAAGGTTTTGCCGGAGCCCGTCACTCCCAGCAGCGTCTGATGTGCAAGACCGGCTTCGAGCCCCCCTACCATCGCCGCAATTGCTGCAGGCTGATCACCGGCCGGAGAGTAGTCAGCAACCACCTGGAACTCTGCTTCCTGGTACACCGAATCGAATCCCTGTTCAAAACGGTAGTGTGGCATAGCCGCGACGCTCAGGTGGATTGCTTCGCTGCTTGTGCGTTGCTGCGCGCCGATACCGGCCGCTCTGTCTGAAACAGGCTGAAAAAGATGGAAAAAAAGGCCTCGGCTCGTGTCTGCCTCGGCCCGGAAGTGGGGAGAGATGAGGAAATCACCGCTGAGCAGAATCTGGAGGGATGCTGCTCAGCCATCAAGGCGGGAGATGGAGACATCCCTGTCCCGCCCCGGCGCAGCTCCCTGCGCAACGGCACTATCGCAGCCCGGACCGAACATCGGGAAGTGCGCCACCACTCTGAGAAAATTCTGATCAAGTTATTGTATTTCAACAACTTAAGAGAGTTTGCGGACGCCTGCGTAGGTAACCGCACGTCGAATGCTGTGCACAACTGGAAAGGTACGGCAACAATTCCCGTCAGAAGCAAACTATCTGGGAATTCACGCGCATGAGTCATCCGCGACAGCACTGCGTGGTCATCGTCGGTGCCGGTCTGGCCGGCATGGTCGCATCGTTCGAACTGGTCAAGATGGGGGTCAGTGTCCGCGTCTACGAGAGTACCGGGCACATCGGTGGGAAAGCCTGCAGTTTTTCGAACTCTCCGGCGTACAACAACAAGGGTGAACTGGACAGCTCGCTGGCCATACCCAAAGGTGTCGAAAGTGATCACGGTTACCACGTCTTCCCTCAGTGGTACACCAACATGCGGCAACTGTGGACGGAAATCGGGGTGCAGCCCGCCGACGTCTACGATGGCAAGGGTTACATGGACTTGTTCGAAGCACAAAACGGTGTGCGCAAGGCCTTCATCAAGGAGCCAAGTCCTTCACTCAAGCAGATATTGAGCATTTGCGATCTGGTGATCCAGCCGGACGAAATGCTGCTGAACACGACGCTGGAAGGATTTCTGCACTCCAGGGATTACCACCACCCGGAGAACCCACTCTCGCTCACCGACATGATTCTCAATGCCCTGACCATTGGCGATGAAGACATTTCAGCGCTGGCGGTTCGCAATGTGTTCCTGCAGTGGCTACCGGTCTTCGGGCAACCCAATTGGGGTGCACTGCGAGGCAGCCTGGACGAAATCCTGATTCGTCGACTGCACCAGGCCATCGTCAAGGCCGCCGACAGTTCCGGAGCGCAATTCGAACTGTCGCTCAATCATCAGATGGTCGATCTGGTCGTCAACGATGATCAAACTGCACAGGTCACCATCGAAGGGCCGCGCGACTGTTTTGTCGTCAGCGATCTGCCCATCATCCTGGCTATCCCGCAGGAAGTGCTCCGGACATTCAACAATGGCGTTCTGTATGAACGATTGCCGGAGATCTCGAAACTGCATCGCCTTCGTTCGAACCCGTTCAGCGCCATCGATATCTTCTTCACCGGCAAGTTGTCCGGCATGACCGAGGAGCACTTCACGCTGACCGGATCTGTGTATGGTCTGACCGGCTTTGACATATCCCTGCATTGGCCGCAGCTGATCAGGAGCAACCAGACGGTTCTGCAGTTTGTGGCCGCCAACTCTGTCGAATTTCGCGGCCTGGATGGTGCTGCGTTTGTACAGGTGATGGCACGCGAAATCGGCAAATATTTCCCGGAGGTTCCTGCACAGGTTGCGATGTTCATACCGCACACCAACATGGATGTGCCGCTGTTTGTCAACGATGTTGGCGCCGAGCGTTTCCGTCCAAACCCTCTCACCAGAGCGACCAACCTCGTACTGGCGGGGGACTTTGTGAAACACGATACGGACGTCACTTCGATGGAGGGCGCCGTGCGCAGTGGTCGAAATGCCGCCGAGGCGCTTCGCCAACACCTGCTCCCAACCGCACCACCGGTCAACATACAACCCGTCACTCCACTGCCGCCGGCATTGCAGCACATCATTGCACTGGCAAAAGAGGACCCGGTCGAAGCTCGCCTGATGTGCCTGGGATGGTTCCTGAAAACCATGGCTGAGTCACCGGCCCGCTGAATGCAGCGGGCAAGGACTTGCAGCCTGACTCGTGCTGCAATGCCAGGCGACAGACGCGGACATTCCATCCGCTCATTCATACCGTCAGGTCGCAGCGAACAGTACCTCCGCGATGAGGTTTACAAACGGCTTTTTCTCCGCTTCTGAATGCGACAGCCAGAGCCGGTTGTGCAGACTCCACTCATAGAATGAGCGACTGCGTGGCCGCTCGATGCGGCGCAGGCACTCGCGCGTCCGATTCAGATCATTGAGCTTGAAGTGGCCATACGCGAGCATGACCCAGATGAAGTCAACCTCGGAAAAGCGCAGACAGCGGGAAAAAATATCGATGCCCTTCTGATAGTCCCGATCCGAGATATAGGCGTTGCCTAACATGTAACTGAGAAAGGGTTCTCGCGAGTCTCTGGGGGAAAGTCGCATGGCGTACAGACATCGATCCACACCTTCCCGTGTTCGACCGACATGTGCCAACAGGTACCCGAGGATCGCGTGATACATGGCGTTGCTGGGTTCCTGCTCGACGGCAGCGGCGATATAGTCGATGACCGTCTCCATGCTCTCGGCACTGACAAATGCCAGCATGCCGAGTGCGTACAGCACCGAGCCGTTACCAGGCAACAGTTTCAGTGCGTGTTCCGCGTGTTTGCGCGCCACCGGCAACTGTTCCGGCATCATGCCCCCCCACAGCAAGGCGGTGCTGATGGCTACCGACATGCCGGCATGGGCGAGCGGGTAATCGGGGTCAGTGGTGAGTGCTTCGCGAAACAACCGGATCGAGCGCTCCGGAACCGGTTGTGGCGCATCCACAAACAGCCAGTACCAGGCCTCCTGTGAAGCTCGCCATGCGGGTGTGGACTTCAGGGTTGCACCCAGCTGAATGTCACTGAGCCGGATTCTTGGCTCGAGCTGGGCACAGATCGCAACCGCCAGTTCGTCCTGCACCTGGGTCAGATCATCCGTGTCACGCTCATAACGCTGCGACCACAGGCCGTTGCGCTGCACCGCATCGACCAGTTGCGCGGTGATACGCAGCCCCCCATTGCCGCTGCGACGAATGCTGCCTTCCAGCACGTAGCGCACTCCAAGTTCATCACGCACTACCCGGCTGTCAGGCAGCTCGGCACGATAGGCGCGTGTGGTGGAGGTCGATACCACAAACAGCTCCGGAACCCGCGACAACATGCTGGTGATGTCTTCGGCTATCGCTTCGGCGAGTTCGTCGTATTCATCGCTGCCTGTGAAATTTGCAAATGGCAGCACTGCGATCGACGGGCGAGCCGTATAGAGCTCTGGCGGTGACCAGGCCGGGCCAGTGCGTGCGACCGTTTGATCCGGCGTAATTTCCTTGTTGAGCAATCGACTGATCGCCTGCCGATGGCCGAGTTTTCCGTGGGGGTAGATCGGGAACGCAAAGCCCGTCGCCACGTAGCCATCAATCGATATGCCAATCGCTGGTGTTGGCGACTGCTGCAGTACGTCCTGCAGTTCCGCAAGCAGCGACCAGTCCGCAATGCTGGCGCTCAGGTAGACCACCACCACGTCGACATCCTTCAGTGTTCTCATCACCGACCAATCGGAGTGGTTGCTGTGTGCTGACAACTCCACGATCTCTATTTTTTCGGCAGTGAACCAGTTCCGGTCGTCCGCCAGATAACCCTGGTCCCTGGGATGAAAACAGCACGCCACCCGACCCTGGCGCGGTACAGGTGGCTGACGACGATTGCGTACCTCTGCGTAACACCAGCGGCGAAACTCCGCATCATCGAGTTTGATCTGCTCCGGAGGGACAGCAAAAATCTCGAAGAGGACGTCCCAGCGTGCTTTTGGCAACCCGTACGATGGCCGCTCCGGATCCAGTGACTCGCGCTCGATGGCGTAATTGGAATCCGTGTGTTTGAACCAGGCGTCCACACCGTGTGCGGAGATGGATTGACCGTGCCGGGTCATCAACTCGGCTAGTCGGGCCCGATTGTTGACCTCAGGCGACAACCGGGCATCCAGCAGCGCCTGCAACTTGCGAGTCGTGAAAACTTCCTGCGTACCCGCCATGAGTTCCGGACTGAACCTGTTGATGAGGAGGCCGGATGGTAGTCAGTCGACTCCCCCTTGTCATCGTCGATTCTGCAGGTTTCGACTCCACGGCGGCGCTCGCATGGGCTGGGCACCACTCCTCCTGCCTATGGATATGCAAAAAAAAGCACAGTAAAACCGTCATCCATGACTTAAACTTGCTCGCCCTTTCAGCTCACACAAGTACATGAACAGCAAGGAACTTTGGGAGAAGACCAGCCACGTCGTGCGCTTTGCAGGCGACTCCGGCGATGGCATTCAGCTACAAGGTGCGCAGTTCACCAACGCATCCGCGCTGTCCGGTCACGACCTCGCGACCTTTCCGGACTTCCCGGCAGAGATCCGCGCACCGGCAGGCACCCGCTTTGGCGTGTCGGCTTTCCAGATCCAGTTTGGCAGTGATCGGATTACCACACCAGGCGACTCTCCGGATGTGCTGGTCGCCCTCAATCCGGCGGCTCTGGTCGTCAATTTGTCCCGGCTCACCTCCGGCGCCCTCGTCATCGTCGACGAAAGCGCTTTCACGGAGCAACGCTTGCGCCGCGCCGATCTGGACAGCAACCCGCTCGACGACGGCTCGCTCTCCGACTATCAGGTTTGCCGGGTTGATATCGCTCATCACACGCTGGAAGCCGTGAAACCCTTTGGACTGGGTACCAAGGACTCCCAGCGCTGCAAGAACTTCTGGGCGCTGGGCTTGATCCTGTGGATGTTCGACCAGCCACGCGAACCAACCGCCGCCTGGATCCGCAAGCGTTTCAGCAAGGAGGCGGCTTTGGTGGGCGGCAATCTCGCGGCACTGAACGCCGGACACGCCTACGGAGAAACCGCAGAGCTGGGCGCGACCCTGGCCCAGCACGCCATCCCCGAAGCGCCCCTGCTGGCGGTAGAGTACAGGACCATCACTGGTGGTGAAGCCCTGGCGCTGGGATTGATCGCCGCAGGCGAGTTGGCCGACACCCAGATGATGTTCTGCTCTTACCCGATCACGCCCGCATCCTCGATTCTGCACCACCTTGCGGGGCAGGAAGACGCGGGCATGACCACCTTCCAGGCGGAAGACGAAATTGCCGCCATCTGCAGCGCCATCGGCGCCTCCTTCGCCGGCAAACTGGGCATCACCTCGAGTTCTGGTCCGGGGATCGCTCTCAAGACAGAAGCCCTGGGTCTGGCGGTAGCTGCAGAGTTGCCGTTGGTAGTGGTGAACTCCCAGCGCGCAGGTCCATCCACCGGCATGCCGACGAAAACCGAACAGAGCGATCTCTACCAGGCTGTTTATGGGCGCAATGCCGACACCCCGCTGCCGGTGATCGCATCACGTTCGCCTGGTGATTGTTTCGATACCGCCATTGAAGCGGTGCGAATCTCGTTGCGGCACATGACACCGGTAATCCTGCTGACCGACGGCTACATCGCCAACGCATCCGAGCTCTGGCCGCTACCGGACTTCGACAGCTATCCGCCAATTCCGACTGCCCGTCCCGACCCCGGCACCAAAGGTCCGAAGCGGGTGTTTGCACGCAATCCCGCGACCCAGGCCCGGGTCTGGGCGGCACCGGGTGATGCTGATTACATCTATCGTGTCGGCGGCATCGAAAAAGATATCGACACTGGCAACATCTCCTATGAATCGGACAATCATCAGCAGATGACCGACATGCGCTCCCGCAAGGTTGCCAGCGTCGCCGATTTCATTCCTGAACAGGTCCTCGAACAAGGCAGCGAACACGGCCTGGCCGTGCTTGCCTGGGGCTCGACGTACGGAGCTGTGTTCCAGGCTGTCAAGGAGGCGCTGCGCGAAGGCTACGCCGTGGCGCAGATTCATCTGCGCTACATCAATCCGCTGCCAAAAAATCTCGGCGCGTTGCTGGCTCGCTACGATCGGGTACTGGTTCCCGAATTGAATACCGGACAACTGGCGACGCTGCTGCGTGACAAGTTGCTCCTCAATTGCATCCAGCTGAACCAGGTCAACGGACAACCGTTTGCGGTGCAGGACGTGAAGAATGCCATCTACGCCAACACCAGCCAACGAATGAAGGAGATCAGCAATGGCTGAAGCCAGTTTCAAAGACTACGCAAGTGACCAGGAAGTACGCTGGTGTCCCGGCTGCGGCGACTACTCGATCCTCAAGGCCGTGCATCGAGCACTGGCTGATGCCGGCGCCGATCCGGTCAATACCGTATTCGTATCCGGCATTGGCTGTTCGT
>Ga0105050_10005209_pt1 | contig 16822 bp, 17 predicted proteins | sample FRY01_FD_78088 | JGI IMG/M metagenome (GOLD analysis project Ga0105050, IMG submission 78088) | Freshwater microbial communities from Lake Fryxell liftoff mats and glacier meltwater in Antarctica - FRY-01 | ecosystem: Environmental > Aquatic > Freshwater > Ice > Glacier meltwater ... | reverse complement strand
GGTCTTAATCCCCTTTCAGCGGGGCATTTTTTTAAACGCACGAGCTGGATTTCTCCGATACGCCCCCCTGGTCTTAATCCCCTTTCAGCGGGGCATTTTTTTAAACAGTATATTTATTAAAAAGCACAACATTCCGTTATGTCTTAATCCCCTTTCAGCGGGGCATTTTTTTAAACGAAGTCAATTTTCAAAGATTGTTTGTTGCTTGCGTCTTAATCCCCTTTCAGCGGGGCATTTTTTTAAACGAAAAAGATGGAGAGACAATATGACTGATTGGGGTCTTAATCCCCTTTCAGCGGGGCATTTTTTTAAACATGAAAGATGAAAGAGTAGTAAACATATCTCCCTTGTCTTAATCCCCTTTCAGCGGGGCATTTTTTTAAACAGAATTCCTGGCAAATGCTCATGGCGTTGTGCCGTCTTAATCCCCTTTCAGCGGGGCATTTTTTTAAACTGCTGACTGCGGAAAACAAATAGATATCAGATACTTCCAGATATAGTTCCAGAAATCTATGAAATTTAGAAAGGTGTACACAAAAAAGCCATATCATTGCAGCAATATATCCTCTGGCAGCCAACTGGTACCTATTTGTATTGCATCAGTGAGCGGTTCAACAGTATAGGCTCGCACATCATCTTCGTCATTATCAATCACGTCTTGGATTTCGCTCAACATATTTTGTAACTGATCTGATGAACCGTTCAGATAATATACAGAATACTGCAAAAAAGCAGCGTGCCTGACAGCCCGGCGATGAACCCTTACGAGGCGCTTCGGATCTGCAATGTCATAACAAATCAAATAGTGCGCCATAGCGGATTCTTACACAATCGACTCAAGTCGGGTGGCTAGTTGCGTCAGCATTCGCCGGACAAAGTAGTCCAGTTCATCGTGGTGTTGTTGGTACAAATCAGACATTGATTGAACATGAATCCGTAAACGCCGTTTACAAGCCTGATTACCCAGGCAGAACATCAGCCAGGTTTCGCAGATCGGGTTTATATCCGCCATTAACCGACGTTTTCCGCGGCTTTGATTTGCCAGGCCATACTCAACAATCAACTGAGATAGATGCGCAGATAGCATCCCGCTTAACCATTCCATTGCAGCTTCAAATTCCTGCTTTGTCAGGTACTGTTTGCATCCCTTTCTCAGCCGTTCATCCAACAGTTGTAGCCGTCTTTCTCTGGCGCCTTCGTTGAACCCAATAATAGACACCACATTTAACATCTGGTGACACAACCAATCGTCATATATCTGCCGGATTTCAATATCAAAATCCACATGCTCCAACCAGTGGCTTAGTATGCTGCTCTCGTAAACCGGATAATAAATCTGACACCGTAGCTTTCCTTTCACAGTAAAAAAAGCGACGGGTATTTGCTGTTCAGCACAATGCAACAAAGTATCGACACCATCCCTGATAGAACCGACAACGTGTATTCGTGACAAGCGCCGGAATGGGAAAAGTCTGGGACTTTGTGTTTTCATCGTGACCTTGAGTGCAGGACCGTCTACCGCTAAGGCGGCCAGCTTGCGTGTGTCAATGATCAGACATGTAGCTGCAACCTGGCTCATGCTACCTCCGTGACATGAGGAAAATCTGCTTGCACTCGTGCCAACCAGTGACGAGTCGTGCGACGCATCAGCCGGCGCCATGCTTTAGCCACATATACATAGTTTGAGTAGTAGATTGCTCGTCCTGCCTTACCCAGCATACAAGGTTTATCTGAGTTAGACCGTCCCATTGTAAAGTGATCACCCCGCAGTTTTTCTTTGGCAAACATCTGCCAGATCCAGTAATCGGCAAGTGGTCTGAATGACTCAACCAGATCGCAGGCCAGCGACTCACGACCAAAAACTGGTTTATGATAAACACCCAGCAGTGGATCAAATCCGGTGGCGAAAAGAGCACGAACAGCGTCCGCGTGTATTAACGTGTAAGTCAGGGACAGAATCACGTTGACCGGGTCTTGAGGTGGTCTACGATTGCGACCGTTGAAATCCAGTGACGGTGCGAACAGGCTTTGATAGGCCTCAAAGTAGGCTGCACCGGCCGCCCCTTCAATTCCGCGTATCGAAGCAATGCTGGCTTGATCCTCAAGGCGATCTATCAGCGCCGTAAGCCGCGAAATCCCGATCGTCAACTGGTACCGATTATCCGGTCTCATGCGGGCGGCCTTGCTCAACATTACGCGCTGCGAGCGCAGTTTGTTTCTGACCATCTCCCTTGCATACCGCAATTGGTGTTCGGAGCTGGATACGGCTTTAAATTGCAGCAACCTGCGCTCGCCGGCATTGTGTGCCATCCCGTGAGTCATAGTGCACGCCTCAAGATTGCGGGGATTGATGAAAATGGTGGTTATGCCCTCTGCGGTCAACTGAGTCAGCATGGTTGAGGAAAACCTGACAGGTGCGCTGATCACCACAATCTCAATCATTTTGGTTGGTATCGAAAAATTCGGTCGCACGCCTGGGATTTTGATCTGTAAGCGACCACGCTCAACGTCTACCTCGCTGTCTTTACGATCTATAAATAACGTCTGCATAAGGCCCCTGTTTCAACCAAGATAGGTATAGAGTTCATCTGCCGGTTTAACTGCGACACCCAATGTTGCCACAGCATCTCTGTCCGTTAGCCTTATGACCAAAAGCGCATCAACATCCTGATCCATGGTCTGCTCTACCCGGCTCAATAATTCTCTCCGCTCCCTGGCTGTTAAATAGCATTCGAACGCCGATTTTTGACCGCCACTGGCATACTCCTTGAGTACGATCAACATACGACGTAGTCGTTTGGGTTCCCGAATATCGTAAGCCACCAGATAGAGCTCTCTGATCATGCGGATTCTCCGATTTGTTCAGTCCAGGTTGATTCGATCGCTCAGGTCAAATGTGTCTGGCGGGCATCTCGCGCACGGTATATTCAACAATCTCGGCATCAAGTTCTGTCAGTTGCTGCGCTGTCAGTTCACAACCACGCAACGACTCGGGTAGATGCACATCAATATGAAAATAACGCGCACCACGGACACAAATATCGGCGACCAAATGCAACGGCAAAGACCCAATGACCCAATCACCCGGCTGGATCAAACCGAGATCAGAAATGTGCGTAAGATGGTGAAATGGCTCTGAGATCTGGCCTTGTAACCAGTGCAAAGCGCCAGGGTGCCGCGTGATCAGATACTTCATAGAAAGCTCCCAAAGGTAGGAACTTTTGAATGAGTGTCCGTTTATTTACTGCAGACTGCCCTGCCGCACTCAATGTGCAAACTCATTCAAAAGCTCAGGAGCATTCTGACAAAGTTTCAGGCAGTATTGACAATCTGCAAGCTTGCGAAGTCGGGTTATTTACCCCGTATCCAGGCCTTCATAATTGACTTTATGTTTCTTAATTCAAGACCTTCAACCACTTTGATGCGCAAGTCAGTTGCGCGCTGTTTATCGGCGGACCCCAGCGGTCGATAACTGACCAGCATTGAGCGGGTAGCCAGTCCACCCAATTCGCTGATGGAATCAAGTTTGTACAAGGACTCTGTTCCTGCGCTGCCTGCATTTGGACCTGTGAGGCGCCGGGTTTTGCACTCGATGATATGGAGACGGTTGCCGGCCATGAATGCGACATCTACTTCGTTAGTTGCATTGGGTGAGGAAATTTTCATATTAAGGTGGGAGCTATCTTGCAAAAGACCCTCAGATTTCAATTCATTGAGCCTGGAGTTGACATATTCTTCCAACCATCCGCCGTTGGCAAAGAACCGCGCCTGCTTGTCAGCGAAGGCGATTTGTTTTCTGCTCTGGTCAACACTAAGAATGCCGGCGCCTTGACACTGCTTCAACAGCGATTCAAACTCGCGATCCGGTGTCTTAAGCAATGTCAGGGATATGGACAGCGTTGATTTCCGCTCCGCCTCACTCGCCAAATAATTCAACTGCCCAATGGCTCCTCCCCATTCATCCACAAAGTTCACCAAGTAATGACAGAGATTCCGCTGATCATCGGTTAGCCCACTTGGGCTGGTTTGTTCACCGATGACATCATACCCGTATGCTTGTAAGTATTGTTTTAACTTGATGCGTGCTGTCAACGCGACAGGTTCCCGTTGACTGTCAACAAACAGGATGCGATCGGTTTCGATGTCAACATAAAAAACCGGTTGGTTATTGAAGCGGAATACCTCCTGTGCAGTTATCGCCATCCACTTGTTTCCACCTGTCACATTCAACGCAATAGAGCCCTCTGGGTAGCTACTAATCAAGGTCTCTAGCTGAATTTGCATACTATGGAACTCACCGGTTGCCAGAAACGGCTGCACAGTTACCTTTACTCCGGTCGGCTTTATTACATCCCGCAGATGATCGGCGCGCCCCTTCATCTGCTCGGTAACCAGCAGGATCACTTCTTTGGGTTTCATCTGATCATCAAGCAGCGGTAGCAAATTGGGTGCGGCCTGAGCCGATACCATACAAACATGTGTACTGATCATGAAGCTGAATCTCCGTCTTTAACGCGTTAACTAATTTTTATTGGTCTGTCATGATGATGTTAGCCACTCATATTTTCCCAGCCCAAAAACCGTTTCTTTTCCAACATGCAACCACTGTCCCAGAAACAGGAAAGGTAGAAGTTCAACAGGCACCTGCCTGAACAACCAATGGCCGGTCACCCCTCCAAGTTTCATCACCTGCTTTTGCCGCGACGAATAACGCCCCCAGTCCTGCCAGGCCAGGCGCCTTTCGTCCGCCACCTTGTCAGCAATATGGTTAAGTTCACGAATACGCTCAAGTGGCCACACATTGATCTGCTGCATCTGCTGTTGTGTAGTCACGCGGCGAATAAGACTGCGAAGAAACAGTGAAGCAGTGAGTTCACCGGTGCCCGCTATTTTACCTTTTTGTTGTATCCTTAAAGGAGTTTGCAGGCGCAGATGAACATCCATCGGCGCTGAAAATTCGGGTGAGTGAAGGGCAGTGGGGTGCCGGATGACTCTTTTTCGAGCAGTGTCATAAATGACTTGTAGCTTCGAATCAGCAGGCAAAAATGCAACATTTGTTAGCTCCCCTGTTCCATCAGTGCTACCGATACCATGCAAAAACGCACGACGCCAGGCGAGTATTATGACTTCGATGTGACGCAGCGCCTCACCCCCCACGACCATGTCAAAACTGAACTGCTCACCAACTTGCCAGCATTGCTTTTTTGCAAACGGGGCCTCAATCACATAGGGTGCTGGCGGCGTTGCCAAATTGTTCAAACTGACGCCAGACTCTGGTTGCTGCGGCGCAAAAACGGTGACATATGGACTCTGAAGAAAAATCGGTGTTTGATAGTCTCTGTCATCGGTAGAAAGACCACACACACGTAATAGCGCATGGCCGAACGCGCCGCGCAAGGCCGAACCAGCATAGTCAAGTAGCTCTATGGGTTTGGTGACATCGACAAAAAATCGATAGCGGGCAAGTTCTATCGTAAGCATACCGATTCCCCGCTGCCTGTTAGGTGCCAGACTGGCGACCAGCGTGTTTTGAACTGGAGCGTACCCGGTAGTATCAGAATCGCTTCCCCGCGCGCTGCTTGGACGCTGTTATTCATGAGTCCCTTGTCAGAATCGCAATAGCATCTTGAAGCTCTTTCCAACGCTCTTTTTTGCCGGGACGCCCCCAATCCTTGGTTGCTGTTTCGGTCAACAACTCGGCAGCGGCGATGCGGCTGCGTGACTCCTCCCAACCAAGAGCCTGTTTTATAAAACCCAGACGCTGTTGGGAAAAGGGACCACCCGGGTTAAAGGCTCCGGCTGAATGTGCAGCTTCGTATTGAGCACGGAATGCGCTGATCACCAATTGAGCCAGTTCCCACTCACGGTCTTCCGGACTGAGTGTTGCCAGTCGATTGGCATCGGCTGCGGCGCGTGCCTCTTCGTGTTTACGGGCCTGTTCATCTTCACGGGCCTTTTTAGCGTTTGGGTCTTCTATAAATGCGCCATAGCCAACGGCTGTTTTGGCGCCGAACCCCAGCCAATCAAAGGCATGATTGAAAGCAGCCTGAAGTAATACCTTCCAATGACCTTGGTTTGCAAGCTCCGGCGCGATGTCCTGAAGCCTGTTCAGGTCACACAATACATGGAAAGCAAACCTGGAACCCGGTGGCACTGTCAGAAATTTCAGGGGCAAAGGCTGGCCGGAGTCGTGCGGTGAGGCGCCTTCCTGATAATAGTGTTTTTGGTGGGGAGTCATGATCTCCACCTGCAGGGCGTCACCCTGAATGGCTGGGATAACGTCCCAGAATGACAACACCCCTCTTACATGCTCCTGATCAGCATCATCGGAGTCTGAGCCGAACAGCACGTCAGTTATCGAAAGTATGATGGCCGAATTGGAGCCTTTCTTTATTCCCCAACGTTTGTCGTCAGTCCAGCCAAAGTTTTCGCCCCATTCACCCGAAGCCAGTTCACGAGCCGCCTGCCGCAGAACACCTTTGACACCACTGCCTGGCAGATAGGGCAAGCCATAAGGATTAAGAAAAGCAAAGCCATTTTCCGTTGGGTGCTCATTGCCAAGGCCCGTTGTAAACGGCGCCAGCGCCTTTGCATCCAGCGTTAATACCGCGTCAGCCTGCACCGCCTTCGCTAGCAGCTTTTGACGGCGTATCAACCCGTCCAATCGGCTTTTGTCATCTTCGTTAAGACGCGCCATGGCGTGCCAGATCGCAGGGGAAACCTCCTTGGGTTTACTCCAGTCGTGGTTCCAAATCGCCAGGTACATGCCGAATCGCAAACCGGGCGACGCCGTATTGAATTCCTGTCCAAGATAGTTGGGAACGGCAGCGGGCATCACTCGCCTCCTTTTCTAGCGGCAGCCATCTGCCGCAGCCACTTTAGCCAAGCGAAGGCCTCAGCATTGATGGCTTGGTAGTCCTGGGGTTCTAATTGCATCAGAGATTGCATGAATTTATCGAAACCGGGGTCACCATCCGTGCGGGAGATTGATTTAACCAGCCAACTCCTCAAGTCCGTCGCCACAACGTGATGGGCACCCTTTTTTTCGTGGCAAAACGCTAGCACCTGCATTAACCCGCTGTTCATGATAAGTGCTGGCAACCCCTTGGCCAGTTTGATGTGTTCTTTGGAGTATTTGCTGCTTTTTTCCCAGGCATCCTGCGCCCGTTGCTGTTCCAGAGTTTGCGCCATGACTTAGCCCTCCACCACGTTGGCCACAACCAGGCCACGACCGGTTGTCGCATCGCCGCCCAACTGCAACAGCCGGCCATTGATCCGTTGTTTGATCAGGCTCAGAACTTCAATTGCGTCCAGGTGATTATCCTTATTGCCGGTTCGCGTCTGGCTGGCAAAAACAGGTGCAATCAACACTGACTCCGGCGGTAGATTTTCAGTGTAGAACAAACCGCCATCCTGCGCGGTACCGGTATTGGGGTCGATACGGACATGCGGCTCAACCACCATGGCGTGTCGGGAAAAATAGGCAAAATCGGTGTCAGACAAAATCACCAGATCGTTTTCCAGCTTGTTGCGGAAAAACGCATACTCTTGTGCCTCAGGAATTGCCCAGGCCGCAAGCTCTGCGGCTATTTCTTTCAACTCTGGCGACTGCTTTGCCTGATATTGAAAAGCCTCCAGATGCAACTTCTCCTTCGACAACAAATCGCCATTACAGATCAGGCTATGCTGATCACTGACACTCAACGCAGGCCATTTGACTTGTATGCCCGTTAACGACAACAACCTTTGTGCGCGGGCCAGCGCCTGCGGGCAGCTCACATACACAAAGCCGCCTTTCAGCGATCGCACTGGCAACGCCACCAACTGCGCATCACCGAAACTGATGGCACCGGCATGCAAGCCTTCACTGCTGTTGGAGTCGGGCCCAAACAGGCGATTCATATCTGATTTCTGACCGCCCAGGGATTCAAAACTGTGCCGCACGGCACCTTTGATGCCGGAGCCGGCAAGGCACGGGTGCCCGGTATGGCGTTCTCTCTGTATGGGATTATCGATCACATCAATAGCTTGTCCGGCTCCCATATGGACCGGACTGATGGCGTAAAGAAACACTGCAGATTTTTGTTCAAACATCGTGGTCTCCCTGTGTTTGTCGGCTGTTTCAATATGCCGCAAATGTAAATTGATTAAATCCTTCAGCCCGACGCGACATATCCTCGCACGGATCGCTCCAAAGACCTGTTTCGGCAAGCTTGCGAAGCGCCGCCGGGGTAGCTTCCAGCTCATCCAGCCAGTACACACTACCGGTGGGTGCAACACGCTGCGCTGCTTTTGGTTGGCCCTTGGCTAGATCCCAGCCGGACACGGTTTCAGCGCGTGGCACACAAGCAGACACGAGTCTTGCCCGGACGCCTCCCAAACAGAAGCTGCTGGCTAAATTGGCTCCTGTCAGTTTCCAGCCTTCGACAAACAGACCGGGACTGGTCAACACGATGCGGCAGCGGCGCGCTGTGCAAATCGCTTCGTAGTCCGGCTGCGGCAGCTCCATCTGAACAGGACTGATGTGAGCAGCTCGGCCGTCACCACCGAAGCGCAGCAATCCCGATACCGGTGGCTGACAGCCTGATGTTGCGATCAGAAAGCCGGTGTTGGGTTTCATGGCAACTGCTTGTGCAGAAAACAGCTTGCCCTGCTCAACAGTGCGAGTGACCGCATCCATACCAATACCGATGCGGCTGTCAAGCGCCCACAGATCGGACGCTCTCAGTAACTGATCAGCATCTGGCGTTCGCCCTTGTAAATAGGCTTGCCAGCCTGCCTGCGTCAGCCACAACCCACTCTCAGGTTTAGTGCGCTCCTGTTGGGTCAACACAGGTAGTTCCGGCAATGGAAAAGAAGAAGCCAGGTCAATTGGCTGCGGTATAAGTCGCTGCAGGCGCAACTGTCCGATCTCAGTTCTGCTTACCACCAAATCCGCGGGTGGGGCGACGACTATGCTCGCTTTCCCGTTCTGTTTTCGGGCCACATAGAATCCTTGCAGTACAAAACTGCCCGGCTGATCAGGGGTTCCTAAATAAGGATGGTTTACATGCCCCGAAGCAAAAGCCCGCAAATCGACTGAGTCATCTGCCAGCATTTTGGAGCGCACAGCACCAGCAGCCACTGACGGCCACGGCGGAATCAGGCTTTCACCGTAACTGCCTGGATCTCCGAACAGTTTATTTCCGCGCAGATACAGCACGTCAAGTGGCTCGATAAAACTGTACTGAGCAGCGCTCATTGATCACCTCCTGTGCGTGTCTCGCGGGCTAGAAATTCAGCTACCGACAAAAAGTTGCGTAACCATTTGATGCGGGATTGACTCTGTTGATCCGAGCGATTTTCTGCCATTGCCAAGCTGACTAAACGTCGTGCCAACCCCGCGATGTCATATCGCTTGTCAATATCAGCCCGGACACCAGCTTCAACCTGTCGGGACAATTGATAAAGCAGCAGGCTCTGCAACATCTCACCGTCTCCTGTGGGTTCAGGTAGTTGCTGCTCGGTCAGCCATTCCAATGTGTTGTACACGGCACGGCGGGAAACACCGGGCTCCGCCAAAAAATTCCGCAGCTCGGAGAGCAGCTTTACGGATTCTCCCCATTTGGCAGTCAGACGCAATGCGCCTCCAGAGCGCTTGATGATGGTGATAGAGAATGCATCGCGCCCGCCTTCATTTTTGGCGCGCTTTTCAGCGATCTCCAACTCTCGACGCACAGCCGATAACGGCGCCTGATGATGAGCAACGACAGCTCCGCATGACGCCGTTGCTCGCGTGCCCATCATGCGCATCAATTTCTGATTTTTACCCTGACTCAGGATGGCAAAGCCATTAAACAAAGTCAGACCCTGAGGATCGCGGCCACCCTCATGCTCTGGATCGTGTCCGGAGTAGGCATATCTCAGGCGTTGCATCGCAGGCAACAGATCAGTCACGGGTAACATGGCAAACACGTCGTCACCGCCTGCGTAAATCAGTCGCCCAAGGAATTCGTTCTCTACAACATGACGAACTACAGTCAATGAAAAGTCATTCAGTGCCGCAGATATCGCAAGATGCCTGTTGGGTGATAAGGCGCGTTTTTGTTTCCCGTACTGCATGATCTGTGAATGCTTCAGAGCCTGTTGATCAAACCCTGCCAGCACTTTGGGATGAAAACTGTCCCGATACGTTATCGCAAAATCATCACCACCGGATAACCACGCGCCCATACGATCGCCATCCAGCAATAACAGTCCGTAGTAGGTTTCAGGTTTGCTGTCAAATATTTTTTTCAGCTCTTTAGTCACCCTGTCAAACTCACCTTGGCTATCGCTCTCTCGTGCCGTATCCAGCCAGGCGGGAATGCGGGCAAGGGCGCTGCCCTGCGAATGACGAAGCGCGACTTTGGCAAGTTTCCTGGGTAGGGCGACACGCTGCTGGTTTTCAACTTCAGATTGCACGCCAGATGGCAGTTCTGTGTTTTTTTCAAGCCAACTGTACATCTGATGCGCCAGCGCCATGGTGTGTGTGGACACCACAAAACGGTCCATGCCCTTGTCAGTGTTGCCCGAGGCTCTGTCCACCTCCTCTTTGAACAAGGTTGGCCATAGACGTTTGATGGCCGGCAAAGCTCCCAGATGTTCACCAGGCTTTGCCCACGCTGGTTTCTTTGCGGCCACTTTGGCCCAAAGCGTATCTTTCTGCTGGCGGTAGGATTTAAGGAGTTGAGTCCTGTCAGTCGTCAACCATTCAGTTTCACCGGTCAGGGAACAGCGCCAGCCTTCCTGTTTTGTCTGCGCAAATGCGCGGGTACTTTTGGCCGCGGCCAGCACACGCTCAGCCAGGTCATGCACCGCCGGATACAACACCCCCGGATTGGGTTCGAAAAAAACGGTTTTCTTCCCCTGCGCATCAATCAATTCAATTTCTTTCTGCAGCAACTGCCAGGCCGCAGTGTCCAGGAAACCGGGCGCATCGCCGCCTTCAAAAAACGGTACCATCGCAGCCGACAATTGTGTGACATCGAGATCAGTCTGATTCGCTTTATTGCGCGGATTAATCAGTGAAAACGGCACTGCCGCCCAATGCACTTCGGGAAAACCCTGGAGCTGCTCCTTCATCTGTTCGTAGGGGGTGGCTATCTCCTCTTCCTGTCCGGCGTATCCCGCCTCTTTCAGCAGCGCGGCAACAACTTCCACTCCAAGATTCTGTAACCACGCTCGCATCTGCTTTTCCACTTGCTCGGCAATGGCTCGCGCCTGACTGCGCGGCACTACCGCAACAAATCGGTTAGGCAGGGCTGCCGAGAACAACGGATTGCTGTCGGTATTTCCTTTCTGCCAATCACAATCTTCGAAAAGATGAGCTGGTAAATGGCACTCGTCGCGTAGCCACAAGTCCACAATGGGCACGCCCCGCAGGCGAGGGAAAACAATGGCATCTGGCCCTAATTGATCACACACTACCCGCATCGCCTCCCAGGACAAACGTGCCAGCAGATGTGAACCGGCCCACAAGTCATCCATTTTGCGAGCTGATGCGATGAAGGGCTGTACTGGGCCGATCGCCAGCGATAGTAACGCCGCCTCACCGTCCTGGTCGGCTGCAAAGGCGCCGGCGAACGCAGAAGTCAGATCCAGGTGATCCCAAATGGAATGGTCTGGTACACGCGTGTCTGCTGGCAATAGATTCCACAGCTTACCCACTGTGCTGTTATCGATTACCTCGGAAACTTCTGGTCCAAAACGCCAGTATGCAAGCACGGATTTTTTAAAATTCGTGACGCCATCATCACGCATAAGTAGCGCTGAGAAGTGGCTGAAGCTACGGTTTTTCAGATCATCAAATTCCGTATTGGACAGATCGCCATACTTACCAAGATTGAACTGATCGCCGGTCAGAGGATGTATCAGGAAAGGTTCTTTAGCCCAATTTACTCGTGCCCAGGACGCCACACTCAAGGTCTTTTGCTCACCTTGCCTGGTAGTTACGCTTATTTCCTGCATCGGCCATTGCGGACGGTCTGCAGCGGCCGCCCACCAGTCGGCTCGCTGGACAGTCTTGAAGGTCGTGAGCTCAATACCATCTGAAAATGCGACTGCGTGCAGCACATCGGCGTTATCGTTATTCATAATTTCTGATGTAGAGATTTGTTCGGCGCGCGCCAGTCGCCACAGCACGCGTGATGTGCCGCCTTCATGGCCAGCCGGATCGCGCAGCAAAACCAAAGCCTTTTCAGCAGGGTCATGCAAACGGGCATGGAGTTTGGTTTGCCAGAGTGTTGTGACTTTATGCTCTGTCATCGTGTAATCCTTTTTTCCAATCTCTCTAAACTGAGTTCCGGGCTGTCAAGTACCTTGGTCACGATGCTCCACGCGGCAACTAATCTCTCAGGCGACAGGCTCTTTTTAGCGTCTTCAGGAATATCGTGGGGCAAAGCGAATACCCGAACTGCCAGTTTGTCAGCTTGATTTTTTTTGACTTTCCATCGAAGCGGGCTTGGCATTCGCCCGGGCGTCGCGAAACCCAACGCTGGCCTTAGATCAGTATCCGTTTTTAAAGCTGTACGTACTTTTTTTCGTTGAATCGCAATAAAGCGCATTGCTTGATCCCATGTAGTGAATTCAATTTTGCTTTCCCACACGCATAATCCGACATCATCCTTTGCGAGTGACATCGCCCAGTCGCCCTTCAAACAATCTGAAAGGCTCCGCGAGTAATGCAGCAATTCGTCGGATGCCAGGTCATGGACCCCATCAACCCTTAATGAACCCCAGCCGCCCCGGCTGCGACTGCCGACAAGACCAAATGCATTGATTAGCGCCATTACTTGTTGGAAGATTTCCTGCTGTTCTTCTGGTATCGCGAGACGTAACGTCCGAACACTCTCCGGGCCGACAGACTTGATACCGCTTTTGTCACGCAGACCTCTACCGCGATTGACCAAGCCAAACCATGCATAGCTGGTGTCAAGGCCAGTAGGCAACGGCGCAACACCTGATTGACTGCCTGGTGACCATGCATCATTGCCGGTGGCGTTGCTCAACCGAATTCGAACCTTACTCTTGCTGTGATTGGCGACATCTTTGCCGTTAATTTCGTGAGTCAGAGCCGCGTTTCCGAAAAGAATCCCTTCCTGCTGGCGTAAGTTATTGACGCTGATCTTGAAATTGGTTTCAGCTGCGAGGGCAACACGCCACCATTGCCTCAACAATGCTTTAAATGGAGGCGTGCGCCACTGCGCTTGCTGCTCGGCGTTGCCAAGGAAGGCCGGCGTGTTGAATGTGATGATGTACTCTAATGTTTTCATGCTCATTAGCTTGTCCTTGTTATTCAAACTGAATCTTTGGCTTCCACTGTCAGTAGGCATGCGAGCTTCGACGGCACTCAGAGGCTGCCATCCTCCATCAACTCGATTTCCACATCTTCCGGTAAACCATAACCTGTCCTGCCGCGATAAGTGCGACTCGCAAGCTTGCAACGCTCGGCCAGTTGCCGGCCAAGATTCTTTCTCAGGCTCTCATTCAGTCGCGAAACATTTGATTCTAGGAAGGTGCTAGTCATACCAGACTTCAGGCTTTCTTCTGTTCGCAGATTCAAGGACACGTTGTAATCGTTGGCTGTCTGCTGTAATGCACTGGCGTACTCCTTATTAAGTTGATAATCCACCAAGGGCGAAATTGGCACACCATTAATTTGGCAATACTTGATGACCCAGAGCAGCAGTGCAGTATGTACGGGGGTCAAGTGACCGGCCTTTCCATTGACCTCGAACCGTCCTTCGGATGGCCAAAGACGCAGCTGCATCTTTTCGGTTGCAAGTCGGGCGAGTTCGACCGTCTCGCTGAAACCATGATTTCCGGTCAGCAAGCTCTGCGGCAATCCGCTTCTGAGGCGCACGAAAGGGATTTTTGCCAGCCAAACCTGCGCTTGGCTGGCGTCCAGCGAACGGTTATCGCGGAGAGTGATTTCCTTTCTATAAGGGGTTGGATAGTAGAAGTCGGAATGTGACTCGTAATGCTCACTCACGAGCACATGACTGAGACAATCCTGAGGCCGACCAAACAGCGAGAGCGCATACCCGGCATAAAAACCCATGGTTTTTCGACCGCCAGCCAAAGACACATGTAACTCGGAATCCTGGTTCTGGGTGAATCCTCGAATGGCAGCGGTGATTGTATCGGCAGCCGCCTCATTGTCCTGTGGCGTGCGAAGATCCATCAGCTCTTTTCCTTGAGCATCTCTTATCAGATGTATGGTGGATTCATCAAACCGGATAGGTTTGCTGATGTTGTAGTCACTCAGAAAATGATAAAAACGCTTTTTGTCCTCTAAAAGTTGAAGGACAGCATTATTCCTGCCTTGACCAGTTGTGATCAGATGGATTTCATCCGGAATCCAGACAGAGTCAGCCTTTACGCAAAGGGCATAGAGAGTCTCTGTGACAATCTGTGGAGTCATTCCGCTGACTAACAGCAATATTCTTTGTGGATCCAATTTTTAAGTCCTCTCCTTGGTTCAATTAGATCTGAATGTACTCCTACTTCGACTATAGACCTTTGTCTCGCCAGCTTGCAATCTAAATAGATTTCAAATTTGTGCGTAAACTTCCACCGAACCAGCGCATTCACAACTGGGGCTCTGCGGGATAACTGCCCCGGAAGTTGTCTCGCCAGCTTGCAATCTAAATAGCTTTCAAATTTGTGTGTAAACTTCCTCTGAACCAGCGCATCCACAACTAGAGCTCTGCGGGATAACTGCCCCGTAACGGAGAATGTAGATGAATAAATCGATCAACAAGATAAGAGAATTTAATTCTATTTACCTGGTGCTTGAACGTGTGAATAAAATTGTATTCTTGAGGCAGGCGTAATGTTGTTTCGAAATTTATTGTCCGCATTGCTGGATTTATTAGCGATTGCTTCAGCATTATCCTTACCTTTATACCTCTGGCAGGTATGGTATCCAAGCAGCGACTGGGCAGTTCTGGCGCTTGTTCCACTTTTCTGGATGATGGTTCAAGGCAATTATAAAGTGATTATTCTCCGACGCCGTGCAGCACTTGTCTGCATGTTACGCCCGGGTTCAATCCTCACACGAATTTTGAAAGGACGGATCATAGCGGCATGTTCAGCATGTCTGATTACAGGAGTTACGATTCCTTTATTGGCCTACAAAGCGCTTACAGCAGACGGTGCTGAAATCGCTTTACTCGCTCTACTGCTCATCATAGCCGTGTTAATCATACGCTTGCTGTCGAGCTTTTCAAAAGTTCACTTTAATGATTCATTTTTGCCGTCTGTAGTATCCAGGTGTACTACTGTTTTGTCAGGTCTGTTATTCCTGCCGATCTACTACTGGTTTGTCCATGATGTCGCTCGAATACCGGGCTACATGAGGTCACTTAGATTTCCTGAGGCAATTTCCATGGCTCTCGACAGTCTGCCGGTACGCGATGGATGGATGGCTGAAACACTTGCGGCGTTTCACGCTTTAGAGAACGCCAAACTCTGGGCAGTTGTGAACCTGGGGAATGACTCTGTGATTTTTTTGATTTATGCAATCTACTCAACGTTAATCTGCTTTTTCTTTGCGAGCGCAATCGTTTCGGTAGCCTCGTTTTATGGACTGATGGTAAAGGGAAACCTGTATGGAAATTAATAAGGATAGCGCATTTGTTGTTAAGGATGAGTCTGAAGCAGTTCAGGCAGGAGCCGGGCTCATGTTCAGGGCATTTTGGATCACCATATTGACCCTTGCTGGCCTCACGATCTTTGTAGTATTGATCGGAGAACTTAGGTCCCAGGGCGGATATAGTCATTCAATATGGCAATCCACTCCCACTGTGGTTGAAATAGATAACACAGTACTGGGAAGAATCTTTCGCCAGGCAAGTGAATCTTCAATTTCTGAAATGTCTGAAATAATCGATGATCAACTTGATATCATTTATGCGCCAACATACTCAGCCATAAGTGGTTACACTTCATTTCACTATTCCGTCAGAGGTGAATACACAGAAATCTTCGGCGCGGCGCTGGGTACGATGAGTGATGACATCGAACAAAGGCTATTTGATGGGTTTGAACAGCGATTAGCAGAAGCTTCTGCTTTCTTGGATGCGGAGTATTCGCTCGCATTTAAAAACAATCTTGAACGCTTATTGGTAAGTGAGATACCTGAAGAATTACGGCTGCTACCAATTGGAGATTTGACTCGCAAAGCTATTGATGATGCTATCGGAAGAGCTAAAGTGACTGTTCCCGTGGGTGCCTATATGGCAAGGGCCGGCGGGATTTATTCGACGAAGGTAATAGCAAAAGCGGTTGCTTCAAAACTTGCATTGAAGGTGTCGCTTAAAGCAGGTACGAAAACCTTAGTTAAAAGTACTACCTTACTTGGTGGCGCGGGGGCAGGCGCGGCTGTGGGTGCTGTGCTCGGGCCGCCGGGCTCGGTGGTAGGGGGGATAATAGGCGGAGTAGTGACGTGGTTTGCGGTCGATGCTGCTGTAATTAACATTGATGAATTTTTTAATCGCGAAGAATTTGAAGCTGACGTTGCGTTTATGATTGATGAAAATAGAGTTGCTGTTCGCGAAGGGCTTGTAAGCGCATTAGCCAGTAAACATCTTGAGATGGAGGACTTCACGCTTGGTGAGCTTTCGCGCGGATTGTAGAGCGTTATTGTCAATTCTGGTGTTTAGCCAGTCAAATCAAGCGTAAGCGCCAATAAATCGACCCATTTACCTCAGGCGTACTGAGCCACCTTTTTTTTTGAAACCCGCTCCAGCGGCACATTCCAAGGCAGCAGCTGTTCAAGCTTTTCCAGGGTGTCCGCGTC
>Ga0105050_10005207_pt1 | contig 16824 bp, 13 predicted proteins | sample FRY01_FD_78088 | JGI IMG/M metagenome (GOLD analysis project Ga0105050, IMG submission 78088) | Freshwater microbial communities from Lake Fryxell liftoff mats and glacier meltwater in Antarctica - FRY-01 | ecosystem: Environmental > Aquatic > Freshwater > Ice > Glacier meltwater ... | reverse complement strand
CAGGCTGGCTCAGCGCCATATCCAACCCGAATACATCATCGCATGGTCATGTTGGCGCCGCGCCCATCAGGCAGCCGCTCGAAAAGCCCATCTCAAAAGTAATATGCAACTGTAATGCTAGGGACGACTAGCTTTCCTCAGTTAATTCAGAAACCTGAACCACCACAAAAATCGAAGCAGAAATTGGCTGAGATCAATAAATAAGAACGCCTAGACTAAAATTGTATTAGCTGAGCATGGCCAAAGAGAAAGTGCTTTAAAGCGCTATCCGAAAACCTTCTCAAGTTCAGTAAGTGAGACTCTCGCTTTTTCAAAATCCTGGTCAGTCAGGTTATTTGCGTGTGCGTCATTGCGGAGAGAGTTGATGGAGTTAAGGTGATAATCTACGTCATTCTTTCCTAAATCTATAGAATTCTCGAATTCGCTCCAATAGCCTAAGATTATTGATATAAGCTCTTTGAAATAAAGTGGGCTTGCGCCTTGGGCTAAGAGAGCGTCAAACTGAAAGCCCTCTACCTCTGTTCGCCTTCTTTCAATAAGCTTGGCTACGAGTTTTTCTCTCCGTTTTGACTTCGGAAAATTGACAGAAAACACCATCTTCACGTGCCGCCTGACAGCTTTTTCTAACAAGTTTCTACGGTTAGAAATCTCTGCTAGCCGATCCTCAGCACTTACAAGCTCCACCGGCCTAACTTTCTTTGAGAAATACCTCTCGACTATGCCGATGTTGAAATAAGAGTTGTCGATTCCTTTTTTCAGAATGCCGTAGCCGTAGAGATGTTCGAGGAGCTTTGGGTCCGAAGTGGAAAGGAGATTGAAGCTTTTCTGGTCGCCAGATCCAAAATAACCCAACATTAGATGTTCGTCGGGATATTGCATTTTTAGCAGACCGACCACAGACTCCACGTATCCATCGGATTCACTCGTATATGCTTCAACGCCTCGCGCATAGATGGTCCGATCGACCACAATAGGACGCTCCTCAGTCGCTTTAGCAATGAAGCTGCAAGCATACCGAGTTAGAAATGGATGCCCGCCAAAATCCTGATACAGCTTGATCCTGCACTCATCATCAAATTCCACACCCATAATGGCGCCAAGATCAGAAACCATTTCCGACACTTGAGTGCTTGAAAACATAGGGATGAATCGTTTCTCTACATTCCCATAGAGCGGATTATCACTTCCCGACTGTGAGATTGTCTCGATGCATTTCGGGTTAGTGCCCACTATTAGATAAACTATCGGTGATGAGGCGCTTTGAAAGGCGGCTCTCATCGATTGCCAGAATAAGAGAAAATCCCGCTCATTGTTCCAATGTTCCGATGAAGCGGTGCCTGGCGCAATGCGCTCAATCTCATCGAACAAGACGGCGGTGAACGGCTTCTTGGCCTGCTTATTGATGGTTCTTATGTCTTCGAGAAACGTGATTGCTGCACGCTTCTCATTATAGGCTTCGACATCGCCGACTTTCCATTGGACCGTGAATTTGGCTTTAAGGTCGAGGCTGATTTGCCGCAATAGCTCGTTCCATCTCAATTGATGGACGGAAGGGGATTGGCAATCAATTGAGATGCTCGTTCCGCCTCGTTGGGTCAAAGCACGAGCTACGCCTGCAATTAAGGAGGTCTTTCCGCTCCGCCGCAATCCGAAGAGGCCGAAATTTTCCCCTGACGATAATTTAGATGATATTTCGTTTATGATGTCAGAGCGACCATAGAAATACAAATCGCTCTTCAATGGTGATGACATCGAAAAGAGGTCACGAGAAAATGTGAACTCGCGTATGCGAGCGATTATATCGGACTCTTTTGATGCTAAATTAAACTCATTGAAGTGAAAAGGCACAACTACAGGAGCGTCTGGCAAGGTTTGGAACACCGACTTTGCTTTGGACGCAACGCTATGATCACCGCTAATGAGTATTCGAACGACTTTTTCTACTCGGAACTCTTCAAACGTTTCATCCACAATAGCATCGAACGCATCTATCGATCTCGGTTGAAAATCCGCGTAATTTGAGAACACAACCATGACTTCGCGATCTGTATGCAAGATTCCTCGCATGCGACCGGCGGGCTTAATCAATGCATAGTTATACGAGCTTTTTTGCTGTCCGAGTTTCAAGTGACCGTGGCGGGTTAAATGGAACATTTGTTCCATGCGACGTAGGACTCGCTGCTCTTCGGGTGCAAAATGAGTTATTTCGAAATTGGGATGTCGGCCCGGCTTTACTTCATCCATCATAATGTTTGATTTATTCCCCACATTCGTCCTGTGTCTGTAACTGTGTGTTGCGGCTTCGTCCATGTTGGACATGCCAACTTTTTGCAGTTTGGACTGTAAAGGTCTTGAAGGCATAGTTCGCCGATCAGAGGGTTCGGCGAAGCCCAGCAACTGTCAGCCGAGAACACGTAAAATGCAATTGATTCTTCCTAAGCCCAATGATTGTTGGACAACGCTTCCTCTAGGATCCTTGCAAACGATACCTACCCGGCTTCGACCAAGGGGGAGGTGATAACAATTGTCTCGTGGGGGCCGGAAGGAGGAATGCCGCGCGCGTGAAGTGCGTTCATGTATCGATGGCGCTGATGCCCTTCGACGATGACATGATGCACTGGGGACAAATACTCCCCGCCCTCTTTAATGCCATGAGGGGTCGCCAGGAGAACCATAGGATAGTCCCAAGTGCCGCTATCGATCGCCTTGGCAGTTTGCTGTCGATCCTCGCCCCCACCCCTCTGAAAAGTTTCATAGTCAAATTGGGCATCCAGCTTGCCGCCCCAAGCTCGATACACCGAACCAAGCAATGTCACGCCGTCCCAGACTTTTCGTTCGTAGGACAGGGACTCCAACGGTAAGAAAGCGAAAGGGGAATAGTGCCAGTGCCGAAAAACCCATTGCTCACACAAATCAGGTGGGAGGTGGGACAGCTGCTGTTCGTTTCGATTCCACCAAGTCGCGAAGTCCTCCTTCTCGAAAGAGCCTTCACCATGCGGGCGAAGTTTTTCTGACCACGCAGGTTCTCGCTCGATGTTCAAATCAAATGCTTCGCTCATACGTTGTCCAGACCTTGACTGGTGGATGGCACAATCATTGGAAACGCTGCCTGATAGGCACCATCCGGATACGATCGCTCAATAAACGGTAGGACTTCGCTCCTCGCCCGCGAGGCGCCCCAACCGGCTCTCAGCCACGCTGACGTCGCTGTTATCACCTATCGAAAGGTGAAAGGCTGCGCGTAAGCACCGGCCTTGTTCCAGAATTTGGTAGATTGCGTGTAGATTTTCTTCAGTGACGGGTTCGCAAGGTCACGCTCGTGGAATGGGATAAATACGTGCGCCTTGGCGCGGGATATGGCCACATTGATCAGCCGCCGGCCCTCTGCACCATTGAAGAATGTGCTCGATGCATCGACCGGGTCCACGATCACCAATGTCTTCTCACTGCCCTGTGCGCGGTGGATGGTGCTGACGCTGATTTGCGGGTGGTTTCGGCGAAGGAATTGTCGGATCAATGTTACCTGTGCACGATAGGGCGTTAACACCACGACGTCAGTCGGTTCCACGTATGACCCCGCCAACTGATCACAAGCGTTCAGCACCAGCTGCGCAGAGTCGAATCGGATGAAGCCGCCATACTTTTTCGAGTAAGTCGCTGGCTCTTTGACGCGATCAAAACATATTCGCGGAACTTCACGGCCATCGACAAAGAAGGCACTGCGCTCGCGTTTCCAATCTGCATCCTTCAACGCCTTTTTGCATACGCGCAGGTCACCATCATAGAACGTCGTGCCAATCGCGGTGCAGATCGCTTGCGTCATGCGAGACTGCTCGTTGAGCCTGGTCGTATGAACGTGATCGAAGATGTCGAAGGCAGTCCGCGTTAGTATTCCACGCACGCTCTTGTTGTCGGTGCGCGCGATCGGGGAGAGCTGGTTAGGATCACCCGCAAAAATCGTCTGATGACCAAGCGCGGTCACCATCATCGCCGCTGGACCGAGAACCTGTGATGCCTCATCGCAAAGCACAAAGGGAAAGGCGGGCTCGCGTAAGAAGTCATGCCAGCGAACCGCGGTTGCGACAGTGACGCCCACGACGCGCGCTCCAGCCGCTGTTTCCTCTATGTCAGCGCCGAGGCTTCGTCTCACGGCTGCCAGCTGGTCCTTCCACTTCACGCATTCGACGATCTTGCTCTTGGGCGGTTCGCTTGCTTCGAGCATGAGATACTCGTTGACGCGGTCGGCTATACCGTCAGCGAGAAGGTGTGGCCGATCGACGTATTTCTTCGGATCGAAGTGCGCTCCTACACGCTTGACCTGCCTCGCCAGATCATGCCGTCCCAGGCGCCGCAACCAGTCATCGATCGCAAGAATGGCAGTATCGACAGCGACGTTTGTGGGGCCGACAACGAGAACACGCCCCTTCTCCCACCTCCGCAAGAGGTAGGAGGTCATCGCGCCGATCGTGTAACTTTTACCCGTTCCCGGCGGTCCAATCATTATCGAACAACGGTGGGCAGTGCCCTGAACCGCAAGCACCTGACGTTCCCGCAAGTCGCTGTAGTCATCTGGCAACGACTTGATCGGCTGGAGCGGCTCCAGATCCTCTTTTGACTGTCGCAGGCGTTTAGCGGCGAGTTTCGCCATTGGGCCATTCCACATATCGATCAGCGGGCCGAGAAAATCATTCTGAAATACCCATGCGGTTTTGCCTGCATCAGGCATCCGGCCCTCGACTAGCTGAAGGACAATGCGCTCCTTGTCGGGATCGACCATCTTGATGAGACCGCCTTGATCCAGCCCTTCACCCCAGCGGATTCGAGCACCTTCCAGGCCCTCATCAAGCGGCAGCTTGTTGCGTGACTTGCCCGGCTTGACCGCGAGGACGATCAGGTCTTCCTCCCACTCTGCGCTCAACACCTCGAACGGTGCGCCCTGCATATTGATTGCACGTTCGGCGGTCAGCGCATTGATTATGTCAGCGCGGGTCAGCGCCATACATCCCTCCCAAAAACCATGCGACACAAGTCACTAACATCTCTATGTTTCTGCTTTTGCACTTGCGCAATACTTGTCTTGCTTGGCGACTGAAAGAATTCGCCGTAGGGGAGTGCGCATGAACCCCGTTGAGATCGCAGACGCTGTATCCGAGCTTGTTGAGCAGCCGTTCGATGCTGCCGAATTCCCATTCCAATTCCTGACCGCTTTCGGGAACAAGAAGACCACGATCGATCGGCTGCGCAAGGGTTCGACGAACCAGTCAGACATTAATGGCGGTGTTCTTCAGCGCAGCAACATACATATCGCTACCTGCGCGGCTGGTGCCACGGCGAAAACGCTCGCTGCTCTGCGAGAAAGTCCCAAAACAGCCAGTCAGAAGGCGAAGTTCATTCTCGCCACCGATGGCGAGCAAGTCCACGTTGAAGACCTAACAAGCGGCGAACTGATCGTCTGCGAGTTTATGGATCTGGTCGATCACTTCGGGGTTCTGCTTCCCCTTGCCGGTGTCACCACCGTCGCGCAGATCAAAGAAAGCACGATTGATATTCGTGCGACTGGAAAGCTGAACAAGCTTTACACAAGGCTGCGTGAGGACAATCCAGACTGGGAGAACCGTCGCGAGGACATGAACCACTTCATGGCGAGGCTAATCTTCTGCTTCTTTGCCGAGGACACTGACATCTTCCACCCTAGCTATCGTTTCACCGAGACGGTCGCGAAAATGAGCGGTGGAGGTGCGGATAACACTGCCGAGGTGATCCAAGAGCTGTTTCGCTCGATGAACACTCCGATTGCCGATCGCAAGACGGCTAGCATCAAGAGCTGGGCTGACGGCTTTCCTTACGTGAACGGGGAGCTGTTTAGCGGTAGCATCGACGTCCCGTATTTCAGCGGCACATCGCGCGGTTATCTGACCCATATCGGCGGTCTCGACTGGACGAAGATCAACCCCGACATCTTTGGATCAATGATCCAGGCGGTCGCCGATGACGAGGAGCGCGGCGCGCTCGGCATGCATTACACCAGCGTGCCGAACATCCTGAAGGTGCTGAACCCGCTCTTCCTTGATGATTTGCGCGCCAAGTTGGAGGAAGCCGGCAGCAACGGCCGGAAGTTGGCCAATCTACGCAGCCGCATGTCGAAGATCCGGGTATTCGACCCGGCCTGCGGCAGCGGTAATTTCCTCGTGATCGCTTACAAGCAGATGCGTGAGATTGAGGCGGAGATTAACCGCCGACGCGGTGAGCCTGACCGCAAGACCGATATTCCCAAAACGAACTTTCGCGGCATCGAATTGCGCAATTTTCCTGCCGAGATCGCCCGCCTCGCACTCATCATCGCTGAATACCAATGTGATGTCCTCTATCGCGGACAGAAGGAGGCGCTGGCCGAGTTCCTGCCGCTCGATTCCGAAAACTGGATCACTTGCGGCAACGCGCTAAGGCTCGACTGGCTAAACATCTGCCCTCCGACAGGCACGAGTGTGAAAGTGACTGGCGATGACCTCTTCGAGACACCACTCAATCAGTCCGAAATCGACTTCGCAAATGCCGGTGGTGAAACCTATGTCTGCGGCAACCCCCCGTATGTGTGGACCAACGATCAGGATGCGCAACAAAAAGCGGATCTTCAGCACTTGTTTGAAGACCACACTCGTTCGTGGAGGTCGCTAAATTACGTTTCGGGTTGGTTCCTGAAGCTCACCGAATACAATCGGTTTGCCGAAGCAGATGGTGCGTTTGTTGCCGTCAACACAATATGTCAGGGCCAGCACGCCATACTATTTTGGCCAATCATATTGGCAGACGGTAATCGCATTTGCTTCGCCCAAACCGATTTCAAATGGCAAAATCTTGCTTCAAACAATGCGGGTGTGACGGTCGTTGTGGTGGGGTTGAGTCGCTCCAGGCAGAAACGAGTTCGACTTTACACCGACGAGGGCGGAGATTCGATTGCCGTCGAAGCAAATTGTATCGGCCCCTATCTCGTCCCAAACATTGAAACGGTCATAAGAAAGCAATCATCGCAGATTTCGACTTTGGGCGACATGCTGAGAGGCAATATGCCGTATGAAGGGGGGCATCTTCTGCTTTCCATGTCCGATAAGGACGAAATCATTGCAAAAGCCCCGGAAGCCAGAAAGTTCATTGGCAGAATCAGCGGATCCAGCGAAATCATTGATGGCAAGCCGAAATACTGCATTTGGATTGAGAATAAGGATGTCGAGGCAGCTCGAAGACTTGAACCAATTGCTGAACGCCTTGCCGCCGTCAGAAGACTCCGAGAGGCAAATAAAGACCCGTCAATCGTAGCGTTGGCGGAAACCCCTCACAGGTTTCGGGAAATGAATGTCGCTACCGAGCGTCTAGTCGCGATGCCCGCAGTGTCATCAGAGCGGCGTGATTATCTTCCAGCCGAATTGCTCAGCGCCACTCACACAATTACTAACCGGGCATATGGCATTTTCGATGGCACGTTGGTTGATTTTGCCGTTCTGGCGTCACGCCTTCACATCGTCTGGGTCGGGACTGTCTGCGGACGCCTTGAGCGGCGTTACTCCTATACCAACACGCTGGGTTGGAATACCTTCCCACTCCCCAAACTCACTGAGCAGAACAAGACCGACCTCACCCACTGTGCCGAGAATATCCTCTTTGCGCGCGAAGCGCATTTTCCAGCGACAATTGCCGACCTCTACGACCCCGAAGCGATGGACGAGAAATACCCCGACCTCCGTCACGCGCATGATGAAAACGACGAGGTTCTGGAACGCATCTACATCGGTCGCCGATTCCGCAACGACACCGAACGCCTCGAAAAGCTGTTCGAGCTCTACACCAAGATGACCAGCAAGAAGGCGGCCTAACGGTGAGAGAGAAGGTCGAGAACACGCCGACGACAGAGGAGCTAGAGAAACTGCTCGTCAACAATGAAGCATTGGCAAACGTGGAGCTCTACCTGAACCGCTTCAACCCGATCAGAGTCATGAAAATGGAGCGCATGGAGATCAGGCACTCCGCCATCCTAGCATGGCTACTCGACCCCAATGAGAGTCATGGCCTCGACGACAAATTTCTAAAGGCGTTTCTTGGGGAGGCGCTCCGTGGGCAGAGCACTCTTGGCTTCCCGACGGCCATCGACGTTGCGCGAGCCGATTTGGGTGACACGGTGGTTCGGCCCGAATGGCAGAACATAGATATTTTGATTCACAGTGACAGAAACGGGTGGGCGTTCGTCGTAGAGAACAAGTATGACGGCAGGCAACGCAAAGGCCAACTGGCAGGCTACTACGAAAGTGTTCCCGCGGGGCTGGGCGAAAATGTCGGTGAACTGACAGTAAGAGGCATCTTTTTGACGCTTCAGGACGAGCGGCCTGAAGACGATCGCTATTCAACGATCAACTACCAAGTCGTCTGTCAGACCCTGTCAGAGCTTATGAAACGCGAAGCGCATTTGCTGACAGCTGAAGTTAGAACCTTCCTACAGCACTATATTGAGATCATCGAAGAGGAAGTCGGAATGAGCGAGGAGAATAGGGCGATGCAAAGCCTCGCACGCCAATTGTATCGCGAAAATAAGAAAGTTTTCGATTTTGTGATGAAGCACGGAGCGACATCTGACTTTTCTGTCGCGGCGGGCAATGTCTTTGGCGATGATCTGGACGCAGCAGACCCCATAGTTGTCGGATCACAAAGCTATAAGTTGACTACGCTGTCCAGCGACATTTGTGGCTGCATCCCAGTTGCTTGGCAAGATGCTCTGCATAACCTGCCATTCCTGGCGAAAGGATGTGAAGGTTGGTGGGCAGGACTCCCGCTGATTATCTGGATCAGATTGGATAAGGCGGCTAAGGGTGTCGGCGGCAAACTCCGCATAGTAGCGGAGGTTGGTCCGATGTCGGATTACAAGTCCAGACTCATGCTTGTTGAACTCATCTCCAAGCTCACAGATGCTGAACCTAAGCTCAGGATCCAATTCACCAAAACGGCGACGCAAGAAGGAACACGCTATTCTCGCTTTCTGAAGGAGAACGTAGTGAGCATCAAGGACGCTGGAGACGCTGAAGAGATTACCCAAGCGATCCACAAGTTACTACTGCGATTTGAGCCTGAATTCGAGTATGTCGAAGCTCTCCTAGGCAAAATGACGGAAATAGGAGCTTCGCCGCAGTGACCACCATCAAACCGATACCAGCCGTCAGCTTTCAGACTGCCCGCACCGGGGCTTCTGCCAAAAGCAATGAAATGGGCATGCGCCCCATGCAGGAACGCGCCTACAATAAACGCGGTGAGCAATACCTGCTGATCAAGTCCCCGCCCGCATCAGGCAAATCGCGCGCGCTGATGTTCATCGCGCTCGACAAGCTTAACAATCAGGGGCTGCATCAGGCAATCATCTTGGTGCCAGAGAAGTCGATCGGAGGAAGTTTCGCCGATGAGCCGCTCTCCAAGTTCGGCTTCTGGACTGACTGGAATGTAAAACCGAAGTGGAACCTGTGTAACACGCCGGGAGAAGACGAGGAACGCGCCGACCCGTCCAAGGTTCGTGCCGTAGGGCAGTTCCTTCAGAGCGACGATAAGATCCTCGTTTGCACGCACGCAACCTTTCGCTTTGCTGTGGCAAAGCTCGGCATCAAAGCATTCGATAACCGTCTCATCGCTGTCGATGAATTCCACCACGTTTCCGCCAATCCCGAAAACCGGCTGGGCAGCCAGCTCGCCCAACTCATCGCACGTGACGAGGTGCATGTAGTCGCCATGACGGGGAGCTATTTCCGCGGAGACGCAGAGCCCGTCCTGATGCCTGAAGACGAGCTCAAGTTCGAGACGGTGACCTACACCTACTACGAGCAGCTGAACGGTTACGAGCACCTGAAGTCGCTCGACATCGGTTATTTCTTCTACACCGGAAAATATCTCGACGCGATCGAAGCCGTGCTCGACCCAGCACGCAAAACGATAGTGCACATTCCCTCGGTAAATGCGCGCGAGAGCACCAAAGATAAGGTCAAGGAAGTCGAGCTCATCATGGAGAGCATCGGGGAATGGCAGGGCGCCAATTCCCTCACCGGCTTCCATGAAGTGAAGATGGCAGATGGCCGGCTGGTCAAGATCGCCGACTTGGTGGATGATAGTGATTCCGCTCGCCGCTCGAAGGTGCTGGCAGCGCTGAAAGACCCCAAGCATAAGAATGACCGCGACCATGTGGACATCATCATTGCGCTTGGCATGGCCAAGGAAGGCTTCGACTGGATCTGGTGCGAGCATGCGTTGACAGTCGGCTATCGTTCGAGCCTCACGGAGATCATCCAGATCATTGGCCGCGCTACACGCGATGCACCAGGCAAGGTGAGCGCAACCTTTACCAATCTGATTGCTGAACCTGATGCCTCCGAAGCGGCAGTAGCAGATGCGATCAACGACACCTTGAAAGCGATCGCGGCAAGCCTGTTGATGGAGCAAGTCCTCGCGCCGCGCTTCAATTTTACGCCGAAGGACATGGGGCCGATTGAGGATTTTGACTATGGTCCCGGTGGTTACAAAAAGGGCGAGACCAACTTTGGCGTGAATGACTCGACCGGGCAGCTGCATTTCGAGATTAAGGGCCTTGTCGAGCCAAAGACGCCCGAAGCGGCGCGTATATGCCGCGAGGACTTGAACGAGGTCATCACCGCGTTCGTGCAGGATAAGAGTGCCCTTGAGCGCGGTCTCTTCGATGCCGAGCACGTTGGCGGTGAAACCATGCCGCAGGAATTGACGCAGCTGAAGATGGGGAAAATAATTCGTGATCGCTATCCCGACCTAACGGATGAAGATCAGGAGGCAGTGCGCCAGCATGCCATAGCTGCCCTCAACATCACGCAGAAGGCCAAGGAGTTGGCTTCGACAGGCGATACCGCTGACGATGATCCAAGCGAGGAACGTGCCAATACAGCTTTGATAGATGGCGTTCGCAAGTTCGCCATGGACGTGCGCGATCTCGACATCGATCTAATCGACAGCATCAACCCGTTCCAGGCCGCCTACGCAGTGCTTGCAAAATCAATGAGCGAAGGCACACTCAAGCAGGTCGCAGCTGTGATTTCAGCCAAGCGCACCACAATTTCTGTCGATGAAGCGAAGGACCTCGCTTTGCGTGCGGTCCGTTTCAAACGCGAGCGCGGCAGGCTTCCAGAGATCAGTTCTGCTGATGCTTGGGAGAAGCGACTGGCAGAGGGCGCAGCCGCGTTCGTCCGATATAAAGATGAAGGTCGCTATGACTGACGACCTAGACGCTCTGCGCACAGAGCTGGATGCTTTCGCCAAGCCGAAGCCGAAGCGGGCCAACTTTACTGCGCGCGAAGAGCGCATTATTGCAGGCTTCGAGGATATTCTTCGTTTTGTCGAACAGCATGGTCGCGCTCCGCAGCATGGGGAAGATCGTGACATATTCGAGCGGCTTTACGCGGTGAGGCTTGATCGGCTTCGTGCATCCGAGGAATCGCGAAATCTGCTTGCCGATCTGGATGCCGAGGGCCTGCTTGACGCTCAAGACCAGCCGTCCGCCATTTCATGTGAAGAGATCGACGCGGATGAACTGCTCGCCGAGCTTGGCGGCTTCATCGAAGGCGACGATATTCGGAACCTTCGGCACGTTCAAACTCGCGCGGTGAAGAAGGCAGCCGAGGAGGTCGCGAACCGCGAGAAGTGTCCTGACTTTGATAAGTTTGAGTCTCTGCTGAAGCAGGTAGCCGCTGACATTGCGAGCGGAGCGCGAGAGACTCGCAAGTTCGAGCTGAAGTCGGAAATCCAGCAAGGGCGCTTCTTCATCGTCAGGGGGCAGATCGCTTATGTCGCTGAGATGGGTGAAACCTTCACCACCGACCACGGACGCTCAGATGCGCGTCTGCGGGTTATCTTCGACAACGGCACTCAAAGCGAGATGTTGATGCGATCGCTACAGCGTTCGCTCAATGCCGACGGTGATGCAGGTAGGCGCGTGGTGGAAGCGGACGCCGGACCGCTATTCTCCGGTGAACATGAAGAAGGCGATCACGCGAGTGGCACGATATACGTTCTCCGCAGTAAGTCTGATCACCCGACGGTAGTGAAGCACCGAGAGGTCCTGCACAAGATTGGAGTGACGAACGGAAAGGTCGAGCAGCGCATTGCCGGAGCTCGTTTGCAATCGACCTACCTGCTGGCTGACGTCGAGATCGTTGCCACCTATGAGCTATTCAACATCAATGCTCACAAGCTAGAGAAGCTACTTCATCGATTCTTTGCGGATGTTGCCCTAGACATCGAAATACCCGACCGTTTTGGCAATCCCGTTCGGCCTCGCGAGTGGTTCCTTTTGCCTCTTCCGATCATCGACAAGGTCGTGGAGCTCGTGAAGGAACGGACGATTACACGGCACCGCTATGACGCCAGCACCGCAAGTGTATTGCCTGTTTAGAAGAAAGACCTTGCCGTGTAGTGGTGTTCCAAAACGCGGCAAGGTCATTTTGATCGATTACTTCAGCGACCAGCCGACTTCATCCTGCCAATGAACGAGCCCAATGGGTCCAAATTCGAGCAGTGCGGGCAGGCCGCGCAGCCCTTCATTCTTCAGACCGATGGTTCCGTCTTGAACATTGAAAATGTTGCCTTCGCCTTCTTTCAGTTCGATGCCGTCGCAGTAGACAGCCACAGCCACATCGCCGGTAGGAGCGATGACGAAGTGTGTGTCGCCTTCCAATTCCTCGATCCGATACAGATGCAGCTTCGGAGCAGGGATGGTATGAGCAATCCACCCGATCGGTTCGCAATAGCTCGCCAGACCCACTGGAGCGCTCTCCAGAAGCGCGTCGAGACCTTTGCGCTGTTCGGGTGGCAGAGTGTCGTCCACGCGCTCCAGCGTGAAGCCCCGGTTCTCCTCGTTGAGCGCCAGTTCATTGGCAATGACGATCTCTTCGGCTCGTTGTGGGTCAGGAGCCAACACAAAGCCGGTGACCTGACGCTGTTCACGAGAAACCCTGACCTGATACAATTCAAATTTCATTTGAGCATTACCTTTGCTGTTGGTGATGCTCATTTCGTAACCGCTCAACGCGATGGATGCGGGTGGGCAATGTGATGACAGCGATGGGTTATGTGTGCCGTGGAAAAGTTGGGCGATTCAACCAGCGCGGATTCGTTACGGTGATCCGAAAGGGTAGAATTCCGAAGGTTCCGCCGAATACCAGTGAATGGCACAAACTCGCCGGCGAAGAAATTGGCGATCACAGCTGGGCAAAGTCAATTTAACTTCGCGATCGTCTCCTGCGCTTCCCGCCAAGCGCCGCCCCCAGGCTATCAATCACCGGAGCAGCCAGTTTAAGGTCACCACGCCGGTCAGCTTCGAGAAGTGCTGCGACCATGTAGCCTATAGCCTTTGCATTAGCCTCAACGACTTCCTGTCGGCGTTGGCTATCGGATAGCTCCAAGAGAGCTGCACATCGAGTCCTGCGATCGAGTGCTATTACAAGGTCTTCAATGGATGCATTTACCCTAGAACCTTTCACTGCACCACGCCGCTTCATCTGTCGGGAAACGGTCTGTGGAGAGACACCAAGCTCCCTTGCTATCTGGTTTGCATGTTTGAGGCCGAGTTCAAGTATGTCAGCCTGCTCATCCCATACATCATCAGAAATCATGTTTTTCGTAGCCATAACTCAACTTCCATTCCAATGATTATGTGAAGACCATGGGTGTCACATACTTCATGTGTTCCATGGTTATCCGTTTGAGAGAGTAATTCATGATTATGCTTACTCTTGGGTCCCTCATGGTTCATGAGATCCAATAACCATGAATTTCATAGGTTCAGGAATGCCGCCGAGACCATCAGCGATAACCTTTCGGTCTCTGTGTTGACCCGCCGGCGGCTGAGGCACAGTTCCCGCGATCGAGGCAGGTATGTCTGGCGAGATTATAGCGGATGAAAGTCCGCGGCGAAGAAATAGGTGCCGTCGTAGCGCTTGGTGCAATAGCTGACCCAGCCGCTGTCAGGCCCCGGCTTCAGGTCCATCGAGCCAGCGCCTCGTGTCGCCGTCAGCCAAAACCGCCGGACTTGTTGTTTGAGCCGCCATTCATTCCCTAAAACCTGAAAAGCCGGACTGAAGTCAACGAGGCCATGCACATGTGCATTCGTGGAGAGGTTTTCAGGAAAGAAGATCGCACGCATGCGCAGATCATTAGGGAACCGTCTCATGTTGCGCCTGCCGTGGACCTGTTTGTCGAACTGATGGCAGAACGTGGAGCAGATGTCCTTGAGACGCGGAAGCGAAAGCTCCCGGTCGGTGTTGAGTGTGATCGCATGGGTGTAATTGTCGTTTGAAGCCCAATCGACGATGGATTCGCGCTCGCAGCGCAGTTGATGCTTAGTTTTCATACTTCTATTATATGTCATTCGGCACACAGAAAGCCAGCATAAAATGCGTGTCGCTTGACACGGGTTCTGTCAGGCTTCGCGACCTCGCCGGCGGAGAGCTTCGCGGATCGCCGCAAGTTCCGAAGCCTCTAGCCCCTGTGAGCCAATGGTAGGGCGCAAATCACGCAGCACATCGATGGCGGTAAGTTCATGCACAGTCAGCCATCGCCGACGCGGGTGCTGTTCAGCAGCGGCCTCTCGCATCACAGCGCGCTGTTCCTGAGACAGCTCTCGAAGCGGTTTGCCGAGACTCACAACAAGCTCATGAACGATCTCGTCGCTGCCCTCGTCCTGACTGCCTAGAAGCGACCAAGATACATCGGGATGTCTTTGCTTCACAACCGCCTGCAAGAATGCAGCGGGATCAATCTTTAGCACCTCCGCGATGTTCTCGGCCCGATCGATCGGGATTGGCACCCTACCGGTAGTCATGTGGCTCAACACGACTGCCTGCTTGTAATTTAATAGCGCGCCGACTTTCCTTACACTCAACCCGCGCTCTTGCGACGCGCGTGCCAACCCCTCCGTGAGCATGCGTGCAGCCTGACTATCCGCCAGTTTTGGGTCGATCTCCCGCGTCATAGGGCTTGTGTAGACTGACAAGCGTGCGTGTCAATTGGCTTGCAACGCGCTTATGTGTGCTGTATAACACTCACACATTCATTCGCTGTCGCGTGTAGAAATACACACTAATACGCGCCAGCTATCAGCGAGAAGAAATATGCAACGTAAGACATACAAGATAAACGAAGTGGCGCAGGCATTGGGCTTGGGCAAGACTACCATCCACAAGCTCATCCGGCAGGGCGAGCTCCAGAAGATCAAGCTAGGTGCCACTACTCTGATTTCTGTGGAGTCGGTCGATGCGCTACTCCAACGACATGCCGTCTAGGAGCGTCCGTCCGATGACCCTAACGGTGAAAGAAATCGAGAGCGCACAGGCGCAGCCGAAAGCATGGAAGCTCGCCGACGAAAGGGGATTGTATCTCCTGATCTCGCCCAACGGGTCGAAGCGCTGGCATCTTCGTTATTCCCTCCAAGGCCAAAAGAAGAAGATCAGCTTCGGCCCCTTCCCCGATGTCAGCCTGAAAGCAGCTCGGTCTAAGCGTGATGATGCTCGAAGTATGATCGCAGATGGCATCGACCCGCTGCAACAGCGACGGGACCAGAAGCTTGAAACGAAACTCGCGTCAGAAAACACCTTCGCGGTGGTTGCTCGCGAATACATTACGAAACGCGCTACTGACGGTGACAAGGCGATTTGTGACACCACACAGCAGAAGACCAAATGGCTTCTCTCACTGCTCGAACCGAAGCTAGGCCGCGTTCCAGTGAGAGAGATTAGAGCACCATTGCTCCTGTCGGTTTTGCTGGAGGTGCAGGAGTCTGGGCGACGGGAGACGGCTAGACGGCTTCGCTCATTCGTTGGGCGCGTGCTCAACTACGCGATTGCTACAGGCCGTGCAGAGAACAACCCAGCCCCGGCGCTGCGTGGTGCGCTATCCACTCCGACAGTCCGCCATCACCCAGCCGTCATTGAGCTTGCTGAGCTCGGCGAGCTAATTCGGGCGATCGATGGCTACGGGGGCCATGCTTCAACAAATGCCGCACTGAAGTTGTCGCCTCATCTCTTCCAGCGTCCCGGTGAGATCCGCGCTATGAAGTGGGAGGATGTCGATTTCGGCGCAGCGATATGGACGATCCCGGCGAGTGACACCAAAATGCGACGCGAACACCGCGTGCCTCTTTCCCGACAGGCTATCGACATCATCCGTTCGATGGAAGACGTCGCCGCATACAGCGAGTATGTGTTCCCAAGCTTCAGCCCCAAGAAGCCGCTCTCGGAGAACGCCATCAATGGCGCACTCAAGAGACTCGGCTATGGTGGTGTCATGACAGCACACGGTTTTCGCACGACCGCCTGCTCGCTGCTCAACGAAAGCGGTGAATTTCACCCCGATGCGATCGAGCGTGCTCTCGCCCACCAAGACAGCAATGCTGTGCGAGCGGTATACAACCGAACGCAGTATTGGCAGGAGCGTGTGCGCATGATGCAATGGTGGTCTGACAAGATCGATTCTCTGAAGCAGCTCAATCCGGCTTAGTGATGCCCCCGGCCTTCCAGAAAACGACCCCCAAAATGACCCCCGCAAGCTGCGGATTTCAGCAACCGGCCGCGATTGGGCGCGAACACGTGTCGAATCTATCTCTATGTTTTTCAGTACTTTTCCGCTTGATCGCGCATCATCGCGAACAAGCTACTGGTGCCCAGAAGAGCACTCGAACTGTTATCTGATTCCGCGACCACTTCGGTGTTCGTGGTGAGCCCTGCTGGGTTATGCTCGTGCGATCCGCATCGATAACCCTGCACGCCCGCCGCTCGCTGACAT
>Ga0105050_10005202_pt1 | contig 16840 bp, 24 predicted proteins | sample FRY01_FD_78088 | JGI IMG/M metagenome (GOLD analysis project Ga0105050, IMG submission 78088) | Freshwater microbial communities from Lake Fryxell liftoff mats and glacier meltwater in Antarctica - FRY-01 | ecosystem: Environmental > Aquatic > Freshwater > Ice > Glacier meltwater ... | reverse complement strand
TTTGCAGCATTGCTTTGGCTAAAATTATCCTGTGAAACTACAATTGTTAGTGGTGATGCCATATTTTATTTAGGGTAATTGAAATGTTTTTAATGTTTTGTTAATTTGTGTTCTAAATCCCATTTTTTGTGACACTTTGGACGTTGTGCTAGCTGATGTTCTCTGTCCTGATGAAGTTGCGTCTACTGCTATTGCCATTTATATTATTTCTCCTTCGATAGTGATAAACTTACCACCATTAGCTAAATACTCTTTTTCTTTACTTATTATAACGTCTTTATAGTTTGGTGCAGTTATGAAGAAATAATCTGGTTTTTGGTTAGTTCTCTTATAAATAGGTATATGAGATATTGGCGTATATTTCCCCTGTTTAGCTGGGCTATCATCTACGAAATAGTCTATATGTCTTTCATCTAATTCGGCTAATTTGAGAACAGAAAATCCTTTTGCTGCTGCTCCGTACCCTGCTATTTCTGCACCATTTGACTTTAACTTTCTTACTAGGTCACCTAGTTTCTTGGCTTGTTCCCTTACTTCTCGCTCATATCTCTTAGCTGTTTCGTATGAGTTTAAGTTAGAGTCTAATTCTTCTTGGAGTAAATCTGAACATCTTTCTGACATCTCTCTGTCCCCCCTATCCATAAATACTCTTAGAGAACCTCCTTGAGATGGTGTAACAATAGCATCAAATACACTTAATTCATTCTTTTTGGCGTAATCTAACCAGTTTTTAAGTGTAAAATATGAGAAGTGGTCGTGGTAAATTAACGCATAGTTCTTATTCTTAACCATACCACCCCAGTAATTACATTCTACAACGAATACCCCATCACTTGTCAACAGAGACTTTACGCCTTTCATCATATCATTTAAGTCGTTCAAATGAGCTATGCAATTAGAGCCAGCGATTACCTTGGCGTGTCCATACTCGCCTACTATCTTCTTAGCTACTTTCTCTGTAAAGAACTCTGGTATCGTAGGTATCCCCTTTTTCAATGCTCTTAAGACAACATTCAAGGCTGGGTCTACTCCTAATGCATTACCAAAGTTATTTATAAATATACCGTCATTGCTTCCTATCTCTACAACCAAATCATTTTCTTCTAAAAATCTTTCCTTAACATCTTCAGCAAACTCTTTGAAATAATCATCTAGCGTTGGCATATCAGATGAAAAATAAAGATAGTCTACCTCTTTATATATTTCGTGAGAGTCAACTATGTTTCTTATTTGAACTAGATAACAACTTTGGCATTGTTCAACTACAAGAGAAGCGACTTCTTCTGTGCCAAACTCTTCCTTTGTTAACAAGCTATTAACAAGTGCGTTGTCTCCAAAGTCTATTACTTCTTTAAACTCTGTTCCTCCACACATTCTACATTTCTTATTTTTTACTATTTTCATGTAACCAATCTATTACGTTAACTTTCGGTAGCCAACCTAATTCCTTTAATTTAGTAATATCTCCGTGATGACGTTCTACCTCATATTCTCTGCGAGGTATCCACTCTACTTTAGAACCCATAGCTTTAGCTATGTCCTCCATAGTGTGAACTTCTCCAGAAGCTACGTTGTATGTCTCTCCAATTTTACCGTGTTCTAGAACTAGAACTACAGCCTTAGCTACATCTCCAGCATAGACGAAGTCTCTTTGACCTGACTTAAATGAAGATTGAGCTACTGTCTCAGTAAGGGTAATCGGTTTGCCTATCTCCTTTGACTTGGAGAAAGCATATAAAGAGGTATCTTCCCTTTGGAGCTCCCCGAATATCTGGAAGAACCTAAAGATGATACAAGGCAAGTCCCACATTCTACAAGCATACTCAAGAGATAACTTCTGCCAACTGTACGGTTCTATTGGTAAAGGAGGCATATCCTCTTTCCAAGGAGTCGGGTTAGTAGAATAGAGTGAAGCCGTAGATGGGAATAAGAACTTCTTTACCTTGGCTTCTTTACAGACCTCCATTAAATGGATAGTCATATCTATGTTCTGGAGAGTAGTGTCCTTTGGATGTCTAACAGAGTTGGGGATATTAGTAATAAACGCTAAATGAATTACATAGTCTATATCCATTAAATCTCTAAACCCCAAATCCATAACATTTGTCTGAATAAAATAATCTGGCTTAGAATGACCTGGCGGTATTGGACGCTTATCAACACCCACAACATAATAACCATTTCTTTGTAATTCTGGAATAAAGTGATGAGCTAAGAATCCACTACACCCAGTAATTAGAACTCTCATCATAGTTTTTTTAATGACACAGATATTGTTGCGTCATCTTTGAATAACCTTAATAATCTATATTTTGGTAGACCTTTAAGTATTTGTGTCCTAACCTCTTTCTCGTTGAATCGTGGGTTACCAGAGAACCAATCATAGTTTGAACTAACAGACAACTCAAAACTTACATCAGGATTATACCAACATCTGAATAATCTTTCGTGAACAAACCTTTGAACATCTAGATACTTCTTACCCTCAAAAGTTATGTCCTTAATCTTCAAATCATATAATGCCTTTCCAAACTTTGTGACCACATCACTGAATTCCCAAAGTTGTTTTTGAGTCATCTTGCGACCATTATTCATCAAAACATCATCTACTAAATCACGATACTTATTCTTCTTTCTACATACTGAGAAGTTAATAACCCCACCCTTATTAAGATGTCTCATTAGATTAATGAGTGTCTTATTGGGACTAGGAGTATGGTGAATTACCTGGTCACAGGATATAAAATCAAACTTCTCTTTTAACTTCATCTTAGTAATGTCGCCCCTTACTACCTTGCAGTTTTCTGGAAGATACTTCTTAGCAACCTTAACTGCACTAGGACTTTGGTCAACTGCTACTATCTTAGCCTTTGGATTTAATTCAGCAAAGAAAATAGAATCTCTACCCATTCCACAACCAGCTTCTAATATACTATGTTTGTTATTAAGAAACTTTTTAAATGTTTTCTTGGTATATCCGTATCTATTCAAATACCATTTTCTATAAATAGACTTAGAATCCTCAGCATAGCTTGGTAGTCTATGCCATTTGTAATCGAAGAACTTAAACGTCAAATCTTTCTTTGTTATTGAGACTTTCATCAAAGTTTATTTCTTTTTTATTTAATAATGTTTTTACTATCTTGACCTTTTGATGCCAATCTAGTCCTCTATGTGAGGCTAGATGAATAGCCATATCCTCTGGTGGAGCTATTGACTTATACCCCTTTGCGACCTTTTCTCTATACCACTGATTGCCGAAATCAACATAGACGTGGAAATCACCCAAGTCATTAAATGTTCTTCTATCCATTACCATACAATTTGACCCAGCAAATGGGTTTACCCTAGCTTCTCCAATTTTCTCTTTGTTATACTTTGGGTGGATATGAGAAACAATAAATGGTGTAGCTACTAATCTTCTATCATTATTCTGTTCTATTAGTTTTACACACTCTGATAGCCACCCTGGTTTTACCGTTACATCATTGCAAGTGAAACATAAGAAATCCCCAGTTGCTAGTTTTGCTCCTTGATTGTTAGCAAAGGCATACTGCATATTATTTCCATATCTTACATAGGTAGTTATTAGCCCCTTTCTCGTTAAGTCTAAGAGATATTCTGAATCATCTGGGTTTCCCCCGTTGTCCATTACTATCAACTCGGCTGGGTAACTAGTATTTTCTAATATAGAGGTTATGGATTTTTTTAACATTACAGAACGAGTAGCTTGGTCTGCATAGGCTTTCTTCCCACCAAAATCATCTACCAATGAATAGTGAACAAGTATTATTGAAACATATTTTTGTCTTGGTTTTGTTCTTGGTTTCATATTTTTATTGCCACACCTACATATGCTTTAATAAAAGTTGGTTCTTTTGAACCCAAATCCAATACTCTCTTTTTATTACAATGAATAGTGGAAAATACATATCTCTCTAAATGTTGTCTAAATATCTTTGGATTTCTTCTCATAAAGTTTCTACTTGATAACTAAAGTTTAATAATCCCTCCTCCGATTGCTCTAGCCCTAGTTTTCTATTTCTTCTAAATACACTATAATTCTTAGAGCTTACTTTGTGGTCTATGTTGTCCTGTCCATCTTTGACATACCAATAATTCCCACATCTTCCAAAATCACATATTCTAAGAACTTTAACCCTTATGTCATAATACATCCAACCATAGTTTCCAGAGAACCTTTCATCATAACCTTTCATTTTATAATAGAGTTCCCTTCTCATCATACAGGTTCCCATATTAGGGCCTCTCTTACTTTCCATTACCCACTCGCTTGACGGATTGACTAATTGAGTTTCTGATATATCCCACCTCTTTCCACCGTTTAATCTACCAACATTTGGATTAACTTCTAAGAACTTAATTTGCTCTTCGTAGATAGTATTGGTTGGTATGTTATCATTGTCTTCAACAGATATTAAATCACCTGTTGATAACCAGAACCCTAGATTACAAGCACCCATATAGTTCCAGTGAATATCCTCGTTTATTCTGGCATAGATAAGTTTGGTTTTAATATCTAACTTCTGAAGCATCTCTTTCAGCTTGGGGTCTCCACCATCATTAACTACAATAACCTCGTCTGGAACTCTGGTGCTATTCATAGCCTCTCTAGCGTGAGCCACCGTAATCTCAAATCTATTATACGCAGGAATAACTACACTTAATCTAAGCATACTTCTCCTGTAATTTAAGATATTTATCTTTACAGAATTCATCTTTCTCACCCAACCATTTACCTATTGGTGCTACTGGTCCACCCATCTTACTTCTACGCCAGACTATATCATCTGGAAGATACTTGTCAGCTATTAGTCTTAATATAAACTTAGTGATAAAACCGTTAATCTTTAATTTATCTGGGACACATTCAAAACAGAATCTTTCAACCCCTTTTGACATATAAGGATAGACTAGATTTACTCCCCAGTGCTCTGCTAAGTCCTGTTCCATATCTTCTATTCCCCTTAGATGTAAATCAGTATAACCCATTTTACTTAATAGGTTTCTATACCTACCCCAGTATCTTTTTAGTTCCTCTGGTTTCTTTCCTAGTATTTTGGCAAACCTTTCCATTGGTGTTCCTAAATACTTATCTAGGGCTGGGTGGTAGTTCCTCAATTCTTCTTTAGAATACAACTCCTGTTCGTGATTGATAAACGTATAAGAAGAATAACCTCCTAAATACTCATCAGGACCTTGAGCAGAGAGAACTGTTTTTATCCCCAGTTCACTCGCTTTCTTAAATAACATCCATAGAGGAACCAAACTAAAGTGAGAGGTTAGTTTATGAGCCTTAACAGCATAGGGTAAATGTTTCTTAAAGTCTTTCTCTGTAAATGTTATAACTTCGTGTCTTATCCCTAAATGGGTAGCCACTCTCCTTGCATAGTGAAACTCATCATACTTCTTTCCATATGGGAATCTACAAGTTATTAACATATCTGGTTTGGTCAAAGCAGCCAAAAGACTACTATCTAACCCACCAGAAAGAAGGACTGCATATGGTCTATCTAATTTCTCTATGCTCTTTTCAACTGATTCTTTTAAGACTCCTTCGAGCCTTTCTTGAATTGTGTTAGCCATTTTATGACATCAGTTGTTGGTTCCCAATCCAACAACTCTTTAGCTTTTTTATTATCGGCTTTAGTATTCATTGGTTCACCTTTCATCTGTGGAAGATATTTAATATTTTTAGATACAGCTTTAGCTATCTCATCAATGGAATAGTTTTTCCCAGAACCAATATTGATAACCTCGCCTTTGCCAACATTATCAGATACCATTGCTTTTAAGTTAGCTTGGACGACATCTCCTACATAAGTGAAGTCTCTTGTTTGCTTTCCTCCATAAACTGGAAGATGCTTGTCGCCCTTATAGAAGTCTAGGAATCTGGCTATACAGGCGGCATAGGCACTATCTACTGGCATCTCTGGACCATAGACATTAAAGTACCTTAGCGATACTGTTTCTAATCCATAGAGTTCATAGAACTGCTTACAGTACATTTCACCCACCAACTTCTGGATAGCATAAGGTGACATAGGATTAGGTATCATATCTTCTCTTAATGGTAAACTATCTTGTTCTCCATAGGCAGAAGATGAGGCTGAATAGATTACTCTTTTAACCCCTGCCTTTCTGGCACAATCCAATACATTTAGAGTTCCCTCAATATTATGTGAATTAGTAAATACTGGTCTATCTATTGATTGCTGAACTTTAGCCTGAGCTGCCATATGAAATACATAGTCAACTCCCTTAAAATGTGCTGGTTCTAATTTCCTGACATCATCTCCCTCGATTAAGTCTATCCCAGCAACATAAGTATATTTATTCTTTACTAACTCTCTGAACAGGTGTCTCCCTATGAATCCCAATGACCCCGTTATTACTATTTTCATATTGCTTGTTTAAATCTTTAACTGTTTGTAATAGACAAGATGGTGCTTCGACTTTCTTGGCAAAATCTATTAAAGAATAAGTATCCTTTGGCAAACAGGCTCCCCCAAATCCTCTGTAATTCTTATGAAATATAAAGGAATGTGAATTACCCACTCTTGGGTCTTCTATAACTATACTTCTAATAGTTTCGTAATCACCCTCAGTCTTATCTACAATGTCATAGATTTGATTAAAGAAGATAACCTTAGTAGCATAATAAGCATTTCTTATCTTCTTAATCCACTCAGCATCTATAAGAGAAACTACTCTCATAACTGGTGCTGGTGGCAACATTAACATTATCTCTGAGGCTAACTTATAACTCTGATTTCCTATCCCCAAGATTTGCATATCTGGATGAAAGAAATCTTCCTTAGCTGATAACTCAGTTAGAAATTCTGGGTTAAACATAAACTTCTTATTAGGATACTTGTTCTGAAGGTAATCAGTTGTCCCTGGGGTTACAGTTGATTTAATAACAACTATCTTCCCATCTGGGATTTTAGCTATAGCTTCCTCTAAATAAGATAAGTCGTATTCCTCGTTCTCTTTATATGGGGTAGGTACTGCTACGAATATTAAATCTGCCTTATTCACTTCTTCTATTGAACCCATTTCCTTTCCTTTATCGTAACAATATACATCTCCAAACTGTTTAAACCACTCACGAACCTGTGTTCCCACCATTCCGTGAGAACCTACTACTCCTATTTTTAGATTAGTTTCCATAAAATTTCCTTCTTTTATTATGACATTTTACACATAAAGTTAGTTTTCTTTTTTCCTTTGAGAGACTCACTTATCTTTCTTTTAGTTTCTTCTAACATTTTCTTCCCTTTTCTAATCTTACTCATTTTTTCGCAAAACTCCTTGCTCATCTTTTTTCCTTTATTCCAAGAATAACCAGAATGTCCTTTCATAAATTGCCCTTTTTTGTTTCTTTTAATATCCATAACTTAACCTTAACATAAATAAAACAGGTATGCAAGTGAATACCTGTTTTATCTCATTTCATCCCTATTCCGCATACACATATTTTCATAATTCTTTAGGTTACGGTTGTGCTTGTCGAAGTAGATGTGCTTGTGCTGGTAGAGGTGCTGGTAGATGTCGTAGTAGTAGAAGATGTGGTCGTTACAGTCGTAGTACTAGAAGTAGATGTCGTTGAGCTAGATGTAGATGTCGTTGAGCTAGATGTAGATGTCCAACTTATCAACGTATTACCAAATAAAAATTCACTCATATTATTTGTACTCTGTGATAACAACCCTAACACTTCCACTGACTGCTCTACCGTATAAGATTAGATTATCCTGAATAGGAAGTATTCTAACCATTCCAGTCTTGATACCAGCTCTGTGTCTGATGTCCGCAGTATTGTCATAAGACAAATACAGTGCGACTTCTCCTTTATTAGTAACCTCAACGAGTGCTCTACCACTCTTAGCGGTTGTTGGAAGAGCAGTCCACGTATTACTAGGGACATTGACTACAGTCTCTGTTACGGATTTTGCAGAGAAATTACCGTGTAGATTGGGCATAAATTCACATAATTATGATTTTTTAGCGACCTTTTTGAGAGCTTCTATTTCCTTTTTAAGTTTGTCTATCTCGGTATCTTTCTTCTTATCCTTGACCTCTGATTCTCCCTTTAAGTTAGAAATAAGTTTTGTTTGTTCCTCTAAATCCTTATCTACCTTTGCTCGGAACTCTTCTTCTGATAGAGGTTTAACCTCAGCTTTCTCTGCCATCTCTGGCATTATCCTAGCTAAGATTTCGTTCTTTATAGGAGAAGGTTTATTAACATCTCTTATCCCCTTTTTAAAGAGCATTATGTCAGCCAAGTGTTTGCTACCGACTTGGGCAACAAAAACAGGAAGTATCTGCTCTTCGCCAGCTTCTAAGTGTCTGGCTAGTTCTTTGTTAATATAAATATCGAATGGTTCGTTACTTATATTAACAAACTTAGTGACGTCAGTTAAAGTATTAACTTCTTTCATTGTTTTTAGAAACCGAGGTTTACGGACTAGTGTCTCCCTTGCGGGGTAAACGGAGTAGACTGCTCTCTCGGTCTCTGATTAGTTAGTCTATGAATCTAAAGTAAGGTCGAATACACCGTATTCGCCTACGTCTGCACCTGCACCTGCTGGTTGAATACCAACGCAGATTTCAGTTGTAGCTCTTGTCTTAACACCACCAGCGGTAGTATCACCAACTGTGATTTCTGCTCCTGGAGTTGTATCAGTGCTGTCAACAAGAATTGAACAGTATCCACCTGTTTGTACCCACCCATAAGCATCAATTGCTATTTGGGCATTAGGTACTCCAACAGGTAAATCTTTGATTGTTCCATCTGAAACTAGAATATCCCTAAACTTGTTTCTAACAAGGGTAACTGTAGTACCAGCGATAAAAGTAGTCCTAATTGGGTCTTCTAATGTGATAATCACATCAGTACTCAATGCTGTAGCTGGGCAATTCTTGATTCTATACATTGTTCCTTGTCCAGTATCATCAGTGACATTTACAAACCCCTCGTCGTACTCACCAGCTGTAATAGCAGTGGCACCAAGAGTGGCTGTAATTTGTTTATCACCAACGGTAGCAGTATTAACAGCTATATCTTCGTGATTAGTTGTAATATCTGCTGCGATACATAGAGTTCCCTGTTCTACTGCTGTACCAGCGGCTTGGGCATAACGATATGTCCTACCGTCGTTGGTAACACCAACAGAACCTAGAGGATGCTTTTGTTCTGTACTATCTTCAAATGGATTTATTCCGTATATAACGGGTGCTCCTGTAAACATATTTTCCTTAGTAAACTTTAATAGGGTTCTACCCCTAATAGGATACTAAGTATTGTTTTACGACCTTTAAACTATCCAATGTAGGCCAACTGTAACGTTTAGACCTACAAGGCTTGTGAGGGTTCCACCATCAACTAGTTGTAACCCATCACCTGCGGCTAACTCTAAAGTGGATTTGGTAGTGCTTAATATCCCTACTGTTTTAGTATCAGCAACTCCTGCTGTACTAATAGTAGCTGACAATAAAGCTGTACCAGAATCTACTGCGGTGCCTGAAGGAACTTTATGAACTGTTACTGTTCCTGAAGATGAAGCGGTTTCCCACCTTGCTTCCACTGAATCTACGACACACTTATCTGGAGCAATCCAGAATACCTCTGCGTAATAATTTGCAGATGCTGCGTCTGTATAGGGCAATGTATGTGGCACCGTAAAACTCTGAACACGAGCCTTAGGGTTAGAATTTGCGGGGTTTTTGAAACTCATAATTTTATCTCAAATTATGTTAATAGTGACCTTTAGGATGCGACTCCTGTTCTTTTAGCCATTGTCCTTGGTGAATCAGAAACTAACTGACCGTACCAAAGCATATGACCAACAACTGCGTCTTGATTGACTGGTTCTTTCCAACCTGTCCAAGCAAAACCGTTCTTAACTTCTCTTCCTGGTTGAGGTATAACATAGAACTTCAAATGTTCTTCGTTCAATGTATAGATATAACCAGATGTACATTTCTCGTCTGCTACGATAGGAATACCACGGAAAGTCAAAGCTCTGAAGCCTTGATTAGCCGCTAATGTTCCACCAACTCTAACCATTCCAGTCCCAGTCATTCTAAAGTCATTCATTGAGAACTGATGAGATACAGTCGGGGTTAATAGTGCCTCATAAATGCTAAATACCGCTGGGGTAGTTACCATTATTGTAGGAACCTTATCACCTCTTTGAGCTGCATCAAAATCAGTAGCTAAATCAGCTAAACTTAATGAACCTGACTGTGCTGTTCGGGTAGCTTTCCAGTCAGCAAATGAACTTCTTGAAATATTACCATAAATGGTAACACTTGTCTTTTTATGTTATCGCAGACTTTTACTGCCTGCTTCTCATAGTCTCCTATGAGGTCGGACTATATCTTTATCCTTTCGGAATGTTCAACGTGTAGTCTCTGAGGATTTCTTTGAACACCTTAGCAAATTTTAATTCTTTGCCGTAGGTTAATCTATGACATTACGAGGTAATACTATGTCAAAGATTTTCAAAGACCTTTCCTGCTGATTGTCTCTATTCCTTAGATTTTTAGGGGATTTAATCCTCCTACTAAGAACCTAACGAGAGTTTCCAGCATATGGTTGAATTTATTGACAGCACAATGTTTACTGTCATCTACAACTGCATCTAACCCTGTGAATGCCTTTGAGCTGTTTCCTGTTCCGTCAAGATATAAATCAGTTCCCATTTCGTCTTTCAATCTAGCTGTTCTAAACTTTAGTTCTTCAGCAACCATGTTAATAACTGCTGGTTCGCCTTGGTTTATAGCTTTTTGAATTCCTGAAATAGGTACTGCTACGTAGTATTGACTTGGGTTGAAGCTAGCTCTTTCACGGATATTTTCTTGAGCTGTTGCTAGAGTGTCAAATCCGAAGTAGGAACCAACGGCTGTAATATCAGATAGATTTACAGCAATATCAATTTTAGTTCCCCCTCTCCAGGTACTGGCATTCTTTAACAATCTCATCATTAGAACGTTTCCGTCAAGAATCTGGTCTACAACCTTAGGAAGCAATCGAGTCTGAGTCGTTGTTGTTACAAATTTACTTACTGCGGGCATATTGTTTGAATACTTAAACTATTTATTTGACCTTTTCGGCCTCTGCCTCAATCTCTCTTTGGATTTGCTCATAACTTTTACCAGAATCATCTGGTGGAGTTTTGGATATTGATGACCCTTCCGATTTAGGAAGATTTGGCTTCTTGGAAAAATTATCCTTTACTTCCTCCTCTGTCTCGGACTTTAGTTTACCCAGGTCCTTGTAAAGTTTCATAGCTCCTTTTACGGATTTAACCCCGTATTCGTCGCTCTTGGTCTTTACGAACTTTAGAAACTCGTCCTTATTGACATCGGTATGGATAGCCAATACGTCATCAATCTCTGTTTCAAACTCCTCCTGTTCTTTAACTTTAGCATCTTTGGCTTTGGCTTCTCTCTTCTCAAGGACTTTCTCCGTAAGTTTAGAAAGATATTCCTCAGCTTGACGCTCCTTTTGCTGTTCAGGAGTTAATTGCTCACCATCTGAGCTTTTGAGCGTGCCGATTTTCTCTTCCAATTCTTTCGTTTTCTTATAAACTTCATTAAAACGACTGATTGGAACAGTTTTCTCTGGAGTTGATGGTTCTCCTTCTGGAGTCTCCTCTATGGGTTCCTCCACGTCTTCATCTATGCTTGGTACTTCACCTGTTGGCATAATATTACGCTTTTTTTACAAGGTATGTCTCCTTGAATTACGCTTTTTTAATGAGGTGTGTCTCCTCTGTTCGACTTTTTAATAATCTATACTTGTGGTTGGACAGGTGGTGGGGCACTTGGGGTTCCTTGTCCTAGGGCAGGTTGTCCACCCCCCTTTGGTTGCATTATCGCTCCAGACTGGGTTTCTACAAAGTCTGCTACGGCAGCCTGAACGTTTGACATCTTCAATCTTTTATATAATGTTTTAACTCCTATGGCTTTTAATTGCCATAACTCTATCGCCTCTTGCCTCTGGGTTATCTCATCTTTAGGTAGGGTTGACCCAGCCATTACTCTCAACTTAGTATTCTTAGCTACCTTATCTCCTGTAAAATTGTTAATGAAGATTGTTCCGTCCTCTCCAGCAATAGAGAAACTCTTGTACTCAGTATAAAACAGCTTAATCAATTGTGTCCACCAGCCAGCTACTTCGTCTAGGGCTCTTTCTAGTTGTCTTGCTAATAGGTCAATCCGTCCTAGGTCAGCTGCTTTTAATAACTGCCTTCCTCCCAGCGTTTCCTTTCCTTGTCTTTCTCCCCTAGTGGTAGAGTGTATCCCCCAGATGTTATCAAAGGCACTTCTGCTTCCTTCTAGGTCTAAGAAGACATCATTAGGTAATTGTCCTGGTTGTTCGAATCTTATCTTAGTTCCGTCAGCTGCGTCTTTGCCGTAGATAATCAATCCTTCCTCGTTGGTGATATTAGCTGCCTGCTCTTCTGACATCGTATCGCTATCTATTAAGAGAGGAGGGTTAGCTACCTTGGCAACGACATTCTCTATTTGACGCTTTCTACTATTTATGTTGTCCTGAATTGAAATCATTTGCTGGATATAATCTGTATCCCCAATCATTGATTCGTCTGTCTCAAACAAAGATTTTATTACATAAGGTTTGCTTGGGAAGGTAAACCAGTTCTTTTTCTTATTCTTAAGAATAAAGTATGGATTCTCTTTCTTGTCAAGGATAATACTTCCTGCTTTCCAAGCTACCATTTCGTTAGTCCAAACTTCTAATATAGTAAAGGTGGCTTTTCTGACTTGGTCTTCTTCACCGTTATCAGTTATCCCCACTTTTGGAGCTTCTTTTCTAACTTCCTCAGCTTTCTTATTCCCAAACTTTTCCACAAGCTGACTATAACTCATTTCTAAATCCTCTATAATGAAAGCTAGGTCTTGGATTAGTCTTCCGAATTTAGGTATCCTTATCTTCCGAGGGTCCCTCACTATTAAATCTACATCATCTTTATCCCAGTTAATCTTAAAGACTCCATATCTCTTGGTAATCATATCTCTGAGAAATTGTTCTGACTTACCCTGGATATTTACTCTCTCCATATGATAACCCAATATATCTTGTAACTCATTAGCGTCCATCTGGGCTTGCTCGTCTTCACTTCCTGCTCTGACTTCTATGTCTGGAAGCCGAGAACTAGCAATAGGTATCATTGTTTCCACTGCCATAAAGATACGGTTTTCCACAGCTCGTGAAGTTTTGCCTCTAAGAGATTCTACTCCTGTTTGAATTCCGCCATAGTATTCTAGATTCTGTTCCCAGATTGGTCTTAGTTTACTATAAAAGGTTTCTGATTCTGTAACCCACGATTCTATTTGAGTAAGCAAAGCCTCATCAGACATCTTCTCCTCGAATGCCTCCTTCTCAAGTAATGCTTGCTCTTTTAATTCATCCATACTATTTTTCTAGTTTTTCTTCGAGTTCCAGGGCTCTCTTGACTTTAGCCTTTCCCTCTAAGAGATTATCTTTATAAAATTTATCTCTTGATTCTTTTTCTCTTTTTTGTTTAATATGTTTTTGTTCTTCTTCTTTTTCATTCTTTAACCACTCGTTTTTGTATAATGTTTTAAATCTATTTTCCCCTGGCTGGACTAGGTCATCTTTATAGGCATCTCTTTCTTCCTGTTTTAGGGCGTATAGCTTTCTCTCATAATATGGCTGTTCCTCCTCATCTGCTGTGGATAACCTGTGCATAAGTAGTTCCTTTCTCATTCTTAGTTTATGTATTTTTTCTTTACTTATCATAGTTTATGAAACTTACTACTGGTTTAATTGGCTCGCTCTCTATCTCAGCCATATATACTCCTGGTCTGACTTCATTGACATAAAATGACTCTTTAGCTTTAATCGGTAGTCCTACTTTCTCTCTCTTAAGCATAAACTTTCCAGGTCGGTTGTTTAGAAGCCAGTATAAGTTATACACAGTTACGTCTACGGTGTCATCATAGTCTCCAAATGGAAATGAAAGCAATTCTATCCTCGTTTCTGGGTTATCTATCTCTACTAACCGTCCTTCAAAGAGGTGAACCACCTGCATAAGTCTAGTTCTCTTGTCCTTAGGACGTTTATTGTGTCCCATTCCTATTTCAGCTGTACTTATTGGCAAATAGATGTTCTTTGGGCGGGATTTCTTTATTAAAAGAGGTCTTAGAACCTTCTGATAGGCTACCTCTTCCAACAAGATTCGTAGAATGTTCCATCTCTTTCCGTATTTTACATACAAGTCTATTACTTTGTCAACCTGCTCTTCTATCCCCCATCTTCCCTTAACTGTTAATAACTCTTTGAAGTCTCCCTTTTCTGTCCTACCCATTATCTGAATAGCCGTAAAGTCAGCGTTCTCCCTTTCGCTAATCGCTGGGTCAATAGCCATACAACTCTCTACAATATCACCCTCAGCTTTAACACCGTCCAAAAAATGAGGCTTAATCGGTTGCTCTGTTAAACTCAAGGGGTTATTCTGATATTCACTCTCAAAGGCATAGACACCTATCTCCTCTCTTATCTCTAATAGACGCTTCACGGGCCACATATTCTCCCAGATGCTCTTACCGTCCACCAGAGCCTTGTAATGATAGCTTCTAAACTCCTTCTTCTCTTGGAGCTTGGCAATCAGGGCAAATTGGTGGAGCTTAGTTCCGATGTAGATTAACTGCTGGTCAGGCTTTAGAGTAGGCAATAACGTACGTAGAAACCAATTCTCTAACTTCTCTCTCTGTTCCTTAGAAGCAACTATGTCATCGTCTTCTAAATCATCACATATAATTATATCAGGACGCAATCCACGAATTTGGAAGCCTCTACCCTTAGCTCTTATCCGACAACCATTAGCCAACACAATCTCTTCTTCTGTCCACTTGTCTGATTTCATCTCCCCGAAGTCTTGAATTATCTTCTCGTTGGAAATTAACTGGTCTTTAATAATCCTAAGGTTATCCTTAGCTAAAGCAACGGTGCTACTAATTAGCAGAATATCGTTCTTTAATCCGTATAATGCCAGCCAAAGGGGAAAGAAACGGCTACAAATGGTACTTTTGGCGAATCCACGGGGTGCAATGAACAACAATCTGTTACTTTTACACATAGAGTCTTGTCTTGAGCGGTGGGAGGAGGGCATATTTGACTCTTCCTCCTTTTTGTTATCTAGTATAGGATTTGTATTCATTTATAAAAAATTATAAAAAATTAAGCTAAATTACTATTTTTAGAAGAATTATGTGTTGGTGCTAGCAAGTGATTCTTTAAGGGTAGGGGGGTGGGGGGTTTCATACCCTCCCTCGCTCTCTTCTTCTTGTGCCCCTGTTAGCCCCTGTGTGCCTGTGTGTGCGTCTTTAGTGCTTGAGTTAACAGATTGTGCCACCGAGAGGGACAATTGCCTTAGAATGGAAGTGTGGAAGTCTGGTCGCTTGTAAGGTGTTAAGCTATCTAAGTATATACCTATAAACAAGGAGATGTCTTTCCCTTTACCCCGCCTCTTTAGAGAGAGTAACCCTTGCATCTCTGTGTAAATCTCTAGTTTTCTATTGTAATTGCTTGAGTTCATCTTCTAGTTCTTGTAATCTATTATTTATATTATCAGGCGTGACGTTGATGTTTATTCTCCTCTCTGGTGTATAATTACCCTTAATCTTATGTAGCATATCTAAGACCTGGTTGCTTGCGGGTAAGTTCTTATTCTGTTTCAAATTACGTGTTGTTATGCGTGTAATTAAATCATTATTTACCCCATTATCCTCTAAAACTTCTTGTAAGCTCTTCCTTATGGCAGGTTTTGTTAGGTTCTCATTGGCTATCTGTCTTATTACGTTCTCTTTATGTAATTTATCATTAACCCCGCCTTTTGAGCCTATATTGTACGTTCTTCTAACCGCTTCGCTTGGATTTAATGTTTCAGCTGTTAGACGTACGAACTTCTTCTCTTTTAATGTTAGTTTCTTTTCTTTAGCTTTCATTACTTCTTTATAACCCCGATTTGTTGCTGTGTCAAGGCTTAATAGTTATCCACAGTTAGAGCTTGACATACTCTGTAGATTTGCTATACTTAAATTAGTTCGTTGCATTGCTTCTTGCTTCGTGGGATAAGTTCGTGGGCTTATAAGCATCCTATAACCCTACAAGGGTATTTTTTTTCACCCAACTTCTTTAGAAGTATTGGGGGACTGAACTCCTTGCTGGTATATTGCTTCTTCGTTCCCGATGATAGCTCCCACGAGCTAACCTTAGGGACAGGAAGCAATATAACGGCTGGGAGTTTATTATTTAACCAGAGATTATTATTAACCCCGCACATTAAACAAAGGTCGGATTATAAAAATTAAAACAATAAAAATATGAAACAAACAATTAATTTTTCTCAATTTTGTGATAGTCTTGGTGGTAGCTATTTCAGCCATGAAGGAAAAAAAGCATTATTTGAATACCTTGAAAATGAGGTTAAGCTTGATCCTATTGCCTTATGTTGTGAATACTCCGAATATGATAATTTGAAAGAATTACAAAACAATTATAACAACATTGAAACTATTGAAGAACTAAAAGACCACATGCAAGTTATACCAATTTATGATATAAACGGAACGAAAAGTGAAAGATTTATTGTACAGAATTATTGATTGATAGTTTTTAGTGGATTATAACCTAATCAATTATAATCCATTGTAAAATTATTAATTAATTTAAAAGGTCGTTAAATAAGTAAAATAAAAGAATAAAAATATGGAAAAGATAACAACAAAAAAGGGCAATGTTTATAATTTTTTGAGAATTGAC
>Ga0105050_10005201_pt1 | contig 16846 bp, 14 predicted proteins | sample FRY01_FD_78088 | JGI IMG/M metagenome (GOLD analysis project Ga0105050, IMG submission 78088) | Freshwater microbial communities from Lake Fryxell liftoff mats and glacier meltwater in Antarctica - FRY-01 | ecosystem: Environmental > Aquatic > Freshwater > Ice > Glacier meltwater ... | reverse complement strand
TTCTACAGAACCAACAATATTCAGAATATTCTCTAGCTGTGAAATAGCTATTAATCTGGCTATATTTTCTTTAATGCCTGTCAGAATAAAAATGCCATTAGAGTTTTTGCAAATCCTGTGTCCAACAAGCAAGCTACTTAAACCAGAAGAATCAGAATATTTTACATTAGAAAGGTCGAGAATGATATTTCGCTGGCCTTCAGAATTACTGAGAATAAGTTCAGACTTTAGCTGAGGCAAAATTAAACTATTTAATTTGTTCTCATTCAACTTAATTAGTACGTATTTTTCGTGTTTATCGACAGTGAATTTCATGATCATTAAAGTTAATTAAACAATTCCTATTTTCAATGAAATAATTAATTCAGCCTATTTAAGGCCTCAACAATGTTATTCTGTACCCTTTTATCATCATTGGAATGATTGTGTTTATTAAATTTATCGCCGGTAATTTGTTCGTATAGTTCGATATATCTGTCAGAGATAGATTTAACAAACTCAGGAGTCATTTCCGGAATTAGTTGATCTTCTTTACCTTGAAATCCATTGTCTATAAGCCATTTACGAACAAATTCTTTGGATAACTGCTTTTGTTGTTCATTATTTTTCTGACGTTCTTCGAAACCTTCTTTGTAAAAATATCTGGAAGAATCGGGAGTATGGATTTCATCAATAAGATAAATTTTACCATCGACTGTGCCAAATTCGTACTTTGTATCAACAAGTATTAATCCCTGATCTGAAGCCATCTCTGTTCCTCTCTGGAACAGTGCACGGGTATATTTTTCAAGTGTTATGTAGTCTTCTTGTGAAACAATATTTCTGCTAATGATCTCTTCTCTAGAAATATCCTCATCATGTCCTACCGAAGCTTTGGTAGTTGGTGTGATAATAGGTCTAGGTAATTTATCATTCTCATTTAGCCCATCCGGAAGAGAAACCCCACACACCGAACGTTTTCCTACCTGATATTCTCTCCAAGCATGCCCTGCAAGATAGCCCCGAATAACCATTTCAACTTTAAAAGGTTGACATATTTTGCCAATTGTAACATTGGGATCAGGCACATCAAGTACCCAATTAGGAACAATATCAAGTGTAGCTTGCAAGAATTTTGCTGCGATCTGATTGAGTACCTGTCCTTTAAATGGAATAGGTTCGGGAAGTACAACGTCGAATGCTGAGATCCTATCGGTAACAACCATTACCAAGTACTTATCTTCAATTGTATAAACATCACGGACTTTTCCTTTATAAAATTTGCTTTGCCCCGGCAAATTAAAGTGTGTTTCTTTTATTGCAGTCATTTAAATGGCTTTTTTGATTTTGCTTGTAAAAGTCTGAAAAATATAGCTAAACTCTTTAAATTTATTATTGGATATCTCCGTAGGCTCTTAGAATGTTTTTAACGAGTTTGTGTCTTACTACATCATCTCCATTAAGATAAATAATTTCGATTCCCTTTATATCTCCAAGAATTCTCAATGCTGTATTTAAACCGGATTGCTGCTTTCTTGGTAAATCAATCTGAGTTACATCACCTGTCACAAAAAATTTTGCGGTTGGACCCATACGAGTTAAGAACATTTTTAATTGCAGATCGGTAGCATTTTGGGCTTCATCCAGAATCACAAAGCAATTATCTAGCGTACGTCCACGCATGAATGCCAATGGAGCGATCTCTATAGTTCTATTTTCGAGAAATACTTTCAATTTATCAGCCGGAATCATATCATCCAGCGCGTCATAAAGCGGACGCAGATAGGGATCAATCTTTTCCTTCAGATCTCCAGGAAGGAAGCCTAGATTCTCCCCTGCCTCAACTGCAGGTCTGGTTAATATGATACGCTTTATCTCCTTGTTTTTCAGTGCTCTAACAGCTAATGCTACTGCCGTATAAGTTTTTCCTGTTCCTGCGGGACCTATAGCAAAAATGATATCATTATTATTGATACTTTCAACCATCTTGCGCTGATTTGCAGTTCTTGCTTTGACCACATTGCCATTTGGGCCAAAAACAATAGCCTCAGCACCGCCACCGCTTTTGGCTGTTGTACTTTCTGAATCTGGAACTATTTGAATACTGGTTCCTAAAAGCTGTTCAAGATTACTTATTGAAAGGGTTTGAAATTTATCAATATGGTTGATAATATCCTGAAACTTCTGTGAAAACAGATTGATCTCTTTATCATCACCAAGTACTTTGACATCGTTGCCTCTTGCTACAATCTTTATTTTTGGGAAATGCTTTTTGAATATTTCAAAATACTCATTGTTTGCTCCCCACATTACCACAGGATCAATATTTTCGATGTTAAGATTAAGTTCGTTCAAGTTGTACTTATTTTTAATACAGGGGGTATTTATTTGAGATTAAAATTCAATATTTGCACTGTTATAATGTATAGCAAGAATAACAATAAATATTCACATTTTAAATGGCAATAATTACTTTAACTACCGATTTAGGGTATAAAGATTTTTATCAGGCTGCCCTAAAAGGTAGTATTCTGAGCCAGTTTGCAACAGCAAATATAGTGGATATCAGTCATGACATTTCAGCTTTCAATATTCCTCAGGCAGCTTTCATATTAAAGAATTCATTTCAATATTTTCCAAAAGGAACAGTACACCTTATAGGAATAGATTCGGTGTTTAATGAAAAAACAAAATACTTGGCTTTAAAGTACAGAGAACATTATTTTGTGGGTTCTGATAATGGTATTTTCTCATTGTTATTTGATGAGGAACCATCAGAAATAGTGGAACTAAATATCATGCAGGATTTAAAATACCTGCATTTCCCGCTTTCCGATATTTTCCCAAAAGCAGTAAGTCATTTGGCCAAAGGAGGCAAATTGCAGGATATTGGGCTGCCGGTAACAGGTGTTGAAGAAAAAATGACCCTTCAACCTGTAATTGAAAGAGATATAATTCGTGGAAGTGTGATTTATATTGACTCTTTTCAGAATATCATAACTAATATCACAAAAGAAATATTCACTAGAGTTCAGCAAAATCGTGGTTTTACTCTATACTTCAAAAGAAATGAGTCAATTTCTCAATTAAGCTGGCACTACAATGAAGTTCCTGAAGGTGAAAAACTTTGTCTATTCGGAATAAGTAATCATCTGGAAATAGCGATCAACAAGGGTAATGCCAGTGGCTTACTTGGGCTGAATCTAAATGATATTGTCAGAATAGAATTCAAATCATGATTACAAGAATTGTTAAAATGACCTTAAAGCCGGAGAGTATTGAAGGCTTTAATGAGATTTTTTATGCTTCCCAAAAACTAATACGTGCATTTGAGGGATGTAATCGTTTAGAGTTAATGAATGATATCAATAATGAATGTATATATTTTACGTTTAGTTACTGGAATACGGAAGAGGATCTTAATATATATAGAAATTCCTATCTGTTTAAAAATACCTGGTCAAAAGTAAAGCCCATGTTTTCAGTAAAAGCAGAGGCATGGAGTTTGATCTCCAATTCAAAGCAATCATTATGAAGCTTATTTTATTATTCCTAATCCTTCTGACCGTTAGGATTAATCAGGTTTCTGCACAGAATGACAGCTCAGCCTATGAAACACAGCGGAGAAAGATTAACCAACTTTTAGACGATCGAAGCAACAGATTTGGCCAATATGAAAGCAGTTTAGGTAAAAAAACCGGAATTTTCGGCTTAAAAACTAAAAAGGATATGCAAGTTTCAAATGATATTCTTCGGCAAATAGCCTTGACCGATAATGATATTTTCTCTGAACTTAAATTACTTCTCGATTACAAGGATTTTGAAAAGCAACAGGTTGAGACAAGGGCAGTAATAGTGGAAGGACGTATTGATAGATTTCAGACAAGTATTACCCGTCTTCAGCAGGAAAATCAAAAATTAAGAACTCAAGCAGATCAAAGTATTACAGATTATGATAAGCAAAGAAACTATTTACTCTTACTTTTTATATCTCTGATTGCATGTGCTTTTTATATATTGAAACTAAAAAAATTACCAAAGATTGATGTGTCTGGCAAAAAGAGTGTATAATTAAAGCTAGTTTTGCAAATCCCTTTTAAAGGTGAAATTACTATTACTAAAAGATGGCACGTGCTCGATTAAATAGCGGAAACGCTCAGGCTGAAGAACTCCCTAAAGCAAAAATCAATAAAGAGAGTATAAAACAGGTAATTATTTTATTAAGCTATCTCAAACCTTATCGTACTAAATTTTTTCTGGGATTGGTTTGCTTAATTCTCTCAAGTGCTAGTTCATTTTTGTTTCCACTTTTAATGGGAAGATTGATTGGTTCTGGTGCACAAGCAGAGCAAAGCGGAAAGATAGTTCCAAATGAAATTCTGGATATTTTTCCTTCTGATATTAACACCGTAGCGCTTACACTGTTAGGCGTTTTATTCATCCAAGCCATTTTATCTTATTTTAGGATTAATTGGTTCGTTGAAGTGGCTGAAAAGGGTCTTGCAGATATTCGTAGAGATACCTATCATAAACTCATCACCTTACCGATGAACTTTTTCTCCCAAAGGCGTGTTGGAGAGTTGAATAGTCGCCTTTCTGCCGATCTTTCCCAGATTCAGGATGCTATAACCACTACCCTTGCTGAGATGATCAGACAAATCATCATTTTTATTGGTGGAATCACTTTCCTGATTTTGGTTTCAGGCAAGCTATCTCTCATGCTTTTAGCAGTGCTTCCTATTCTGGTGGTAGTTGCGGTTACCTTTGGAAAATTTATTAGAAAAATTTCAAGACAGGCACAGGATAAATTAGCTGAATCAAATACTGTTGTAGAAGAAACTCTTCAGGGTATATCTAATGTAAAAGCATTTGTGAATGAGTCTTATGAAGTCGGAAGATATAATAAAAGTGTTCATGAGGTAGTAAAGATCGCCATGAGAGGTGCAAAATTTCGTGGTATTTTTGCTTCATTTATTGTTTTTTGTCTTTTTGGAACAATTGTTTCGGTAGTATGGTATGGATCACACTTGGTACAAACCAATGAAATCAGTATAGCAAGCATGTTCACTTTTATTTTGCTATCCACTTTTGTAGGTGCAGCAATGGGAAGTTTCCCCGAATTGTATGCGACCATGCAAAAGGCATTTGGAGCAAGTGAGCGGGTTTTGGAAATATTGGCGGAAGAGAATGAACCAATCTCAATGGATGAGAAAAAAAATAGTATTCAACGTAGGATTCAGGGGAATTTAGCTTTTGAAAATGTTGTTTTCTCCTACCCTTCTAGGAAAGAGATTACCGTTTTAAATGGTGTTTCATTTAAATCAAAAAAGGGAGAAAAGGTTGCAATTATCGGACCAAGCGGGGCTGGAAAATCTACTATTGCCGGACTTATCTTACGCTTTTATGAAACTCAGTCGGGTTCATTACTGTTTGATGGTATTCCATCCACTGAATTTTCACTTACAGATATTAGAAATCAAGTTGCAATCGTCCCACAAGATGTTTTACTATTTGGTGGATCTATTTGTGAAAACATTGCATATGGCAGATTAAATGCTAGTGTAGAAGATATTATAATTGCGTCTAAGAGGGCAAATGCGCACGAGTTTATCGTTGGTTTTCCCGAGGGATATGATACACTTGTTGGTGAACGTGGGATTAAACTTTCGGGTGGACAAAGACAGCGCATTGCCATTGCCAGAGCTCTTTTGAAAGATCCGGTTTTGCTTATACTTGATGAAGCTACTTCATCGCTGGATTCTGAATCTGAACGTTTGGTACAAGAAGCTCTGGAAGAATTGATGAAGAACCGAACCTCCATCATAATAGCGCATCGACTTTCAACTATTCGTGAAGCGGATAAGATCATTGTTCTAGATAAAGGTAAAGTTGTTGAAAGCGGAAATCATTCAGAATTAATGAAAAACGAAAGCGGATTGTATCGTTATTTGAGCCAGTTGCAACTCGAAGTTCAGGAACCGGAACAAAAAATTAGTATTTAAAAGCAATCTATTTTTAAAGCGCGAGCCTTTTAGACATTTATGAAATTAACTATATGGGGTGCTGCCCGGCAGGTAACCGGAAGTATGCATCTGCTTCAAATCGACAACTACAATATTCTTGTAGATTGTGGCTTGGATTATGAGAAGGATACCTGGCAGGAAGAAAATGAAGCTTTTCCTTTTTCACCCGCAGATATTGATCTGGTCATACTCACTCATGCACATATTGATCATTCAGGTAATCTGCCGACTCTCATCCGTTTTGGATTTGAGGGACAAATATTATGTACTGCTCCTACTGCCGATCTTACGGAATTGTTGTTGTTAGATTCAGTGAATATCTTTTTAAGCAAACAGAGAAAAGGGCGAAGAGGGAAACGTGGATTTTCTGAAGGTCCAAAACCACTTTATCTTCAAAAGCACGTAATGGAAACCGTTGATCGCTTTGTGACCATTGGATTTAATAAATCTTTTCGAATCAATGGAGAAATTAGCCTAATTTTCATTCCTGTTGGCCATCTTTTAGGTGCGGCCGCGGCAGTTTTAAGTGTTGAAGAACATGGAATTAAAAAAACTATTGCTTTTAGTGGAGATATTGGTAGAAAGAAGTACCCAGTTCTACAGGATCCTGAACCCTTACCTGAAGTGGATTATCTTGTCTGTGAATCAACCTATGGTGGGCGTAATCATAAATCCACACAAACCGTAGATGAGCTTTTAACGAACACCGTGAATGAAGCTTGTATCAAATCGCCCGGCAGACTCATTATTCCTGCATTTAGTGTTGGAAGAACTCAGGCTCTAGTCTATTCTCTTAACAGGATTTTTAGCAAAGGAATGCTTCCACGGATAAAGGTTTTTGTAGATAGCCCTCTTGCCGGTTATGCTACTGACATTTTCAGAAAGCATCATTCTTTACTAAATGATGAAGCTCAGGACTTTTATAATAAACTAGGAGATGAGTTTGAATTTGAAAACTTGGAGTATATTCAAGATATGAATGCCAGCAAGGCCATATCCAACTATTATGAACCCTGTATTATCATTTCTTCTGCCGGTATGTTGGAGGGCGGCAGGATCCAGGATCATTTATATTACAATATTTCAAATTACTATTGTACGATACTTTTTATTGGATATTGTGCTAAAGGAACATTAGGCCATCGTCTACTTCGTGGTGACCCAGTTATTAATCTGAGACACCGCGAATTGTCTGTTTTTGCAACAATTAGACAAACCGATATTTTTAGCGGACATGGAGATCATACAGATTTGGTCAATTTCGTGAAACAGCAAAATCCAAAGCAAATTAAAAAGGTGTTTCTGGTTCATGGAGAAATTAACGCATTGGAAGCTCTAAAAATTGCTTTGAATGATGAAAACTATGTAGTAGAAATTGCTGAAAAGGGAGAAACCTATCAGTTAAATTAAGATATTAATTGATCTGGTGTATGAGTAGTCCGGCATCAAATTTAGGCTCAAACCAAGTTGATTTAGGTGGCATTACCTCTCCTTCATCAGCTACCCGTATCAGCTGATCAATGCTTGTTGGAAACAAAGTAAATGCAAGTTCAAACTCATTTTGGTCAACTTTACTGATCATGTCACCTATTGGTAAAGGTCCTGCCATAAAATCAATCGAAGGATCGGTACGTGGATCAGAAATATTTAAGATTCTGGAAAATATGTACTCCTGTAGTATGCTTACATCAAGTTCTTCTACCGCACTTTTATTATTTAAAAATTGAGGTTTTAGTTGTATCATAAACCACTTTTTAGCCAGATACATACCGAACTCATTCATCTTTTCAGGTATAACAACTTTGTCAGAGACATTAAGATTGAAATACTTTTCTAACTTCTTAAGGAATTCAGTTATTGACAGACCTTTCAAATCTTTAATCAAACGATTAAATCCATAGATTTTTAATTGATCTGTACTCATATATACCGAGGTGAAGAAGTTATAATCTTCATCTCCCCTATGCTTTAAATTAAGTTTTCGGCGCTGTATACCATATAAAGAGGCAGCAGCAGCTCTATGATGTCCATCAGCAATATATGATAAAGGAAGGTCTGAAAATGCCTTAATAATTGACTCAATAATACCCTTTTGATTGATAATCCACAATTTATGTTCAGAATTATCTTTAGAATAAATTATATCCGAGATATTCAGGATAGTTTCTGCTATTATCACCTCAATTTCAGGTACCGACTTATAGGTAATTAAGACAGGATTGGCATCAATACCAGTATGCTGTAAATAAACAATAAGTGACTGTTCCCTATCGGCTCTAGTGAGTTCGTGTTTTCTAACTACATTATTCAAGTAGTCGTCTATGGATGTAGCTGTCCATATACCGGTTTGAGAAAAGCCATTAGAATTAATCTGATAGATATAGATTGAAGGCTCCGGATCTTTTACAAGTATGCCATCATCCAAAAATTCTTCAAAATTCTCGTTGATTTTTTTAAAGGCAAGTTCATTTTTAGAACCTAATAAAAAAGGATTATCCAATTTGGGAACAAGCATATTCACGTAAGAATATGGATTTTCCTGTCGGATAAGCTTTGCCTCAGTGAGACTTAAATTCTCAAGGTTAAGCACCACCTTTCCGGCGAAGTTTCTGCCCGGGTGTATTCCCCTGAACGGTTTGATTTTTGGCATTTAATTTATAATAAGCTATATCAAACCTGCAAAAACTATATTATCATACAGTTTTAAAAAAGTCAATAATAAGGTTTGCCAGTTCTGTCCCAATACGTTCCTGAGCCTCATTTGTGGAAGCACCAATGTGCGGGGTTAAAGAGACTTTTGCATGAGTTAAAAGATCTATGCGCGGGGTTGGTTCATTATCAAATACATCTAGACCTGCAAATCCAACTTTCCCGGAATTTAAAGCCTCGATAAGTGCATCTTCATTTATAGTACCACCACGTGAACAGTTAACTACACCTACCCCATTTTTCATGGAGTCAAACTCGTCTTTTCCTAAAACGGGTTTTTCGGAAAATGGAACATGTAGACTGATAAAATCAGACTCTTTAATTAATTGCTCAACTGATACGACTTTAATCGGGCAATTTACACGAATATTAGATCCCAGTACTAGTTCAAGTTCATTTGGGACTTCAAAAAGATCATAGGCAAATACTTCCATTCCAAGGCCCAGCGCCACTTTTGCAGTTTCACGACCGATTCTGCCAAATCCAATAATTCCAATTTTTTTACCTCTAAGTTCTATGCCTTTAGCATATGCCTTTTTAAGATCGTTGAATTTGGTATTTCCTTCGAGAGGCATTTTACGATTTGAATCCTGCAGAAAACGAATTCCAGTAAATAAATGAGCAAAAACAAGTTCAGCAACAGAAAGCGAAGACGCGGCAGGAGTATTTACAACTGCTAGACCTTTGCTTCTGGCATAGTCAACATCTATATTGTCCATTCCTACTCCACCACGGCCAATCAGTTTAATATTGGGACAAGCATCAATAAGTTCTTTTCTAACCTTTGTTGCACTACGAACGGTTATGCCATCATAATTTTTTAAGCCTTCAGAAAGCTGGTCCTGAGGTATATGTGTTGTGTCTACCTGAAATCCTGCTTTTTCTAATAATTCTTTACCTATTGGGTCAATGCCATCGTTGGCGAGTATACGAAACATAAAATTTTAGTATTTAAAGATGCTTGTTGTTTATAATTAAAGTTGAAAGTATACTGCCCATCAGAATACATAAAATAGTTTTTAGCGATGCTTTTCTGCAAATTCCTGCATTGCATCGATCAGCACATGAACACTTGTTATTGGCAAACCATTATACATCGAAGCACGAAATCCACCCACGCTTCTATGTCCCTTTATTCCGATGATATCACGATCTTCTACAAACTTCAGGAAAGGTTTTTCGAGTTCCGAGTTTTCCATAACAAAGCAAACGTTCATTCTTGATCGGTTTTCTGGCCTGCATGTTCCCTTAAATAAAGGATTGCGGTCAATTTCTTTATAAAGTGCGTCTGATTTAGAAATATTTTCTTTTTCGATTTCTGCAACTCCACCTTTAGATTTTAACCATCTAAGATTTAACATCGAAACATATATTGCGAATACTGGCGGTGTATTGTACATTGATCCTCCATCAATCTGAACACTGTAGTCAAGCATTGATGGAATTTTGCGGTCAATTTTGCCCAAAATGTCATCTTTAACAATTGCTACAGTAACACCGGCTGGACCCATATTTTTCTGTGCGCCAGCATAGATCAGATCAAACTCCGATACGTTTATAACTCTACTTAAAATATCAGAAGACATATCACAAACTACCGGGATAGAGGTTTTAGGAACATCAAACAATTCGGTACCATAAATTGTATTGTTTGAAGTAAAATGGAAATAGGCTGAATCTTCCGGAATTTCAAAATCCGTAGGTATGTAGGTATAATTCTGGTCTTTAGATGATGCCACAACAGTTACATTTCCGAAAATCTTTGCTTCTTTAAGGGCTTTTGTAGACCATACACCCGTATCAAGGTATGCTGCCGTTTGATTTTCGCCAAGTAAGTTCATTGGAACCATAGAAAATTGTAAACTAGCCCCACCTTGCAATAAAATAACCGAATAACCTTCAGGTACATTTAAAAGTTCCTTGATTAATCGGACAGTTTCATCAACAACGGCCTCAAACTCTGGGGAACGGTGTGATATCTCTAAAATAGACAAACCGGTACCATTAAATTCAAGAACTGCTTGTGCTGCTTGTTTAAAAACTTCCTGTGGTAGGATGCAGGGACCTGCACCAAAATTGTATATCATAATGTTTAAATTTATTGCTCAAAAATAAGACAATAATTTGAGACACGTGAGGATTTTAAAGCCTTATTAATAATTGGTTTAAAGACTTTACTTGCTTTTAAGCTGAGCAATAATTCTAAAATTAAGATTTCTGAAAGTGAGATAGTTAGGCACAGCATATTGATTAGTATTTTTGTCATTTAACCAAAGATATGAAGCTGTATTTTTAAAATTTAAAAGATTGAAAATTTCAGCATGTAAACTTAGTGACTGAAAATACTTTTTTACAAAAATCGGGACTTTCCTACTTTGCGGGTCTGCAAGATCTTTCGAAAATCCTATGTCTACGCGCTTGTAAGCAGGTATTTTAAATAAGTCAGTAAATCTGTTTGGACCGGGAGGCCCTACTGGAAGTGAAGAGGAATAGATCATATTTAGGTGAACCTTGTAGGTTGGATTTTGCATGAGTCTGTCCTGAAACATCATTCCAATATTAAACAACTGATCTGTAGGACGTTTTAGATAGCCCGGATAAATAGTGGTCAATTTTCCGGTATTATCAATAGTCTGATAAAAGTCATTTTTAATATCCTCCTTTGACTGCATGACAGAAAGCCGGATGGTTGATAAGAGATCACCTGCAAAATTTCCAGTCAAGCTAAAGTCTGCACCAGCCGCATAACCTTTAGCAGTACTTTCAGAGAGGTATCTGATTTTAAGATCTTCTATTTTATAAGGAGTAATCCTACTTAATAATTTATAATAAAGTTCAGAACTGAACTTCAGTCTTGTACCTAAACCGTCAAATTCGTAATCAGTCCCTGCTATGATATGATAAGAGCGCTGGGCACGCGCATTTGGGTTAATACTGCCATTATATCTCTTTATCTCCCTGTAAAAAGGTGACTGATTATAGGCACCAAGCGAAAATCGCAAAAGAAAATTGTTATCATATCCCGGTGAGTACATTAAAGAAACACGGGGACTAATCAGGTTTTCTTTTGAATAAGAATTAAAATTGGCCCTGATTCCTGCTGCCATTGTCAGGTTTGGCCTTAAGTTGAAAGTGTTTTGAATGAATCCGCTTATTCGTCCAATTTCCTGTACATGTTGCTGTTTTATGATCTCTGTATAATTCCAGTTACCAGAATTGCGAAGTGAATATCCCGTTGTATCAATACCATTAAATTCATCTATTCTGTCTTTTATCCTATCTGACTGAAAACGAATACCCATTTCAGTAAAAGAGTTGCGAACCTGCTTGTACATTCGTAATTCGGTATTCAGGATCATAGTATTCAAAAAATTATCTCTATAGGCATGATTTGAGCCTCTTCCGAGAAGTGAACCAACATTTTTAGGATCCAGTCCCCCATTTTTTTCATTGAAAGCGTACCATCCTAAAAGATCTTTCTTCTCTTGTTCGTCGATACTTGTAAATGAACTAATCCATTTGAAGTTTAAAGAATTTGAGGCATTGTAAGCCACCGTTATTGCAGACATTAGAGTTTCATAGTTACTGCTTTCCTCACCATTATAGTTTACATTAAGCCTTAAAACCTCGTCGGAGGTACCGAATTCAGTAAGACGTTTGTTAGGACTAATGTTCAGATCCCCATTATTGTAATTTCCAAAAACAGATAAATTCAATTTTGACCCCAGATCATGACGAAACAAAAACTGATAATCAGAAAACCCTGAAATATAGTCTCCCTCAAGGTTTTGTGTTCCCAGTAAGCTCTGATTCTTCTTATTTCTCACTCCTGCAAGAATATAACTATTCTTGAAAGGAACCTTTAATGCCGCAGAACTAGACAGAAACCCCAATTGTGCCTCAAGTGATAGTGAATCAGGTTTTCCGTACCTGACATCAAGAATTGAGGATATTTTATCTCCATAACGAGCTTCAAAACCACCAGCAGAAAACCTAGTGCTAGTCGCTAGATCAGGATTGATAAAACCCAGACCTTCTTGCTGACCAGAATATATCTGCATAGGTCTGTAAATTTCAATGTCATTCAGATAGATCAAGTTTTCATCGAAATTTCCTCCACGTACCGAATATTGGGAACTCAATTCATTATTTCCGGAAACTCCAGGCATATTTTTAAGAAAACTTTCGAAACTACCTGAAGTCTGAGGATATACATTGAAGGCTGATGCATCAATTGTTTTCAAATTACTTCCGTTAAACCTTGCAGTTATATGAACTTCATCAAGTGCTTGTATATCAGATTTTAAAATAATATTATGAATATTATCTCGGTCAGCAAGTAAGCCAATTTCCAATTGCAGATCCTTGTAGCCAAGACGACTAAATAAAAGTGTTGAAATGAATGGAACTTTACTTAGGGAATACTCACCCTCTCGGTTGGTTTGAGTGATTAGTCTGGTATTTTTAACCTGCACGGTGACACCATTCAGCAATTCTCCTTTGTCTGAGGTAATCACACCTTTAATACTGCCCATGTCCTGTGCACAAAGAGAACCAGAGATTAATAACAGCATTACTAGGTAAAAGAAGGAAGCAAATGGAGAAGTGTTCCCACTCTTAAGTGTTTTAACGGTGAAGAATTGGGCTGATGATAGATTTACTTGCTTCACATTAACATGATAGTCATGAACCTATTAATTCCGGGTTGAGACTTTTAAGTACGGATATCTCTGAAATAGGATTAACAGCAGAAAATACAGAATTTCCAGCAACTAGCACATCAGCTCCTGCCTGAATTAATTTCAAAGAATTCTGATTAGAAACCCCACCATCTACTTCTATTAATAATCCATCGTTTCTACCTGCTGCCATTGCTCGTAGGGCACGTATTTTTTGATAGGTATTTTCAATGAATTTTTGTCCGCCAAAACCAGGATTAACCGACATCAGACAAACTAAGTCAATGTCTTCAAGGATATCCTCAAGTAATGTTACCGGTGTATGCGGGTTGACTGCAACTCCTGCCCTGCAGCCAAGATCTTTGATTGCATGGAGCGTTCTATGCAGATGAGTGCAGGCTTCGATATGAACCGTGATATTTTCTGCTCCAAGCTGCTTAAATTCCTGCAAATAACGATCAGGATCCACTATCATCAGATGTACATCTAATGGTTTTTTTGCATGTTTTTGAATTGCTTTCAGGACAGGAAATCCAAATGAAATATTAGGAACAAATACACCATCCATAATATCAATATGAAACCAATCAGCCTCACTACGATTAATCATTTCAATATCATCCTGCAGGTTCGCAAAATCAGCAGATAAGATGGAAGGGGCTATCAGATGTTTCATATCACAAAATTACAAATTGTATTGCAATATTCAGTTTTAATGGGAGCTATATGATTATTGCTTTTTGTCTTCTTCCTCAATAATTTTCTTAATTTTTTCAAGTTCTATTAGGTCTAGCTGGTCCTTGGGCCTATTCGCTGCTTTCTTTGTTAAGATCAATGCATTTAGATGAAGAAATGGAATATCAACACCATATATGGTTGCAATGGATGCCGATTTAAGTAATGAATCAAAATTTGAATTATCGAGGCCTTTCACTGAAGTCATTACATCCAGCCTAAGACCATTGTCAAGATGAAAATATGTCCAGCCAGGAATGAATTGCATATTTGGCAATGTCTTGAAGTCCCCCATTCCATATTCAAGGAACACCCGCCTTAAAATATTTTTATTTGGTTTTGTATCTTCTATCCAAAGGTCAATATCTTCAGTAGTGCGTTGGTAACCATGCAGATTTGTAGCAACACCACCTATCATTATATATTTAAGATCAAACTGACTGGCAATTTTCCAAAAACGAAGCAATTCTTCGTCGAACACATCCATAATACTGTTATTACAAAGATTTGTGTTTGATCTGAGCTTGTCTGAACATGATATTCATCTTCATAAGTTTGGTCATGGCATGAAATCGCTCGGTATACGATCGTTTTAAAGCTAATTTAAGCAAATCAAATTCAGCTTTTTCATAATTTGATGAGGGTTCCTCATAGATATGTTTTTCTTGCTTTTTCATTAACTGATAGAGGCAATTTAATAAATTAGGATGTAAAAAACAAAACCTGTTTATGCCTTGGCATAAACAGGTTTTGCAAGCATAAAGTTCAAAAAATTATTCTGCGGCAGGTTTTGCATCCTCAGGACGCGGAGGGCGTGGTAATAATGCTTTACGTGAAAGTTTTAATTTACCTTGTTTATCAACTTCAAGAAGTTTAACCTGAATTATATCCCCAACATTCAATACACCGTCCATTGTTTCATATCGTTTCCAGTCAATTTCTGAAATATGTAGAAGCCCGTCTTTACCAGGCATAATCTCAACAAAAGCACCGAAAGGCATAATTGTCTTTACCTTACCCTCATAAATCTCGCCAACTTCAGGTTTAGAAGCAATAGCTTTGATACGATTCACAGCTTTATCGATTGCTTCTTTATTATCAGCAAAGATTTGAACGATACCTAAGTTATCCTTCTCTTCGATAGCGATGGTTGCACCTGTTTCACGTTGCATTTCTTGAATGATCTTACCACCGGGGCCTATTACCGCACCGATAAATTCTTTATCAATCTTCAAGGTAACAATACGTGGTGCATGTGGCTTATAATCCTCACGAGGAGCAGCAATGGTCTTCTTCATCTCATTTAAGATATGAATACGGGCTTCATTAGCCTGTTTCAAAGCAGCAGTTAATACTTCCCACTTTAATCCATTGATTTTTAAGTCCATTTGACAAGCAACAATACCCTTTTCGGTACCGGTAACTTTAAAGTCCATATCTCCCAAATGATCTTCATCACCCAGAATATCTGTCAAAATTGCGTACTTACCAGTTTTCTCATCAGAGATTAATCCCATTGCAATTCCGGAAACTGGTGATTTGATCTTAATACCGGCATCCATCAGTGCAAGTGTACCTGCACAAACGGTAGCCATAGAAGATGAACCATTAGATTCTAAAATATCGGAAACAATACGAATAGTATAGGGATTATCATCACCAGGCAAAACCTTCTTTAAGGAACGCATAGCCAGATTACCGTGTCCAATCTCCCGACGGCCAGTACCACGATTAGGACGAGCCTCACCTGTAGAGAAAGCCGGAAAGTTATAGTGTAATAAGAATTTTTGGTGACCGTTAAAGAAAGCACCGTCAATTAGTTGCTCATCAGATTTAGCACCTAGAGTAACTGTGGTAAGCGATTGCGTTTCACCGCGTGTGAAAATAGAAGAACCATGAGCAGTTGGTAAATAACCAATTTCCGACCATATTGGACGTACGGTGCGTGAATCACGGCCGTCTAAACGAATTCCTTCGTCTAAAATCAGGTTACGGATTGCATCATATTGTACATCATGGAAGTATTTTTTTGTAAGGGAAATTGTAATATCTTCAACACCCGAACCTAAGTCTAGTATAAACCCACTAATTACTTCAGAAAATTTATCACTGCGTTCATGCTTTGACGATTTTGATTTGGCAATAGCATATACTTTATCATAGGTAGCAGCAAAAACCTTTTCCTTAAGATCAAGGTCATGGGTTTCGTGACTGTAAACACGCTTTTCAGTTTTTCCAACTAAAATAGTAAGTTCTTTCTGTGCCTGAACCTGAATAATGATCGCTTTGTGTGCAAACTCAATGGCTTCTACCATTTCCTCTTCAGAAATTTCATCTCCTTCACCTTCAACCATTACGATATCATGCTCTGTTCCGGCAACCAAAAGATCCATACTAGCACGTTCAAGATCACTGAGGTATGGATTAATAACTAGCTTACCATCAATTTTTGCAACACGAACTTCAGAGATTGGACCGTTAAACGGAATATCTGAAACAGCAATAGCTGCTGATGCTGCAAGACCTGCAAGACAATCAGGCATAATATTTTTGTCGGCAGAAATCAATGAAATCATCACCTGCACATCAGCATGATAGTCTTCCGGGAACATCGGACGTAATGCACGATCTACCAGACGTGAAATTAGTACTTCATAATCAGATAATCTGGCTTCGCGACGTAAAAATCCCCCTGGGATACGGCCTGTAGAAGCATATTTT
>Ga0105050_10005194_pt1 | contig 16853 bp, 16 predicted proteins | sample FRY01_FD_78088 | JGI IMG/M metagenome (GOLD analysis project Ga0105050, IMG submission 78088) | Freshwater microbial communities from Lake Fryxell liftoff mats and glacier meltwater in Antarctica - FRY-01 | ecosystem: Environmental > Aquatic > Freshwater > Ice > Glacier meltwater ... | reverse complement strand
TCTTCAAAATTATCTTCAAAATTATCTTCAAAATTGTTTCTCCCTTTATTAAGAATGTCGTATATTTTTCCTTTAGTACTATATTTTGTTTTTCCTGTTTTTCTTCTTTTATATACAAGAGGTAAATTGTCTTCAAAATTATCTTCAAAATTATCTTCAAAATTATCTTCAAAATTATCTTCAAATTCTACATCATCATCTTCAAAATTTTCTTCAAAATTTTTTTCAAAATTTATTTTCCATTCACTAACCCCTTTTTTAAATAAATTAGATAGGGTTGGAATAATATTTTGAGGTACGTTAGATGCTAATAAAGCTTCTTCTATTGTAACAAATTCATTATATACAACCGCATTTTTTCCTTCACTTGACACAACTGTAAATAATCCATTACTATCATTATATTTCAATAAGATCTCATTTCTGTTTTTTTGACCAATAACATCAGTAAATAAAATGAATACGTTATTACCACGCTTGGATAACATTAATTCAATATTATTATTATTCCTTATAACATAGTCCATTATAATATTAATAAAGAAATTTAATTAAAGAAAATTAAAGAAGTAAAAAAGTAAAATGTAAGTAAAAAGAAAGATGGAGTATTATAGTGAATCTAGAATGAAACGGGCTCTTTGTCAGCCAATGTTTCTAATAAACGCAGAATATAACTTGAACGATGATTGGATATTTGAAGTTCAAGGTTATAGTGGTTCAAATTACGAAATTTCTATATCACCTTTGGTAATGAAATGTAATTGTCCAGATTTTAAACAAAGAGAAAAAATTTGCAAACATTTATATTTTATTATAGGAAGAGTTGCCAACGATACTAAATCCATTCAAAAATTAAAGGATAATAATATTTTTACTATAAATAATTCATTTTCTCAAATACTTAACCAAAGACTTAAATCAAGATTGGAAATTAAACAAGTATTTGAAGAAGATTGTGATAGTGACTGTGTTATATGTTTTGAAGTACTAAAAGAATCAAAACATATAACAAAATGTAAAACCTGTAATAATAAATTTCACAGTAATTGTTTGCAAAGATGGCTCGCAAATAAACAAAGTTGCCCTTTGTGTAGGTCTAATATCACTATTGACCAATCTCAATTATCTCAAGATTCTTTAGCCCATTTTAACAATTTGGTTATTAATAATTCTGTGTAAGATAACAGTATTATAAGCAGTACACGAAAATATAATAAACAACATAAAACTAATTAGGAATAAATAATACTTATATTTAGATAGATAAGGATTTATTACATTACTTATATATTCTTGCGTTTCCTCTTTTTGCAATTCATTAGCAAAAGATTCTATTAATTTGGATATCATCATTATTAATTGTAAATATTATTCTATAATTATAAAACCGAATGGAATTAAATGAATCTAAATTTATGCCTTTTGGTTCTCCAACAGATTCTGAAAAACCCCAATTTAAAGGGTCGTGGGTTTTATATGGTCACGATAAACCAAAAGAGTCCCAGGACGGGTACGATACATTCAGTGATCGTTATAAACCCAAATCAATTAATAATATTATTAATAATAAAAACAATATTAAAATTTTACATTCATGGATCAAAGATAAATTTGAATATAAAAAATCCGGGTATGATTACGCCTTAGTAGTTGGTGAATCGGGGTCTGGAAAATCAGAATTTATAAGAATGTGCTTTCAAGATTTGAATTACAGTTTAATAGAATATGACCAAAGTATTAACAATGCAGAGATGGAAGTAATAAAAAACAGTATTATTATTTCCAGTATTGAAATGTTGCTTAACGGAGGGAAAAGAAAGGGAGTATTAATAGATAATTTTAATGATAATTTATCATTAAGTCAAGTTACAGATATTCTTAAATTTTTAAAAACTGAAAAATCCACATCTCCTACCATATTTGTAACTTCGGGGGAATCTAAATTGACAGACCTATTAAAAGGTAACGTTTTATACATAGATTTTACATCTCCTACAGATAAAGATCTGTTTAAGTTTGGTAAAAAAATATGCGTCAAAGAACAAATTAATATAACAGATTCTGCTTTAAAAAAGATTATTGTAAATTCTGGCTCAGAACTTCGAGGTTTTTTGAGCACATTAGGTGTTTTAAAAGGAAAAAATGAAATAAATGATGACAATATTGACGATATTCAAACAACAATCCAAAGAGATATAAACCTTGATATTCAATCAACAATTCTTATGTTTGTAGACCCGGATAAAACTAAAGAAGAGAAATTCGATTTTAATAATAGACTTAGATTCGTTTCTATGCATACATCCTCTGTTATTCAAGAAAACTATCTTTCGTTGGTTAAAAAAGATACTTCCTTGGAAGATTTAAGCAAGATAGCAGATTCTATATCTTGTGGTGATATTATGAAATCGTTTATGCTGACAAATCAAGCTTGGGAATTATCTGTAATTACGGGGATTATAGGAACTGAAATTCCTAGTTATTATATAAGAAAAAATTACAAAGTTGTAAAGAAATTCAAAATCCCCAATAGATTCGAAAGTAAAAAAGAGATAGGGTTTATTAAAATGGATATACAAGATATGTATTATTCGTTAAGTAGGGTTTTATTTCCTTTAAAACAAGATTCTAAATGGATAAAAAATATGAAAAAATCTTCAGAAATTTTTAGAAATTATATGCAACAACATCATATAGATAAAGACAAAGCTATTAAAATAATAGGTGCAAGTTATGCTTTTCAAAATCACGAACCTACAGTTATTAGGAAAATTAAAACTAAATTTAGAAACGAATGGAATTTATTGGAAAATTAAATGTTTGTTTTGCTTAAGAATGAACGCTAAAAGATTTGTAAAAAACTTAGTTGATGCAACTGGCGAAACTAAGGCTCATAAAATTATGCTAAATTGTTATAAAGATTTAATTAGAAATAAACTTTTACACAACAAGTATACATTAGAAATAATAGGCACCGATCTTAAAAATTTTTTAAAATGGCTATCCACCGTTAAAAAAATTAATGCTCGTCCAATTTCAAGTGATCTATTAAAAATTGATAAAATTGATAAAGATACTGATCCTGAAAATATTAGAGATTTTATAGATTCAGTTTTTGATAAACATTTAAAACAATCTAATATTATATTAAGGGTAGAATACAACGTTCTTAAAATTCTAAATTGGATGAATACAACACAAGGAATATCAAATACTAATGCAAAAAATGAATTAAAAAAGTATTTACGATCGTTTTACGATATAAATGACGATATTGATGTTGATACAATTTTTGAAACAATAAACAACATATTTGTGGAATATTTTAATAAAGACTATGATTTCTATGACGAAAGGTTTAAAAAATCGGAATTAAAATGGATTGAATTAAAAATTAAACAAGCAAACGTACCTAAATTTGAAATCATAAATAAATACAATGAAATAAGAGGAGAACAAATAGTTGAACTAAAAAGAAAAGTGGAAATTATTGGTAAAGGAAAAGGGGGAAAGAAATTAGCAAAAACAGATGTAATTTTACAAGGTGGTTTAGATAGTACTTTAAAAACAGATTATGAAAACTTGGATCTATTAGGATCTACGTTTGGTTCTGGTGATGATATGTGGGATGTGAAAAAAATTTGGGAAAATCAAGTTTTTAAATATATTAGAAACAATAAACTTAAACCTAGAACCGTAAATAGAAATTCGTTGTATATTTATACTATCTTTCTTGTTTTTAAAAATGTTACAATAGAAGAACTAGAAGAGATAGCTGTAAATAATGGTTTAGAAGTAGATACAAATAGTGTTTCTAAAAAAGGATATGCTGTTTCCGAATTAACCAAAATGATTGGTAAAGGGTATATGACACAGTATAAAGAGAAATTAGAAAAGTATTTAAATCCAACTTTGGATATCAAAAAAGTAATAACATTTCTTAAAGATAATGAAATCCCCTCAAAAAATATTTCCGATATTAATAAAAAAATAAATTCTTTGCTAGGTTCTAGTTTTACTGAAAGAAAAAGAAATGAAGCAGTATATAAAGTATTAAAAGATTCAAATTTAAGAGATTACGGCATTAAAATTACTAGAAATCTAATAACCGATATTTTACAAAATTAAGTTTGGTAATATTTTTGAGCAACTTTAGAAGCAGCTTTCTTTTTCTGTTCAATAGTTGGTTCTCCAACAACAGGATATAAATATTTTTTAGCCATAGTTTCTCCAATCGTTACATCCCTAACCAAGTCTGGAATATCTTCTGCTTCTGCCTTATTTCTATATTGCAACATAGTTTCAAAAGTACTAAAATCAAAATTTGGTTCAAAAGAACTATAAAACAGTTTTGGAAATTTTTCAAAAAATTCAGAATACTTAATTTTTACATTTTTTTCAGATAATAAAACAGAATCACTTCTCAACTCTTTAACAGTTTCAATAATTTTGGTTGTTGACCAATCCATTGTAATATATATATATATATAAGGTTATTAGTTTTTAATTCCAACTAACAGACGCATTTTCAAATCCTTCAATAGTTCCGTTATTATTAGACATTAGACTTTTAACATTATTATTAGGTTTAATAGTATTACCCGGTAAATAACCCGGTGGTAGTTCACCCCTAATATTCCCACCTAACTGGTTTCCTTGGTAACCAAATTTTTTAGCATGTTCTAGTGTATCCCAGGGATGGTCTTGGAAATATGTAGACATTCTTGCCTGATTTAAAAACATCTGAAATCTACCCTGTTCTCCATCCGGAGTATCGAATGATTTACTATTCCAATTAAAGGGATTACTCTTTTCCAATAGTGAAGGCAAAGTGTCAACATTTTCACTTTTTACACTTTGTTCATTTTGTTTAAAAAGAAGCTGTGATAAATTACCAGTTTTGTTTGCTAATTGGTTTGATATAACATTATCACCACTAAATGTAACATTTGATTTACTATGCATTATTTAAAAGAAAATATTTTTAATTTGAATTAAAATTCTAAAATAGAAGTTTTTGATTCTGATTTAACAATCCCTTTAACATCTCTTTGGTCATTTTGGTCTTGGTAATCTTCTTGGTCATCAGAATCTTCAGAATCTTCAAATTCACTTTCTCTAATCTGATACCCTCTTACAATATCTGCCAAAGTTCTAAAATCATTAGGTTTTTTAATTTTTTCAATAATCCAAAAATCTGAACAAGATTTTGAAAGTAAGAAATTATAACTCATCCAAAAATATCCACCCTCACCCCATTCTTTACCCCAACTATTTCTTACCAAAAATAATTGTTTACTGTCATCATACCCACACAATAATACAGTATGACCCCCAAGCACTTTTTCATTTTCTTTAGGATCTTTCATTACCCCAGTTGATTCAACACCTTCTAGATCTTCAAAAGATTCATAAACAGTAAACCCAAAAGATACTGGATGTCTTAGGATTAATGCTGATTTAATACAAATAATATTATGTTTAACTTTTTTATACTGAACAGATTTATATTTTTGTGCATCCAAATAGGCTTCAACACTTGGTTTAACGTTAAAAAAATTTGTTTTATATGGAAACTTAGATTCATTACATACACCCAATTTATTTATAACCTTAATACTATCCCTTATACTAGAACCAGAATCATACTCTGTTGTATTAGTTATTACTCTTTCATTATAGTATAAGAATAATCTAGATGGTTTAATTTCAAGGTCTTTAAATTGTAACTTATATTCATACTCAAAAACTGTACACAATACATTTGCAGTACATGAACCTAACTCCCCTTGATCATAAATTTCTGGAAATAGGTTACTATCTCGTAAATCAATTTTATCAACAAATTTTGCAATAGTCTGAAACTCTACTATTTTATCTCTCAAATCAGGCAAATCCTTCTTCCAACCATAATTTTTATTACGTATTGTTATTGGAAATGATTCCTCGAAATTTCCAGAAAACCAGTTACCCATTATTACATTATTTACATTATTTTATATTTTTTAAAACGTAACTAACGTTGTTTGTGAAAACTGAAGAATAAAAGAACATTTACGACACTTGCAATAAAAACATCAACTGAATAATGCAGTCTAGTTCCAATAATAACAATAAAACCAATAATATCATAAATGATTAATAACAAATTAGCCAACGGGGAATTTAAACAATAATAACTCAAAAATAAACTAGACATAACCATCATACTTGTATGACCCGAAAATATTAAATCATTACACCCTTCTTGATATATTATGTTTAGTATACCCCTCAACATAGTATTAGGTTCATTATTTTTTTCCCATTCACATTTACACTTTACTGATGGTGAGGGTAGGACAGTAATACTAAACGAAATTGCTCTAATTAAGTAAATTATAGCTGTTAGTAATAAAAATTTAAAACTATTCTTTCCCCTGTCTGTAATAATAAAAAGAGATAAAGGGATTATTGGTATATAATCTGAATATTCATGCCAATCTCTCATATTTTCAGGCAAAGCTTGATGATAAAGGTCTGGAAGAGGGATATTTAATTTTTCTGTTCTTGCTACTTCTGTTACACATCTTAGACTTAACTGAGTGAAAACAAAAACACATACAAATAAAACTATAACACTAATGTTTTCTACTGATAATATATTATCAGGTTCAACTTGTGTTGTTTCCATATAACTTATATAACTAAAATCTAAAAATATCAAAATTTAAACAACTTTAAAAAAAAGATTTATATAATAAATAAAAGAAAGAATACGGTTACCAAATTTGTCAAATTTGTTTGTTAATAATGGATGAACTAGATTATGATAAATATGAACCTGATGAACACGTCAGGGAAAGACCCGATACTTATATTGGAGATATAGAAGTTATTACAGAACCAAGATGGATTTACAAAGAGTCCGAAAATCGTATGGTAAAAAAACAGGTTACATATAACCCTGGTCTAGAACAATGCGTAATGGAACTGATTACGAATGCAACAGACAGGGCACAAAACCCAGATAATAAAGTTACTAAGATAAGCCTAAGTATTAATGAAGATACAGTTACTATTAGTAATGACGGTGTGGGAATTAGGATAGAACTACACGAAAAACACAATATTTATATCCCTGAACTTGTCTTTGGAAATATGCTTAGTTCTTCTAATTTTAAAAAAGGGGTTAAGAAAACAGTTGGAGGTAAAAATGGAATTGGAGCTAAGGCAGCAAATATTTTCAGTACTAAATTTGTAGTTACTATAGTTTATAATGGTCAAAAATATGTCCAAACTTTTACAGATCAAATGAGAAACAAGACAAAACCCAAAATTACTAAAGTAAAAGCAAAAGACTCTGTAACGATTGATTATACACCAGCACTTGAGGTTTTTGGTATGAAAAAGTTGGACGAAAATGACACGCCAGCTCTAATTAGGAAAAGAATAATTGATGCCTCTGCGGTAACTAATAAGAATGTTGTAGTAACCTTTAATGGAGAAAAAGTATCTACCAAATCATTTGAAGATTATATTAATCTATACATCGGCAACAAGACGGAATCTCCTAGAGTTTTCGTAGAGTCTGATAGATGGACAGTAGGATTCGCACTAAACCCTTACCCCAACGCAACACAAATCTCCTTTGTAAACGGAATTTGTACTGAAGATGGTGGGAGCCATGTTACTCATGTTTTGGAACCAGTGCTAAATCGTGTAGTAAAAGAGTTGTCGGAAAAACATAAAGAGCTAACAATTAGGAAGACTTACATCAAAGATAACATTATCATTTTCGTAAAATCTTTGATCGAAAACCCCACATTTGATTCACAAACAAAAAGACATCACACTTCTAGGCCAATGAACTTTGGGTCTAAACTGATACTCAGCGATGATACAATTAAGAAAATTATTAAATTGGGAATTACCAAGGGTATTATGGAAATTGCAAAAGCTAAAGACCTTAAAGGCCTTAAAAAAATTGACGGAAAGAAAGTTTCTAGAATTATACATATTGATAAATTAGATGATGCAAATTATGCAGGAGGTGAACATTCTCACAAATGTACTTTGATTCTTACAGAAGGAGATTCAGCCAAGGCTACAGCATTAGCAGGAATTAGTGTAGTTGGTAAAGATCATTATGGAGTATTTCCGTTGAAGGGAAAGTTGTTGAATGTCAGAGATGCTTCTGCTCAGAAAATTGGGAAAAATGAAGAGATTATTAATATCAATAAGATTTTAGGTCTAAGTAAAGATGAAAAAGATGTTTCGAATTTGAGATATGGTAAAGTTATGGTTATGACAGATCAAGATTCTGTTACAGGTGATACACCACTACTTCTTAAAAAAGATGGGAAAATAGTTATTAAGAATATAGAAGATATGTACACAGATCCTTTTGAATTTGAAAATATGGTAACCGCAAAAGAGTATTCGAAATCTGATTATGAAGTATGGTCAGAAATAGGATGGACTAAAATTAAACATGTAATGAGACATAAAACTACCAAGGAAATATTCAGAGTAATGACACACACTGGATGCGTTGATGTTACCGAAGATCACTCACTACTTGACGATAAAGGAGAAAAAATAAAACCTACGGAGTGTAAGGTTGGAACGGAATTGTTGCATAGTTTTCCTATTTTGGAAGAAAATAGAATTAATATTCCAGATAATTTGGAAAGTCTTAATGTTACTGACCTACGTAAATATGCATTTCAAATAAAGTTGAGGTCATACAAAACATCAACAAAACCTGAAATTATAAAATTACTTTGTAAATATAAAAATCAAAAACCAGAAATCTTAAATAACACCGAAAACTATTATTCGGACAAAGAAACAGAATTTAATAAAACTAAACAAGAAAAAATAGATGTAATTCCAGACAATCTTAGTAAATTACCAAACCCCCAAATTAGTAAACTTGCCGTAAAATTAGGCCTCAATATAAAAAATGTAAAACACGTTATAAAAAAAGATTTTATTTCTAAAATTAATGAATATAAATCTGTTTTAGAAGCAGACGAACTAGATATAGATAAACTAAACATAGTTGAAAAAAATTGTATATTCAAAAGGGTAAATGATACACTAAGTATCACACCAGAAGAAGCATGGGTTACGGGATTCTTTATGGCTGATGGAAATTGTGGTATTGGGAAAGATAAACAAAAAACTGTAACAGCTTCTTTGAAGCCGCCCCAAAGGGGTTGGTGTATCAGCAATTGTGACCTATCGTTACTCGAAAAATCTAAAAAAATATTGACTAAGATTTATGGTGATGAATTCAAAATATATGAAGTACCGTTGAGAGAGGATAGTTATGGAGTTAATGATAAATATAGACTTTCTTTGCTGAAAACTAGAACCAAAAACAAATATATTGTTGAAAAATATAGGAAGTTGTGTTATTACAAAGATTGGAAATACATTCACCAAAATATTCTCAACAGTAACAAAGAAATAAGACAACAAGTCTACGACGGATACTATGCAGGAGACGGAAGACATGACTTAACTGTATCAAATGTTATTGATATAAATGGGAAGATTACTACACAATGTCTGTATTATTTGGCTAAAAGTTTGGGTAAAGTTGTATCGATAAATCACCTTGAAAGAAAAGATAAAGTGTATACACTTTGTGTAGGAATTCGTTATAACAGAGACCCAATCAAAATTAAAAAAATATTTCGACTTGGACGTCAAAATGATTATGTTTATGATCTTGAAACAGAAAATCACCATTTTCAGGGGGGAATTGGAGAGGTTGTTCTGCACAACAGTGACGGTTTCCATATAAAGGGGCTTGTAGTGAATTACCTGGCATGTTTTTGTCCCAAATTGTTATCGAATAATTTTGTTTATTCTTTGCTTACACCAATTATAAAGGTATTTAAATCGACAAATGTAAAAAATTTTTATAACATACAAGATTATGAAACGTGGAAAAGGGAAACTACAGGAAGTAGTAGCTGGAGAGTTAAATATTATAAAGGATTGGGTACTTCATCAGCAGCTGAAGCAAAGGAATATTTTAGGGATTTGAAAAATAATAAAGTTGGGTATACTTACGACAACAGCGTAGATTCGGAAGATTATGTTAATTTGGAACTGGCTTTTTCCGAATCAAAGAAAACCAATACAGATAAACGAAAAGAATGGATTAGTGAAACTATGAAACTCATAGATGAACAAAAGAAGACGGGTAAACTTATTGTAGACTATAATGAAAAGACAGTATCTGTAAAAACATTTGTTAAAGGTGAACTAGCACTACACTCTTTGTACGACAACCAAAGAAGTATTCCACATTTCTGTGATGGACTTAAACCGTCACAAAGAAAAATATTGTACTCTGCACTAAAAAGGAACTTGTATAGAAAATCAGACGGTTCAGGAGAAATAAAGGTTGCTCAATTTAGTGGTTATGTATCAGAACACAGTGGATATCACCATGGTGAAGTTTCACTACAAGGCGCAATCATTAATATGGCACAAGACTATGTTGGATCAAATAATATGAACATTATGTTTCCTAGTGGGCAATTTGGGACTAGACAAAAGGGTGGAAAAGATGCTAGTAGTTCTAGGTATATTTTCACTCATTTGAATAAATGGGTTAAAAATGTTTTTAATGAAAATGATAACAAGTTGTTGAATTATTTGGAAGATGATGGTGTTATGATTGAACCTGAGTACTATGTACCAAATATTCCAATGTTGCTTGTTAATGGTTCTGATGGTATTGGTACTGGTTGGTCTACGACAATTCCTCAGTACAACCCCAAAGATATTATAAATAATTTGAAACGTTTGATAAAAGATGAAGAAAATGAAATAGTTCAAATGGATCCTTGGTATAGAGGTTTTACAGGAACTATTGTTAAAAAGGATACTCATACTTGGGAAGTTACGGGAGTGTTGCAGAGAATGAAACCAAGTAGTTCTTATCAAGATATAGAAGTTACTGAATTGCCTATTGGTTTATGGACACAAGACTTTAAAGCACACCTAAGTGTTTTAGAGCAATCTGACACAATTGTTAATTACAAAGATAACTCTGACGATACAAAGATTAAATTTAGAATTAGATTTAGAAAACTATACTTGTCCAAGACTAACGACTATGACATTTATAAACTTTTGAAGATGACAAAAAACATAAAGGATTCAAATATGCATGCATTTCAGTGTGACGGTAGTGTTAAAAAATATGAATGTGCTGAAGAAATACTTTGGGATTTTTTCCAGCTTAAGAAATCATTTTACACAAAGAGAAAAAATTATATGGAAAATTCACTAGAATCAAGTTTGGAAAAACTAAATGAAAAAATGAGGTTCATACAGATGGTTATGAATAGTGAACTAATCGTCTTTAGGCGTAGAAAAACACAGATTGTTGAAGACTTGGAAAAATTAAACTTTAAGAAAATAGCAAGTAATAGTACAAGTCCAAACTTTGATTATCTTATTAATATTAGTTTGAGTAGTTTCACCGAAGAAAAATTGTTAGAATTGCAAAAACAGATTGATAAAAATAGTCAAGAGTTGTTTACTCTAAAATCAAAGAGTTGTAATGATCTGTGGATGGAGGATCTTGAATTGGATATGGAGCCTGATTCAAAAGAATAAAATAATTTTATTTAGTTTAAATTAAAAAAATAAAAAATTATCCATTAGTAAAAGAATGCTCTCGGCTTCAGGTGATTTAAAAATGAAAGAATTAATAAAACTAGTTTTTATCTATAATGCGCTAGAAAAAGGGTGGGTAGTAAAAAAGGGTAGAAGTATAAATTCGTTTGAATTCACAAAACCGTTGGGGTTTACTGAAACAAAAAATAAAAATAAACATTTATTTATTAGACGTTCTATTTCAGAACCTTTAACTCAATATAATATTGTGTAACGTTCAATACCGTTCAATTAATTTAAAATTACTTGACAAAATTAAATGGAACTTGATATTAAAAGATTTGATCCTAATTTATTAAGACGTAAAAGTTCGGTTATATTAGTTATCGGAAAGAGGGGTTGTGGTAAAACTACTATTATAAAAGAGTTGAAAAGTTATTTAGATTTTACTAATAGTTTAGAATTTACTCCTATCAAATCAGAACATGTTCATACTAAATTTGACTCTAATATTTTAAAAAAATTTATTAAGAATCAAAATGAAACAGATGAACCTGGTGTTGTTATATTGGATGATATGACACAAGACCATTCAACTTTTAAATCTTCGGAAACAAAATCTTTGATTTTTAATTCTATGAATTATAAAATTAATGTTTTTATAGCCGTTTCTTATTGTATGGATTTATCTCCCGATATAAGATCTAGTGTAGATTATATATTTTTATTAAAGGAGAATGTTTTAGATAACGTAAAAAAAATTTGGAAATGCTTTGGTGGAATGTTCTCTAATTTTGAACAATTTCAGCAAATATTTAAAAATTGTACGGAAAATTTTGAATGTTTAGTTATTGACAATACTACTAAATCTTACAACTTGAATGAAAATATTTTTTGGTACAAAGCTTAACGAGAAATAGGTTTTAGATCATTAGTCAGAAAAGTTTCATATAATTTGGTTTTAGGAAACTGAACTCGCGTAACATATACTGGTTGACAATTAGGTCTAGATTGATACAACTTTGTGCTTTGTATAACATAACCTCCCCTACCTAACGTCTTTATTTCTTTGGGGACTTGTTCTTCGGAAAATTTAAAATTAACAATTTGAACAGGTTGGCCTTTCGTTAATGTATAACTTGGTTTAAAATTATGGTTCCCCATTTAATATACTTTATAATAATAATTATTTTATTATATAATTGACAACGCAATTATTTTATTTTTGTAAAAATAAAATTATTATTTTATTTTTGTAAAAAATAAAATTTCGTATTTAATCTTTTAATTATATCTTTGATTAAATTAAATGGGTAATATTTTTGGACATTCTAGTGTCCAATATGATTGTAATACTACAAGAATGAGAGGTAGTATAGATGTTGGTTCTGGTGATAACAAATCAGTAGTAGAATTTAATTGTTCGGGGGTAGGAAGAAGTAGAGCAATGTTTTATGTAGGTTTTATTGGGATATTTTATTATTTAATAGCAGTAATTTATGGATTTATGCATGCTGAAAAAAATGGGTATGAATCGGGAATAAATTCTTATTTTGCTTATACTATTTTATGTTTGATAATAAGTTTATTAATGCTTACTTATGGATCACATAGGTTAAATTTTAAGGTTAGTGAAAATTCTGGATCTGCAGGATATGATTATAAAAGCGACATACCTTGGTTAAACCCTTTTGCCACAATAAAAAGTGAAAAGGCTGATGTTTCTGGAACTATGCTCAAATTTAAGGAATTATTACTTGAGAATAAATGTCCGACAGACATGGATGTTACAGGTTCAGTATGTGGGATTTTTAAAATTGATACCAAAGAGGGTTATAATAAAATATTTGACTCAAACGTCATAGATAATAAAGTTAAGTCGAGTAAAGGGTTAGAAACTTTATTGGTAGTTGCAAATTCACCAGAGGTTAAAAAAGTTAAACCGCAGGAAGTATTAAATTTAATAAAACAAGATGCTCAAATGCTGAAAACAAAGTTGGGAAAAATGGATAAAACAAATGTCGATGATTATTTTCAAAACCAGTATGATAAATGGAAAAAAGATAATGTTAAATATGTTCTTAGAAAAAAAGGTACAACAGGTATTAAAGTTGTTGATTCTAAATGGAATAAAACAATAGATAATTTAGAATGTAAGTATAAACCGACGAAAGAAACTTGTACAGAAGCTTGTGTTTGGTTAGACACGGTTAATAAAGATAATAAAATCACAGGAAAAGGTAAATGCACAACTAAATGGGAATGGTTTACGGGTGCTGATATAATGATGTGTGATGAGTGTGACCTTGCTTCGATTTATTGCACTTTAAAATATACGACTAGAACTGGGTTTGTTTGTTTTTCAATCTTAACTTTGTTAACTTTTATTTTCCTTATTAAGGTTGAATATATGGATGAACAAGATAAAAAGGAAACAAATATTCGAAAAGTTGTTTTGGTTATTGGATGGTTGTTTTGGTTCTTTCTAGTTATGGGTACATATTTCTTTTTCATGTTATTAGTAACATGCCCATCTGGTTCGGATATGGGAAATCAAGGAATAAATGATACTGGTATATTCGATCATTTTAGAATGGGTTGGAGATTAATAAAATTTTGGTCTCACGATAGTGGTCAATTAATAACTACTAATACTAACTGGGGTTCTCCAAGGTTTTTAATTCTAATAATATTTTTATTTAGTATTTTTGGATTATCTTTAGGTATGTCATTTAAAACTTTATTTTAATTATTTGTATATATTAAATGAGGATTAAAAAATCATTTATACAATTTAAAATAGATGACCCTTCTATTAAAGAAAAAGAGAGTTATACAAATTTTATAGGGGTGTTAAACGTAATTTTTTATTTCCTAATTATTTTATTCCCGTTTATTTCTTCATACCAAAAAGGAAAAATAGGTCTTAATAATCTAACTAATAATAAATATAATCTAATTTCTACAGCATTAAGACATGTTAATAAACCAATTCAATATTTATTACTATTAATATCAACAATAACAAGTACACTTTTTTTAATAGATAAAGGATTTTTTCTTAGACCAGATTTAAGATTACTTGTACCAATTTCTTATTATTCTATGTTATTTGGTATTTTTTTATTAACTATAATATTACCAGAACAATTTATTTTACATAATGTTATAGGTCTTTTTGTTATTATTTGTGGAATTGTGATAGTTACTTTTATTCATAAAGAGTATACACTCTATTTTGTAGAAGACGATCTTTATAAAATTAACAATTTATATATGTCTCTTATTATTTCTGTTATAATGGGAGTTTCTGTGGGTATTTTTAATATATATAATAACTATATCCGCAAAACAAAACTATGGCCCAATTACATCCCTTTTGTAAGAAATTTATTAGGGTTTTTTGAAATATTAATTTTTCTTATAATAGGAATAGTACTTTACGTCACTATTTCATACGTCCCTCTTCCAAATTAAAACCCACTTCTCCATTGATTACCAATTCTAGTCAACATACGCGGCTCTAACTGAGGTGCCACAAATTGGTTACTACCTATTAAAGAACCAACTAAAGGGGGTTGTTGGTTAGGTAATTTCTTTTCGTTACTTAGGTTTATTTGGGTTTTTGATTCATATTGGACACCAAAAGCACAAGGTGTATACCCCCTACCACTTATATTATAATCATTTGGGTTACAAGGACAAACGTTAGAAATAGGGTACCATGGCTTATTGGTATCTTGTTTGATTGGGTCTAGGCATCTGTATATTGAATAGTTCATTTACTTACTATCAAATATAATTTTTTCAAAATTTAATATACATTAAATTATTAACAAATATAAAGTTAAAAAAAGTAAAGGAATTAAGAGTGAATAGACAAGAGTTCAGATAAAGTAATTTAGAAATATAAAATAGTAAATATCCAATAATGAGAAGAATTTCAAAACCTAGTGTTAAAGATGATTATGAAAGAGCTCAAAAAAGGAAAGCTAGTTTTAAGAGAAACAAAAATAAGAGGAGAACTCCTAAACAATTGATTCCTAAAGTTAAATATGGTTCAGAAGAATATTATGAAGCAAATAAACAATGTTTGTTTTTAGGACCTTATTATGACCCTTTAGAACAGCATATCCACAAATGGAAAAATGGTACTATACCGTGTTCGGAAGATCCTAAAAATAAATTCTTTGTATCTGAAAATCTTAGAAAAGAGTATCATGGTAGTTATTGTACTATTTGTCATAAAACGAGATTTCTATTTAATATGGGGGTTTCAACTGGTGGTAATGTCTTGAATAAACGTACAAGTAATCTTATTGATGCAATGAAAGAATATATTAGTGAAGATGAAGATGAAGATTTCGATTCTAAGATTAGTAATAATGGAAATAAAAAACCCAGAGTGGGAGATATTAATGGTGTTTTTGAATTTGATAACGTAGATATTAGAAAATATGCAGTAGACCAAGAACTTTTTATCCCTCAAACATTTTGTAAATTTATCGATAACGACAAGATTACTAAATGTGGAAAAATTATAGAAGAGACTAAACCTGAAAAATTTGAAAGGTACCTGAATATTGAAGACGATGACGGGGTTATCCACAAAGTAAATACATATTTTGTATTCCCGCAATATAATCTTTACGAGAAATCGGAAAAGCTAATTCCAGTAAAAACACCCCCTAAATACGTTTCCCTTAAAAAAACCATTACTATTACTAAACAACGTTTTGGTAAACATTCTATTAAATTGTGGTTTGGAGATAAACAAAAAGAGTGGGAAATGAAATGGAATTGTTATACTACTTGGAGAAAATTCCAACAATATCTTAAGAAATGGCTTCCAAACGAATCAGAATTTTACCAATCTTTTACAGAAAGTGAGAAATATAACTCAGAGGAACAAGCGAAACTTAAAAAATATCACGGATATGAAGAAGATAAAGGAAACAAATTCCAACGTTACAATGAATGGATCAGACATAATCCTACCCCAATATTCTTACTACCAAAAGAACGCGTATCGAGTACATATTATAAAGTAACTGAAGAAGTAACTGAAGAAGTAACTGAAGACAACAATTACATTGACAACGAAATCCAACAGAATATGAAAAGACTCCGAATTTATTAAATAACAAAATAAAATAATAAAATAATACTTAAATAAACCTTTACAAATGAACCTTTACAAATGAACCTTTACAAATGAACCTTTA
>Ga0105050_10005186_pt1 | contig 16864 bp, 16 predicted proteins | sample FRY01_FD_78088 | JGI IMG/M metagenome (GOLD analysis project Ga0105050, IMG submission 78088) | Freshwater microbial communities from Lake Fryxell liftoff mats and glacier meltwater in Antarctica - FRY-01 | ecosystem: Environmental > Aquatic > Freshwater > Ice > Glacier meltwater ... | reverse complement strand
GCAAGTGTTACCAAGTCACACGCTCGACACCCCGTTGAAGGACACTGAGGAATTATAGCGGCATAGACAAAAAAGACCGGTACAAAAAACAAGAAAAGTCCCACAAGATATCCGCCCCACTTCATAATACCCCTATTATACCACTCCCCACACCAGCACTACCGCTGTAATACCCTTCCCCAGCACCAAAAGCTGTGATACGGTATATATCTTGCGCCTCATGTTGAGAAGCAACAATGCGTCGGTGGCAGATGAAAAGCAAAAAGTTTTGCTTTTCATCGAAGACCTATGTCGTCGATGTGAGTCCTGAAAGGACGAACAGACGACAAGCGAAATCGGGATGAGTCAAAAAGTGCTATAATAGCCACAATGCGTCGGTGGCGGAGTGGTCAATCGCAACAGACTGTAAATCTGTCGCCCTACGGGCTTCGTTGGTTCAAATCCAACCCGGCGCACCAAATACAAAAAATGCCTTCGGGCATTTTTTGTATTTGGTGCGCCGGAGCAAGCAAATAATTTTGCTTGCGTGTTGGATTTGAAAATCGGAGCCATGTCGCCCTGGCGACGGGCGAGATCGGGGAGGAAGTTCTTAACGAACAAAGTGAGTTTAGAAACTTGACCCCAAATCCAACCCGACATTAGGACACTTGGAGCAAAAGACTTAGTGACTCGTGACCACAAGAGAAAAACTGCTTCGTTTTCGTACTTTTATGCAATCCAGCGCGACATCTTACCGATTCAAATTCCCTTCATCCGCCAAGCGCCACATGTAGCAGGATGCAATGGTGCAATAGGGGTGCCAGTCTTTGGCGAGTTTTTCCATTTTAGTTGCGTCGGGTAATTCTTTGAGTTTAAAAAACCTCTGAAATCCTTTTTTGATACCGAGGTCAAGTGTTGGCAACACATCGGGTCGAGCCAAGACGGACATCAAGAACATGTCCGCAGTCCACACACCTATCCCCTTCACCGCGACAAGATGCGCACGAATTTCCTCATCGCTCATCTCGGGGAATTTTTCTGGCGTAATAAAACCTTCAATAAACTTTCGCGATAAGTCAAAGAGATAGTCCGTCTTCTGACTAGAAAGCCCCGATCCTCGCAGTACCTCCCTTTCGTGTTTCAAAAGAAGTTTCGGCGTAGGTTTCTTTTTTGGAAAAAGCAAGAGAAAACGCCCATGAATGGTGCCCGCAGCCTTACCCGAGAGCTGTTGAAAGATAATAGACCGGCATAACGCCTCGAAAGTGTCGCCTCCGTTCCCGATAGTAGGCTTCTCATGCCGAGCAATCACCTCCGCAAAGCGCGGATCTTTTTTCAAGTGACGCAACCCTGCATTCAGTATTTTTGGATCCATTATAATTTTTTTATGAGCTCTACAAGCTCTGGAAACTCTTCTATATTGAAGTGTCCATGATTCTCAAATACAATAACGCTCGCGCTTGATAGTTGCGCTTTATACGCAACAACATCTTCATAGCGAACAACAGGATCATCTTTGCTTTGAAATAGATGAATCTTCCCTCCTTGCTTTTCAAAAAGTGCAAGCGAATCTGGAAGAACAAAATCTGCCAAAGAATCTTCTAAATCTTCTGCGTCATGTGGCGCCGCAAGAAGTATGGTTGCCGAAATTCCACAAGGAAAAGTGTTTTCTGAGAGATACTTTGCAAGGAAAATGCCTCCAAGAGAATGCCCTACTAAAACAGCTCCGTCTTGCAAGTAGGGCACATATTTATCGAACCATATCTTCCATTCAAGATATTTTGCATTATGGCCATTTGGCATACGCGGAGCTATCACCTCGTAGTCAGAACCAAGGCGCTCAGCGAAAGTATCCTTCCAAAATTTCTGTTGCGCACGCTCAAAATCCAACACCTTAACCTGAAGCGAGGAAATATATTCTTCATACGAATCGTATGTTTGCCCTCCATGAATCAATATAATTTGTTTTTTCATATTGAATTTCTTAGTAGCGTATGTCAAGGTCGAACCTTAACACTAGTGAGATAGTGCGAGTATATCACACCAAACACTGTCTATTGTATGCTAGAAATGACCCCGTGTGCTACCATAGGGCGATGTTTTCAATGCGCTTTCTTTTATCTATGGCCATAGAGTTTGGCCCCCTCGCGCTTTTTTTTATTGGCGTTGAATTTGGTAATTTTTTTATCGGCACCGCCCTCCTTGTCGTATCTACTGTACTTGCCCTCATCGTCTCATTGGAGCGAGATAAACGCATCCCCTCTTTCTCTGTCATCTCGGCAAGCTTTGTTTTTATTTTCGGAGCACTCACTCTTCTTTTCCAAGATCCGCTCTGGCTCGTCATTGAATATACTCTCTTCAATGGCATTTTCGGTATCACCATGCTCGTTGGATTGCTTTTTGGACGTTCACTCTTGAAGCCTCTTTTTGGAACCATGTTTCATATTTCAGAAAGAGGGTGGCGAATACTTTCTTTTCGTTGGGGTGTATTCTTCATCATAATCGCCATAGGCAATGAGTACTTCTGGTACCATTTTCCAGCAGATGACTGGTTATTCTTTCGTCTTGGCGCTTCTGTCGCCCTCTGTATATTTGGTTTTTTTCAATTCTTTCTCACCAAAAAAGAACGTCTTGCTGAGGCAAACGAGTGGGGCTTACGCCTCTAGCATACGCCTTATGTGTCAGTGCGTTTCTGCAAATCAGCGACTTGTAGCGGACTCTGAATATCTGGTGGCATCATATCAATCACACCAAACTGCTTTTCGTAGTTTTCAATCTGCGCGCGCATCCACTCGGCAATGCTTTTCATAGTCTGTGGAGTTGCCGCAAATGAATCGAGGTTATTTCCTGAGGTAAAAGCAAAAGAAAAAATCTCCTTGCCGTACGCACCAATAGCCCCGTCACAAAACTTCTTCGGCAACTGGTTCATATTTATTTTGCTTGGATCTACCATATGAGAGTGTAATTATGAGTACGACAGTAGCATACCAATGCGTACGAAAATGTCTACTATGAATTATTTTTCCTTTTCCAAATAGTTCTGCTACGAGGTAAAGGGAATTTACTATAACTCAAAGTATTACTCACAAAACACCACCTCATCAGTCGCCATATCCAATTGCTTTGCAAACCACGCGCGAACGTCTTCCCTGCTTCCAACTGCATCAATGAGCTTATGCTCGAGTGCGAGTGATGCAGGTAAGGTAGAACCATCGGCAAGCTTGGCGACATCCTCTATCGGCAATTTTCGATTCTCGGCTACTTCTTTCACAAACTCCTCGTGGCTCATTTTTAGATCTCTTTCAAAGAGCGCGCGTTCTTCTGCCGTTAACGGCTTATCAGGGGTACCCGAGTCTTTAAATTTCCCTGAAGATAGTGAAATAAACTCGAGACCAGAGTCCTTATTCTGTTTAGTGTTATCGAGATATGACATACTTATTCCTATTGATCCCACATCAGCAAATGGGTTTGCAATGATGGTATCTGCTCCCGTAGCGATTAGGTACGCCCCTGATGCACCTATATCGAGAATATATGCAACAGTAGGCATTGAGCTATTTTTAAGTCCTTCCGTAATGAATTGCGAGCCTGCAGGAGAACCCCCTCCAGAATCAATAAGGGTTAGGATGCCTCGGATATTCGGATCAGATTCTGCTCTACCTAACAAGTACATAGTATCGCTGATGTTGGTTGTGACAGGTCCGAGATCGGTCCCATCTTCATAGACATACGGGAAGGTGGTAATCTCACCATCTATAGGAACGACCGCTATGTTGCAGTAGCCGTCACTCACGTACTGACCTGCGTTGTATCCACTCCATTCATCATGCCATGTACCCCACATTTTGAGACCAAAATAAAAGACTGCAAGTCCCGCAAAGGACAAAAATATACTTATTACCGCAATTTTTAAAATTGATTTTGTCATGGCGTAAGTATAATACAAGGTTACCTTTTGTACAGGGTAACCCTAGGCAAACCCTAGGCAACCGCCGTCGCTAAAGCGACATGGCTCCGCCCTCACAAAAACACAGAGAGCGCCATTAGGCGCTCTTTTGCAGTACTCATGGTCACGAGTTACTAACTAGAATTGTTCGCTTCACTCCAATTCTAGTAAGTACTCTCGACCCCGCCTCGCAGTCGCTAAAGCGACATAGCTGTGGCCGTCACAAAATCAGAAAACCTGCCCTAGTGGCAGGTATTTCTGTATTAAACTTGTGGTCACAAATAAATTTCCTGACGTAAATTTTTCGCGACCCGTAAAAAGCAATACTAAATTGCTTTTTACCGTGGTTTTTGCCTTGAGCAGAGCTCAAACAAAAACATCACTGCGCCCGTCACAAAAGCACAAAATCCCGCACATGCGGGATGTTTGTGTCTTTTGTGATCCCTTAGGTTGGCTTTCCGAACTTGTGAGCCAACGTCAATGGATTACTTTAAGCATACGTGAATTGACCGCTTGTATACCGCAACACTAGGTGACTGCCTCACGCAAAAGGGACTTAAACTTTTTTTATACTATTCTGGACCAAGAATGACACCAGGACTAATCGAAGAAAAATCAACTGATAAATAGCGGTTATCTTCGCCAGAACTAGCAATGGTAACACTCTTAGTATTTATAAATCCGTTAAGTAGATACAACCCTACTATGAGAGCTACGACGACCATACCATTTATGATCAGATCCGGATGTTGAACATGTATCTTAATAAATATCTTAAGCAGAAGTGCTATGCCCACAATACCCAATAGGATGTATAAAATTATATTCATGGTATGTCTCGGAGATGCAATAGCCTTGTCTACGACAGTTGGTTTTGTCTGATGGTTTGTAGTTACTTCAGCGCCAAGGACCTTTCTTGATTCAGTAATAAGTTCTGTAGGAACTGGATTAGGAGTATCTTTAGGAGTATCTGTTTTAGTAATGATTGCTTCTGTCTGCACTTGTGCTTTGTCAGTCACAGCCATCTTCGGATTGGCATACAGTTGAGCAACAAAGACAGTCTCCCGACCCTCAAATGTACCGGTAGCAATGCCTGTGCCGACTTCGGTATATGTGCTCTTCATAAGATTGGCACGATGTGTAGGAGAATTCATCCATGCTTCTGTAACATCTTTTGAATCACTGAAATCAATAGCGAGGTTTTCACCGGCATATGCATATTCATAGCCGACTTGTTCAAACCAATACCAAGGCTCTTTTCCTGTCGGACTGACATGGGCGAAATATTGATTCTTGGCCATATCCTGTGCCTTTAAGGTAGCTGCCTCATCAAGAAGAGGGTTATTTTTCAAAATATTCAGATTATCGGCTATCCTTTGCGAATTTGTAAGATCAGAAAGGACGGCCGGTAGAACAGCCGCCATCCTGCTTGAAAAATCTGTACTAAGACGACCTGCGATTGGAGCAAGGACTACAAGAAGCCCTAAAACCAAGACAGACAAAATAACGAGCTTTATATTTTCTCTACGTAAAAAATGCGGACGATGATTATTCCCACGATGTGGTATGAAATGTTTTTTAAACCACTTACGCATATTGCATAGTATAGCAAACACTACACCCAAAGAAAAACACATCTTACGATGTGTTTTTCTGCTCTTCATTTAGTACCTACTGATACTTGATTACTGTGCCATCTTCGCGGTAGCAGAGTTTAATGCTGCGCGTGTGAGAGGACCTACTATGCCAATAGGATCAATTCCGTTAGCTAACTGGAAAGCCGTAACAGAGGCGCGAGTAATCGGGCCAAAGAAACCGGTAGATGTGTGAAATGTGAAGAATCCAAGATCCTTCAATCGGTTCTGTAATTCAACGACATCGTTATTCCTAACTCCCTGAGATAGACCTCTGGCGAAATTGAATGTGGATGCACCCAAAACCCGACCTGAAGGAATTGCTGGTGTGGCTGGGACAGCTGGAGTAACTTGTGGTACTGCAGGAGTTGCAGGAGTTGCAGGAACAGCTGGAGTAGCACGACGGCTACCAGAGCTTCCGTAACCTTGTACACTTTGGAAGCCTGTAGTGGCGACCAGAGCGAGCATACATACTCCTACCGCAACTTTAATAAACTTTTTCATAACATTTATTTATAGGACAAATTTAATTTATAAGCACCCGCCACATGTAACTTATTAGTTATAGTATATATTATAATATACGTCTGTGTAGACTACAATACCACGCATGGTAGTATACAATTAAAATAATGTCAATAGCCACTATCCACAGTTGCGTAGTAAGCTCCAAAAAACTCACCGTAGTGGTTTTTGTGCTTATTTTGCTCGGTTGTGGTCTATTTTTACGTCTGTATCCGCTCAATACTGCCCCGTACTGGATGGATGAAGGCTATACCATTAATGCGGTACTCTCTTATACCATCGGTCAAACGGAAGGCGTATCCGCGGTTCTTGATTCTGGCGCTACCTACGAATGTTTCCTATATTGCTATCCTACGTCACTTATCTCAAATGCATTTGGCGCCTCAGCCAGTACCTATCGAATCCTCGCTGTTGTCTTTGGGATGCTTTCTATTTTAGTTTTGTATGTAACGACTCGAGAACTATTTAACAGACGGACTGCTCTCCTCACGGCATTTTTTATAAATTTTGCTTACTTTCAAATTGCTTGGTCCACACAGGCGCGATGGTATACCATGTTTTTATTTTTCTTCTGGTTGGCACTCTGGCTATTTGTACGAACAACCAAACAATATGCCCTTGCCAGCAAACTTAGTTTTAAAACGATCCTCCTCGCCACCTGTTGCGTCATTGCAACAGTGTTAACTATTCTCAGTCAAAAAATCGGCATTATACTACCCGGTATCTTTGCTGGTTACACTATGTATCTCAACTACTGGCAAAAAACGTTCCGTTTTTTGCCGACAACGACCATAGTCACAGCACTCATCCTTATCAGCGCCATCGTCGACACCCTCAGTGGTCAGCGCCTCCTGCTCAATTTTCTGAGTAATATAGATTTCAACTACAATCTCCCCTACTACCTCAATTTCCTTTGGCGTGAATATCTAGTATTTATCCCACTGGCACTCTATGCTCTTTATCACAGTAACGGTCGTGATTCTAGGGCACTCCTCGCGTATATATTTCTCGCCTACTTGATTCCCCTCTCATTTTTGACCTCAATTGTTCATTATCGGTACATCTTTCATGTCACCCCAATACTATTTATTCTCGGCAGTGTAGGGCTCTTTGATATCCTCAAAAATCTACCACTCAAATACACTTTTAAATACCAAACGCCGTTGACCATTGCTCTGCTCATTACGATATTTTTTATCCAAGGCACAGGAGTCATTACTCCACAAGATCGGTATTGGCTTGAAGCCGACGATCCAAGCAAGCTCTCGGCTAGACCAAGCTACGCCTACACCCCCCAACCAGACTGGAATACCGCCTACGACTACATAAAGACCAACCGCACGAGCAACGACATCGTTATTTCTAGCCACCCTCATTTCAACAAAATATTCCTCCGCGAGCCTGGTTACTGGATTTCGTTTAACTATCTCGGTTTTGATGGACGCAATGAGTTTCGTACTACCGATAACCGCGAATTTTACGTCGGCGCGCAGATTATCGATACCCCAGAGCAATTACAACAACTCACCAGCAACCAGCATGGATTCATTGTATTTGACTACATGGCACAAGATGGTCGCATCACACCCGATATACTCGACTCTATAGACACTCTCCCACTAGTCTTCCATAAAAAAGACAACGCCTACTCCGAAATCTGGGTGTTTAGGTTTTAGTAGTTCACAAAACTACCAAATAATTGGTTTTCTAAACTGACCTATAGTATCAGTCATTACATCAGGAAATTGACTGACACTTAATACACCTGACCGAATAGTACGAGCAGAACTTGCTGTATTTTTTAGCTGGATGGAATTGTTTTTGTATGGACTTACTACAATAACTGGTAAATTTAGTTCATGAACCACTATCCTTACTGGTTCAACTAAATCAGAATCATTGGAGATAATAATAGCGAGTTCAAACAGCCCTTGATGTGCATCATGAATAAGGTGTGACGCAATATTAACGTCTGTACCCTTTTCCTCTGTTTTGATAACTGAGGTAAAGCCAGCACCAATAGCATTTTTCATAGTAACTATATGGGTAAGAAAATTACCTTCAATTATTTCTAAATTCGGAGTAGTGCGCAAAGCTCTAAGATATATTTGTTGTCTATTGGGTTTACCAAGATCAATATCATTAGGGCGTAATTTAATGGGGGCAGTAAAGTATTTAATTTTTGAAATTCTATCATTAGGAAAAAGGAATGAGCTTAACTTTGCTACATCAAGCCACTTGTATGGTGTATTTTTTAGCGCACCATAATAAAGATTGAATCCATCAACATAAACTGAAACTAACATGCAACATATACAGTAACATAGCTAAATGCAGAAACCGCAACACAAGGTTGCGGTTTCGCGTTCTGCCACCGAAGCAGACAGAAGGTATATATACATAGTACCGCTATCTAGACGCTTGTCAACCTGACCTGTGTATAAACTAATAATCTGCTACTTAAAAAAGCTTGAAATCCAAAGGAAAGTATGCTATAATGTAAGAATACTTGGATTTCCCGCATCGGCCACAATAACCTTATTCTCATACTATTTATTTCACATGGCCACTGAAACAGAGAAAACAACTGAAACAACGGATTTACCGGTGGTCACACCAGTAGCTACTCCTGAAATGGCCGTGGACGCTCCGCGTTGGCTGGTTCGTACCCTTACTATTCTTGCGTACGGCATTCCCCTTACCTTTCTCGCCTATGTCCTCTACATAAACTACCTCCCCTTTGGCTACAACAAAACTTTCACTATCGATGTAGGCGCTATCGGTGACACCGACAGCTCACAACCTTTTTATCTAGAACCCTCCCCCAGCTTAAGCGGGCGCAAAGTAACCCCAGACGGCACCACCTACCGCGAACTCAACGGTATTGCCTACGCCGTGTTTAAACCAAATGTCGTCCTCAAAGACGCCAAGATAACGGTCGAAGTCGTCGGCGAAGGTGTTTCCATCATCCCCCCTGTAATCGACTTCGACCCCGACAGCGTAAAGTGGGATTATGAATGGGATTTCACCCGAGGCAAAACCCCACAAGAATTAGGTCTTGTTGGAAACGCTTTTCCTTTTGACGGATCTATGTACTTTGATGGCAAGAGCCGTCTAGAACTTCCTGACTCCGCTGATAAGTTTGAGGATGGGCCGTTTAGTGTTTATGTAGAGTGGACTCCGGAAGAAGGTGGTGGTGATTTTCAACAAATTGTTGGGCATTTTAATTGGGAAGTTCTGCAGAACTCTAGTTCAGTTAGTTTCCAAGTGGGACGAATGAGTAATAATGATGGCTCTTTTTATGTTGTCGAGTATCCGATCGCAAGCAATTTTTTTCGCAAACGCCATAGTCTTATAGCAACATACAGTCCATCATCTAACGGATATATTGAATTAACTGTCGACGGGATATTTGCCGAAAGGACGTATTTAGATGGCAATCAGATTTGGAGTGACTACTCTTGGCATGATTTAAGCTTCGGGAGAAGTAAACACGGAGCAGGGAAAAACCTATTAGGACACATACTTAAATCTAGCTTTACTGCAAGAAATTACGCCAACCAATCTTTTAGTAAAAGTGTTTTAAGCCCCACAATTAACCGCATACCTATTGTTGGTGATTTTGCAGAAATAGTCCAGGTAAATATACTAGTGCATGAATAACTCTAAATTTAAAGTTACAAAATATGTAGCAACTCCATCAGTTACACGATATCTCGGTTTGCTTTTTTTATTTATTGCCGTAGTTGCAATAGTGTTTCAACTTCAATTACCAAACTGGGAATACCCGGTTCTTACATTTGGAGCGTTTGGACTTTTTGGTATCTTTTTTGTTGTATTGAGTTATTTGAATAAAAAACATTGGTGCTCTAGTCCAAGTTCTTTAGCACCTATGCTGCTTGGCGTGATGCTAGCCTTTTTAATTACTATTCTGAGTAATTTGGAGTTATATGGTCTAATAAATTTAAACATATTGGTTCTCATTTTCACCACTTTAACAGTCTTAGTCTGCACAGGACTTCTATTTCAGATGTCCCCAAATCGCGATTCTGGTAATGCATCATTTTTAACACAGTATTGGCACGTAACCCTTTCACTCGTTATTTTGGTCGGCGTTTTCTTGCGTCTTGCTTACGTAGATCACTGGGCTTACTTTCGTGACGAGTACAACATACTCGCACAAGCTCTTATAAACTTTAATACGGGCGTTTATAGTTACACACAATTATGGCCTCTTATCGAAATCCATACGCTTCTATATAAAGTATTCGGCTTTACTTCAGATGTTTTATTTAATCGAATCCCCTATATCGCATTTTATGTATTAAATTCAATTTTATTATTCTTGTCTATGGCAAGGCTTTTCAGTAAACAAGCAGCGCTATTAACCGTTTCCTTTTTTGCTATAACAGCATTCTCAATAGAAATGTCTCTGTACGTAAGGCATTACGAATTTTATCTAATGATATCATTGATGTTACTAACATTATTAGTATATGCAAGACACAAGCGTGAACTAATCCTAACAGCACTACTATACGCTATGGTGATGATACATTCCTTTGTAATGAAAGACGGGTTCTACGTTGCAGGACTACTTCCTGCACTTGGTTACTTATACCACTTTTTTAAGAGTGACGTCAGATTTTACTCACTTGTAGAACAAGCATCAAAACAGAAGTGGGTGCTGGTCATGATTGGTGCCTTTATTGCAGGCTCAGCATGGATAGTTTTTTCTCAGGTATCGTGGTTACTGACTATTGGCTTTCATCCTGAATGGTTCACATTCCTGACAACAGAATCACTCGGGACACCTTACTTGCAGATAGCACTGGGTTCTCTTGCTCTCACATGGTATGCCACATTGTTTCTAAGCAAAAAAAGGGGCATGCGCGGAACTACCGCGATTGTCGTCTTTTTTGTTTTGATACTGCTACTATATACTTTTGCCATTAAGCAGTATTTTGCGCCACGCTATATATACTACTTTTTTCCATTATACCTTGCTATTATTTCGATACCTTTAGTCTCCTTCACAAAACCCGCCATGTCTCGAATAATCATTGTGCTTACATTGTGTAGCGTACTTATATCCACGGTTCATTACTATGACACAAGCGAAAATTACGATGAATATATTGGTACCTACAATTTTGACGCTACCCAGCTGGCTGACTACATAAACAATAATTCAAATATGATTGCTGCGCAACAAATTATTACTGAAAATACTAGCGAGTTACTCTACTTAAATCAAACTAAATTAAACTGCACCCGAGTTTTTAATACAGATTTTGGCTATGTTGCACCATGCAACGCGATAACATTTGATGAATTTTCTTCAAGCACTCTCAGGCAGAAAGGAGGCGAGATGCTTTTGATTACCGACTGGCGAAGAGATCCTTTCTTCAATGCTCAACCTGCGCTTAAAAACATAAGCATTACTAGACTTGAGCTGCTTCTAGATTCAGACTATCGCGTTTATAGAGTTCTGGTTGAATAATAACTTAATTATTCAAGGGCACGATCTCTGCTTAGACCATACACAACACCGCCAATAGCGCTAGTAATTATTAACGAGACCCTACCAACAAGTGCTACTGCAAGTGCTGTTTCAGGAGCTACGCCAACCACTGCCAGTAAAAATACGTAGAGTCCTTCGGTTACACCGATGGAGTTTAGTGATATAGGCAAGATCCCGGCAATATTTGTGATACTTACGATAAGAGCAATGTAGAGAATTGGGACAGTTAACCCAAAAGAAACAAAAAGAAACCATGTACTTAAAACAACATTTAAAATAAACACCACTGAAAATATTAGGGGTGGAATTAGTTGCTTACTTAATCTGACTCCATGCAGCATCAATAATATGTCTAAAAAATGCTTATAAACCACAAATTTAATAGGCAGTCGCCTTAGAAAGGGCAGCATATACCCTCCGCGCAATGACATCAATAGTAAAACTCCCAGGAACGCAAGGATCGCTATCTCAAGCACGACAAGGGTGTGTTCCCCGTTCCACAGAGACCACAAATAAGTGGCCGCTATAAGATTAATAACGAGGAAAGAGAGAAGCCCGATAACGCGATCAATCAGCAATGAACTCAATATTTCTTTTCGTTTTCCTACAAATTGTGTATCCAATATATGAAACTTATAAGCATCGCCACCAATAGACGTAGGCATGAAGTTGTTGAAGAAAGTCCCTGCCATATTTATTAACACAAGCTTCTTTACTGTAACAATCATTCCAAATATGTGAAGAATGCCTCCAATTCGCATCGATAATATTAGTACCGCGGAGAATGAAAGGAGTGCGGAAAGCAATAGCGGCAACAAAAGTACACTTGAAAGTACACCAAGGAATTCTGCCCAACTTACCAAGCTAAATAACCATGTTAACAATAACACTGATATACTAATCTTTAATAATTGTTTAAACAATCTTGAACGGTTCATAGTTATTTAGAGACACGCCGATTAATTTCCAAAAACTTGTCTTCTCGCACCATCCTTGTTTGTTGTATAAGCTTACGCATAGTTAAGGTAGACCTCATGTCCCGAAAAAAAATGTAGACGGATTTAAGAGTGGAAAAAAGAATACTTATTGATGAATACTTAAAAGAAGTAGTTATACCTTTTATAAAAATATACACTCCTGACACAAGGCCCCACCGAAGAAGATTAACGGCTGTGTAGTTTTTTAACATCATCCTTCCAAAGCCTGCAAAATAATATTCATATCTCCATGCCAGAGCAGAGCTATTTTGTCGTATCTCAATACCATGATGGATTGCTGTACAATCACAGGTCATGTAGTTCAAGAATCCCTTTGTATAAGCTCGCGCGCTCAAATCGTAGTCATCAATATTAATGGGGTATATCTCATCGTAACCACCCAGTGATATAAAAATACTTTTTTTGAAGAATACCGCGTTGCCCATAAACCCTGGAATTTTAAATGTCCCAAAATTAAGACATTCATAATAAAGACATGGTTTTTGTAGTTTATTATAAAAGAGTCCGAGACTTTCGATCTGTTCTTTATCTACATCCTTTACTACAGGTGAAAGAAATGCGACTTTTTCAAGTTTTTTATAGTTCTCGTATATAGTTGTCAGGAAATGAGGATCTGCCAGCTGAATATCGTTGTCGAGTAATAAGATAAAATCTCCACGAGACTCACTCACGAGCTTGTTTTTTGCATAACCATAAGCGTCGTTAGTACTGCTCTCTATTATCCGAATTTTTTGACTTTGCTTTTTAAGATATGCTTTGCTGGGATCATCTGATCCATTATCATAATACAATACTTCGATATTCGAATAATCCTGCTCCAAGAGCGAAGAGGTTGTCTTCTTGAGACGTTCGAGCCCATTTCTGTTTAAAACAGCAATTGTAATTAGTGGTTTCATAGTTGTTTTAAGTAATCGTCAAGCACTAGACTCCATTCAAATTTTAATTTCGCTCTGTTCTGTGCTCTTTTCTGTAGATCGTAGATGAGTACTGCATTATTCACGACAGTACTCAAAACCATTTCAAGCTGCTTCACATCACCAACGGTAACCAAAAGACCAACCTCGCCCACTGTCTCAGAACATCCAGAGACATTAGTCGTAATAACAGCACAACCTGCACTCATTGCTTCCAGTAGGGCAATACTGGCATTTTCTTTCTCTGAAGCTAGCACGTATACCGAAGACTGCTCTATTAAGTCTTTATATCCCCTGCTGTTATTATCCAGCCAGCCATGCAGAACGACTTTTGTTTTAGACTTTTTGGCCAAGTCTTCTAATTCTGCGCGCATTGGCCCATCTCCGGCAATATGCACCTCCCAGCCTAAATCTTCATCTGACACTGCTTTTATAAGATATTGAAAACCTTTATTTGACAACAGGCGTCCAGAGGAAAATATAGTTTTTGTTTTTTTCTGAGGAGTAAATTTGTTAGTATCAATACCATTTGGAATTACGGTAATTTTTTCTGCTGAAAATTGAGGATAAGCTTCTAGTATTTTTGTCTTCAGGAAATTTGATGGACTTATAATTTTTTTTGCATTATTAAGTATCGCTTTCCAAGGCTTAACTAACAATGGATAAATATATTTAAATCTTTGGCCGTAACCTAGAACATCACTACCGTGACTAGTAATTATGTACTCTAGACCAAATTGCTTTTTGAGCACATATGATAAAACACCAGTAGGAATAATAAAATGAGTATGACAAATATCATAAGGTTGTTTTCTAATCAGCTCCCGACACTTAAAGTACCCGGTCACAAGGTAGGTTAGTTGTTCCCAGGGGTGACAAATTTCTTTCTTACTACGTAAACTCCAGACGCGGTGGACCCGCAGGTTTTTGTTTAATTCCTCATAGGCTGGCAAACCTTTGTAGCGCATAGTCACCACATCAATATCATACTCCCCAGTCTCAGACAGTCGTTTGGCCAGTTCATACGAAACAGGGCTCGCTCCCCCACCAAGTGGAGGAAATTCGTAGTTTAAAACAAGCAGTCTTTTTTGGGTTTTTGTTTCTGACATACTATCCCTTCTTATTTAAACCCCTCTCCCATAACCAGGCATCCCTCATCGACTCCTCTAGGGTACGCTCTGCTTTCCAGTCCATTGTTTCCCTTATTTTATTTACGCTGGCGTAACAAGTAACAGTATCTCCCTGACGTCTGGCACCCACCTTGACCGGAAGCTGTAAATCATTAACTTGCTCAAAAGTATCTATCAACTGGCGGACGCTAGTCCCCTTTCCGGTACCTACATTAAATACTTCATACAAGGAGGCAGTCTTGTCAGACAAATAATTGAGCGCGGCTATGTGGGCTTGAGCTAAGTCTACTACATGGATAAAGTCTCTCACACAAGTGCCGTCAGGAGTGTCGTAGTCGTCTCCAAAAATAGTCAGTTCACCTCTTGTACCAGAAGCTGTTTGGGTGATATACGGCACTAGGTTGTTAGGAATACCTTTGGGTAATTCTCCAATCCTGCCCGATGGATGAGCACCAATAGGATTAAAATAGCGTAGAGCAATCGCACATAGTGGAACGCTACTTTTGGTAACGTCTTCAATAATATCTTCACACATGGCTTTTGTTGCGCCATACGGTGACTCACTTTTCTTACGTGATGCAGTTTCAGCTATAGGATTGGTCTCAGGCTCGCCATACACAGTGGCTGAGGATGAAAAAACTAGTTTTTTAGTACCATAGCGGTGCATTACCTCTAAAAGAGTAACGAGTGTGTTGAGATTATTACGGTAATATTTAAGCGGATTTTCTACCGACTCGCCCACAGCTTTATAACCGGCAAAATGTATTACAGAGTCTATATCTGGCTCTGTCTCAAACACGTTACTTAAAAAAGTAACGTCAGCACAATCCCCTTCATAGACTACTGGCCGTACCCCACTTATCTCTTGAATACGATCAATAATCCACTTTTCAGAATTACAAAAGTTGTCTACGATGACAGGCGTGTGTCCAGCTGCAACCAGCTCCACCACAGTGTGACTGCCGATATAACCTGCACCGCCTGTTACTAATACTTTCATATAATTAAACCTGCTTGTCTGTCTCTTTTACCTCTCGCACATAATACCGCTTCTCGTATGGTGAATTGTTGAGGTGAATTTTCATTAGCAAGTCTATCACTACTCCAAAACTAAAGAGCATGATTGAGGTCATTACAGAAAACGAACCTAGTAGAAAATGACCACTGCGATTGATACCGATACCCAGAGATATCTTTTGGTACAAAGCGTATGCTAGAAGCAATGAGCCAATAGCGAAAATAATGAAACTGGCGTAACCAAAGATGTGTAGTGGTCGCTGGGAATATTTATGGATAAACCAAATATAAATCAAATCGATCAGACCACGAAAAGCTTTACTCATGCCGTACTTACTCACGCCATGTACCCGAGCCCTATCACTTACTACCACCTCGCCTATTCTAAAGCCTTTCCATCTAAGCAGAGCCAATATATAGCGATGCATTTCTCCTTGCAGGTCAAGGGATTTGACCGCCGCCCTGCGATAGACTCGGAGCGTACATCCAGTATCGTGCACAACGTCTTGAATGAGTACCCTACGCAAGAGCCTACCGATGCGGGTAAGGACCTTTATGCGCCCCTTATCGCTTCGTACCTTCCTCCATCCAGCTACCACATCAAGATTTTCAGCTTCCAATTTTTGCAGGAGTTTTGGAACGTCAGCTGGGTCATTTTGACCATCACCGTCCAGAGAGACCACGATATCTCCCGTAGCGGCTTTAAAGCCCGCGTCAAGCGCTGTAGCTTGTCCGTAGTTGCGATTGAGGTCAATAATAGTCACTCCACCTTGCAGAGATTTAAGCTCTGACAGAGAGGCGTCGGTACTGCCGTCATTTATATAAATAATCTCAGCCAAAAATCCCTCATTTTTAATCAGGGACTTAATCTCGCTGTCTAATTTTGTAATATTTCCCGCCTCGTTGTAGACAGGTATAACAAAAGAGTATTTCTTTATCACAATGGTATTAGACCATAATACAGATATTATGTCTATCAAAATACCACTAGATTACAGTTACAGCCTGTATGTGAACTTACGGAGAATCGATCCTTACAGGATCAGTACGGGTTGTCAATTTTTTTCTACTCCATAGAATTCTCATGGTCACAAGTATTTTTCCTGACAGAAAAATCTCGCGACCCGTAAAAAGCAATACTAAATTGCTTTTTACCGTGGTTTTTGCCTTGAGCAGAGCTCAAACAAAAACATCACTGCG
>Ga0105050_10005185_pt1 | contig 16869 bp, 15 predicted proteins | sample FRY01_FD_78088 | JGI IMG/M metagenome (GOLD analysis project Ga0105050, IMG submission 78088) | Freshwater microbial communities from Lake Fryxell liftoff mats and glacier meltwater in Antarctica - FRY-01 | ecosystem: Environmental > Aquatic > Freshwater > Ice > Glacier meltwater ... | reverse complement strand
GATTCCCCGGACGCAGCGCAGCGCCTGACCGATCAGGTCATCGCCGAGGATCAGCGATTCGTGACAGAACCCCAGCAGCGAGGCATGCATTCCCGCCGCTTCATAGACCAGATTGAGCCCGGTCAGTCCGGCCATCACGTTAGAGCACATCTGCTCCCACCCGGCCTGCATATCGGGCAGCTTTGCATCGGCGATTCCGGCAGCTGCCCCGCCGGGCAGACCGTAAAACCGGTGCATCTGCGCACAGCCTGCTGTCAGCAGCGCCTGTTCGCCGGACCCGCCGGACATCGCTCCGGTGCGCAGGTCGCTGACGAAAGGCCAGGTACCAAAGATCGCCGGATGGCCCGGCGCCATGGCGTTGACATAGACCACACCCGCCAGACATTCAGCCACAGCCTGAACAATCGCCCCCGCGATCGGCGCCGGGGCCGTCGCTCCCGCCTGACCCGCGCTCAGGAGCAGGATCGGCATGCCTGCGGTAATGCAGGCTTCCATCACCAGACAGGCATCGGTGGCAAACTTCATCGGGGGCACGACAAAACAGTTGGAGTTCGACACGAACGGCCGCGCTCGCCACGCCTCTTCACCGCCTGCAATCATGTGCAGCAGGTCAAAGGCATGCGGCACAAAGGCAGGCTCGGTAAACGAAGTGCCGACATGTTTGGTGGTGCCCGCACAGCAGGCATAGATCGTGTTCAGGTCCATCTGCAGATTATCGGGAATATCGCGGCAGACCATGGGGCGCTGCAAAAAATGGATATTGTCGAGCTGGTCCGCGATCCGCGCCGCGTCATGCAGGTCCTGTACCGTGCATTCGCGATATCGGCGTCCGTCCACATCGACCAGATGCACCGCGGCACCAGCCGTGCCGTAATGCACCCGGGTGCCTGAAAGGATCAGGTCATGCTTTGGCTCGCGGCCATGCAGCGTGATGCCGCGTGCCGCCTTGGCAAGCATGTCCTCGACCAGCGCGCGCGGGAACCGGATGCGCCCATCATCGCCCAGAATCGCTCCGGCTCCTGTCAGAATCCGCACGCCCGACGGCGGCGCATCAGCAAGCCCGATCTCCTCCAGCGCCCGTAGCGCCGTTTGGTGAATGCGCTGCACCTCGGCCTCGGTCAGGGGCGAATAGGTGCCCCCCGACATGCCCGCGCGGATCGGGCGCGCATCGCCTGACAGCGGGGCCGAGCGGGCGGCATGGCGCGCCGCACGACCACCGCTGCGTGCGGGGCCGGAGCGTGCGGTTTTGCAAGTCAGATCGTCCGCTACGGCGGCAGGCATGGATTCGAGCGTATCGGTCATCGTAATGGTCCTGGGGTAAGGTGACGGCAGGCGCGCAGAGCACGCAATCTATGCCCCGAGCGGGGCGCTAGCCCCGTGCAGGGGCGCCGCGCGCCGCACGTCCCCGTCTTGCGCCGATGGTGCGCAGGACCAATGTTATCCGCCAGAACTGCGAGGCCATATGTGGTCTCCTTCTGGCGATATCCTGCGCAGTCCGGCGCAAAGCGTCTGGCTCATTTCCGACCCGATGTCGTTTTCGGCAGACCCGACGTGGAAGTTCTACCAGTTGCCAGAGGCACCACCGCCACCGGGTTTGACGCCGGGTTTGCCGGTGGATTGAACTCCGGGTTTCGAGCCGGTGGCCATGGCCTGTTTCGGACTGGTACCTGCCGTGCCGCCTTTGGGGGCGGTGTTTGCGCCACGCCTTTCCATTGCCGCACTGCTGACCGCTGGCTGAGCCGCATTGGTCTTGGATTTTTCCGGCAGGTTCAGTTTGGCAATGCTGAACGGTACTGCCGTTGTGTGGGCGCAATGTGGGCAAATCGTGCGTGTCTCGCCGCGCCCTGCAGCCCATTGCGTCGCGGAGTCGAGTGTGACGCGTTCTTCGCGCAGCCCGGTCTTGCCGCAGCTTGGGCAAGGGGTCGCGGCCAGTTTGGCTGCGCGGCGGCGTGACAGCCCGACAAAGAGCGCAATGGGTGTGCCTACAATTGTCGCGATCCACCACATCCCGCCCCCGCCGTCCTCTGTGGGCGCATCACCTGCTGCAGGGACCGCAACTGCTGTAACCGGTGCTGCCGGAGCCTCTGGCGCGGGAGCGGCGGGCACCTCGACGGGCACCTCTGCGGGCACAATTATCTGGTCGATCAATCCGATGATGCCTGCCTCTATCCCGGCGCCAAAGGCTTCGTCACGAAACTGCGGCACGATCAGATCGGTGATCACGGTCTGTGCGGCGGCTTCATCCTCGGAGCCATAAGCGCTGCCCAGTTCGATCCATAATTCGCGGTCCTCCTGAAAGACGACGAGCAGGATGCCGCGCCCTTCGGTGCCGCCTATCTCCCACTGGGCAAAGAGATTTTCGGCATAGTCCGCGATTTCGTCGCCACCTGTGTAAAGCGCAGTCGAGAGTAAAGTGACGATCACAACTTCGGCGTTTTCCGATACTTCGGTCAGCCGGGCTACAATCCGCGCTTCGGTTTCTGTATCAATGATTTCTGCATCGTCATTGACTGGGGTCAGCCCCCGTGAGGGAAAGGGCTGGGCAAAAACGGCCGATCCGGCGAACAGCAAGAGTGCGATAGAGCCGGCAAACAAAAGGAACATGGCTAAAATCCCTGGCGAACGAAATCAACGGCAGGATATCCCGAACCCGCCTGTTGCCAATGACAATTTGTGGATCAGTCGCCGCGCAAAAGCCGGTCTACGGCGCTGCCTGACATCCCCTGAGCCAAAAGGTCAAACCGGCCGGAGCCGAACATTTGCTGGGCCGCATCATGGATGGCCCGGTGGGTGACGCGTGCCAGTGATGACCCAAGCGACAGTCGCGCGACGCCCAAACCTGCAAAATCGCTCAGGCTTTTTGCTGTGGTCCATCCGGCGATCAGAACATTGACCGGAAGGCTGGTCGCAGCGCAAATCTGAGCGATCTGGTCCATGTCCGCAGGCAAGGGCGCGTAGAGGCAATCGGCTCCTGCCGCTGCAAAGCCTTTGAGTCGCGCAAGGCAGGCGGTCAGATCATAGCCGCCGGTCAGAAGTCCGTCAGCCCGCGCCGTCAGTACAAAGTCATGCGGCAAGGCCCGCGCGGCGCTGGCGGCGGCGCGAATCCGTTCGATGGCGAGGCTGGCTTCATAGGGGTCCTGTGAGGGGAGGGCCGTATCTTCGATACAGATTCCCGCCAGACCGATTCTTGCGGCAAGCCGCACGGTCTCGGCGCAGGTGTCGGGATCGGGGCCGAATCCATCCTCGAAATCACCCTGAACCGGCACGGAAACCGCCGCGACGATACTCTGCGCGTGGCTCAATGCTTCGTCGCGGGTGATCGTGCCGCCGTCGGGCAGCCCGAGCGTGAAGGCATGGGCGGCGGATGAAGTGGCGACGGCTTTGGCACCCAGCGCCACTAACATCCGGGCGCTGCCTGCGTCCCATGCATTGGCCAGAACAAAGGGATTGCCCCTCTGATGCAGCCTGCGGAACGCCGCGCCGATGTCCTGTGCCATGCGGTTTTCCTTTGTGTCAGGCCCTGCGTTTTTGTGTTCCAGCAAGGTTTTGTGCGAATTGCAGCAGTCGCGCAAATGCATCGCGGTAGGCGTCGTCATTGACCGTCATTGCCACACGGACATGACCTGCGGCGGCGCGCCCAAAGCTTTCTCCGGGCATGACGGCGATTTTTTCCTGCTGCAACAGGGCCTCGGCAAAGCTTTCGCCGCTCAGGCCGGTGGCGCGGATATCGAGCATGGCATACATCGCGCCTTGCATAGTTGAGGCCTGCACGAGGTTCTGGCCAGCAAGCAGCGCTTGGGTAATCTTGCGGCGGCGTTCGAAGGGCGCGGCGATTTCGGCCTCGAAGGCGGGCCCCTGTGCGAGTGCGAAAATCGCGGCTTGCTGCACGAAACCGGCGATGCCGTAATTTGTGTTGGTCGCCAGATTTATAAGGTGTTCGATCGCCTCTTCGGGGCCGCAGATCCAGCCGACGCGGCTGCCGGTCATGGCATGGCTTTTGGACAATGAGCCGACCACCAATGTCCGTTTGGCCATGTCGGGCAGGGCGCGCGGGCTCAGATGCGTGCCGTCCCAGACTTGGGAATCATAGACTTCGTCGGAGATGAGCCAGAGGTCATGGTCCAGACAGATGCGGGCGATTTCTGCATGAGTTTCAGCGGTATAGACGGCGCCTGTCGGATTGTTCGGGCTGTTGATGAGGAGCGAGCTGGCGCCTGCGGCATGGGCTGCGATGTGGTTAGACTGTGGCTGAAACCCGTGTTCGGGCGTTGCTGTGATCGCCAGCGGAATCGCCCCGACCGAGCGGATCGTGCCGGGATAGGTGGCGTAATAGGGATCGATAAAGAGCGCAGTGTCGCCTTCGTCGCAGGCGGCGTGATGTGCTGCAAAGAGCGCGGCCTGACCGCCGGGGGTGATCAGGATGTTTTCCGGCCGGGTGACGACTCCGGTCTGGGCGGTGATCCTGTCGGCGACAGCGGCGCGCAAGGTCGGGGTGCCGGGAATGGCGGAATAGCCGGTGTGCCCTTGTTTCGCGGCGTCGTGCATGGCCTGCAGGATCGCGGGCGCAGTGCGGATGTCATGTTCGCCGATGGTCAGTTCGATGACCTGTTCACCGGCGGCAATCATGGCGCGGGCGCGGCGGAAAAGGTCCCAGCCGTCGGGTCCGGCGGCGCTGATTTCAGTGATGCGGGTCGAGAGTTTGGGTGATTTTTTCATAGCGCGCAAAGAACCGATGCGCTGGTCAGAAGTCAATCACTGGTGGTTTTGATTTTGGGTTTTGGTGGGGGCCGTTTGGATTGTTTGCGGAATCGGGGGTCGGGTGGTGCGGTCGTTGCGGGAATCGCGCAACGGGGTGCGCACTGTGAAGGACAGATTAGCACAAAGGGTTGAATGTTTGGTGAAGCCCGGTTTGCTGCCTTTGGCGGGTCAGGTTTGCAACATCGGCGGTAGCGTTGCCTGCAGCTTTTTCGGGAGGCTGGCGCGGATGATGGCGTATGAGGACAGTAGCCGGTGGCGCACCTCTTCGGGTGGGCAATCGGGGTCCAGATGCACCCACGAGCGATGAAAATAAGGAGCTTTGCGGCCGATGCCTGCGTCGATCAGCATTTCGGCGGTCTCGACACTGTCGGTCTTGACCGAAACGCCGGTCTGGATCGCGCCGATGCTGGCGAACATCTTGCCGCCGACTTTCCATGCGTCATGACCGCCGCCCCATGGATCGGACACCGTGGCGCCGGGCAACGTCTCGCAAATGCTGTTGATCGCGGCACGGTCCATTTTTGGCCCAATCGTTAACTAAAGATTCGACTGCGGTATTACGTCGGTATTCTAACGGTATCCGAACGGTGCGAAAACGCAGAATCGAGGTGCATATCGTGATGCCGCACTGGGTGGCGCTGCTGCGCGGGGTCAATGTCGGCGGTGCCAACAGGGTGCCGATGGTGGCGTTGCGGGCACTGGCGGCTGAACTGGGCTGGCAGGGTGTGCGCAGTCACATCGCCTCGGGCAATCTGGTGTTTGCCGCTGATGGCATGGCGGAGGGACTGGCACAGGATCTGCGCCACGCGATGGCGACGCGGATGGCGGGGGATGTGGCGGTGCTGGTGCTGTCCGGGGTGGCGCTGCGAGGCGCACTGCACGCCTGTCCATTTGATCCGCCGGAGGGCAAGCAGGTGCATGGGTTTTTCCTGTTCGATGAACCGGTGCTGGATATGGTCGCGCTGGAGCAATGGCGCGCACCGAGCGAGGTGCTGGTGGTGCAGGGCCGGGTTGGCTGGCTATTTGCGCCGGAGGGGATTGGCCGGTCGAAACTGGCCGAGCGGATGCACAAGGTCATCACCGGCACGGATATGACTGCGCGCAACCTGAACACGTTGCGCGCGCTGGTGGCGCTGCTGGATGCCGGTTGAAAAGCTGGACGTGGCGCGCCTTGCCTGCTATGCCACCCCAATGAATACGCCCTGCATCATCATTTGTTGCATTATTACCTGCTGACTTCTGTCGCGGGCTGCGTCTTCACACTTTCCTTTCCGGTGAGAACACGACAAGCCCGCGGGTGAAACCCGTCGATTTGAGGCTGCTATGACCGTGATCCGCCTGCATAATACCAAGACCCGCCAGAAAGAGGTCTTTGAGCCGCTCGATGCCACGAATGTGCGGATGTATGTCTGCGGACCGACGGTCTATGACCGCGCGCATCTGGGTAATGCCCGCCCGGTCATCGTGTTCGACGTGCTCTACCGGTTGCTGCGCCATGTCTATGGTGCCGATCACGTCACCTATGTGCGCAATTTCACCGATGTGGATGACAAGATCAACGCCAAGGCGGCCGAGACGGGCCGCGATATCCGCGAGATCACCGATGAGACGATCGGCTGGTATCATCAGGACATGGATGCCATCGGCGCGCTGCGTCCCGACAGCGAGCCGCGTGCGACCGAATGGATCGGCGCGATGGTGACGATGATTGCCGATCTGGTGGCCAAGGGCCATGCCTATGAGGCGGAGGGTCATGTCCTGTTCGCGGTCGAGAGCTATGAATGTTATGGTGCGCTGTCGGGCCGCAGTATTGACGACATGATCGCGGGGGCGCGGGTGGAAATCGCCCCTTACAAGCGCAATCCGATGGATTTTGTGCTCTGGAAACCTTCGGACGCGACGCAGCCGGGCTGGGATAGTCCTTGGGGTCATGGCCGCCCCGGATGGCATATCGAATGCTCTGCCATGGCGCAGGAATTGCTGGGGGCGAGTTTCGACATACATGGCGGCGGCATCGATTTGCAATTTCCGCATCATGAGAACGAGATCGCGCAGAGCGCCTGTGCCCATCCCGAGGGCGAGTTTGCCCGCTATTGGCTGCATAACGAGATGTTGCAGGTCGAGGGCAAGAAGATGTCAAAATCGCTGGGCAATTTCTTTACCGTGCGCGATCTGCTGGAGCAGGGTGTGCCGGGCGAGGTGATCCGTCTGGTGATGCTGGGCACGCATTATGCCCGTCCGATGGACTGGACCGAAAAGAAGCGGACCGATGCCGAGGGCACGCTGCGCGACTGGTATGCGCTGTTGCAGGCACATGGTTTTGGTCCTGCGATGGTGGAGGCGCTGCGGCAGGCGGGGGCGTGGCAGGCGGATGAGGAGTTTGTCGGCGTGCTGGCCAATGACCTGAACACCCCCGGCGCGATGGCGCGGCTGCATGTGCTGTCCAAGGGTCATACCGCGCAGCAACTGGCGCCTTTTGCGCTGGGGATGCAGATGCTGGGCCTGATGGATGACTGGTCGCGACTTGCCGGTCTGACGCAGGCCGGGGTGACGGTGCAGGAAGGCTGGGTCGATGCCGTGGTGAGCGGATTGCTGGAGCGGCGGGCGGCGGCGCGGGCGGCCAAGGATTTTGCCGGGGCGGATGCGATCCGCGCGACGCTGACTGCTGCGGGGGTGCAGGTCACCGACGTGGGCGGCGTCGCCACATGGACGCCGGGGCCGGATTTCGATGCGGCCAGACTGGAGGCGTTGCGATGATGGTGATGTCGAGGGGGGCGCTGCCTCCCGCTGCGCTCCCCCCGGGATATTTGGGGCCAAAAGATGCAGAAAGGTCTGTGTGATGGAGCGGCTCTATCTGTTTGATACCACGCTGCGTGATGGCCAGCAGACGCAGGGTGTGCAGTTTTCCACCGCTGAGAAGCTGCGGATTGCCGGGGTGCTGGATGAACTGGGTATTGATTATATCGAAGGCGGTTGGCCGGGGGCCAATCCGACTGACAGTGATTTTTTCAGCGTGGTGCCACAGACCCGCGCGGTGATGACTGCCTTTGGCATGACCAAGCGGCAGGGTCGCTCGGCGCAGAATGACGATGTGTTGGTGGCGGTCCTCGATGCCCGCACGCCGGCGGTCTGTCTGGTCGGCAAGGCACATGAGTTTCATGTGACCACAGCACTCGGGATCAGCCTGCCGGAGAATATCGCCAATATTGCCGCCTCCTTTGCCCATGTCGTGGCGCAGGGCCGCGAGGCGCTGTTTGATGCGGAGCATTTCTTTGACGGGTTCAAGGCGAACCCGGAATATGCGTTGCAGGCGGTCCACGCGGCCTATGATGCGGGGGCGCGCTGGATCGTGCTCTGTGATACCAATGGCGGCACGCTGCCCCCTGATGTGCAGTCGGCGGTGCAGGCGGTGATCGCGTCCGGCATTCCGGGCGACCGGCTGGGCATTCATTGTCATGATGATGCGGGGCTGGCCGTGGCCTGTTCGCTGGCGGCTGTCACGGCAGGGGTGCGCCAGATTCAGGGCACGCTCAATGGCCTTGGCGAGCGTTGCGGCAATGCCAATCTGACGACGCTGATCCCGACATTGCTGCTGAAAGAGCCCTATGCCAGCCGGTTTGAAACCGGGGTGAGTGTCACGCGGCTGCGCGCCATCAAGCAGGCGTCGCGGATGCTCGACGAGATCCTGAACCGGGTGCCGCTGAAGCAGGCGCCTTATGTGGGGGCCAGTGCCTTTGCCCATAAGGCGGGGCTGCACGCCAGTGCGATTGCCAAGGATCCCACCACCTATGAGCATATCGACCCGGCGCTGGTCGGCAATGTGCGGATCGTGCCGATGTCCAATCAGGCGGGCCAGTCCAATCTGCGCGAGCGGCTGGCGCAGGCGGGCCTGAAAGCGGTGCCGGGGGATGCGGCGCTGGGGCGGATTCTTGAGCGGATCAAGGAGAACGAGGCGCGCGGGTATAGTTATGATACGGCGCAGGCGAGTTTTGAGCTCTTGGCGCGGCGCGAATTGGGGATGCTGCCGCATTTCTTTGATGTGGAGCGATACCGCGTTATTTCGGAGCGTCGTCGCAATGCGCGCGGCGAGTTGGTGGTGGAATCAGAGGCGGTGGTCACCGTGCAACTGCCGGGTGGCGCCAAGACGACGAGCTATTACAAGAACGACAATCCGCAGGACATGCAGGATGCGGGGCCGGTCAATGCACTGTCCAAAGCGCTCAAGACCGATCTGGGGCCGTATCAGGACCTGATCGACGATATGCGGCTGGTGGATTTCAAGGTGCGCATCACCGATGGCGGCACCGAGGCGGTGACGCGGGTCATCATCGACAGTGAGGACGGGCAAGGCCGCCGCTGGGCCACGGTGGGGGTTTCGGCCAATATCATCGACGCGTCATTCGAGGCGCTGGTGGATGCGGTGATCTGGAAACTGTGCCGCGACCGGGCGGAGAATTAAGGCAAGTAAGATGAGTATTTTTGCCAGAATGAAACCTGTCGCATGAGGCAGGCATGACGACTGATGCCTGTGCTGCATTGGTGGAGCGCGGCGATCCGGATCGCTTTGCCGCGATCATGGCGGCGCCGCCGCTGGTGCGGGCGCGGCTCTGGCCGATCTTTGCCTTCAATCTGGAAGTGGCCCGTGCGCCCTGGCTGACGCAGGAGCCGCTGATTGCGCAGATGCGTCTGCAATGGTGGCGCGATGCGCTGGAGGAGATCGGTGCCGGTGGTCGCGTGCGCGCGCATGAGGTGGTGGGCCCGCTGGCGCCACTCATCCGCGAGGCGGGTCTGCCGGTGGCGTTATTTGATGCCGTGATCGTGGCGCGGCATTGGGACATCGAGAAAGCCCCATTTGCCGATGAGGCGGCGTTTGCGGCGCATATTGATGCGACGGCGGGCAATCTGTTGTGGTTGGCGGCGCTGTCAGTTGGTGCGGCCCCGGCGCTGGAGCCTGCGGTGCGTGACGCCGGGTTTGCCGCGGGTCTGGCGAGCTGGTTTCAGGCTGTGCCGGAACTGGAGGCGCGCGGGCGCTATCCGCTGCCGGATGGTCGCCCGGAAGCGGTGAAGGCGCTGGCGCAGACGGGATTGGCCCGGTTGCGCCATGCCCGGCGGGCGCGGTTTGGCGTGGCGGTGCCGGTCATGCGCACCACATGGCGCGCGGGTGATCTGCTGGCACAGGCGGCACGTCAGCCGGGGCGCGTGGCAGATGGCACGCTGGGAACATCTGAATTCCGCAGGCGCGGGACGCTGGCGGTCAGGACCCTGCTGGGCCGCTGGTAAGGTCTTTTGGCCGCATCACCAACCAGATCAGCGCGGCACCGGCCAGAACGAGGAACGGGGTCATCGCCAGATTGACCGCAGTCCAGCCTTGCACGATATCGCCGCCGGAGCAGTTCATCAGCCCGCCGGAAGCGAGGCTCGCCACGGTGACGCTGCCAAAGACGATGGCGTCGTTCATGCCCTGCACGCGGCCGCGTTCATGCGGGGCGTAGGTCTTGGTCAGCATTGCGGTGGCGCCGATGAAGCCGAAGTTCCAGCCGATGCCGAGCAACACGAGGGCCAGGAAGAAATTGGTCAGTTCGACGCCCATGATGCCGACCACCCCGGCAAAGGCGAGGATCACCAGACCCGAGCCTACGATCTTTTCCGCGCCGAAACGCGCGATCAGGTGGCCGGTGAAGAAGGAGGGCGCGAACATCGCCAGCACATGCGCCGAGACGATGTCGGCCGCGTTGCCCTTGGTAAAGCCGCAACCGACCACGGCGAGCGGGGTCGAGGTCATCACCAGATTCATCAATGAATAGCTGACCATACCGCAGATCACCGCCACCCCGATGGCGGGGGTTCTGAGAAGCTGACCCCATGACCGGCTGACCGGAGTCTGTGCTGTGCGCGGAGCGGGTTTGGGCAGATCGAGCAGCAGGAAAAGGAACATGCCGACGGCGTTGATGGCGATCCCCACCATATAGGTGCCGACAAAGGGGATGGCCGTCATCTCATCGGTGAGTTTGACCAGTTGCGGCCCGGTCAGCGCCGAAATCAGCCCGCCTGCCATGACATAGGAGATCGCCTTGGGCCGGAAGCTGTCGGAGGCGGTATCGGCGGCGGCGAAGCGGTAGAAGCCTTGTGCCGACATATAGGTGCCGGTGAGGTAGCTGCCGACCAGAAACAGCCAGAAATTGCCGGTGGAGAGCGCATAGGCCGCGACCGCAGAGCCGATCAGCCCGCCGATGGAACCGATGAAGAAGCCAGTCTTGCGCCCGCGTGTCTGCATCACGTGGCTGAGCCACGGGGCTGTGGACATCGAACCAAAGACGATCATCGAAATGGGTAGCGTGGCGAGGCAGGGGTTGGGCGCCAGCATCGACCCTGCCAGACCGCCGATCACAAAGACCATGGTGATCTGCGAACCGAGGATCGCTTGGGCGGCGACGAGCACCGCCACGTTGCGTTTGGCGCGGCGGTCGTCGGTTTGGGTGCTGGTCGTCATGGGCGTGATCGGTAGACCTGCGGCCGGACGGGTGCAAGCCCTGTCAGTCGCCGCGCTGGTCGATCAGATGCGCGAATGAGCCGCAGACGTGGCCTTGGCGCAGCCCCATCCGCGGGAGCTGGTTGCCTTCGGCGTCCCGCGCGCTGAAAAGCGGTGGCCCTTCGGCGCGGGTGGTGACGGCGTAGTGGAATTCGTGCCCGCGCCAAGGGCCGGGGAAGGGCCCGTAGTAGCTGTCGAGTTGCCGGTAGCCGAGGTGCAGTTTGGGCTGGGCCATGGAGGTGTCGAGCGGTAGCAGGTCGGCCATCTTGTGCGTGACGCCCTGCGCATCGGTCAGGCTTTGCCCGAGGACCATGTAGCCGCCGCATTCTCCATATATCGGAGTGGTTTGCGCGGCAATCTTGAGGCTTTGCATGAAGATGCTGGCGGCGGCGATTTGTCCGGCATGCAGTTCGGGGTAGCCGCCGGGGAGGTAGATCAGGTCGGCTGCGGGCGCGGGGTCGTTGGCGAGGGGCGAGAAAAACTGCAGCTCTGCCCCCGCGTCGCGCCAGTCGCGCAGCAGATGCGGATAGGTGAAGGCGAAGGCGGCGTCGCGGGCGATGGCGATGCGTTGCGCGGGTGGGCGTGCGCGAGCCGTTGTCGTGTGGGCGAGCGTGGGTGCGGCGGCCATCAGGGCCAGCAGCGCGTCGATATCGAGATGGGAATCGGCGATATCGGCGGCCCGAGCGAGGTATTGGGCGAGGTCGCCGCGTTCCTGTGCCTGCACCAGACCGAGGTGCCGGGAGGGATGGCTAAGGCCGGGGCTGCGCGGCACTTCGCCGAAGATAGCGAGGCCGGTGGGGGTGAGTGCGCGCCGCAGCATGGCGGCGTGGCGGGGCGAGCCGATGTTGTTGAGGATGACGCCTGCGACATGCACTTGCGGGTCATGACGGGCGAACCCCTCGGCCAGTGCCGCGACTGAGCCGGACATGCGGGCGGCGTCGATCACCAATACGACCGGCAGGCCGAGGATGCGGGCGAGATGGGCGCTGGAGCCCTGATTATCGGGTGGCGCGCCGTCGAACAGGCCCATGGCGCCTTCTATGATGAGGGGCGCCGGGCCGGCAGCGAGTGACCTGATCCGTGCGGGGGACATCGCCCATGCGTCGAGGTTGAGGCAAGGCGTTCCGGTTGCCGCTGCGTGAAACGCCGGGTCGATGTAATCGGGGCCGGATTTGGCAGAGCGGATCGGCAGACCGCGCCGGGTAAGCGCATGAAGCAGACCGAGGGTGATCGTGGTCTTGCCTGAACCAGAGGCGGGGGCGGCGATGATGAGCCCACTCATGACTTGGCGCGCGCCCAGCCGTCGGCCAGGGCCTCCGGCGGGGATATTTGGGGCCAAAAGATGCAGGGGCGTGCCATGTCAGGCCCCGTCAGGCGATGTTGGTGAGGGGGCCGCGCCCGAGCGGATCGGTGTCGCGTGGGGCGTGCCCCTGAGCCATGGATTGCCAGTCGAGCGCTTGGCGCATGAGCACTGAGCGGCCGACGCAGATGATTGCTGGGGGGGCGAGGTTGGCGGCTTCGATATCTGCCACGAGGGTGCCAAGCGTAGTTTCGAGCACGCGCTGATCGGGGGTGGTGGCGGCGGTGACGACGGCGACGGGTTCGCTATGGGACCGACCGGCGCCGATCAGGGCGGTTGCGATCTGATGCGCGTGTTTCATGCCCATGTAGATCACGATCACCTGACTGCCGCGCGAGATGGCGGCCCAGTCGAGCGACTGCGGCGCCTCGCCGCTTTGGTCGTGCCCGGTGACGAAGGTGACCGACTGGTTCACGTCGCGGTGGGTGACGGGGATGCCGGCATAGGCCAGACCGCCGATGCCTGCCGAGATGCCGGGGATGATCCGGATCGGGATGCCGTGCTGCACCAACGTCTGCGCCTCTTCGCCGCCGCGCCCGAACACGAAGGGATCGCCACCCTTGAGCCGCAGGACTCGGCCACCGGCCCGCGCCAGATCGACGAGATGCAGCGAGATGTCGCGCTGTTTGGCCGAGGGTTTGCCGCCGCGTTTGCCAGCGTAGATATGTTTGGCTTGCGGGGCCCAGTCGAGGATGCGGGGTTCGACCAGCGCGTCATAAACCACGATATCGGCCTGCCGCAGCGCGTTGAGCGCGTGCAGCGTCACCAGACCGGGGTCACCCGGACCGGCACCGCAGAGCCAGACCCAGCCGGGCAGAAGCTGGGGCCAGTCGCCGCCGGGCAGGGTGATGGGAGATGAGTCGCGCATGTCAGCGTTATGACGCGCCCTGCGCTGCGGGGAAAGGGCGGGCGCGACGTGGGAATGGCCATTGGCGGCATGGGGCCGCCACAAGTATGATTTCGGCATGGGGCCGCCACAAGTATGATTTCGACATGGTGCTGCCGCGCGTCAAATATTTGGGGTAGGGCTGGTTACAGCGAGTCAAGATCAGGCATGGAACGGCGCAAGTTTGTCTGGTGGGATCTGGCCAGTCACATGACTGCTTGGCGGCATGCAAGCCGGGGCCTATGGTCCACGTGATGAGCCGCAAGCCCGATCAGGAGTTGCGCCGGGGTTGGACCACGGGCGCCTGTGCTACCGCTGCCACCAAGGCGGCGCTGATGCGGCTATGGGGCGGTGCCTTTCCGCGTGAGGTGGCGATCACCCTGCCACGGGGTGAGCGGCCGGTGTTTGCGTTGGCGCATGCCGAGGTGGGGCCGGATTGGGCCGAGGTCGGGATCACCAAAGATGCGGGTGATGATCCGGATGTCACGCATGGCGCGCTGATCGTGGTACGGGTGCGCGATCATGCGGGCGGCCTCGTGTTTCGCGCGGGCGAGGGTGTGGGCATGGTAACGCGCCCCGGCTTGCCGGTGCCGGTGGGCGAGCCAGCGATCAACCCGGTACCGCGCGAGATGATGGCGGCGGTGGTGGCCGATGCGGCGGCAGCCTATGGCCGCAAGCTGGAGCTGGAAATAACCATCTCGGTCCCCGGTGGCCGCGAAATTGCCGAGAAGACGTGGAACCCGCGGTTGGGGATCATTGGCGGTCTGTCGATTCTGGGCACGACCGGGATCGTGCGCCCGTTCAGTTGTGCGGCCTGGATTGCCTCGATCCATCGCGGGATCGATGTGGCGGTGGCGGGGGGTGAGCCACATGTGGCAGGCTGCACCGGGGCCACGTCGGAGCGGGTGGTGCAGGCGATGTACGGCCTGCCCGATCATGCGATGCTGGATATGGGTGATTTCTTTGGTGGGCTGGTCAAATATCTGCGCCTGCATCCGGTGGGTCGCCTGACGATAGGTGGCGGGATTGGCAAGATGGTGAAGCTGGCGCAGGGGGCGGTGGACCTGCATTCGGGGCGTTCTCAGGTGGATTTTGCGGCGCTGGCGGACTGGGCCGGGGATGCACGGGTGGTCGGGGCGAATACGGCGCTGGAAGCTTATGCGATGGTTGGCGCGCCGCTTGCCGAGCGTGTCGCGCGAGAGGCGCTGGTGCGGGTGCAGGAGGCGCTGCGCGGTGCGGCGGTGCGCGCCGATGTGGTGATCGTGGACCGGGCCGGGGTGGTGATTGCGCGGGCGGGGTCATGACGCTGCTGTTGCTCGCGGGGACCGGGGATGGCCGCAGGCTGGCCTGGGGCTTGGTCGATATTGGCTTGCCGGTGGTGGTGTCGCTGGCCGGGGTGACGCGGATGCCGGAGCCTTTGCCTTTGCCGTCACGGGTGGGCGGGTTTGGCGGCGAGGCGGGGTTTGTCGATTATCTGGAGCAGGCCGGGATAACGGCGGTGCTGGATGCGACGCATCCATTTGCGGCCCGTATTACTGACCGCACGGCGCGAGTCTGTGCGGCGCGCGGCCTGCCTTATCTGCAGATATTGCGTCCGGAATGGGTGCCTGAGCCGGGCGATAACTGGACCATGATCGGAGCCGAGGAGGAAGCGGCGCGGCATGTGCGGATCGGTTCGACGGTGTTTCTGGCGACGGGGCGGCAGACGCTGGACCGCTTTGCCGGGTTGCTCGGCTGCCGGGTGATCGTGCGTCAGATCGACCCGCCCACAGCACCGTTTCCGTTTGAGGGGGGCGAGTTCCTGATTGGCCGACCGCCGTTTTCGGTGGAGCGGGAGGAGGGATTGTTTGCGCAACTGGGCGTCGACTGGATTGTGGTCAAGAATGCGGGTGGCGAAGAGAGCCGGTCCAAGCTGATCGCGGCGCGCAATCTGGGGATCCCGGTGCTGATGATCCGCCGCCCGCCGATGCCGGAGGCACCGCGGGTGCAGACGGTGGCGCAGGCGCTCGACTGGGTGCGGCGGCTGTGAGCGAGCGGATCATTTTGGGTGATGCATGCGTCGCGGAGGGGGCGGCGTGGCTGGCGGCGCGCGAGCCGCGATTTGCGGCGGCGCTTGATCTGACCGGGGCTTTGCCGTTGCGCCGCTATCCTGAGGGATTTGCCCGGTTGTTGAATGCGATCGTGTGCCAGCAGGTCTCGGTCGCCTCGGCTGCGGCGATCTGGGGTCGGATGCAGGCGGCGGGTGCGGTGACGCCGGACGTGGTGCTGAGCCACACCCAGGATGAGTTGCGCGCCTTGGGACTGAGCCGCCAGAAGGCGCGCTATGCCCATGCGCTGGCGCAGGCCGGGATTGATTATGGCGCGCTGCGCGGGTTGCCGGATGCAGAGGCGGCGGCTGTGTTGACCGCCGTGCCGGGGATCGGGGTGTGGACGGCCGAAATTTATCTGATGTTTTCGATGGGCCGGGCGGATGTGTTTGCGCCGGGTGATCTGGCCTTGCAGGAGGCGGCGCGGCTGCTGTTCGTTCTGCCCGCGCGGCCGAAGGACCGGGAGTTGCGCGTGATGGCGCAGGAATGGTCACCATGGCGGTCGGTTGCGGCCCGCCTGCTCTGGGCCTATTACGCCCGGGCCAAGCAGAGAGAAGGGATCACCTGATGCGTGCATTGCAATCGGACCGGCGCGAGCCGTTGAGTGGCGAGACCACATCTGCGGTGATCTTTCTGCATGGTTATGGTGCCAATGGCGCTGATCTGCTGGGGCTGGCTGATCCGCTGGCCGAGCATTTGCCCGAAACCCTGTTTCTGTCGCCGGATGCGCCGGAGGAATGTGCCGGGGTGCCGTTTGGCCGCCAGTGGTTTCCGATTCCGTGGATTGACGGATCGTCCGAGGAGGAGAGCCGCGCTGGTCTTTTGCGGGCGACGGATGATCTGATGGCCTTCATCGACGGGGTCATGGTGGATGAGGACCTGTTGCCGGAGCAGGTGATGCTGCTGGGGTTTTCGCAGGGCGCGATGATGGCGCTGCATGTGGCGCCGCGCCGGGATGAGGCGGTGGCGGGGGTGGTGGCGATTTCGGGCCGGATGCTGGAGCCTGAGGCGCTGATCGACGAGGCGCTGTGCAAGCCGCCGGTGCTGTTGATCCACGGCGATCAGGATCAGGTGGTGCCGGTGCAGTCATTGCCGCTGGCAGCACAGGCGCTGCAGGATGCGGGCTGGACCGAGGTTTATGCCCATATCATGAAGGGCAGCGGTCATGGTATTGCGCCCGATGGTCTGTCGGTGGCGCTGGCCTTTATGCGCGAGCGGTTGGGGCAGGAGTGATCCTGACGAGTGGCTT
>Ga0105050_10005182_pt1 | contig 16875 bp, 20 predicted proteins | sample FRY01_FD_78088 | JGI IMG/M metagenome (GOLD analysis project Ga0105050, IMG submission 78088) | Freshwater microbial communities from Lake Fryxell liftoff mats and glacier meltwater in Antarctica - FRY-01 | ecosystem: Environmental > Aquatic > Freshwater > Ice > Glacier meltwater ... | reverse complement strand
GTGCCTGCTTCCCCGAGGTCCACCCCGAGGCGCGGGATCTCGATACCGACCTCGACTACCTCAGGACGAAGGTGGACGCCGGGGCAGAGTTCCTGATCACCCAGCTGTTCTTCGACAACCGGGTCTATTTCGATTTCGTCGACGCCGCCCGTACGAAGGGGATCGATGTGCCAATCATTCCGGGCATCATCCCGGTCACCGGCTTCGCCCACACCAAACGGATCTGCGCGCTCTGCGACTCCAGCATTCCGCCTGAACTGGAGGCGGCGATGCTCGCCGCAGAGGGCGACCCCGAGGCCGAGTTCAATCTCGGTGTGGCCTATGCCGCCCAGCAGAGCGCAGAACTGCTCGCCGCCGGTGCGCCGGGGATCCATTTCTACGCTCTGAACAAGGCCCCGGCCACCAGAGCCGTGCTCGGCGCCCTGCGTGCCGCCCAGCCCTGGCGCGGTCAGGCCCTGTAGGCGGGGAAGAAGTCGCCGCCGGCATCCGCACCGGTCCGGCTGCAGAGATCTGCGTAGACGACCGGGTCGCAGACCAGCTCAGAGGTGAACCACTGCTCTTCACGGTTGGCGAAGCCGCGCTTGAACTCCTCGAGCCGGTCGCCGGGGGTGATGCCTCCGCCGAGGTTGAGCGGCATCTCCAGCTCGCCGGCGAACTCGATCATGCCCGCGAGCAGGTTCTTCATCGGCGAGTCACGAAGGTAATCGTCGGCGGTGCCGGAGAGGTAGTAATGGAGCAGTCCGTCGGAGGCCGCCGCGATCGAGGCCGCCGCGACGGCCCCTTCCGGTTCGCGCGCGACCACCAGCCAGGTGCGCGCGGAGCTCAGCACGGCATCGAAGTACCCGGCGGAGAAGTAATAACGATCGGCCGCGTCGGTCCGGTCCATGGTCTGGGTGTATGCGTCGAGGAAGGCCGCTCTCAGATCCGGTCCGGTCTCGGGTCCGGGGGTCACCTCGATCGAGTATCCGCGCTTGATGTTCTTGCGGATCTGCTGGCGGTCGCTCATCCGGCTCTTCGCCTCCAGTGCCGGATCGGCCAGAAGGCAGAGGTTGCGCGGCCGGGCCCCGGCCAGCGGTGGTTCAGACAGGGCATGGCGCACGAAAACCGAGACAAGACCGGTCGGACCGAAATCGATCGTGCCGGGGTCGAGTGGCAGGCCCGAATGATTGCCGATGACACCGAAGCCCGGGTAGCCGTAGGGGGAGGTCGCGTCGATGCCGCCGTCCGGGATCTCCCTCACGACCAGCGGCGCGACGAGGCTGCCGGTCCCGCCTTCAACCACCAGCGAATGGGTGACGCTCTCGGCTTCGAGAAAAGCCGGGCAGCGGAAGAACTCGTCCTCGGTAGAAGCCGCGGATCCACCGTCTTTGATCAGCCTCGCCCGGTACCCGCTGACTTCTGGAATGCCCACGGTTGCAGGGTCACCACTTGGCGACGGCGGCGAAGAACTGTTCCGGGGAGGCGCCCCAGATTTCACAGTCGATCAGCTTGCCGCCGCGTTTGATGTGGCCGGGCATGGTGCCTTCGTACTGCCAGCCCTGCGCCGTCACGACTTTCTTCGCCGCGGCGTTGAAGGCGGGGATGCGGCCGTAGATGCGGTGAGCCCGGAACTCCTCGAAGGCCTTGGTCACGGTCAGCCGCTCGGCCCACCTGCCCACTCCGCGACCACGCACCTCGTCACCGATCAGGCAGCCCAGTTCCGGCGCCGTCTGGCGGAAGAGCCCGTAAAGCGCGGTAAAGCCGACCGGCTGCTCGATCCCGGGAACGACGATCGCGTACTTGCGGTCTTCGCCCTCGTTACGGACGGCGGCCCCGGTCCAGCCGCGGGCCTGTTCGATCGAAAAGCTCTCACGTTCTTCCATCAGAGTCTTCGTCGCTTCAGGGTTGTTGAACCAGCGATGCACTGCCTCGGCGTCCTCGGGCCTGAACTCCCGGATCGAGACCGGCGGTCCGGAAGGTACAGTTGCTGGAGAATCAGGCATGCCCGCAGTTTAGGACCAGTTGAGGCCAACAACCTGTGTGGGCGGTTGCCCGATCAGTGCCTGGCGCGCCGCTCGAAGATCGCGTCGACCTGCTCGAGCGTCTTGCCCTTGGTCTCCGGCACGAACTTCCAGCAGAACCAGAGGGTGACGAAGCCGACAGCCCCGTAGAGCCAGAAGGCCCCGGTCTCGGTCAGCAGTTCGACCAGGCCGAGGAAGGTGAGCGATACGAGGAAGTTGAAGAACCAGTTGCTCATCGTGCCCGCGGCCGCCGCCTTGCCGCGCACCGCAAGCGGGTAGATCTCCGCGTTCAACAGCCAGAAGATCGGGCCGAGGCTGATCGCGAAAGAAGAGACGAACAGCATCAGGCTGCCGATCGCCATCACGGTGGAGACGGTCTCCGGCATGCCGTTGATGAAGGCGACACCGAGCGCGAAAAGCGACAGCGACATGCCGGTCACACCGATGAAGAGCAGCGTGCGCCGGCCGGTCCGGTCGAGCAGCCGCAGCGCGACCACGGTCATCACCACGTTGATGATGCCGACGCCCAGAGAAGCGAGGATCGCCGAACCGGCCGAGTCGATGCCGGTGCTCTGGATGATCGTCGGCGCGTAGTAAATGACGGTGTTGATGCCGGTGATCTGCTGGAGGATGGCCAGGCCGATCCCGACCAGCAGTGCGGCCTTGACCGCGGGCTGCCTGAGGTCCTTCCAGCGGCTCGTGTCGGGACCGGTGCTGGACTGTATCTCCTGGATCTCGAGGTCAATCGCTTCGGGTCCGGCCGGCCTCACCCTTTCCAGTGCCTCCCTCGCCCCGTCCTCGTCGCCCTGCATCATCAGCCAGCGTGGGCTGCGCGGCAGCCGGACGATTCCGATCGCGAGGATCAGCGCGGGGACTGCGCCGAGGCCGAGCATCCAGCGCCAGCCCTCGTTCACATCGGTGAAGGCGAAGCCGACCAGGTAGGCGACCAGGATGCCGATCGTGACCGCAAGCTGGAAGAAGGTGACGAGGCTGCCGCGCATCTCGGACGGAGCGATCTCGCTGATGTAAACCGGGGTCACGGCCGATGCGATGCCGATGCCGACACCGATCACAATTCGCGAGACGATCAGGATGAAGGAATCGGCGGCGACAGCCGAGCCGATCGCGCCGACGATGAAGATGGCGGCCGAGAGCAGGATCAGTGAGCGCCGGCCGTACGTGTCGGCGCCACGGCTCGCAAACCAGGCGCCGGCGACCGCACCGATCGGGACCGCGCCGACGACCATGCCGGCCTGCAGACTGTTGAGACCGAACTCCGGGGTGATCGTCAGCAGTGCGCCGGCGATGATGCCGGTGTCGTAGCCGAACAGCAGGCCAGCCAGTCCGGCGATCGCTGCGGTAATCGTCACGTTGCGCTTCGCCTTGGCGGCGCTGACCTCGCTCCCGCTCACATCGCCATCATGCCACGAATCACCGGACGCCGCCGGGATTTATCCGCCCTGGAACCGGGGGACGCACGGCCGGGAACCGGGTGAGGCAATGCCGGGTAATGATGTGGAGGTGAAGACGGCGAAGCGCACCACGACTGTCTCGACCGCCCAGGCCAGGCGGATCGCCCTCGCTGCGCAGGCATTCGGTACCGCCCGGCCTGCCGGGAGGGTCACGATGAAGAACCTCAACCGGATGATCAGGCACATCGGGCTGATTCAGATCGACTCGGTGAACGTGCTCGCCCGCGCCCACCTGATGCCGCTCTACTCGCGCTCGGGTCCGTACGACCCGGGGCTGATAGTGCGGGCGTCGTCGAAGGCCCCGCGGAGGCTCGTCGAGTACTGGGCCCACGAGGCCTCCTTCGTACCACCGGAAACCCTGCGCCTTCTCGGGTGGCGCATGAAGCGTGCCCACCTTGATGGCTGGCGGAGCGTGCGCGCGGCGAGTGAGCAGAGCGAACTGCTCGAGGCGGTCCTCGCCCGGATCGAACGCGAAGGACCGCTGACCGCGACCGAGATCGGCCGCGAGATCGACTCCGGACATGTGCCCGACCGCAGTGGCTGGGGCTGGAACTGGCCGCCGGTCAAGAGTGCGCTCGAGTATCTGTTCTGGTCCGGCCGGATCACCGCGGCTTCACGCACTCCGCAGTTCGAGAGGCGGTACGACCTGCGCGAACGTGTCCTGCCACGCGAGGTCCTCGACGCACCTGATCTGGAAGACGCCGACGCGGTCGAAGGGCTGATTGAGATCTCGGCCCGCGCCCACGGCATCGCCACGCTCACCTGCCTGCGTGACTACTTCCGCCTGCCGGCTGTGGAGTCGAGGCAGGCTGTTGAAGCGCTGGTTGCCCGTGGCCGCCTGCTCCAGGTTCGAAGCGGCGCCTTTCCGACACCCGCCTTCCTGCACGCCGAGGCCCGTCGGCCGCGGCGGGTCGAGGCCCGCGCGCTGCTGTCCCCGTTCGACCCGCTGGTTTTCGAGAGGGCCCGGACCGAGAGCCTGTTCGGTTTCCACTACCGGATCGAGATCTACACCCCGAAACAGAAGCGCCGCCACGGCTACTACGTCCTCCCGTTCCTTCTCAACGAAGCGCTGGTCGCCCGGGTCGACCTCAAAGCCGACCGTGAGAACTCGGTCCTCCGTGTCCATGGCGCCTTCGCCGAGGCCGGCGCACCGGCGGATACCGCGACGGAACTCGCCGCCGAACTCGAGCTGCTGGCCGGCTGGCTCGGCCTGGACTCGATCGTGGTCGCGGCCAACGGCGATCTCGCCCCGGAACTGATCAGGGCAGTCGGGTGAGCAATCCACCTGCGACTGGCGCGCTACGGCCTCGGGGCCGCTACGCACCCTCACCCACCGGCGAGCTCCACCTTGGCAACCTGCGCACCGCGCTGCTCGCCTGGCTCTCGGCCCGTTCGGCCGGCAGCGAGTTCCTGCTCAGGATCGAGGATCTCGACTCCGGCCGCTCCCGGGAGAAGTGGGTTGAGGTCCAGCTCGACGAGCTTCGACAGATCGGCATCGACTGGGACGGTGAGCCGGTGCGCCAGAGCGATCGACACGGCCTCTACGCCGACGCGATCGACCAGCTTCGATCTGATGGGCTCCTCTACGAATGCTTCTGCACCCGCGCTGAGATCCGTGAGGCCGCCTCAGCCCCGCACGGTGACCTGCCCGAAGGCGCCTACCCCGGAACCTGCGCTTCGCTCACCGAAGCTGAGCTGAAGGAACGCCGGGCCGCCGGGCGCCCCCCTGCCCTCAGGGTGCACGCCGAAGCTGCGCCGTTCGAGTTCGAGGACCGCATCTGCGGCCGCGTGACCGGCCGGGTCGATGACTTCGTGGTGCGCCGTAACGACGGCGACTTCGGCTACAACCTCGCGGTCACCGTCGACGACGCCGACCAGGGCGTGAGCGAGGTCGTGCGTGGAGCCGACCTGCTCGAGACCACCGGACGCCAGCTCTGGCTCTACAGACGGCTCGGCCTCACAGCACCCGCAACCTGGGTCCACGTTCCCCTGCTGCTCGGTGAAGACGGAGTCCGGCTCGCCAAGCGCCACGGAGCGGTCACCCTCGAGGAGTGCCTGGCAGCCGGCCAGTCGTTACCCGGGATCGTCGGCGAGCTCGCCACCTCCGTCGGACTCGCCTCGGCCGGCGGCGAGCTGACGCCGGTCGACCTGCTCAAGGATTTCGATTGGAAGACGGTTTGGCGGTCGTGATGGAGGCGCGACCTAAGGCTCACGGGGCAGGAATCGCAGCAGGGCCCGATCCCCGACATCCAGTCCTTCGGATTTCCTGACGGCAGCGTTCAGCGCCAGGAAATGTGTCCCGTCGCCCATCGGAAGCAGCGAGGTGTGCCAGCTCGTCTTGCCGATGGTCGCCCGCACGGGAACGAGTCCACGGTCGGCCAGGTCTACGAGCTCCTCGCTGAACTCAACCGGAACAGCGATGTAGTGCCAACCGCCCGGGCGGTTGAAGATCTCGACGGTGCCTTCGGTGCGGTAGGACTCATCCGGCATATCTGACCCTACTGCGGAGGCTTTCCGGTGGCAAGAGCGGCGGCAGAATCCAGCTGCCATCATCACTCTCATGGCAGCCGAGATAGAGCGCAAGTTTCTGGTCAACGAGCCCTCGTCCGAGGCGCTCGACTACCCCTCCGAGGAGATCGACCAGGGCTACCTGGTGTCCGACGGAGAAACGGAGATCCGCCTTAGGCGAAAGGGCGGCGTCCACTTCATAACGGTCAAGAAGGGCCACGGCGAGGTGCGCGAGGAGACCGAAGTCGAGGTCACAGCCGGGCAGTTCGAACAGCTGTGGCCGCAGACCGAAGGCTGGAGGGTCGAGAAGCGCCGGTACCGGATCCCGCTCGAGGCCAACCTGATCGCCGAGATGGACGTTTACGGCCAGCACCTCGAGGGCCTCTTCACGGTCGAGGTCGAGTTCGAGTCCCAACGGGCCAGCCAGGTCTTCACCCCGCCGGACTGGTTTGGCGAGGAGTTGACCGGGGATGTCAGGTACTCGAACCAGCAGATGGCCCGCGAAGGACTGCCCGGTTGAATCCAACTCTTTACAAATACACACTTGTGTAGTAGAATAGATTCCAAGAAGCGGCTACGGGCACCCGGGAAAGCGCGACGATTCCGGTAAGACCCCGGGCCGAAATCAGGACTGGAGAGCAAATGAGCGATACGAAACAGAAAAGCGAAGTGAGCAACCTGACCACCGCCGCCTACGACGATTACGTCGGACAGGACGGCCTGACAGTGATCGACTTCTGGGCCTCCTGGTGTGGCCCCTGCATACAGATGGCGCCGCAGTTCGAGAAGGCGGCTGGCCTCCGGCCCGACTACCACTTCGCAAAAGTGAACGTGGACGAAGAGCCCCAGCTCGCCGCGAAGTACCAGGTCAGCTCGATCCCGACGCTGGCAGTCCTGCGGGACGGCGAGCTGCTCGGCATGGCGCCCGGAGTGGTCAAGGCGAAGGAACTGGTCGAAGCACTGGACAAGCTCGCCGGCTGATGCCTAGCCAATGTAGGCATGCCTGCTAGCATGCCTACATGGCCCAACTGACGATAAGGATTCCACCGGAGCTGGCCCAGGAGCTGAAGTCGGCCGCCAGTGACCGGGAGATGAGTCTCAACGGCTACGTCTCCGCGGTCCTGGAAGCAGCGGTCGATCCGGATCTCGGGGAGACGGAAGTTGATCGCCTCCGCGGTCGGCTGAAGCGAGCCGGCCTGCTCGAGGTAGTTACCGACCAGGCAACCACTGCCCGTCCGGACTCCGACGTCGTCCGCGAGTCCAGATCTGTAGCGGGTCGCGGTCGCCAGCTGTCGGACCTCGTTTCGGAAGGCAGGAATTGAGCGTCTTTGCCGACTCTTCGGCGCTCGCCAAGCTCTATTCCGACGAACCGGGATCGGCCGATGTCAGGTCGCTTTCGCCGCTGGTTGCTTCGGCACTCGCGCGAGTGGAAGTACCCGCCGCGCTCTGGCGCAAGCACCGCATCGGAGAGATTGATGTCGATCAGACGCGTAGTCTGGCGGCGGAGTTCGAGGCAGATCTGATCGGCACGCTGGCCGAGGGGCCGCGCTTCCTGCTGGTTTCGGTGAATCGCAAAATCCTCGACCATGCGGCGAGGCTCCTCGCCCGCCACCCGCTGCGCGCCTATGACTCGGTGCAGCTCGCGAGTGCTCTGGCCGTCAGCCAGACCGATGATGAGTTCGACGGCTTCGCCTGCTTCGATCGCGCACTGCGGGACGCCTCAAAGACCGAGGGCCTTGAGCCCCTCCCGGTGGCCTGACCGGTGGCCAGGGCGAAAACAGGCGCCGGGTTGGTCCCCATGTGTGAGTACACAGAAGAGTAGGAGCCCTTCGCTGCGGACTGCCGTGAGTTTCGCGGAGAGACCGGCTTCGACCCGCTTGATTCCGAGCCGATCGTCCTCGGAGAGGTGGTCCAGGGCAGCGGCGAGCCTGTGCTCGCATGGGCCCTCGAAGGGGATCGGGACCCGGCGCAAGCGCACAGCAACCTGATCGAGATCGAACGGCCACTCAAGTCGGGCAAGCGGGAACAGTTCCCCGAGGTAGATCGGGTCGAGAGGGTTGAACCCGAAGCCGCCCAAGGCATGGTGATCAAGGCTTTCCCTCAATCCGGACTATTGAATGCGATGCGATCAGCCGAGTTTTCGCCGCCCAGGCAGGTGTGCGCAACCCGCCCCGGTAAGGTCCGCCAATGGCTAAGGCAAGCAGTGCTACCGCTGCAGGGTGCCGATTCGATCTGGTCCTGTTCGGGGCCTCCAGCTTCGTCGGCGCCCTTACCGCCTCGTACCTCTCCGAGAACGCTCCGGATGGACTCAAGGTCGCGCTCGCCGGGCGCTCGCAGGAGAAGCTGGAGAAGGTGCGCGCCGGACTCGCCGCCCAGTGGCCGATCATGCTGGCCGACAGCACCGACAGCGATTCGCTCGCCGCGATGGCGCGCTCCACTCGGGTGATCGTCACGACGGTCGGGCCGTACTCAAAGTACGGACTGCCGCTTGTCAAGGGCTGCGCCGAGGCCGGGACCGACTACGCCGATCTGACCGGCGAACCGCTGTTCATGAGGCGCTCGATCGACGCAGCCGATGAGCTGGCGAAGCAAAATGGCGCCCGGATCGTCCACACCTGCGGCTTCGACTCGATCCCTTCCGACCTTGGCGTGCTGGCACTTCATGAGGCGGCCGTGGAGGCGGGAGCGGGCGAACTCGAGCAGACCGTGCTGGTCGTGAAGGCGAGCAAAGGAGGCTTCAGCGGAGGCACGATCGACTCGATGAAGGCCCAGATCGACACGGTCAAAGCCGACCAGGATGCGCGACGACTCGCGGCCGACCCCTACGCGCTTTCACCCGACCGATCGGCCGAGCCTGACGCCAGGCAGGAGCGGGACTCGATGGCAGTGACTCGCGACCCCGAGACCGGCGACTTCCTGGCGCCATTCGTGATGGCGTCCGTGAACACCAGGGTGGTCAGACGGAGCAACGCGCTGATGGACCACGCCTACGGCAACGGTCTGCGATACAGCGAGCAGATGAGGGCAGGGGGCGGCCCGCTCGGCGCGGTCAAGGCCGCAGGGGTCGCCGCCGGGCTCAGTGGCCTGGTCGCCGGCCTGGCCTTTCGCCCCACCAGAAAGTTGCTCGACCGGCTGCTGCCCGATCCGGGCGAGGGACCGAGCGAAAAGAGTCGAGACAACGGCTTCTTCCGGATGGAGACGACCACAACCACGAGTTCGGGACGGCGCTTCCGGTGCCGCATAGAGGCGCAGGGAGATCCGGGATACAAAGCGACGGCCGTAATGCTCGGCGAGACCGCCCTCTGCCTCGCCTTGGATCAGGGGAAGACACCGAAGGTGGCCGGGGTCCTGACCCCCGCGACCGCGATGGGAGGGGTCCTGACCGACCGGTTGCGCACCGCGGGCCACACCTACGAGGTCACCGAAGTCGAGTAGCAGCCAGCCGAGGCCAGGGAGATGAGGGGCTTCTCCGCGAACTATCCGTGATCCGGACCCAGGCCGAGTTGTTCGATCGCCTAGAGCGTTCAATCAACGAAGTTTCCCTTCATGGAGCAGAACCGGATCAGGGTAGCTGTAAAAGGTGGGTCACGACGATCCCTGGACCTGAGCCGTCAGCTGACGGACGCGAGAGACTCTCAGGCTCCGCGAGTAGGTGGGTGTGAAAGCCAAGCTGGCGGTTTCTGGTAGAGGTAACGGCCTCGTCTTTCCGGCTCGCTCCGACGAAAGCTGCAAAGAGCTGATCGAGCGGGACTGGTGAAGAACGGGCCCGCAAGACGATCCCGACGCTGACAGTCCTGCGCGACGTTGAGTTGCTCGACCGCTTCGAGCAGGCGCTCTGATCCGCCGCCGTCTAGCCTCAGCCCGATGGCCAGCAACAAGAAAAGCGCCGGGCTGGTGCTCTACCGCTTCCGCAAGGATCGCCTCGAGGTCCTGATCGCCCACATGGGCGGCCCGCTCTGGAGCGGCAAGGTGGCCCGCGGCAAACGAGGCTGGTCTATCCCGAAGGGCGAGTACACCGATGGCGAGGAGGCCTTCGACGCAGCCTGCCGCGAGTTCCGCGAAGAGACCGGCTTCGAGCCGCCGGACTCCCCGGCGACGCCGCTCGGCGAAATCCGCCAGAAGAGCGGCAAGTGTGTGACTGCCTGGGCGCAGGAGGGAGACCTCGATACCACCAGGGCCCGGAGCAACATGATCAACATCGAATGGCCGCCGAAGTCTGGAAAGAGTAAGAAGTTCCCCGAAGTGGATCTGGTCGAATGGGTGGATCCCGACACGGCCCGCAAGCGGATCATCGAAGGCCAGCAAGAACTGATCGACCGCCTCGAACAGCTCCTTCAGCGCGGCTGAACCGGCCCCCTGCCCCATGGCTTACTGCCGAGTTGCTAGGCCGGAGGGTCTACCGGGTTCTGCCGGGTGACGATCAGCGGGTCCTCGGGGGTGACCGGGAAGTCCGGCAGGTCGGTGATCGCCACGCCGAGGGTCCCGGCCATGACTCCCGGCGGGAAGAGCGAAGCGGAGGCCCGGTAACCGATGTCGGCGGGCATCGGCTGGTCAAAGAAGACCAGGAAGTGGAAGTCGCCCTCGCCGATGTCCTCGATGTGATGAGGGAAGGCCGGGGGTATGAAGTAGAGGTCTCCGGCCTCGAGTTCGTAGGTATCGGTGCTGCCGTCAGGATCGAGCACGGTCATGCGGGCGCGGCCTTCTGCGACGTAGCCCATCTCGGCGGTCCCCGGATGCCAACGCGGTTCGCGCATCCCTCGGTTGCTGATCCTCAGCGAGTACATCGACAGATCGGTCAGCGCAGGCCAGACCTGGCTGCGAGCGACCCGCGCCGATCCTGCGGATGAGTCGATCGGGGGCGACTCGGCCTCGACATCGAACTTCAGCGGGCTGCCGAATCCTGCGGTTGAAGGCACTTCCGGTGCCCCTTTCCCGCTTCACGATCCACCCGGGCTCCGTCGAGTGTGAGAGTCCGGCGAAGGCCGATTCCGGCAGCCCCCAGGTTTTGCCCAGCACCGAGTCGCTCATCGCCGCGATTGAGGCGCGGAAGGAGGACCCCCGCGGCCTTTCATCCGAGAAACAGACGATCAGCTCGGCGGAGTAGTCGCCCAGGTTCTCGATGTAGTGCAGGGCGCCCGATCGCGCGTAGAACATCTGACCCGGCCTGATTCTGAACCAGCTGAACTCACTGCCGTCGCCGAGGATTCCGACCAGCAGGTCGCCGCTCAGGCAGTAGGTGAGCTCACTCGCGTTGGCGTGCCAGTGCGGCTCGCGAACCGCACCGGGTTCGAGCAGCAGCCGCTTCGCGGAAAGCCCCCGGAGGATCGGCAGCGAATCGGCCGTGAGTTCCGTGATCGACCCGAGATCGCTTCTGAAAACCTGAGCCCCTTCCCTGAGCGACGCGAAATGCGGGGATTCAGACCTCATCGGCACCCACCCTACAGCGCCGGACCCGGCTGAAAGGCCTGAATGCTGCCGAGGCAGCCAGAAACATGGAGCTAGCCGGAGTCGAACCGGCGACCTCTTGGGTGCGATCCAAGCGCTCTGCCAACTGAGCTATAGCCCCGCGGCGGCAAAGGATACGGACTCCCGGCGTGCAAGAGGATGAGGTCATGTCAGTAACTTTCGAAAACCGCATAGTCTTTACGACGAGCAGTACCTTCTGAGTCACCATGGGAATCCTTGACGACGCAATCCGGGAGCATCTAGAGCTCAAGCGCCACCACGGGGCTGATGAATCCGAGGTGGAAGAACTTGAGGCTGAAGCCTTCGGACCCGCTGACCGCCCGGACGCGACCGAGCCGACCCCTGATGTGCCGCCTACCGATCCCCCGTCGTTCGAATCCGAGGCGATGACCCAGGTCATCAGCCCGGGCTCGGCCATCACTGTGCCGGCTGGAGAAGGCGACCAGCTGGACAAGGTATTTGAGGCCAAGCGGGAAGAGCAGGCGACCGAAGAGCACGCGGCGGCCGAACGGGAGGCGGCCGAAGCCGAAGCTGAACCTGCCGTTGAGGAGCACAGCATCCCGGAGCAGGAGGCCGTCGAGGAGCCGGAAGCCGCATCGGAGCCGGAGGTGTCTGCGGCCATTGCCGACCGCGACGAAGCGACCGGGGCAGACGATGAAAGCGACGACGGCGAAGGTGACGCCGGCGACGCGCTTGAGCTAGAGCGCCAGCATCTTGCCGGCCAGCCGACCGAGCACTACGACGTGGATGCAGCGATGGCCGAAGAGGACGAAATCGACCTTCTCAGTGAGAGCAGACTTGCCGACGAACTCGACCGGGCCCTCGAAGGCCCCGAGGATGGACCCGCGGCTCCGGCAGCGCCCGCTCCGGAGCCCCAGCATGAGGTCCCGGACGCAGCCGGGCCGGAGTCTCAGCATGAGGTCCCGGACGCAGCCGGGCCGGACTTCGAGCCGACAGTCCCTTCCCCCGACGACCAGAGGCTCGCTACCGGCGAGGTGGTCGAAGGAGAGGAACAGGACCTGGACGACTCAGAGTTCTTCGATCAGGACGACCCGCTCGAAGGCACCCCGGACTTCCTCGAAGAGACCCCCGAACACGACCGGCTCTGGTTCGAACAGAAAGAGCCGAAGGACTTCGACTTCGGGGACTGATCAGCCGGTGGGCCGGGTCCGGGCCGCCAGCTTCATGCGCGACCGCCTGGCACGCATCGCCAGGATCGCGTCGGCGGCGATGTAGTTCGTAGCCGCCGTCCACGCGCCGAGCTTCAAGTCGGGCGGCGAGCCTGCGGCGGTCCGCTTCATCTGGAGGCGGTGCCAGCCTGAATTCGCCGCGGCACCCGAGAGCCGTTTGACGATCCCCGGGCCGCCGACCCTCGGTGCCGGCCGCTCCAGGGCGTCGGTCTCGCCGCGCAGAAACTCCCCGGCCAGCTCCGGTCGCACGGCGAACGGACGGCCGACGCCGACCATCGCCGCGACTCCCGACTCAAGCGCCTGCTCGACCCCGGCCCTCGTCCTGAAGCCGCCGGTCAGCATGACCGGCACTCCGGTGGATCCCGAGACCGCGGCGGCTCCCTGCCAGAAGGGCGACTCATGGGCCGACCGGATCTCGGAACCGTCCGCTTCGAGTCCGAGCATCGCCGGGGCTTCATAGTTGCCGCCGGACACCTCGAGCAGGTCGGCGCCGACTTCACCCAGACGCCGCCCGAGCCAGGCGAGGTCATCCCCGCCGCCGTCGCGGGCGTCGAGCTTGACGGCGACGGCCGCCTTCTCGGGCAGAGTCTGCTTCAGCTCGCCCACGATCTCGAGAAGAAGCCTTGAGCGGCCTTCAATGTCACCGCCGTAACTGTCGCCCCGCTGGTTCTGCACCGGGTCGAGGAAGCTGCTCAGCAGGTACCCGTGGGCGGCGTGAACCTGGACCCCGGCGAAGCCCGCTTCGACCGTGACCCTGCCGGCGGACACGAATCGGGCGCGGATCTCGATGATCTCCTCTTCCGAAAGTGCCCGGGGCCTGGCGAAGAGTCCGGCGAGGTCGACCGCCGGTCCGCCGGAAGGCGACACCGGGTGGGGTTGCACAAACCGGGTCGTCTGGCGACCGGGATGGGCAATCTGGACCAGCGCCCGGGGTCCGGCCGCCCGGGCCCATTGCTTCAACGCTTCGCGGTCGGTCTCGGAGTCGAGCACGACGTTTCTCGCCCGTTCGAGGTGACGGCGGTCGACCATGGCGTTACCGGTCAGGATCAGACCCGCTCCGCCCGCCGCGTTGGCGGAGTAGAGGCGGAAGTGCCGCCCGGTCGGGTCGTTGCGGCTGTCGGCCAGGCCTTCGGTCATCGCCGCCCGGCTCAGCCGGTTCGGCAGCTCGAGGCCGCAGGGCAGGGTGAGGGGGTCGGTCAGTTCGCTCAAAAGGGGCTCCGCGCCGCAGAGTAGAGGGTGCCGGGCCGCGCGGGCATTGGGCCGTCCTGCAGCCAACCGGCCTGTGACCGGTGCTCAACCCATACAATCGTCGGACGGATTCTATCCCGTGCGGGGCCTTAGCTCAGTTGGCAGAGCACCTGCTTTGCAAGCAGGATGTCGCCGGTTCGATTCCGGCAGGCTCCACTCACTTCACTATGCCGATCGGCAGGTCGGCGAAGCTAACCGGCGGGTGAGTAGACCACGCCCTGGTCGATGCAGGCCTGGAAACCGAGCAATCCTGCATACTCAGGCAATGGAGATAAACGCAGAAGGAACACCCAGGTTCGTTCGTGAGGGATTCGAGCCCGGACCGATGTACGAACTCCACCTGGATGACGAGCAGGTTCTGATCCTGAACGGGCGGGTGGCGAGATGCTTCGGGCGGACCGGACGATGGTCGACAGCAACCGCTTCCATGTGCGCCACATCGCGGTCGAGATGAAACCGAAACGGAACGGTGGTTTCAAGCTGAAATTTGGTCTCCGACGTGGCGGAGGGGTCTGGACCCTCTGTGAAGCGGACGTTCCGCCAGAGAAAGCGGACGACGTCCATCGCTTCTTCGAACAGGCAAAAAAAGAAGCCGCGCGCTGAGACCCGGATTCCGCCTCAGGCGCCCAGCGAATACACGGCGCCCGGGGCCAGCAGGTTCGCCGCCCGGGTTGCGAGCCCCGCGACCCGGCGACCATCGGCATCGACAAGGATCCTCGAATCGATCTTCATTTCGGCATGGAAGGTCAGAGCTTCGAAATCGGCCAGGGTGCAGAGGTGGATGTTCGGGGTGTCGTACCACTCGTAGGGCAGCAGCGGGGTCACCGGCATGCGGCCGCGCAGCGCCAGGCCGGCCCGCAGTCGCCAGTGGCCAAAGTTGGGTAGCGAGACGATCTGCCTCGGCGCCACCCGTTTCATCTCGGTGAGCACACGGTCCGGATGGCGGACCGCCTGCAGGGTCAGCGAGAGGATTGCGACATCGAAGGCACCGGAGTCGATCTCGCGCAGCTCGTTCTCCAGGTCACCCTGGGTCACCGGTACCCCTCGGGCGATACAGGCGTGGAAGCCGTCGGGGTCGCGCTCGACGCCGAGCCCGGAGCAGTCGTGGCTGGTGATCAGGTTCTCGAGCAGGGCACCATCACCGCAGCCGAGGTCGAGCACCCGGCTGCCGGGGTCGATCATCGCCGCGACGATGTCGAGGTCGGGCCTCACCGGTCTCCGGCCCCGATCCCGCGCTCGGCGGCCAGGCGGTGGATGAAGCCGGTCACAGTCTCGTGATAATCCGGGATCGGGAACAGGAAGGAGTCGTGTCCGTGGGTGGAGGCGATCTCGCGGAAGGTGACCGGGGCACCGGCCAGCCGGAGTTCCGCGGCGATCTCTTTCGAGTGTGCGGTGGAGAAGCGCCAGTCCGAGTCGAAGGAGAGCACCAGAAAGGAGGTGTCGCCGGCTTCGATCTGGTGCTGGACCCGCACCGGGTCACGGAACGGGTCGAAGTAGTCCATGACCCGGCCGAGGTAGAGGTACGTGTTCGCGTCGAAGCGCTCGACGAACGACTGCCCCTGGTAATGGAGGTAGCTCTCCACCTGGAAGTCGACGTCGAACCCGTATCGCGGGACCTCCGCGTCCTGGATCCGGCGGCCGAACTTCTCCCGCATCGACTGCTCGGAAAGGTAGGTGATGTGGCCGATCATCCGGGCCAGGCCCAGCCCGCGATCGGGCCGCCTGCCGGTGCCGTACCAGCTGCCTTCGTTGAAGTCCGGGTCGCGCATGATCGCCTCGCGTGCCACGGCGGAGAAGGCGATGTTCTGGGCCGAAAGCCTTCCCGAGGCGGCGACCACCAGGCCGCCGGCGATCTCGCCGGGGTGGTCGATCGCCCACTGCAGGACCTGCATGCCGCCGAGCGAGCCTCCGACCGCCGCCAGCAGTCGCTCGATGCCGAGCTCGGCCAGCAACGCCCGGTGCACAGTGACGAGGTCGCGGACCTGGATCAGAGGAAAGCGCAGACCGTACGGCTCGCCCGTTTCGGGGTTGAGCGATGAAGGCCCGGTTGTTCCGCTGCAGCCGCCCAGCACGTTGGCGCAGATCACGAACAGCCGGTCGGTATCGAGCGGTCTGCCCGGTCCGATGATGTTGTCCCACCAGCCGGGGCGGTCCGGGTCGTCGCCCTCGTGGAGACCGGCGGCATGGGCATCCCCGGAAAGCGCGTGGCAGATGAAGACCGCGTTCGAACGATCCTCATTGAGCTCGCCGTAGGTTTCGTAGGCGACCTCGACCCGCTTGATCGTGGCGCCCGAATCGAGCCTCAGCGGACGGTCGCCGTCGAAGACGACCGCCCGCAGGGTTTCCACAAGGCCGATGCCCGAAGGCAAGCTGGCCTTCCTACTTGGCCTTGGCCAGCGCCTGGTCGATGTCGGCCAGGATGTCGTCGATGTTCTCTATGCCGACCGACAGCCGGACCATGTCATCGGTGACGCCGGCGCTGGCCAGCTCACCTTCGTCGAGCTGGGAATGGGTGGTGGTGGCCGGGTGGATCGCCAGCGACTTGGCGTCACCGATGTTCGCCAGGTGCGAGAACAGCTCGAGCGAGTCGATGAACTTGCGACCGGCGTCCTTGCCACCTTCGATCCCGAAGGCGACCAGAGCGCCGCTGCCGCCATCGAGGATTCTCGATGCGATCTCGGCGTGGCTGGAGTCGGGCAGCCCCGGGTACTCGACCCAGCTGACGCCGTCGAGGCCCTTGAGGTGCTCAGCCACCGCCAGGGCGTTTTCGCTGTGGCGCTCCATCCGGAGCGGCAGGGTTTCGATTCCCTGAAGCAGCAGGAAGGCGTTGAACGGCGAAAGCGCCGCACCCATGTTCCGCAGCAGGACGGTACGTACGCGGCCGACATAAGCGGCCGGACCCATCGCGTCGGTCCAGACGACCCCGTGGTAAGACGGGTCCGGCTGGGTCAGCCCGGGGTAGCGCTCCGGCTGGGCGGCCCAGTCGAACTT
>Ga0105050_10005180_pt1 | contig 16879 bp, 14 predicted proteins | sample FRY01_FD_78088 | JGI IMG/M metagenome (GOLD analysis project Ga0105050, IMG submission 78088) | Freshwater microbial communities from Lake Fryxell liftoff mats and glacier meltwater in Antarctica - FRY-01 | ecosystem: Environmental > Aquatic > Freshwater > Ice > Glacier meltwater ... | reverse complement strand
TCACCTGTTTGCCGTCCACCAGCTTGATCGCATCCTTGCCGATCAGGTCGATGCGCGAAATATGACTGTCGAGGTTGACGCGCACACAGGGCCAGTTGAGCCGGGCCGCAACCTGTTCGATATGCGTGGATTTGCCGGTGCCGTGGTAGCCCTGGATCATCACGCGACGGTTGTAGGCAAAGCCTGCAAGGATCGCCAGCGTGGTGTCGGGATCGAATTTATAGGTCGAGTCAGTGTCCGGCACGCGGTCGGTGCGGTCTGCGAAACCCTTCACCTTCATTTCGGTGTCGATGCCGAAAACATCGCGCACGGAAATATCTTCGGTGGGTTTCAAAGGTGTATCCAACATTCCGTCCGCCATGTTTCAAAACGCGATGCGCCACCCTTGCGGGGGCCTTTTCGCCGACCCGACTTTGATGGAACATATCGTCGGGGGGTGCAAGGGGAAGGGGCGGCAGATTGTGTGGCCTTGGGCAGAACGTTGCGCGTGGCGGTCGCTTTTGCGTGAGGCGCGCAACTTTCACGCCGCTGCCACGTTAATTGTCAGTAAGATCGTTCGGTGACCACTTTGGCCACTCCGATATCTGGCAAAAGGAAATCCGCCATGCAGCGTCGCACTTTGCTTTCCGGGGCAGCCGCCCTTTTCGGTCTTGCCATGATTGGCGTGCCTCTGCGCGCCCGTGCCGAAACCTTCGCCTTTACCCTGACGGAGGCCGCATGGCGCGCCCGCCTGTCGCCCGATGCCTATGCCGTGCTGCGCGAAGAAGACACCGAGCGCCCCTTCACCAGCCCGCTGGACACCGAAACCCGCGCGGGCACCTACCACTGCGCGGGGTGCGACCTGCCTGCCTACGCAAGCGCCGCCAAATATGACAGCGGCACCGGCTGGCCCAGTTTCTCGGCGGCCTTGGCGGGGGCGGTCGGGACGAAAGAGGACAACACGTTTTTCTCCACCCGCACGGAAGTGCATTGCAGACGTTGCGGCGGGCATTTCGGCCACATCTTCGACGACGGCCCGGCACCCACAGGCAAGCGCCATTGCCTGAACGGGGTAGCCTTGGCGTTCAAGGCAGCCTAAGCGCGGGCGGCGGCATCAAGCCGCCGTTCAATCCCGGAAAAACCGGCTGTCCTTGATCTGGTCCCAGGCCCAGACAACCTCTTGCAGACGGTCCTCGTCATCGCGGTTTCCGCCATTCATGTCTGGGTGAAGATCTTTCACCAGCGATTTGTACTGCTTGCGGATTTCTGGTTTCGTCCAGGTATCGCGGGCATCCAGGATCTCCAGCGCCTTGCGTTCCGGGGGTGGCAGTTTGCGGGTCGATTGATTGCCGGTGGGGCGGCCGGGGTTTTGCGTGGCATTGGAGCCGAGGATTTCAATCGGATCGTTCACGCCAAGGCGGGACCAGACCCGGCCCTCGTCCGGGCGCTTGCTGAACGGTTCCGTTTCGCGGCCCCACACCCGGTCTTTGTCCATGAATTTCTGGAAATCATCCTCGGTGCTGCCCTGGAAAAAGTTCCATTTCAGGTTGTATTCGCGGACATGATCCTTGCAGAACCACAGGAACTCATCCAGCAGGTCGGGCGATTTCGGTGCACGGTAGACGCCGGGTTCGGCGCAGCCCGGCATGTCGCAGCCGCGGGTCGATGTTTCAAACGCGCCGGACATGCCCCGCCGCCCGGTCTTGCGCCGCTTTTTATCGGACGACACCCGGATATCGAATTCGAAGGGAGGTTTTGTCATGGCTTGGCCTTTCCGACTCGGAGGAGAGAGTTTAGAGGTTCTGATGCCGGATTGAAGGGGGGGGACGACAAAATGAGCGTGACCGAGGAAATACATCACCGTTTGCAGGCGGCTTTCAGCCCCGTCACACTGGATGTGCTGGACGAAAGCGAACAGCACCGGGGCCATGGCGGGTGGCGCGAGGGCGGCAACACCCATTTCCGCGTGGTGATGACCGCGCCGGTGTTCGGCCCCATGACCCGGCTTGACCGGCACCGCGCGGTGCATGCGGCGTTGGGGGCAGACCTTGTGGCGCGGATCCACGCGCTCGCGCTGGAGGTTGCGGGCTGAGCCATGTGCTTGCCACCGGGGGCAGCGGCCTCCGGTGGGGATATGCAAGAACAGGAAGCGGCGTCAGGCTTCGGCGGTCAGCCCGGCGGCCTCGATGCCCGCCACACCGCAAAGGGCGTCATGTTCCGACGTATCGCCGGTAACGCCAACGGCACCAAGGACCACGCCATTCGCGTCGCGGATCAGAACGCCGCCTTGGACCGGCACGAAGCGGCCATCGTAAAGCCCGTTCATCGCCTGCACAAAATAAGCCTGCGCTTCGGCCCGTTTGTTCTGGGCAGCCCCGCCGATGCCCAGCATGACGCAGCCGTAAGCCTTGCCGCGGGCAATTTCGAACCGCCCGACAGATGCGCCGTCTTCCCGCTCGAAAGCAAGCGGATGCCCGCCTGCATCCAGCACCACCACCGAAAGCGGCTTCAGATCCATTGCCCGTGCCTGCATGAAAGCTGCCGCCAGAATCGTGCGGGCCTGTTGAAGTGTCAGCATCGTTTTCCCCTTTGTTGTGGCTTCAGCCAAGCGACACCTGCCGCGTGCGGGTGGCTTTAAGTTGCAGGCGGCGACCGTGCAGGACCGGTTCGGTGTAGCCCGAGGGTTGAGCCGCCCCTTTGAACACAAGATCACAGGCAGCCTGAAATGCCAGACCGTCATAGCCGGGGGCCATCGGCGTGTAAGCCGCATCGCCCTCGTTCTGCCGGTCCACTACCGCCGCCATCTTTTGCAGCGTGGCCATCACCTGATCGGCGCTGACCACGCCGTGACGCAGCCAGTTCGCCAAAGCCTGCGAGGATATCCGGCAGGTCGCACGGTCCTCCATCAACGCCACATCATGAATGTCGGGCACTTTGGAACAGCCGACACCCTGATCGACCCAGCGCACCACATAGCCCAGAATGCCCTGCGCGTTGTTTTCGATCTCGGCCTGCACCTCTTCGGCGCTCCAGTTTGCACCCTGCGCCAAAGGCAGCGTCAGCAGCGCGTCCAGCGTGCCGCGCGCGCCGCCCTCGGCAAGTTCCGCCTGTCGGGCCGCTACATCGACGCGGTGGTAATGGGTGGCGTGCAGCGTGGCGGCCGTGGGCGATGGCACCCATGCGCAATTCGCGCCCGCCATCGGATGGGCGATCTTCGCCTTCAGCATATCCGCCATCAGGTCCGGCATCGCCCACATGCCCTTGCCGATCTGTGCGCGGCCCCGCAACCCGCAGGCCAGGCCGATATCGACGTTGCGGTCCTCATAGGACAGGATCCATGCTTGCGTTTTCATGTCGCCCTTGCGCACCATCGGGCCCGCTTCCATCGCCGTATGAATTTCATCCCCCGTGCGGTCCAGAAAGCCGGTGTTGATGAAGGCGACACGGACGCTTGCGGCGCGGATACATGCCTTGAGGTTGGCAGACGTGCGGCGTTCCTCGTCCATGATGCCCAGTTTCACCGTGTTCTGCGGCAGGCCAAGGGCGGCCTCGACACGGGTGAAAATCGCGTCGGCAAAGGCCACTTCTTCGGGCCCGTGCATCTTGGGCTTCACCACATAGACCGACCCTGCCACCGAATTGCGCAGCCCTTCGGTCTTGCGCAGGTCATGCATCGCGCAGAGCACGGTCACGAATGCATCCATCAGACCTTCGCCCGCTTCCAGCCCGTCCCGGTCCAGAATGGCGGGGTTGGTCATCAGATGGCCTACATTGCGCACCAGCATCAGCGCGCGCCCCTTCAGCGTCAGCGTGCCGCCACCGGGCGCGATAAAGGCAAGATCGGGCGCAAGTTCGCGCAGGATCGTCCGGCCGTTTTTCGCAACCGCCTCCGTCAGGTCGCCGGTCATCAGGCCCAGCCAGTTGGCATAGGCCACCACTTTGTCTTCGGCATCCACCGCCGCGACCGAGTCTTCGCAGTCCATGATTGCCGACACCGCGGATTCCAGCCTGATATCCGCGACATGCGCGCCGTCCGTTGCGCCGATCGGATGCTCTGCATTGACGTCGAGGATGATATGCAGATGGTTGTGGCGCAGCACTATCGCGGTGGGGGCGCTCAAGGTGCCGCTGTAGCCCACAAAATGTGCAGGCTCGCGCAAGGCAGGGGTCAGTTCCCCTTTCACCACGGCATAACGCGTCACCGCCGCATGGCTGCCCGCCGCCAACGGCACGGCATCATCAAGGAACGCCCGGCCCCAGGCGACCACGCGCGCGCCGCGCTCTGCATCAAAACCGCCGCTGCCCGGTAAATCTCCCAAAGCATCGGTGCCGTAAAGCGCATCATAAAGCGAGCCATAGCGCGCATTCGCCGCATTCAGCGCATAACGCGCATTCATCACAGGCACCACAAGCTGCGGTCCGGGGGCGTCGGCAATCTCGGGGTCCACGCCTGCGGTGGTGATCGAAAAATCCGGGCCTTCCGGCACCAGATAGCCGATCTCCTCCAGAAACGCGCGGTAGGCCGCGTGGTCATGCACCTGCCCGTGCCTCTCCAGATGCCAGGCGTCGATCAGGCACTGCAACTGCGCCCGCTTGGCCAGCAGCGCCCGGTTCTGCGGCCCAAGATCGTGCACCAGCGCCGAAAGCCCGCCCCAGAAGGCATCCGCCGTCACCGGCAGACCCGGCAGCGCCGCGTCTTCCACAAAGGCTGCCAGCCGGGCATCCACCTGAAGCCCGTGTCGCGTGATCCGGTCGGTCATGGCTGTTTTCCTTGCTAAGTCTGGGCTGCATCTGGGCTGCATCTGTGTATGCAATGGCACACAATTACCGAAATTTTCGGTGGAGGGCAATTGCATTGGTCAGCTTGCATTACCCATCAGGCGCCACATGACTTTCATTGAAGGCCTGCAAGCCGCCTTGCCTGGCTCCGTTCTGGTCCCGGACTGGCCGCACCACCTGCGCTGCGAAAATGAGAGGCGACCGATGGGCGCCCTGCGCGGCATGAAGACCCGGCTCAGTCAGCCTCAGGGATCAGGTCGTCAAGATTTTGTCGCCCTCGGACCGTGTCTGCCCTGCCGCAACCCCGGCCCTGGCTTCATCGCAATGCTGACCCTCGCGCCCGAAAATGGCGGAACCCGGTATGCCGTCCACGCGCCGGATGGCACGCCCGGGACCAGCAAACGGCATGCCGACATGGGCTTTCATCATGGCCGGGGGCACTTTCGCGGCGCAACCCGAAACGCTGGCGGCGGCGTTGCAGCCATCGCTTTTCTTGCTCATTTCCTGTTCGAAAATATCCTCGGGGGGCACGGGGGGCAGACAGCCCCCCGCCTTACCGCCTGGCGCCCGGTTGCGTTTTTGCCCCCCGGCACCGGTCCGAGCAATATTTCACCTCATCCCAGACTTTCGCCCATGCTTTGCGCCACGCAAACGGCCTGCCGCAACTGGCACAAACCTTCTGCGGCAGATCGCCTTTGCGGATCATCTTCGCCATTCTACAGGTCCAGACTCAACTGGCCCGCCACCTTCGGGCGGGGGCGGCGGATGACCCGGACGCGGTCATTCACGAAGCGGCCTGTCCCATCCGACCGGCTGGCGTGTTTTTCAACCACCTCTGTCGCCGCATCGACGAAACCGCGCTGACGGCGCAAGCCCCAGACCAGATCGCGTGCCGCACGCGCCGCAGCGACCACATCGACCACGGGTTCGGGGTAGCGCCGGCCCAGAAGGCTGCCAGCCCCCGGCCATTTCCACGGCTCCTGCAAGAACCCGTCCGGCACTGACGCGAGTTCCGGCACCCAGCGGCGGGTGAACGCGCCGGCCGGGTCGTGGTCCAGCCCCTGCTTCACCGGATTGTAGATGCGGATCGTGTTGATCCCCGTGGTGCCCGATTGCATCTGCACCTGCGGCCAGTGGATGCCGGGTTCATAATCGGTAAACAGCCGCGCCAGCACCGGCCCCGTTGCCCGCCAATCCAGCCACAGATGATAGGACGCAACCGCCATCAGCATCGACCGCATCCGGAAATTCAGCCAGCCGGTCGCTGCAAGATACCGCATGGAGGCATCGACAAACGGCATCCCCGTCTCGCCCGCCGTCCACGCGGCCAGCTGCGCCGCACCGGTATCGCGCGGGCGCAGGGATTCAGCGGCAGCATGCAGGCAACGGTGTTCTATAGAGGGCTGATCCTCCAGCTTCTGCATGAAATGGTCGCGCCATGCGAGACGGCTTTGAAAGCTGCCAAGCGACCCGCCCCACCGCCCGCCGGGCCGTTCGGCCAGCCGTGCGCCGGTCGCCTGCGCCACCTCGCGCCCCGACAGCGCGCCCATGGCCAGATGCGCCGACAGCCGCGAACAGGCCCGCTCGGCGCTCAGGGGGGATGACATGGCGGCGCGGTAAGGCTCGCCACGCACCGTCAGAAACGTCTCCAGCGTCAGAAGACCGCGTGCACGCCCGCCTGCCTGCCGGTGCAGGCAACGATCATCCGGCAGCCGCAGCGCCCGGGCGGTTGGTATCGCCCCCGGCTCCACCCCCGGCACGGCCTGCAAGGCGGGTGCTTCCGCCTGATCGCCCGCCACAAAGGCATCCCGCTGTCGCGCCCAGCCGTTGCGGCTGCCCAGTCTGCGCACCACGCCCGATTGCGGCAGCTCCACCCATTCCACGCCTGCCTCACGCGCCCAGGCCGCCACGCGTCGGTCGCGGGCATAGGTCCACAGGTTGCCGGTTTCCTCATGGCTGACAATGCGGGTGATCTTGTTGGCGCGGCACAGCTTTTCCAACACTTCCGCGGCATCGCCGACCCGGATCACCAAAGGCGCGCCAACACCAGCCAGCGCGCCGCGCAGATCCTCAAGGCAATCGGCCGTAAAGCCCCACTGCCGCGCCGATGTATCGGGCAACGCCCAATAAGCCGGCTCCACGATATAAAGTGGCAACACCCGGCCCAGTGACGCGGCGTGCGCCAGCGCCGGGTGATCCATCACCCGCAGATCACGCTTGAACCAGACCAGACTCGCTTGCACCATGACAGGAACATAACGTGATCGTCCGCCGAGGCAAAGCCATTAATTCTCGACTTGGACCGGATTTGCGGGCGCCGGCGTTACCGGGGTCGTCGCTCCGTCCAGGGGTGCGGCCTCGCTGCCGTCCAGCGCCGGGGCAGGGGTTGTCTGTTCGCCGGTGCGCCCGTCGATCTGGGTTTCGGCGCCCTGCGGGGTCTGACCGTTAAACGCCAACATGCCTGTCATCCACAGAAAGATCACGCCGACGAAAACCAAACCGATCGCCATGCCGATCAACGGACCGCGGTGGCGGCGCTTTTGCTTGTCCAGATTGGTATCGGGGGCTGACATGGGGTTATCCTTTCGCTTGCCGGGTGGTTGAAGCCCACCCATTGCCGCATTAACGTCTGACAAAGCCGATCCGTTCCCAAGTCTGCCGCCCTCGCCCAATGCTGCCACCTGAAGGATATCCGATGACCGCCCCGCAACCCGTGCTTCTGTCGCAATATCAGCCTTTCACCCATCTGGTGCAGCAGGTGAACCTGACCTTCCGCCTGTCACCGGACGCCACCCGCGTCACCGCGATTATTGCCTTGGCGCCCAACCCCTCCCGCCCCGGCCGCCACGACCTGCGGCTGGACGGCGAAAACCTGACGCTGATTTCGGCCCATATCGACGGCGCGGCGATTGCCGTTGCCCCCGACGCCACCGGCCTGACCATCCCCGCCTCCGCGCTGCCGCAGACCCCCTTCACCCTGACGACCGAGGTGGAGATTGCACCCGCCGCCAACACCGCGCTGGAAGGGCTTTACATGTCCAACAGCATGTATTGCACGCAATGCGAGGCCGAAGGCTTTCGCAAGATCACCTTCTACCCCGACCGCCCCGATGTGATGGCCCCGTTCCGCGTGCGCATCGAATCCGATTTGCCGGTGCTGCTGTCGAACGGCAATCCGGTGGGGCAGGGCGCGGGCTGGGCGGAATGGCACGACCCCTGGCCCAAGCCCGCCTACTTGTTTGCTCTGGTTGCAGGGCAGCTTCTGGCCCATTCCGCGCCGTTTACCACCGCGTCAGGCCGCGATGTGGCGCTGAATATCTGGGTGCGTCCGGGCGATGAAGCGCGCTGTGCTTATGCGATGGACAGTCTGATCCGGTCGATGCGGTGGGACGAGACGGCATATGGCCGCGAGTATGATCTGGACGTGTTCAGCATCGTCGCCGTCGATGATTTCAACATGGGCGCGATGGAGAACAAGGGGCTGAACATCTTCAACTCCAAATACGTGCTGGCCCTGCCGCAAACAGCGACGGACGACGATTTCGGCCGCATCGAGGCGATCATCGCGCATGAGTATTTCCACAACTGGACCGGCAACCGCATCACCTGCCGCGACTGGTTTCAGCTGTGCCTGAAAGAAGGGCTGACCGTGTTTCGCGATCAGCAATTCTCGGGCGACATGCGCAGCCACGCCGTCAAGCGCATCGAGGATGTCATGGTGCTGCGCGCCCGCCAGTTCCGCGAGGATGGCGGGCCTCTGGCGCACCCGGTGCGGCCCGATCAATATGTCGAGATCAACAATTTCTACACCGCGACCGTCTATGAAAAAGGCGCCGAGGTGATCGGCATGCTGAAACGCCTTGTCGGTGACGCCGATTATGCCCGTGCGCTGGATTTGTATTTCACCCGCCACGATGGCGACGCCGCGACCATCGAGGATTGGCTGAAGGTGTTCGAGGATACCACGGGCCGCGACCTCAGCCAGTTCAAACGCTGGTATACCGAGGCAGGCACCCCCCGGCTGACCGTGACAGAAGACTGGCAGCCCACCGAACAGGGTGGCATGTTCACGCTGCATCTGGAACAGACGAACCCCGCCACGCCGGGGCAGGCAGACAAGGGCGCAAAGGTGATTCCCGTCGCCGTCGGGCTTCTGAACGCAAATGGCGACGAGGTTTTGCCGACGACAATGCTGGAGATGACGCAAACGAAGCAAAGCTTCGCCTTCCCCGGCCTTGCATCAAAACCCGTTCCGTCGATCCTTCGCGGCTTTTCCGCGCCTGTGGTGCTGTCCCGCGAAACCTCGCCCGAAGAACGCGCCTTCCTGCTGGCGCATGACACCGACCCTTTCAACAAATGGGAGGCGGGCAGGGCGCTGGCGAAAGACGTTCTGGCCCGGATGATAACCGCCAACGCCACCCCCGGCCCGGAATGGCTGGATGCGCTGGCGCGGGTGGCTGTGGATGACAGCCTTGATCCCGCCTTCCGCGCTCTGGCGCTGCGCCTGCCCGGTGACGATGACATGGCGCAAACCCTGCATGCCTCAGGCCATTTGCCTGACCCGGCGCGCATCCATGCCGCGCGCCGCCAGATGTCCGAAAGCGTGGCAAAACACCTGTCGCCACATTTGCCCGCGCTGTTTGAAAGCCTTGCCGAACCCGGCCCTTTCACGCCCGAAGCGCGGGCGGCAGGCCGCCGGGCGCTGCGTCTGGCGGCATTGGGCTATCTCGGCAGGGTGGATGGCGGGGCCAGGGCGATGGACGTGTTCCGCAGCGCCAACAACATGACGGAAGAGGTCGGCGCGCTGGCCTGCCTTCTGGAGATCGGGCTGGGCCAGCCGGAACTGGCGACCTTCCAGACCCGCTGGGGCAAGGACCGGCTGGTGATGGACAAGTGGTTCACCTTGCAAATCAGCCATGCCGCACCCGACGCGACCGCAGCCACGGTGCGCGCGCTGACGGCACATCCGGCATTCGACTGGAAAAACCCCAACCGCTTTCGTTCCGTGATCGGCGCGCTGTCGGGCAATCATGCGGGGTTCCACCACGCCTCGGGCGAAAGTTACGCTGTGCTGGCCGACTGGCTGATCAAACTCGACCCGCTGAACCCGCAAACCGCAGCCCGCATGTCAACGGCGTTCGACAGCTGGAGCCGCTATGACGCCGACCGCCAAGGCATGATCCGCGATCAATTGGGCCGGATCCTCGGCACCCCCGGACTCAGCCGCGATCTGGGTGAAATGGCGGGGCGGATGCTGGGGGATTAGCGGTGTGCCCGTTTTGCTGAATTCTTTCAGTAGCTTGTGATGCCTTCCACAACGGAGGGCGCAACGCCCCCCTGCGCAAACCACCGACGACAACCCGTCACAGTGACCGCCAATTTTCGCCAAAACTGTTTCCGGGCTTGGCCTTGCACCCCGAATCTCGCTATCCTGTGCAAGAGTGTTGGGGAGATCTTCATGCAGCGGTTCGAATACAAAGCCATCCCGGCCCCGAAACGGGGCGAGAAGGCAAAGGGTGCGAAAACCACGGCAGACCGTTTCGCAGCCGCCCTGACCACACTGATGAATGATATGGGCCGCGACGGATGGGACTATCTGCGCGCCGATACCCTGCCCTGCGAGGAACGCGTGGGTCTGACCGGAAAAGCCACACATTTCCAGAATATGTTGGTGTTCCGCCGTGCGCTGTCGCAAGCCGTTGCGGCACTGCCCGCACCCACCGCCGGCCTTGCTGCGCCGGTGCCCGAACTGGAGCCCGAACCGGAGCTCGTCCGGCCCGCGCCGCTGGTGTTGCACCCGCAGCCTGCGCAAGGTGCGTCACCCATCCTCGTGGCTGCGCCATTGCCTGGGCCTGCGCGCTCGCTTGGGCCGGCCCCCAACGGCTTGGCCGCAGAATAGTCAGCCGCCTGTCAACTGTTTGTCAGCCGCGCGCTTGCGCCAACGCCTGCGGCAGCGCAGCGGCAAACGCCGCCATCGCAGCCGCGCCCCCGGCGCCGACCCGGATGCAGCGGTCCTGTGGCGCGACAAACGGCATCCGCACGAAAATATCCCGCGCGATCAGCGCAGCCAGCACCCGGCGGGCAAACACCCCGTCCGCGCCACAATCCATCGTGACGAAATTGGTGGCTGACGGCAGGGCGACCAACCCGTTGGCCGCCGCAATCTGCGCCAGAACGGCGCGCGACGCCGCCACCTGCGCGCGCACCCACGCCAGATGCGCTGTGTCCGCCAGCGCCGCCAGGGCGCCCGCCTGCGCGATCCGGCCCACGCCGAAATGGTTGCGCACCTTGTTGAACGCTGCGATCAGCGGGGCGGCTCCGATCGCATAGCCGACACGCGCCCCCGCCATGCCGTAACCCTTGGAAAACGTCCGCATCCGGATGACGCGCGGATCGTCGGGGGTCAGAGCAGGCGCCGTGCCCTCGGGTGCCAGTTCGACATAGGCCTCGTCCAGCACCAGAAGCGTGCCGTCGGGCAAAGCGTCGATCATCGCGGTGAGGGTGGTTGCGGGGTGGTGACTGCCCATCGGATTGTCGGGATTGGCAAGGTAGATCAATTTGGCGCTGACTTCCGCCGCTTTGCCGATCAGGGCTTCGGGGTCTTCATGATCGCCCCGGAACGGCACTTTGTGCAAGCTGCCACCAAAGCCCGCCACATGAAAATTGAAGGTCGGGTAAGCCCCGTCCGACGTGACCACAGCATCACCGCGGGCCACCAGAAGCCGCACCAGATAGCCCAGCAAGCCGTCAATGCCTTCGCCCACCACGATATGATCGGGTGTCACACCATGATGCAGGGCCAGTGCCGCCCGCAGGTCATAGTTCTCGGGGTCGCCATACATCCACACGTCTTGCGCTGTTGCTGCCATTGCCGTGATGGCTTGGGGGGAGGGCCCGAACAGGTTCTCATTCGCGCCGAGCCGCGCTGCGAAGGTACGGCCACGGGCGCGCTCCTGCGTTTCCGGCCCGACGAAAGGCACTGTGGCGGGCAGGCTGTCGGCCAATGCGGTGAATCGGGGCGGAGTGGATGGTGAATGGGTCAACGGGGCCTCGAAACTGCGGGCGGGGCCGGGATCAGCCCTTCAGAAAACGCCTGCGCGACTCTTCCGCGATTGCCTGCCGCATTTCAAGCCGTGCCAGTTCTGCCAGGGCGCTCTTGCGCGCATCGGGACCCGGGAGCGTTGCCAGATGCGCGCGCTGTGCCGCCACCTGCTTTTTCAGAACGATCTCTTCGGGCAGCACACCCGCTTCGGCCATGATGCGGAACCCCACGGCATCACCGGGGCTGATGAAGGCATCGCCGGGCCGGTCGGGCAGGGGCTTGCCTTCGCCCGCCAGCCCCTGCAACCGGCCTTGCGCGCGGGCGCGCAGCATCTGACGTTCAGCGAGACGGTTGAGCCAGGACATGTGCGGCCTCCTTCCGGAAAGATAGGCGCGGAGGATGCGAAAGAGAAGGGGGGCTTTCTGCCCCCCTCGGCGCGGTGCGCCTCACCCCCCGCGGATATTTTTGAACTGAGAATGACGGAGGTTTGGTGCAAGTCCCCCGCCTCAGCCGATTTCGGCCAGCCGGTTCAGAGCGGCTTGCAGTTTTGCGGCCTCATCCTCGCGGGCGTTGCAGTTGCTGCGGACCTCATCCACCACATCCTCGGGCGCGGAGGCTACGAAGGCCGGATTGTCGAGGCGGTTCTTCATGCCGCCGATTTCCTTGGCGAGTTTGTCCAATGCTTTGGACAGACGGGCTTTTTCGGCGGAAATGTCGATGATGCCTTCCAGGGGGATGGCGAAACTGCCACCTTCGACGGCGATGGTGATGGCGCCTTTCGGGGCTTGGCCGGACTCGGTCAGGCTGTCGATGCGGGCAAGGCGTTGGATCAGCGCCGCGTTTGCGGCCCATGCGGCGCGGCCGGGGCCATCCAGCGCGGTTTGCAGCATCGCCAGTTTCAGACCGGCAGGCACATGCATCTGCGCGCGTGCCGAGCGGATTTCGTCGATCAGGGTGGTGACCCAGTTCATTTCCCGGTCCGACGCGGCGTCGATCAGTTCGGGGCCATAGGTCGGCCAGTCGGTGTGGATCAGCATTTTGGCGCGGATGCCGGTGGTCTGCCACAGCTCTTCGGTCACAAAGGGCATGATCGGGTGCAAAAGGATCATGCACTGGTCCAGCACCCAGGCCATGGTGGCGCGGGTCTCAAGCGCGTCGGGGCCATCAAACAGCGGCTTGGCGCATTCGACATACCAGTCGCAGACCTTGCCCCAGACGAATTTGTAAAGCGCGTCTGCGGCCTGGTCGAAGCGGTAGCCGGCCATCGCCGCATCCACCTCGGCGCGGGCGCGGGCGCATTCACCGATGATCCAGCGGTTCACGGTGGCGCGTGCGGCGGGCGGGGTGGCGCTGGTGGCATGGCCTTCCCAGACGCCGTTCATTTCAGCGAAGCGGCAGGCGTTCCAGAGTTTGGTGCCGAAGTTGCGATAGCCCGCGATGCGTTGGGTGTCGAGTTTCAGCACGCCACCAAGGCTTGCCATCGCGGCGTTGGAGAACCGCAGGGCGTCGGTGCCGTATGCGTCGATGATCTCCAGCGGGTCGATGACATTGCCGAGCGATTTCGACATCTTCTTGCCCTTTGCGTCGCGCACGAGGCCATGCAGGTAGACGGTCCTGAACGGCACTTCACCCACCACGGCCAGTTGCATCATCATCATCCGGGCGACCCAGAAGAAGATGATATCGGCCCCGGTGATCAGGGTGGAGGTGGGGAAATATTTCTGGAGTTCCGGGGTGTTTTCGGGCCAGCCAAGGGTGCCGATGGGCCAGAGGCCGGAGGAGAACCATGTGTCGAGAACGTCGGGGTCGCGGTTCAATTGAACCCAAAAGCCATTGGAATAATTCTTCTCGCGGTCGATCCCGAACATCGGGTAAGTTCCATTGCCATAACGAAATGCAGGTAGCCGATCAAGGGCATCAAGTTCCGGGTCCATGCCGTCGAAAAACAGCCCTAGGCTTACTGACTCGCCATAGTAGGCTTTGGCTTGCTCAAGTATGTGTTCGAGAGAAAAACCCACAAACTCTCTGTTTGTCCGCGTGTTGTGAGCAGTTCTTCCAGTATTTCGCGGAGTCTGGAGCAGATCATCCTTCAAAGGCCCATACCAAACCGGAATCTGATGCCCCCACCACAACTGGCGGCTGATGCACCACGGCTCGATATTCTCCAGCCAGTGGAAATAGGTCTTCTCGCCGGACTCCGGGATGATCTTCGTCGCACCCGACCTAACAGCCTCCAGTGCCGGCCCGACGATCTTGTCGGTGGCGACGAACCACTGGTCGGTCAGCATCGGCTCGATCACCACGCCGGACCGGTCGCCGAAGGGCTGCATGATCTTTTTCGCCTCGACCACCGGCTCGCGCGTCAGGTGTTCGGACCCGGTTTCGGGGTCCAGCGATTTCACCAGCACCGACACGGCAAGGCCCGCCGCGTTGATGTCGGCGACCACGGCCTTGCGGGCGTCGAAACGGTCCATGCCGCGGTATTTCTCGGGCACGAGGTTCAGGCTGTCTACTTCGTTTTCATCCGCGGGCGACCCTGCTGCAATCGCGCGGGCGCGCGTGACAGCCTCGGCGTAGGGCGCACCGTCCGAGCGCATCGCGCCGCGCGTGTCCATCAGGCGGTAGCAGGGCAGGCCGGCCCGCTTTGCCACGGCGTAGTCGTTGAAATCATGCGCGCCGGTGATCTTGACCGCACCCGACCCGAACGCCGGATCGGGGTATTCATCGGCGATGATCGGGATCAGACGGTCGCAAAGCGGCAGATGCACCATGCGGCCGATGATGCCCGCATAGCGCGCGTCGGAGGGGTGAACGGCCACCGCACCGTCCCCCAGCATCGTTTCGGGCCGGGTGGTGGCGATGGCGATGTAATCGCGCGTCTCGCGCAGGGTCACGCGGCCGTCTGCGTCTTTCTCGATGTAGTCATAGGTTTCGCCGCCCGCCAAACGGTATTTGAAATGCCACATGTGGCCCGCGACTTCGATATTCTCGACCTCCAGATCGGAAATCGCCGTCTCGAATTGCGGGTCCCAGTTCACGAGGCGCTTGCCGCGGTAGATCAGGCCCTTCTCGTACATCTCCACGAACACCTTGATGACCGCATCGTGGAAGTTGCCCGCCTCGCCTTCGGGCGCATTGGGTGCGCCCGACATGGTGAACGCTTCACGCGACCAGTCGCAGGATGCGCCGAGCCGCTTCAGTTGTCCGATGATGGTGCCGCGCGACGCTTTCTTCTGCTGCCAGACGCGGGCGAGGAAGGCTTCGCGCCCCATTTCGCGCCGCGTCGGTTCCTGATGGGCGGCCATGTCACGTTCCGTCACCATCTGGGTCGCGATGCCCGCATGGTCGGTGCCGGGTTGCCACAGCGTGTCGAACCCCCGCATCCGGTGCCAGCGCACGAGGATATCCTGCAAGGTGTTGTTGAACGCGTGGCCCATGTGCAGGCTGCCGGTCACGTTGGGCGGCGGAATCATGATGCTGAAAGTTTCCGCACGCGACGCATTGGCACCGGCGCGGAAGGCACCGGCCTCTTCCCACATGGCATAAAGCCGCGCTTCGGCTTCGGCGGCGTTGAAGGTCTTTTCCATCGGCATCGCGGCACCCTTGTCTGATTGACCGGGTGTTTAACGTGGCATGCGCCCAAGGAAAAGCGGATTGCAGAGGTCAGAGGATCTTGCTGAAAGATCGTGCCATCCGGTCCACCCATGCCGGTGACGTGCACGTCTAGCATCATCAATGCGACCGAGCGGGGGTTGCCGGGATCAAGGAAGACGTGGCTGGCGGAATAGGCGGCCCGATCGGGCATCGCGACGTTCCATTGCTTCAGCACCATCACGTCAGCCCGGAAATATGGTGCGGCAATGCGTGGTGGAAGTGCGTGGTGAAAGGGTGCCGCCTACACCGCGCGATCAATGCGCGTGGAGAGATGGATCAGGCTTTCTGACGATTTCACCCCGGTCAGCGCGCCGATCTGGTCCAGCACCTGATCCAGCACCTGCGTGCTTGGCGCCGCGATTTGCAGCAACAGATCGAACCGCCCCGACGTGGTATAGGCGCGCTCCACCTCGGCAATCGCCTTCAGCCGGGTCAGGATGCCCGCTTGCGCGCGCGGCTCGATCGTCAGCAGAACCGAGGCGCGCAAACGCCCCTGCCGCGCCGCTTCCCCCAGTTTCAGCGTGTAACCCGCGATGATGCCCGTGGTCTCCAGCCGTTCCAGCCGCGCCTGAATGGTGGACCGTGCTACCTTCAGCCTGCGCGCAAGCGTGGCCACCGACATGCGGGCGTCGGCCCCCAGCAGCCCCAAAATGTTGCGATCCAGCTCGTCCATACAATATGCCTTCTTTTTTCGTCATTATAACGAATAAATCAGACAAATATACACTTTTGATCGGTGAATATGTGGTCCATTTCAAGCATCCTAGTTTTCAGGGAAAGGGCGGCTCATACGCACCTGGCCTGGTTTTAGATAACCGCGCAGGTGCCTCCCATCCCTATGGGGCTGAGGGCTTGCGTCTTGTTGGCAGAAGGGAAATGCGCCGATGGGACTCTCGAAAACGATCTGGACGAACCCGTCCGAATACCTCCGCACGATCCAGCCGGAAACGCCCGTGCTGTTCTTTTCGCCCGCCGCGTTGCAAGCCGCGGCGCGCCGGTTCATCGACGGTTTCCCCGGCATGGTGACCTATGCGGTCAAGTCGAACCCCGAAGAGGTCGTGATCGACAACTTCGCGGCGGCAGGCGTGCGCGGCTATGATGTGGCATCCCCGTTCGAGATGCGGATGATCCGCCGTCTGGCCCCGGATGCCGCACTGCACTACAACAACCCGGTGCGCGCGCGGTCCGAAATTGCTGTGGCGGTGGAGCTTGGGGTAAAATCCTACTCCGTTGATTCGCATAGCGAATTGGCAAAGTTGATTGATCTGGTGCCGACCGACGGCTGCGAGATTACCGTGCGCTTCAAGCTGCCGGTTTCGGGTGCGGCCTACAACTTCGGTGCCAAGTTCGGCGCGACTGCCGAGGTCGCAACGGACCTGCTGGCCAAAGTGGCGGCCGCTGGTTTCATCCCGTCGATCACCTTCC
>Ga0105050_10005179_pt1 | contig 16884 bp, 16 predicted proteins | sample FRY01_FD_78088 | JGI IMG/M metagenome (GOLD analysis project Ga0105050, IMG submission 78088) | Freshwater microbial communities from Lake Fryxell liftoff mats and glacier meltwater in Antarctica - FRY-01 | ecosystem: Environmental > Aquatic > Freshwater > Ice > Glacier meltwater ... | reverse complement strand
ATCCCGGTCCGACCGTGGGTACGTATTGCGAATTAATGATTGAGCGTGAGCCTCCCTCGATGCCCGAGAGTTGGCCACTATTGACTGACAGGGCAATGTCAGAATCAGCGACCATGTTCGCCTTGTACTTTGGATGGAAGATTCCTACGCATGCGAGCGCAGAAATGTTTACAGGAAGCCGGATATTGTTAAACCGCTTTAGCGACGGCGTTGATGATGTTGACCGAATTACCAAGCAAACTTACCTCGATGAAGTCGAACTACTTCTACGCGACACAGATGCGGGCAAACGACTGAAATACGTGCGAACACGGGTTTCCAGCAGAGAGATCAAGGGGCTGGAAGCATTTGGCCTTGGCGACAACTATAGTTAACGAGCAAACGCATTGTCAGATTCACGGCAGATCGTCAATAAAGCCTGGAACTTTCCGCGTGTGTTGCGGGATGAGGGCTTGTCGTATGTCGCGTACACTCAGTAGATTGCGTTTCTCCTGTTCTAAAATACGACTTTGATTTTCAAAACACGGATCGCCAGCATGAGTCAATCATCAGAAATTACATATCCGGGTGACTGCCTGCGGAGTGTCCGCCTGCGGCGGCACCAAATTGTGACGGTCCGTATTTTCATCTCCTGCGCGAGAACCCGCCAGCGAATGCCGACCTGAAGAGCTTTGCCGAAAAGGGAGGAAAACTGAGAAACGTACCACTGTGTAAATGCTTGCCTTACGGGCTGTCCGTGTTCACTGAACGCGACGACGCTTTGTTTATGCACAGGGCAATGCCAAAACTTGGTAATTTCATCGCATTGCTCCAATTATCAGCGGTCGACGGGAAAGTCATGCTGACGCCAGGTCAGCGGCCGTCACACAATACGTGGTGGCCCAGTCGTAACTGTGTGCGAGCGAATTGCGTCCCGGCGATTGAGAGTGTGGTCTGATGGCGACGATCAATGGAATCATGAAAGATAAAACTTTCTTCGGCGGCTTTGAACCCAATGACGTTTTCATTTGGCTTGACGGTCCTCGCACGTTCACGTTACGAGACCAGGACGGCGAGTTATGTTTTGCTCATTGGCTTCAGGAAGTCGGAAGCTCGTGGCAGTATGTGGTTGTTCCGATAACAGATAGAATTCTGAAGGAACTGAACCATGGCGAACTTTCTTTGCTGGATGTTTTAAGGCAACCCAGAATCTACGTGGTCGATGTCTCCTTGGGTTTCACGGTTGAAAGTATCCTCCTGACCTCATGGGAGAACCTTCCCCAAGATGCGTTGCCAGCAACGGGCACGATGATTCGACGAGAGCTCGAACGTTTTGTTCGAATCAAGTCGAACGGAGAGATAGGGGCTGAGCCATTGACTGTCCGAGAACAGCAGATTCTGGACTACTTAAAAGATGGGCAGGGGCACACATTGAGCGACATCAGTAAGTTGATTGGACCGGCAATTCAGGTAAGAACGATCGGCAAAGCTTTGGCGTCATTGCGGGACAAAGGGCTTATCGAGTCTGATGCATTGGTGTGATTCTGTGATTCGATTCAGTACCCATGCGCTGAACTGAAGTGTCAAGGCTTGGCTCACATGGCCGACACGACGCAGATCACATTTCGGTTCTTTGCTTGTAGTCCCGCCTTCAGGCGGGTTTTTTTGCACCAACACGCACACAATCGCCTGAAGGCGGAACTACGAACGGATAGAGATGATTAAGACGGATCCTTGAATTGTGAGGCCGGTGTCCCCTCAATTCCACTACGACCAGTCATCACACTCCCGAACTATGTCTCTGAAACCGGCGGTTCAGCAGCCGACAATGCAGCAATGAGTTCATCCAGTACCGCAGGCCCGTCGGTTTCTTCGGCTTCCAGAGGCCAATAGGCGTCGTGGGCGTCAACGACGCGGAGATGGCCCTTGTGAAGATGTGACAACATGCGAATCAACTTCGCGTCGCGATAACGACAGACGGCGTAACCCGTTTCAAGATGGATGTTCTCGATCTTCCAACCGAGCGCACGCAGATTGAGTTCCCGCAATTGCAACATGCGACGGGCGGCAGTCGGGACCGGGCCGAAGCGGTCGCGGAGCTCTTCTTCAAGCTCAGTGAGCTGGCTGAGCGTATTGGCCTGCGATAGCCGCCGGTAAACTTCAATCTTAAGTTTCTGCTCGCTGATATATTTGTCAGGAATGAAGTTGGAGACTGGCAATTCGATTTTGCAATGCCGTTGATATCGCAGTGGCTGCTTCTTCAGTAACCGCACTGAGTTTTCGAGCAACTGACAATACAACTCGTAGCCAACAGCCGCAATGTTTCCGCTTTGTTCGGTGCCAAGTATATTCCCTGCACCGCGAATTTCCAGGTCGCGCATGGCGATGCGAAATCCAGCACCAAGTTCACTGTATTCTTCGATCGCCTTAAGCCGACGCATCGCCTTTGTCGTCACGACGCGTCCATCTTCCAGCAGCAGATAGCAATAGGCTCGGTGGCGATCGCGTCCGACGCGGCCTCGAAGCTGATGCATATCCGCGAGGCCATAGATATCAGCCTGATGAATGAACATCGTGTTGGCGTTCGGGATGTCGAGTCCACTTTCGATGATCGTTGTGGCCAGCAAAATATCGGCCTTGCCAGCCACGAATTGAATCATCGCCGCTTCCAGTTCGTCTTCATGCATCTGGCCGTGAGCGATCGTCAGACTGGCTTCCGGCACAATGCGTTTCAGACGTTGCGCAATCTGTTCAATATCGTGGACTCGATTGTGAACGAAGTACACTTGTCCGCCGCGATTGAGTTCCCGAATGATCGCGCTGCGGACAAGCCCTTCATCAAAACGTCCGACTCGCGTTTCAATGGGCATGCGATCACGTGGAGGTGTTGTCAGACTGCTGATGTCACGGATGCCCAGCAAAGACATGTGCAGTGTCCTTGGAATCGGCGTTGCAGTGAGCGTTAATACATCCACTTCGGCGCGGATATGCTTCAGCTTTTCCTTCACTGCGACGCCAAACTTCTGCTCTTCGTCAATCACCAGCAGGCCGAGGTTCTTGAACTTCACGTCTTTAGAAACCAGTCGATGCGTCCCGATCACGACATCGACCGCGCCTTCTTTCAAACGCTCCATGATGCGTTTTTGTTCCGCAGCAGAACGGAAGCGTGACAACATTTCCACGACGACCGGAAACTCGGCCATGCGTTGGCTGAATGTGCGAAAATGCTGTTCAGCGAGGACTGTTGTCGGTACGAGGACTGCGACTTGTCGGCCTGCGTCCACGGCCTTGAAGACGGCTCGCATGGCGACTTCTGTTTTCCCAAAACCAACGTCGCCGCAGATCAGCCGATCCATAGGTTTTGGCTGTTCCATATCCTGCTTCAGGTCGGCAATCGCTGCGACCTGATCAACCGTTTCAGTAAACGGAAACGCTTTATCGAATTCCTGCTGCAAGTGCGAATCCGGCGGACACTGCAAACCCGGTCGCGACGCACGTTCGGCCTGAAGTTTCAGCATGTCAGTGGCCATGTCAGACACCGCTTCAGCAACTTGATCCTTCTTCTTCAACCATGAGGTGCCACCATATTTTGTAAGTTCCGGTGAGGACTTGGCCGGGCCGATGTATTTCTGAACCAGATGAATCAGTGAGACCGGAACATACACGACCACGCTGTCACGGAATTCCAGCAGCATGTGTTCTTCCTGTTGCCCGCCGTTTTCAACTTTCTTCATGCCGCGATATTTCGCGATGCCGTGTGCCACATGCACAACCAGATCGCCGTCTCGCAGGTCAAGAAATGTATCAATCGCCCTCGAGTCCGCTCGCCGCTTCCGCGTGGTGGTGCGTGTTGTCGCACGAGAGAACAGTTCGTTGTCGCTAATGACGATAAGATTGTGATCGATCAGCCTGAAGCCACGTCGCAGACGGCCGGTTGTCAGCTGAATGCGTGATGCGAGCGTTGTGTTGTGGGACGCATCGGTTTCCTTGATCAGCTCGTTCAGCCGTTCGTGCTCGCCTTCGTTGTGACAGCAAAGCAGCACGTGATCGCTGGGACCGAGCAATTCTGACAACTCAACCAGCGCGTCACGGCGACTGCCGGAAAGACGTTCGATGGCTTCGATACTCAGATGGCACGAAGTTTCGTAACTGTCGGCTCCGAGCGCATCAATGGTGACCGATGGAAATTCCATGAGCCGTGCCATGGTCGCATCGACACTGTAGAGACCAACGGGACTCGAAAGTCGCTGCAGATACATGCGGCCTTCGCTGATGGATTGCTGCAGATCTGTGAGAACGACGATTGTTGAGGGCGGCAGCGAATCGATGAGGCTTTCGGTCGGTCCAGCGAAAACGGGTGACGGCGCATCAACCTTGTTTCGAGGCTCCTGCCTCGGAACACGCTGCTTTGGAGGCTCCTGCCTCGCGAGATTGTCACGGGAGGCAGGAGCCTCCGGGGCAGTGCGTTCCAGGGCGGCAGCCCCGGAACGAGAATTGGCGGAACGAGAATTGTCAGCCGCATCAGCACGCTGTGTCGTCGCTGTCAGCGAGATGCTCTTCAAGTCTTCCAGGCGTCGCTGACTTTCGACGTTGAACGACCGAATCGATTCGATCTCATCGCCGAACAGTTCGATGCGAATCGCATCGGGTTCCGACGCCGGGAAGATATCCAGAATGCCGCCATGAATACAGAATTCACCCGGCATCTCGACAGCGGTCACTCGATCAAATCCGCGGGCGATCAGCCATTCGATAAGTTCGTCCAGATTTAGTTCGTCACCAACCGCAATCGTGCGAGTCGCCGCCTTGATCGCATCTCGGGCGGGCACAGGTTGCAACAATGCCGGGATGCACGTCACGATCAAAGCTGGCGTTCGATCAGCGTCATTGAGCCGTCGCACGGTCGCCAGTCGCGCGGCATAGACGGAGTCGCCAGCATCCACTGCGTCCGGCAGACTTTCCCATGCCCGGAAAAGCATCACGGGCGATTTCGCAAGGTCCGTCAATTCATCCACGAATTCTTCAGCATCGCGGATGGTTGGCAGCACGACCAGATGTGATCGTTTCCGATCTGCTGCCGCAATCGCCGCCAAACTCAGCGCGCACGCTGAGCCCCAGGCGCCGTCGATCGTGGCACTGTTCCCGGAATGCAATGAAGCAACCACCTCAGCAAACCCCGGAGCCGTTCCCATCAACGTCGTCAGTTCAGCAAGAGTCGAAGGAACCTGCCGTCCTGCATTGGTCATAGCGTCGAGATTGTAGACAGCCATCGCTGCGATACGAGTCTACGTCCCGCCGATGCCAGAAATGGCACAATCGCATCCGCTCGATGTTGGGTGTGTAAACCGCCGCGCATCAAACCGCCGTCACGCGCCCTTTCCGTGAACTCAGTGCCCTCCGTGGTAAAACTGCGATTCATCGTCCTGACCCAAATCGTCCTGTCAATTGACGATTCCGAACACGATACAGAACCGACACTTCGGATTCACACGGTTCATTGATGATGCCGCACCCTCTGAAATTGACACTCATTTTTTTTGACGGGACGATTAATGACAGGACGATTTGGAGCACAAATCGCATTTGAAATGAAAGGCATTGGCAATGCGTCACGGACCTGCGACATTAAAAAGGTTCTCAGACGATTTTTCTACGCAGATTTGGTTCGATAAATGTCAACGGCACCAAAATCTTATCTCTCCACGACGCAGTATCTTGCTCAGGAACGCAAGGCGGAATTCAAGAGTCCATACTCTCGTGGTGAAGTGTTTGCGATGGTGGGTGCGTCTCGTGAACACAATTTGATTGTTGGAAATCTTGTGCGTGAAATCGGTAACGCATTGAAGAATCGCTGATGCGAGGTCTATCCAAGTGACATGCGAGTCAATGCAATCGATTGAAGGATCGGTTCGATTTGATTCCATCGAAGTCATGATTCCGCTGTCTGAGATCTATCGCAATATCCGCTTCGAAGATCCCGCGAACGCCTGACAATCGCTGCACGACACGCTTAATTCTCGTTCCAGGGCACCAGCCTTGGGACGCCAATGATCGGATGCTCCCGCCTCCCGCCTCCAGAGCCAACCTTGCGAGGCAGGAGTCTCCGGAGCATTGGAACAAGGATTTGTGTTCTGAAAACTACGGTTTTGGTGTCGATCCGCCTTCACACCATTCGACTAAGCTGACCGAATCGATTGAAAAATGCCCAAGCAGCGATGTTCGCAAACGGCGATTGCTCATGCATGATTCGGTGCTTACGATTCCGAAATTCGATTCCTAACGACCAAAGCGATTTGAAACGCATCGAACGTAAAGGACAACTCTGATGAGCGGTGTACGAGTTTGAGTGCCGTATCATTTGCAGACACTCGCGCGCGTCGGGCCAGAGATTTCTCTCGAAGTTGAAGTCCCGATTACGGCGTGTTCCATCATTGATGCGATTGAATCTCGCTACCCAATGCTGTGCGGTACAATCCGCGACCACGTGACAAAACAACGTCGCCCGTTCCTGCGTAACTTCGGCTGCCAGCAGGATCTTTCGCATGATCCCACCGATCGGCTTCTTCCCGAAGCCATCGTTTCTGGCGCCGAACCGTTTATCATCTGGGGCGCGATCGCGGGAGGGTAAGGCGGGTGACTCATTTCACGCTGCGGAATTCGAGCACTCGCTAATTCAGCATCTTCTGTATCGCCGGTATCAGTTCCGCCGATGTGATTGACGTATCAATCACTTTGCCTTGAGCATCCAGAAGCCAGACAGTCGGGCTTTGGGCGATGCCCCAGAAGCGGACAAGAGGACTGCTCCATGAACGTTGTTCGCCGTGCGTGAAAAAGATCTGCTGGCCGGGAACCTTTTTAGATTCAAGGTACTCATTCAGCGCGGCTTCATCTTCATCGAGAGCCACGCCAACGATACGAAACTTTGACGAGGGCAGGGCAGCGCTGATTTTTTTTAGTACCGGCAGGAGATCCGCCGCAAACTCTTCACTCTCGGAGTCCCAGAAGTAGATCAAAGTCGGCTTGCCGGTGAAGTCATCAGATGAAATGAATCCGCCGTCGAGCGTTGGTCCGGAGAACTGCGAAAGTGTTTGTCCTTCCAATGCCATACGACGCAAAGACGCCGTCGCTTCCTGTCCTTGATCTGTCATCGCAAATTTCTCAGCCAGTGCGGTGTAGCACAGGCGAGATTCTGTCAGCAGTCGAGTTGCCAGTTCCTGATCGTCCGTTGCCATTGCCTGCAACTCGCAGCTTCGAGCCGCGCCAAACAACAGACTCACAGCGCGTTGTGTCTGCTGCGGAAATCGATCAGAAAATTCTCTCGCCCATCGCGAAAGTGTTTCGAACCAAACGGGCTGTGATTTCCCGAGGAGTCCGGCTTTTGTATGAGCAAATCTTGCGATGTAATAAACGCCTTCCGCAGCAGCTATGGATTTCGGATCGCGTTCGTTCAAGGCATGCACATCTGCGTACAACAAGTCAACATCATCCTGTGTACCAGCCAGAGCCATCTGGAGGCGAGCCTCCAAAAGCTGTCCAACGGCCAGATGGAATTGAGGCAATCGAGTCTCTTCATTCATTGTCAGACGCAGAACTTTTGTCGCCATATCGACGATGCGTTCGTTACGTTCGCGGCGAACTTTTCTGGCCTCTGCCAAATCCACTGGCACGGGAGAAATTCGCAGTTGTTGAATTTCTCGCAGCGTCTGTGTCGCTTCGTCGTCAGGGAACAGCGATTTCTGAGCGGCGTCCGTACTGGACTTAGCACCATCCAGTTCAGTGGCGGCGATTGCGTTGTCGATGCTGGCGACGACACCAGCGGGACGAGAGTCTGCTGTCTTAAGATCGGTAGTACCTTTTGGCTCACCGTTCTCGTTCGTCGTTACGGAGCTAGAATCCGCAGTCGCCGTTTCAGGTTCAGCAGCCCCGCCGCCACATCCTGAAACGAAACTCATTAACAGAACAGCACTAAACGGTCGTGAAAATCTTGAAATCCACATCAACGTCGATCCTTCGCATCGTTGGTTTTGAACTCTCATGGCATCAGGTTTTGTAGAGAAAACCGGCGTTCAGGAAAATACGAGTCTTCAAAGCCCTCAAATTCCGGGACGGCACCGGTGCGAATCGTGGCAAAACAGAGCAATTTCGGCTAGTTCTACGTTGTTGAGCCCAATCTCAAACTGAAAACCAACAGAAAGACTCCGAAATGACGGTCGATGCAAGCAAACTGCACGTTTTGGCAATTCACGCACATCCGGACGATATTGAATTTCAATGCGCTGGGACACTGCGGCGACTTCGAAAACTTGGCTGTCGAATCACTGTCGCCACAATGACACCCGGTGACGGTGGCAGTGCTGAACACAATGCGGAAGAAATCTCGGCCATCCGACGCGAAGAGGCTCGCCGCGCCGCTGTCATCCTGGACGCGGAATACTCGTGCCTGGAGTTTCGCGACCTCTCCATCGTTTTCGACAACGACAGTCGCCGTCGCATGACAGAGTTTCTGCGTCGCACGGCCCCGAATATCATTCTCACCGCCCCTCCTGTCGACTATATGCACGACCATGAAATCACCAGTGCCTTGGTGCGAGACGCTTGTTTCAACGCTTCGGTGCCCAATTATCGCACGTGTCAATGGGATCCGGCACCGCCGACTCAAAAAATTCCATGGCTATATTATGTTGACCCAGTTGAGGGCACAGATCATTTCGGGAATCGCATTTCGCCCGATTTCGTCATCGATATCTCGGCAGAAATGCCAACCAAGCTGGAATCTCTGGCCTGCCATGCCAGCCAGCGTGAGTGGCTGAAACGACAGCACGGGATGGACGAATATATGGATGCTTGTGAACGTTGGAGTCGCCAACGGGGCACGGAAATCGGGACTCAATACGGCGAAGGATTTCGTCAGTATAAAGGCCATCCACATCCGGCCAGCAATATTCTGGGCGAGTTGCTTGGGCTGTCGTAGTGCTCTGTCATATTTGCAATGATAGATGGGGTGGCCGGGTGGGACTGAGCTGTAGTCGAGGTAGAATGCCCCAATTCCGAAAAACTCTGTTGGCGATTGAGCAATGGATTCGCAAGAATCCTGCGGTGAGATATGCTAATACCAGACTCTTCGTTCTAAACCTTTCGTTCCTGAACTTGCACAGCGAGATCCAGTTCCATGTCCGACACCGCCACGACAGCCGCGCCTGAAGATCAAACTGAACTGTTTTCAGCGGTCGAAATTGAACAATTCGGTGCCGATGACGTAACGGCAGGCGGAGCGATCGGGAAGATGCTGTCCGCACTGTTTCTATACACGGTGGTGGCGATGGGAATCGCAGGCTGGTGGACATACTCATCTATTGCCGCACACAATGCATCTGCTGAAACACAGCAAAGCGACGATGCACACGACGCATCGGATGCACAGGACGCAAAATCATACTGAGCGTTTTTCCTTAGCGTCACGCTTTTCACTTCCCCCGTGCGCTCATGCGCACGTGATCTCACGCAATCGCGTTGCTGCATCCTCAAGCGCGGCACGGAATCAGCGAACGTGCATGCGGGACTGTTTCCGTGCAGTGAAGACATCAGGCTACCTGGAAACCCCCGGAGGATGAGCCCGCATTTTTGTGGCTCAGCCTGAATCGTTGTCCTCTGCATGAATTTTGTCGCTGAATCTTCCCGAAGAAAATACTTGGGAACAGTCCCGAAATAAAGTACGGCAGCCTTTCCAGGCTGGCATGTTTGATTTCATGTCAGGTTGGAAAGCCTGACGTACTTTTAGGGATGTTATTTCGGGCAGGCGCGTACAAGGAAGCGACGAGTCATGATTCAGCCAGTACCAAACCCTTATGGTCACGAACTTCAACTGAACTCGACGGAAGCAGCAACGAACACTGACGCGTCCGCGTTCCAACACTGGCAGTCTCGTCGCGACGGGGCACGTCAGCAGATTCGCCGATTGTCTCGCCGTGAATTGCAGGTGGTGCAGTTGGTTACACATGGACTCGCCAATAAGTCGATCGCTCGGGAACTTGAAATCAGCGTGAAGACGATTGAAAAGCATCGAGCCAATGCCGCTCGTAAGCTGGGAGTCGGCAGCACAGCGGAAATGGTTCGCATGACAGTATTGGCCGACTACGAAGTTGAGGTTCAGAACCGAATCGCACTCCCGGAAAGTCGCCCCACGATGTCGGGCATCAACGACAATTAGAAATTCTTGTCGCTGGCGTCGCAGAGTCATTCTTTTTCGCGGGATTTTGTGGTTTTTGCCCCGGTCGCTGGTCTCGATTGCCATCGGTTGTACACTGTGCGATGAGTCATGTGGATTTGCATCCCGTGATTCAGCACAGCATTCCGCAACCCGTGACTTTAAGCGATCTCACCATGACGTCTCTCCCCATCGTGCAGTATGCTTCGCGTACCGATGTGGGAATGCGCCGTTCGGCAAATCAGGATTCTCTCGCAATCAGGCTCTGCCCGGATTTCGACGAATGGCATCGCATCGGACACCTGTTTGTTGTGGCTGATGGAATGGGTGGCCATGCGGTTGGCGATCTGGCAAGCCGGATCACTGTCGAAACCTTGCCCCATTCTTACTACAAGTGTGACGCGCCGACAGTCAGGAATCGCGTGCAGCGTGCGATTCAGTCAGCAAACAAAGCCATCAATGATCGGGCTCGTGAAAATCGTGAATTTGAGGGCATGGGGACAACCTGCAGCGTCCTCAGCCTTGCCGAAGAAGGTGCCATCGTCGGCCACGTGGGCGACAGCCGCGTCTATCGTGTGCGACGTGGGCGTATCGAACAACTGACATTTGACCACAGTCTGCAGTGGGAGATGATCCGCCTGGGACGTGCCACGATCAAAAACGTTGAATTGTTTCATCCACGCAATGTGATCACACGCTGTCTCGGCCCGGATCTTCATGTTCAGATTGACGTTGAAGGTCCGTTTTCAGTTCTGCCGGGTGACCATTTCGTCTTGTGCTCAGACGGACTTACCAATCATGTCACCGATTCCGAAATCGGTCAGATCGTTGCTTCGCTGCCTCCTGCGGAATCTTCGCGATTGCTGATCAATCTGGCAAACTGCCGTGGTGGTTCAGACAACTCAACTGTCATCGTTGTTGGCATCGACAGCTACCCGCCAACAATCAATGAAAGTCCGAATGACCTGTCTGACACTCCGGCACTTGACACAACGCAGGATATGCCCGTGCGGTCTTCGTCAAATGTGCCACAGATCCTTCTAGCAGCCACAGCGGTAATCTGCCTTGTTGCTGGTATCACGCTGGGCGTCATAAATAGTTATCTGCCTGCAGCATTCCTGATTGCAGCTTCAGTTCTGTCATGGTTGATCAGTCGCCGCATGGTGAGCCGCATTCAACGGGATTCGAAGGAGGATTTTTCGACGAGCGACGCCTCACCGCCTTCTGCTGCCACTCCAGCCCTTGACCAATCTGTCTCGCGCCCACAGGTTCCGGCAACTCCATTCAATCCAAAGTCACCCTATCGAGTCATCAGCGCGGCAATTTCTGAAACGTTCCTGTCATACCTGGCTGAAGTGCAGTCTGACCTCGTTCAAGCCGCACGGGATGGGGCATGGGAAGTTGATTTCGAGGAAATTACGACACTTAATAGACATGCGATTTCTTCCCAGCAAGCTGGCAAATCGACTCAAACGATCAAGTCTCGTGCGAAGGCCATCGACGTGCTGATGCGTGAAATGTATCTGCGATCACGATCAACATAAGACATAAACAGTTGACCTGAAGAATCGTTTCTCGACGTAAAGCGTATCCCTGACAGCACATCGAACCGCTCTGGCAACGCTGCCTTTTACCGGATAGCATACCGCCTTGGGGGGGACAGTCTCGAAAGAAAGTACGTCAGCCTTTCCAGGCTGACTTATTCTGTTTCATGTCAGGCTGGAAAGCCTAACGTACAATCGACAGGGAGGTCGGAGTGTTTTTGTTTCGCAGCATTCGCAGGCGGCTTTTGTTGTTAATCGCAGGAGCGATGCTGTTGGTGATTGCTATGGCAGTGATCGGTGCCATCGGCCTGATGTGGCATCAGGATGCAGTCGAAGAACTCGATTTTCTGCTTCATCGCAGTCCCCATCGCGATCAACTGAGCCGCTCGATCTCCAAAATCTCGGAGTGCCTTTACTCTTCGCTCGATCTAAGGCAACTCGCGGCCGTACAGCAGCAGCGAAAGAATTATCTGAACAGCATTGAAGACGCCAGAACCGCACTGCTGGAGTTTCGGCGGCGAGTCAAAGCGCTGCCGCCTTTGCCCGAATTGAATCCTCACGAGCAAGAGAAAGTGCTGCTCCGCATCGACCCGATTTACGGAAAACTGAACTTACTGGCGACTTTTGCCGAACGCATGCAACCGATTCAATCCAAAGACGACGCTCTTCAGCAACTTGAATTACGCTTAGAAGCATCAACGGAAGTTGCACAAATTCAGAAGTCGCTCGACAACCTGCCAGCCTATTATGTTCCAGCAGACTGGGGTGAACTTTCACTCCAAAAGCAACACCGCCGATCTGAACAACTGCTGCAATGGCTGGTTTATGGTACCGCCATCGTTGCTGTAATTTCCATCGGTTTGGTGACCTGTGGGTTTCAATGGATTTCTGTACCGGTTCGCGCAATCGCCAGTGGATGCACTCGCATTGCCAACGGAGACACTCGTTTTCGCCTGCCTCTTGCTTCACGCTGGCAGGATGAATTTGCGGATCTGGTATCCGGGGTCAATTGTATGGCGGATCGTTTCCTGCAGGCAGAAGAGCAATTGCAGTATCAAGTGAAGGAACGCAGCGAACAACTTTATCGATCTCAGAAACTTGCGAGCGTTGGATTTCTGGCAGCAGGCGTCGCTCACGAAATCAATAATCCGCTGAGCGCCATTTCGGTTGCCGCAGAATCGCTCGAAATGCGACTGTATCATCTCGACAATCTTAATTCGGAGGATGCGCGAGAGGCCATGGAACGTGTCGCGATGATACGGCGTGAGTCGCGACGCTGCGGCGACATTACTCATCGACTGCTCGATTTTTCGCACGGGGACAAAGCGGGTGTACTTCCCACCGATATTGCCGAACTGATCCGAGAAGTCCTGATCATGGTTCATCATCTGGGACGCTATGCGGATCGCATCGTCAACTTTGAATGCGATCGCCATATCATGGCCGACGTTAACGCGGCTCAGGTGAAACAAGTGATTCTGAATCTGATCGCGAACGGACTTCAGGCAACAACCTCCGGTGGCCGAGTCAACGTGCGGCTTCTGGAACTTGTCGATACCATTGTGATTGAAATTCAGGACGACGGCTGCGGAATGAACGAAGAAACGCTGCAGCACATCTTTGACCCATTCTACACAACAAAGGAAGCAGGGCAGGGCACCGGCCTGGGACTGAGTATCACGCACCGCATTATTGAAAACCATTCCGGCACAATTACGCCGCTCAGCAACGGTGCTGGCTGCGGCAGTACTTTTCGAATTCGACTTCCCAAACGCCAGCTTCAGTCCAATGCCGCCTGATACGACGAATAAACCGTTGAAATCGACCACCGGTTCGCAGGGGCATTTCTTCTGTTAACGATTGTGGCGATCTTGCGGAAAACAATCGCCGAACAGGGTGATCGAGGGGCAAACAGACTGGAATGCCTCAGCAATTTTGAATTATACTTCGGCAGATTAACTGCGCACATTGCTTCTGGTGGAGTCGTCACAATGGCCGGACAGGCCCGTAACATCGTATTCGGATCGCTGGGTGTCTCCGCACTGATGGCGATTGCAGCCATTCTGGACATCGTTTTAGGCATGCCATTTGGCGGCCAAATGACATGGGACATCATGCTGATCCTGGCTGCTGGCCTGGTGATCTACATGGGAATCGATTGTCTGAAAGAAATACGCTGATTGACAGCGCAAAATCCAACGAAGGCTACTCGTCCGTCTATCCGCGTCGAGTTTCCTCGTAGCGAAAGTCGTCAAGACTTTCGGATTCCACATGAAACGCCGACAGTCTTGATGACTTTCGCTACGATCTTGATTCGTCTAATCAATGCGGACGCACCGCTACCGAAAAGAATTTTCCTGAAGACAAGGATGTCTGCCAGTGGCTACAGCTCTGCACACGCAGCTCAAATCGCACTACGTCGCCGCTGAAGACCGACACGAAGTTTCGGTCGATAAATACCGCATCGACGCCATCGACAATCGCGGACGTTTGATTGAAATTCAATGTGCATCACTGGCGGCAATTCGAGACAAGATCCGCTGTCTCGTGGAATCTCATCAGGTGATCGTCGTGAAACCGCTGGCGGCCCGCAAACGCATCACGACACTGAACTGTCAAGGCGGCGAAATTGTGAGTTCACGTTACAGCCCCGCGCGTCAGACACTTCCGCAACTGTTTAAGGAACTGGTCCACTTCGGCATATTTCCTCATCCTCGACTGCGGCTGGACGTCGTCATGACGGAACAGGAAGAGATTCGAATTCCTCCGACCACCCGCAGTTCGTGGAGGAAAAAGTATTCTGTGGCAGAACGCACGCTGGTCGAAGTACAGACAAAAATCCAACTGAAGACCGCCGTAGATCTCTGGAAGGCATTAGACATTCAACTCGCTGGCGAATTCACAACCGCCGATTTGGTCGCGGCATCCGGCATGCCCCGCTGGCTGGCTCAGAAGGCAGCCTTCTGTTTTCGCCGCATGGATTTCTTCAGTGTCTGCGGCAAGCAAGGAAACGCTGTGACATACAAACTAACAGCTCGCACACGCCGTTCGCGAGCTGCGTGATTCGCGAACATCGGCCGAAATCGGAGGACTCCGATCCTGCCGCTCACCAGATTCATCGTGGCCGCAATCGACCTCGAAACATCCCCACGAATATAAGCTGTCGTCGAGAATCGCAGTACGACAAGTACAATAGATCAGCTTCGACGAAGTAGATCGCATCCTGATCAAAATTCTGCCCAAGATCGCATGCCTCTGCGAAGGACATGTCAACGCCCCACCCCGGTTCGGCATGATTCGTTGAGGGTGAATATCCAGTCAATCTTTGATGCCAGAGTCCGCGCATCGCGATCTCATGTTCGAGTGCTCTGTCTGCCGCTTCATTTTCAGGGAGTGGTCGGCTCGTTCCCGTCGTGGCCCATGCCGTGACAATTGCAAAGCGGTCTGGCCAGTTGCTCGCAAAGTCGTATGGATCAAATAGAGTTTCGATATACGCCGGATGCATAGTGACTGTTTCTTCAACTCCGCTTGCGTTTTGGCCGCTGCTTCTCGACTGTCGTACCCCACGCTTCCATTGACAGCAGAACTTGTTCTAGTGTCTTGCCCAGTGGCGTCAGGGAATACTCAACCTTTGGCGGAATTTCACCGAAGTCCTTGCGATCCACGACGCCATCTTCTTCGAGTTCTCGTAGTTGCTTCGACAGCGTTCGAGCAGAAATGCTGCCAAGTGAACGAGTCAGTTTGCCGAAACGCTTGGTGTCTTCAAGCAGAAAGTGAATGATCAGCACTTTCTATCGTCCGCCGATGACTTTCAATGTCGTTTCGACGGGGCAACTTGCCGTTTTTTGCTTGCTTTTCTTGGCCATCGCACGCCCATAGTAACCTAAATGTAACTACTAACAAATACGCCCATATTTGTGTTGTGACTTCTGTCGGTATAAAAATCAAGCGTATCGCACGAGCCACGCAAGCGGGTGCGATTCCAATGGATACGTTCGCGTATGGTTGCGGAATTGATGCGAACTTGGAATCGTGCCGAGGGATCGAAGTTCGCCGAACTTTGGAGAACATTGATGACAAAAAGAGAAGGTGCAATGTCATGAAGAAAATCAAAAGAATCATACGCGATATTCCTCAACATTGGGTTGGTGACGGTTTCCCCGTACGAAGCCTGTTTTCCTACGGTGGTGGCAATGAGTTCGATCCGTTTCTCTTACTGGACTACGCTGGTCCGCATGAGTTTGGCCTCGACCAAGCCAAACGCGGTGTCGGCGAGCATCCGCATAAAGGCTTTGAAACAGTAACTATCCTCTATCAGGGAGAGCTGGAACACCGAGATTCCAGCGGTGGACACGGAACAATCGGCCCCGGCGATGTGCAGTGGATGACTGCCGCATCAGGCATTGTCCACGAAGAATTCCACAGCCAACGCTTTGCGAAAGACGGCGGAATGCTGGAAATGGTTCAGCTTTGGCTCAACCTTCCCGCAAAAGACAAGGCTTCACCGCCAAAGTATCAAGACTTGCGAGACAATCAGTTACCGCGAGTGACGTTGCCAAACAACGCGGGAACCGTCCGCGTGATCGCCGGCGACTTCATGGGGCAAACCGGACCAGCCAACACGTTTACTTCGATCAACGCCTGGGACTTGCAGTTGGCAGCTCAGAGCAAGGCTGAGATTCACGTGCCGGACGGCCATACTTGCGTTTTGATCGTTCAGAACGGCAGCGTCACAATCAATGGCGAAGCGGCGAAAACCGTCGAACTGGTTCAGTTCGAGCGTAACGGAAGCATCGTCAGTATTCAATCGGAATCGATCTCGCGAATACTCGTTCTCACGGGCCAGCCGATTGGTGAACCAGTCGTCGGACAAGGCCCTTTCGTGATGAACACGCGCGAAGAAATCCAGCAAGCGATGCGAGATTATCAGGCCGGAAAAATGGGACACTTGACGTAACGAAGCTCATAAGGAAAACATCATGTCAAGAATCATTGCTTTTGCTGGAAGTACTCGAACAGGCGGCAAAAAGGTGGCAGGGTGCGTCGGCGTAAGCCGGAGAGAGGTAGCGAATGAAAGAGTCGTACGAGGTAAGACCTAGCCAGTCGCCTTGGCCTCGAGTGATGCGTGGTGCCGGGCAACTTGCGTCGCGAAGCGTT
>Ga0105050_10005172_pt1 | contig 16889 bp, 17 predicted proteins | sample FRY01_FD_78088 | JGI IMG/M metagenome (GOLD analysis project Ga0105050, IMG submission 78088) | Freshwater microbial communities from Lake Fryxell liftoff mats and glacier meltwater in Antarctica - FRY-01 | ecosystem: Environmental > Aquatic > Freshwater > Ice > Glacier meltwater ... | reverse complement strand
GATGCCATCCAAACAGGATGCCTATTTCAGGCAACCCGCGTAATGCCTAAAAGCCAATATCTGTGCGGGTCAGAGGCCGCAGCCGACCCTCAATTCACCCACACGACTTCCTGAAGACCCAATTTATTCATGGTATGTCTCCCTGAAGGTTAGCAAGCTTGTGTGGTTGCGGATCGTCTATCCGGCAGTGCTCGACGCATGTATGCCGTGATCCCCTGAGTAGGGATTGCGACTGGGAGGCGTCCAACCCGCAAGCGCCCCCTTCTTTGGCCGGTAGAGTTCGACTTTGAGCTCGTAGCTGTTCCAGGTCTCGCCAGGCTCGCGTATCGCGCAATCGCCAGCCGGGCATGCCGATAGGGCGCCGACTAAGTCGATCTCCGCGAAGAATTCGATGAAATCGCCTTGGCGTACCGGACTGGCCTTCTTGATGTACTGGTGAGTCTCGCGGTCGAAACCCGTGCACATGAACACGTTCATTACATCGTGCACGCGGCGCTCGGCTTCAGGCATAGGCATCCCGAGGTGCTTGACCATCGAGCGAATAAGATTGGAGTGGCAGTAGTGATGCGCATCGGTTCCGCGCAGCATGCGGTTGATGTAGGGGTCGCATCGCGTCCCAATGACATCATGGATGCCGCATCCATCCTCGTCCCAACCATACCACTGCAGAGTATCGTAGGTGATCGTTGCCATCGGACGCAGGTACGGCATTGAACTCCACAGCCGATCGCCCACTGTGAGGTGAGTGGCATGGATGGCGCGGGTCTTGCCGCTGTAGAAACTCTCTTGAAGGTCGTGTTTGTGCCACAGATTAAAATCACCAACCTGTGGCGCGCCAGGGCAGATAATTCGGAACAAGTGGCCCGCGGGAACGTCGAAAGCTTCGGCATCACGAGGCGCAATGGTGAACTCGGAAACCTTCTCCATCCCGTCACGCACCTTGTTGTAGAAGGCCATGTCCACAACAGGTCGGCTCGCAACTGGATAGACGGGCCCCTTACGCTGGCGGCGGCGACTCGCTGCATCTGCAGGTTCGGAAACAGAAGGCCTCTTGTCCATGGGCGTCCTCTCTCATGATGTGCAGTAGATGAAGCAAAGAGCCGGCAAGCAAACTCTACGCTGTACTGGCGCGAAGATGGCAGTTCACCCACGGATGTATGGGCGCGCCGTCATTGAGTAGGCATCGATGTCCAATATATTGTCAACAATCCTGTATACTAACTGAAGCTACGATTGCCTTGTTTAACGGTGGACCAGTTGAGAGGTGCTTGAACTCGAGCGAAGAAAGCCCTGGCGGTGAAAGGCTGATGCAGGCGTCCTCCGCAGTAGTGCGTCGTGAGGACTAGGGTTTGAAATTCAGCGAGGGCAATATTTTGCCGAACTGATCGCGACTCTCGAGGATCTGGTTCCGGAATTTCTCTCCGAGCACAAGCGCAGGAATGAAGTTGTACGTTCCCAACAGCTTCTGCCATTCGGCGGATCCGGACAGCTTCTGGAGGAACTGCGTCCAGACCTGCATGACCTCTGGGGGCATGTTGGCGGGCCCGGCCAAGCCATATCCAGTCCGGACAGTATACGGATACTTTAAATCGCCAAAACAGGGGATGTTTTCCATCCCCGGGGCCCGGGTCGGACCCTGTTCGGAAAGCAGGCGAACGCGGCCTGCCGCTAGCATCGGCCCGAAATCCGCCGTGACGATCATGTCGACATGCCCGCCCATCATCGAGGTCAGCGCCTCAGCGCCTCCCTTGAACGGCACGAAGATCGTTTTCAGGCCAAGCATCATGAAGGCTGCCTCGTTGGCCGCCTGCTGGGGCGAGAGAGGCGTTGCCGACGCCCACTTCAGCGTGTCCGGCTTGCTCCTGGCGTACTCGATCACGTCGTCCCACGTCTTGAGCGGACTCTCCGACATCACGTAGTTCGGATAAAGAACGGTCGCGTACTGTCCAATGAAGGTGAAGTCCTTGTCGACGTCATAGGGCAGCGTCTGGAAGAACGGCGCCGTCGTGTACGGCGTGTACGTCACGGCGACGAGCGTGTAGCCATCCTTTGGACTGTGCGCCACACGCGCAGGTGCGATCGTCTGGGCGCCGCCGGGGCGGTTCTCGACAATCACCTGCACGCCAAACTGTTGGCTCGCCTCGCGTGCCATGAAACGAATGGTGGCATCCGTCGATCCGCCCGGGGCGAGGCCGACCACAATTGTCACCGGGCCGTTTGGATAGGGCTTCTGCGCCCGCACGATGCTCGGTGCCGCGAGGCACGCCGAAAATGCCAACAATCCACGACGCTTCATGTGTGCCTCCTAGGATGGAACCGGCGTGAGAACTGCCTCACCCCGGAGAAAATGATCGATATTGTTCCGGAACAGATCCACAGCCGCTTCGTGGACTTCAGGCGCCCATCCCGCAATGTGCGGCGTGAGTACGACGTTGTCCAAATGGCTGAAGGCTTCAGGCACCCGTGGCTCGTCCTCGTAGACATCGAGGCCCGCCCCTGCAATTTCCGACGCTTCAAGGGCTTCGATCAGCGCCCTTGTGTCGACGACGCTGCCGCGGCCGACGTTAACGAGAAAGCCGCCCGGTCCCAGAGCTTTCAGCACCGAAGCATCGATCATGTGATGCGTTGAGGCCCCGCCCGGCACGGCCACGACCAGAATGTCGACATACTCTGCAAGTGCACGTGCCGACGGGAAATGGCGCCACGGCAACTCCACCCGCGACCGGCGCGTGTGATAGGCGAGGGTCATGTCGAACGCCTCCCCACGGCGCGCGATGCGTTCGCCGATCCGACCCATGCCGACGATGCCGAGGCGCTTGCCGGTGGGAAGCTGCGGCGGCCGCACATCCTTGCGCCAATTGCCCTGCTTGGTGAGCACTGACAGCTTCGGGATGTTGCGCATCGCCGCAAGGAGAAGCGCAAACGCGTGATCGGCTACGGAGACAGAGTTCGTGCCGGCATCGTAGGTGACAACGATGCCTTTTTCGCGCGCGGCCACGAGGTCTATTTTGTCGTAGCCCGCGCCCCAGACATGGACCAGGCCAAGCACCGGAAGGCCATCCATCTGCTCGCGCGACAGACCGGCCTGCCCCGTCACCATGATTCTTGCCGCAGCCCGTATTTCCCCGTTCGGGAGCGGCCCCTGCGGAGGAAAGTCGACGAACGTGTAATCGCCACCCAATCCTCGCCTGACCGGCGCTCCGTCGAAGTTGATCAGGATGTGCGGCTTCATTCTGGCGGCGTCAGCTCTCGAACTCGCAACCACCCTTCTTGAGGGAAGCCAGGACCCAGGAGCGATCGCTGGTGCCCTTCAGCACCGCGTCCATGCTGCGCTGCTCGACGTCGTTCTTGGCCTTCGCGGCCTTGTAGACGGCATCGACCTGCTCGAACGGGATGCACAACACACCGTCGTTGTCGCCGACGATCAGATCGCCCGGCTCGACCACCATGCCGTCCAACGCGATCGGCAGGTTGAGCTCGCCCGGTCCGTCCTTGTAAGGCCCGCGATGGGTGACCCCGCCGGCATAGACCGGGAATATGTTCGAGTTTATCCAGCTGTAGTCGCGTACCGCGCCATGGATGATGACGCCCGCCAGCTTCTGCATGATGGCGTACGACAGCATCAGTTCGCCAACTATGGCGTTGGTGAGATCGCCGCCGGCGTCTACCACGATTACGTCGCCCGGCGAGGCGGTGTTGAAGGCGTGATGCACCATCAAATTATCGCCGGGCCTTGTCTTCACGGTGACTGCGGGCCCAGCCAAGCCGCCTTTCTTGTGCATCGGCCGCAAGTTGGGGCCGCCGGCTGCGATCCTGGACATGACGTCGCTGATATTGGCGACCGGGATCTCTTTGAACTTGCTCACCATCTCCGCGGAGACCTGGCGCTTCCGCTTATTGACGCTGTAACCAATCATCTTGATTCCTTGCGAACACTTTGCTTCGTGATGCCTTACTTGGTGGCTTCCAGGCTCTTAATCACGGGCTCCCAGCGCGCGTAATCCTCGGCAATCAGTTTGCCGAGCTCCTCCGATGAGCCGGTTTTCGGTTCCAGCCCGAGCTTGACGTACTGCTCTCGCACGGCCTCGTCATTCATCGAGGCGCGAATGGCGTCGCCGAGAATCTTCACGATACTCGCGGGCGTGTTGGCCGGAGCAAGTACGCCGAAATGATTCACCGCCTCGAAATTCGGGATCGTATCGGACAATGGCGGAATGCCCGGCATGAGCGGTGAGGCCTTCGCGGTACTGACTGCAATCGCCCGGGCGCCCTTACCCATCCCGATCGCAATGCGCGCATCAGGCAGACTGTTGATCATCATCTTCACTTCGCCATTGGCCACAGCCATGTCGGTCTGGCTGCCGGTGGCGTAAGGGATCGTTTCCATCTTGGTGCCGGTCATCTTCTGGAAGAGTTCGCCGGCGAGATGGCCGAACGATCCCACGCCAGCGGTGCCGTAGTTCACCTTGCCGGGGTTGGCCTTTACGTAGGCTATGAATTCCGCGACGTTCTGGGCGGGCATGTCGCCGCTCACGACCATCACCATCGGCACATCCGCCACCTGGGCGACCGGCACGAAGCTGGTCCGGTAATCTATGAAGGACTGCTTGTCCTGCATAAGGGGTGCTAGGATGTTGCCCGTGTTGGGCACGAGAATTGTGGTGCCGTCGGGCGCTGCATTGGCGACGTAACGGGCCGCAATCGATCCCGTTGCACCGGCCTTGTTTTCGATGATGGTGTTGCGCTGCAAGGCCTTGCGAAGCGGCTCTTGCAAGGCACGCGCGACGATGTCGCTGGTGCCGCCGGGGCCGTAGGGCACGACTATTCTGATCGGGCGATCGCTCAGCCCTTGCGCCTTAGGCGTGCCCGACGCCACGCTCAACGCAGCCATCGCCGAAGCGCTTCCCAAGAAAGTCCTGCGAGTCTGCTGCACCACACCCTCCCCAACAACACAACGATGATAGGATCATAACAACGTTATGAAATGCAAGGATATCTCACACCTTGCGCAATTAACCAGGCTCCCGCTGTAGATGTCGCTCCAGGAAGTGGATGCTCACGCCACCGTCCTGAAACGCGGGTTGATCCAGGACAAGCTGGTGGAGCCCCGTATTCACGGCCACGCCTTCAACACGCAGCTCCGCCAGGGCACCTTTCATCCTCCTGATGCATTCGGACCGGTCGCGGCCCGAGGCCACGATCTTGGCAATCAGCGAGTCGTAATGCGGCGGCACGTCGGCACCGGCGTACATATGGCTGTCCACGCGGATGCCGGGCCCGCCCGGTGCATGCCACTTTGTGAGCTTGCCGGGGCTGGGCCGTCCCTCGAAGCCGTGCTCGGCGTTGATCCGGCACTCGATAGCGTGGCCCTGGACCCGTACGTCCTGCTGCGTCAGCGACAGCTGCTCGCCCAGCGCCGCACGCACCTGCTCGCGCACAATGTCGATGCCGGTTACTTCCTCGGTGACGGTATGTTCGACTTGGATACGCGTGTTCATTTCGATGAAGGCAAAAGTGCCGTTCTCGTAGAGGAACTCGAACGTACCGACGCCGCGATATCCGATGGCTCGGCAGGCCGCCGTGCAGCGGTCTCCCAGTGTCGCAATCGCTTCGCGCGGGATGCCCGGTGCGGGCGCTTCCTCGATCAGCTTTTGATGCCGTCGCTGGATCGAGCAATCGCGCTCCCCCAACCAGATCGCGTTGCCGTGGTTGTCGGACAACACCTGGATTTCAATATGGCGCGGCCGCTCGAGGAACTTCTCGAGATAGAGTTCGGAATTGCCGAACGCGCGGAACGCCTCTTCGCGCGTGGTCGCGACCGCCGAGGCGAGATCCTTGCCCTCGCGAACGACCCGCATTCCGCGACCGCCACCACCACCCGAAGCCTTCACGATCACAGGATAGCCAATCTGACCCGCAATCCCGGCGCAGCGGGCCGCATCCGCTGGCAACGCCCCTTCGCTGCCTGGAACGCAGGGAACGCCTGCCGCGCGCATCGCGACCTTCGCGGTGATCTTGTCTCCCATCAACCGAATGGAAGCCGATGTCGGACCAATGAAGGTCAGCCCGGCTTGTTCCACCTTGGCGGCAAAGTTAGCGTTCTCAGCCAGAAAGCCGTAGCCGGGATGGATTGCGTCCGCGGCGGATACCTCCGCTGCCAACAAGAGCGCCTCCCCATCGAGATAGCTTTCCGACGCGCGTCCGGGACCGATGCAGATGCTGTCATCCGCCGCCTGCAACCAGGCGCCGCCACGATCCGCTTCAGAGCAGACGGCGACGGCACGCAGCCCGAGCGTGCGACAGGCGCGGATCACGCGAACCGCGATCTCTCCGCGGTTCGCGATGAGGACAGTCTTAAAGCTCACAGCATAAACTCAGTCGACGAGCTCCGTGAACGGCACGACCTGCCCGCCGCCTTTCTCGACCGCTTCGCGGACTGCCATAGCGATCTCGACGGCGCCTGGCGTATCGGAATGGATAAGCACTGTCTTGGCGTCGACCTTCACGATCTTGCCAGACTGTGCGGTCACGGTTCCGTCGTGGAGAAACTGCGTAACGTTTCGCTTTACGGCGGTAAGGTCGGAGATGACCGCGCCTGGAACTTTGCGATTCACCAATCGGCCTTCATCATCATACGCGCGGTCCGCGAACAACTTACCAACCGTCCGCAGGCCGATCTTGCGGGCATATTTGAAGCCGTGCGCTGACGGTGCTGCGGAGTAGATAAGATCCTTGTCGAACTTCTTGAAGGAATCGAGAATCAGCTCGATGTACTCGTGGTTTTCCGCCGCCATATTGCCCATCACGCCATGGGTGCCGGCATGGCTGACCTTGTAGTCAGCAACCTTGGCAATCGCGTACAGCGCCCCCAGCTGATAGAGCGCGTGTTTTTGCATGTCGCGGGGATCGATCTTCATTACGATGCGGCCGAAACCTAGCAGGTCCGGCAGGCCGCAATGCGCGCCAATTGCAACGCCGCGCTGCTTTGCCAGCTCGACCATGCGCGTCATAATTACGGCGTCGCCGGCATGGAAACCGCAGGCAATGTTGGCTGACGAGATAATCTTCATCAGTCCTTCGTCGTCGCCCATCTTCCAGCGGCCGTAGCCTTCACCGAGGTCGGAATTGATATCGATCTTCATGCGAGTCCCTCCTTTTTCACGAGATTGATCAATCAGGGTGCCGCTATCTCAAACAAGGGCGTCCCATACTCAACGCGTTGGTCCTGTCGGCCGAGTATCCTGATCAGTGTTCCTGCGACCGGCGACACGACCGGCCGCCGCAACGGGCCGGCAGCCACGGAAGCGATGATGTCGCCCGCTCCGAGGGCAGCTCCCACTGCTTCGTGCAAATGCAGGACACCGAAAGCACGCGCCGAAATCGTCTGGGTCGACTTGCGCGGCGACGTCGGCGTGTTGGGCCGCACACCGGCTGCGCCCACGAGCCTGACTATCTCCAAATCCTGCTCGATTTCGAGTTCGGCAACGCCGTTGCGTCTCATGCAGGCGACCAAAAGCGACATCTCGTCGGGCGTAAACATCATGCGGGTCACTTCACGTTGTATCGACAGTAGCCGGCAAGCCGGCGCAGAGTCGCGAGGTAGGCCTCCGCTTCTCTCTCCGCCGCACGCGCTTCGGTAAGAGAGCACCAAACGAAGCGAAGCGTGCTACCCGGCGGCAATTGTCCCAGTCGCCAGAGATCCGCCTCGATCACCACGCCGATCTTGGGATAGCCGCCGGCAGAATTGGCTTCGGCAAGCTGGATGAGGGGTTGGCCTGAGGGCGGTACCTGGATAACGCCCGGCACAATGGCGTGCGAGCGCATCTCAAGCAGCGCGCTGCGCCGCAACGGTTTTCCGGAAAGAGCATAGCCTTGGCGGTTGCTGCGGGCGGTTACCTTCCAAGGGGTGCCCCACAACGCCCGGCGCGACTCCTCATTGAATGATTCGTATTCCGCCGCCGGGATGGCGCGGACCACTGCTTCACCCTCAGCAAAATCCTCGCAGCGCGCCGCAAGTATGGCCTCCGTGGCGGGCGCAGCACCATGGCCGGCGCTGTCGCGAAAGACGAACGGCTCATGCGCGCGGCTAGCCAGAATATCGCCAGGCATAAGGGCGCGGCCATGATAACCGCCGAAACTGTCGCGCTCGTGTGTGCTGCGGGAGCCCAGGACCTCCGGCACGTCGAACCCTCCAGCGACCGTCAGATAGGCGCGCATTCCCTTGCGAGGCGACGACAAAGCGAGCTCGTCACCTGCTCTCGCCCGTGTTGCCCAATAGGGTGGCAGGACCCGGCCCGCCAGTCGTGAATCGCAATGAGCGCCGGTGAGCGCAAAGGCGATTTCCTTGTTGAAGCGCAATCGGACAGGAAAAAGCTGGAACTCCAGTCCCGCCTCGCCCTCGTCGTTGCCCAGCAAAGCGTTGCCGGCCATCAAGGCCAGGCGATCCATGACGCCACCGCGACCAATGCCGTGGCAGCGATAGCCGACGCGCCCTAGGTCCTGCATCGTGTTCAACGGGGGCGTTTCGAGGATCTCGATCATGCCTCGACCCTCTCCACGCGGAACCGGATGCGGTCACCCAGCGATACCAGGTTGGGAGGATTCTTGTCGAAATCGAATGCCGACGGCACCGCGGGAGCGCGCCCGATCATGTACCAGCCCGTCGGAGCAGACTTGGCGCTTCCTTCTACATAGGGCTTTCCGAGATTGGACTGGATGCCCGCGATCGATACACCGCCACCCAGCGCCCGCATCACCGGCACCTGCCGGCGGGGCGTGAAGAGGCGCGGGTCCATCCCGAACAGATAGCCGAAGCCCACCGTCACGCCGGGCGCGAAGATCGTGTATTCGGGAGCGGCATGCAGCTTTGCCACGTCTCCTGGCGTACATTTGTGAAACGCTGCGACTTCCGGCAGGTCCTGCCCCCCTTCCCCGCCGTAGATCACCCCGACCTCGATCAAGCGTCCCGCGAGTCGGCCCGAAGGCACCGTCGGCCAGGTCTCGCGCAAGCGAGCGGCCAGCGCCTCGAGATCACCTGTCTTCGAATCAATCAGCACGAGCAGGCTGTTCATTCCCGGCTGCGTGTCGACGACTCCCTCCAACTCCCGAACCATTTCGGACAGACGCCAGATACGTTCCTGCGTAGCGAGCGCCAGTGGCCCCTCGGCATCGAGCAGCACGGCCGCGCTGCCGCAATAGCTGACCCTCGCTTCCTGCAGGACCGTGACGTCGCGATTTACGGTCACGCGGCGGCGCCCCGGGAATCGATCGTGAAGAGCGGCTGTCCCGCCATAACATCGGAGCCATTCTCTACGTGGATTGCGACGATGACGCCCGCCTGCGGCGCCGCCAGCGCATTGAACACCTTCATTGCTTCCAGGATGCAGAGCTGTTGTCCGGCCTGCACCGTGCTGCCGACAGAAACGAACGGCTCGGCGCCGGGCGCGGAAGCATGATGGAAAACACCATGCATAGGTGCGGCTACGGCGCCCGGCGTGGCTTGTACGGAGGAATTCTCGGCGGAAACGCCCATCTCACCCGGTATGGCTTCTACCCCAACGGTCGGTGCGATCATGCCATCGGCAAAGCGGCGCAGACGAATACGCAAGGTGCCTTCAACGATCTCGACTTCGTCGGCACCGCTTTTGCCGAAGGCTTCAATGATCTTCGTTACCGTTTCCAGCTTTCCTGAAAGCATCCCCACCTCAACGCAAACCCTCGATCGCCCGGATTATTCTATCGCAGGCGGCATCCAAGCGCTCCATGGATGTCGCAATTGACATGCGGAAATACGGAGAGATGCCGTAGGCCGATCCCGGAACGACGACGACCAGTGCCTCGTCGAGCAAGAATTCGGCCACATCGGTGTCGTTCTGGAGCGTGATTCCCTTGGCCGTCTTCTTGCCAATCAGGCTCTTGCATTCAACGAACAGGTAAAAGGCGCCCGACGGCCGGATGCACCGGATGTGTGGTACGTGGGCCAGCCTCGCAAGCACCTTGTCGCGCCGCTGCTGAAAGATGTCCGAGCGTTCCTTGAGGAAGTCCTGCGGGCCCATGAGGGCCGCCACGGCACCGGCCTGACTGATCGAACTGATCGCGCCGACGGTTTGCGATTGAACCTTGCTCATGGCCTTGATGAGGTCGGCCGCGCCGCCCGCAAAGCCAATGCGCCAACCGGTCATCGCGTAGCTCTTGGAGACGCCGTTGATCGTAAGCGTGCGGTCTTTGAGGTCCGGCGCCACTTTGGCAAAGCTCAAAACCTCAAGGCCGTCGAACACGATGTGCTCGTAGATCTCGTCGGTCATCACGAGCAGCTGCGGATAGCGGCGCACGACGGTCGCCAGCGCCTCCAGCTCTTCGCGGCGATAGACCGTACCGTTCGGATTGCTGGGCGAATTCAGCAACAGCCAGCGCGAACGCGGCGTAATCGCCCCTTCCAGGATATCGGCGTCGATCTTGAAGCCGTTGTTCTCCGGCCCTTTGATGACGACAGGCGTTCCGCCGACCAGCTTGGTCATCTCGGTGTAGGACACCCAATAGGGCGCCGGCACGATCACCTCGTCGCCCGGATTTGTGGTGGCCATAAGTGCGAGGAAGACCATGTTCTTAGCGCCCGCGCTTGCGATCACCTCGGACAGGTCGTAGTTCAATCCGTTGTCGCGCTTGAACTTCTCTATCACCGCCTTTTTCAGTTCGGGCGTGCCGCCCGGCCCGGTGTAGCGCGTCTGCCCCGCGCGCATCGCCTTGTCGGCCGCATCAACGACATGAGCTGGCGTTTCGAAATCGGGCTCACCCGATGCCAAGCTAATCACATCCACGCCGCGCGCGATGAGCTCGCGGGCTTTCTGCGACGCGCCTTCCGACGCGGAGGATGCGACTGACAACAAACGGTCCGCGGCGAAGTCCATCGGTATCCTCGACTTACGAGTGGCTCAGGCGCTACTTTTCATTTTCATAACGCCGTTATGACAATATTCGAACGATGAAAAGAGGTCGTCAAGGCCCTTGGGCCCCTGAGGTCCGGTAAGCGATGGCGGAACTAGGCCGCCTTGCGCTTCGTCGTGCGGGCGGTAGATGCGGGGCGGTAACCGAGCTTGACGGACAGGCTGTCGGCCGCCGTCTTCAGTTTCTGGCGGATTCGCACATCCTGCGTATCGAACCGGCCAATCGGCCCTGACACCGTCAGCGCGCCTTGAAATTGGCCCGAGGAGCCGAAAACAGGGATCGATAACGAGCATGTCAGCACGTCAACGACGCCGGACGTGGCGCGGAAGATCTCGCGATCGTCCAGCTCCTGTGCGTTCAAATCCGAGAAATCCGTAAGGACGAGACTGATGGATGTTCCGTCCAATTCCTGCGTCGACCCGGGGCGCACGCTGACTTTAAGCGAGTGGCCGGAATCGCGCCGAGCGATGCAAACCCGCCTCCGACCTTCTCTCACATAGAAGGACACGGTTTCGCCGGTCTCCTCTGCAATGCGGTCCAGGGCAGGATTGACGATGCTTAAAATGTCGAAGGACGCCTCGCAGATATGACCCAACTCCATGAGCTTGGGACCGAGCCTGTAGCGGCCATCATGCAGTTTGATGATGTAGTTCTTTCGCTCGAGCGAGATCATGTAGCGCAGGATCACGCTCTTGAAGAGGCCGGTCGCTTGTTCGAGATCGCCCAGGGACATGGACCGGCCTGCGCCGACGAACGCGTCGAGAATCACCAGGGTTCTTTCGACCGCTGCGACCGAACGATCAGGCTGCTGCGACGCGCGCTTCAGATTGGTCTTCATGTGAGCCACTGATGAAAGACATACACCAATTACATCAGTTGGTAGATAGCTAAGAGTAATCCGCTCATACGGGAAAATAGAGAGCGGAATGAACCTCCTGTCCTACCTAAAAAGCTACCTTGGAAGAGAATGCCTGCCGCGAACCACACGGATGCGACGGCGAGGCACGCCAAGCCCGTCAGTGTCCAGGCGACGGTCTGGTGAGGTCCGCGAAAGAGGCGATCCCGTAGCGTGCTGAAGTGTGCGAACCACACCATGGGTGCCGCCAGAAGCAGCAGCCACGTCTTCATAGCGCCAGCCTCGGCTCGGGCAAACATCCAAGGCAGCATCTTGCCGCCTGGGGCGGCATCCTGCAGACCGATGCTTATGGCGGATACGGCAAGCTGTACGATGTCGACCGCGGTCTGCCGATCCTCCAGGCGGCTTGCTGGGCTCATGCCCGGCGCGAGTTCTTCGAGCTTGCCGATATCGAGGCGGCCGCGCGCCGCAAAGCTCGAGGCCGCACGCCGATGGTTATCTCGCCGGTCGCACCGACGGCGTCACGGCAACCGGCAGGAACTTCAAGCCCTGGCCGCCCTCCAACGCCAGCTTCGCCTGGCGCCGCCAATGGTGAAGCAGGTTCGGGTGCACGTCGTGACGCCGGGCCACCACGGCAACCAACGCTCCGGGAGCCAGGCTCTCCTCGACGATACGCGCCTTCTCAGACGACGCCCAACGCCGCCGTCGCTCTGGACCTGAAAGAACCGTAACTGTCGCCATTTGTGCCCGCTAACTCGCCAATTAACGGGCTCATGATTCTCACGCGCGGATGCTAACGAAAAGGCGGCCTACGCCAGACGCGTACGTTGAGGCCGACGCCATCCAATCTTCACCTGCACTCACCGCTCTGATCGCGGAGTTCGACCGTATGTGGGGCAAGAGAGTGGTCCGCACCCGCGAAGTGATCGAAGTCGCCGGCACACTGAAGACCACATGAGCCACCACCGCAGCGAAGTCACGCCTACGCGCCGGCTGACCTCTAGGTAGACCCACGCCGTCAAATGCGATGGGCCGAACAGGCGGTCGCTGCTACCGGCCTTTCCAGTCCGGCTTACGCTCTTCGGCGAAGGCGCGCGGACCTTCGACCGTCTCCTCGCTCCTGGTCATCGCGACGAAGGCCGGATAGTCGAGATTGTGCATGACGGTCTCAAGGGCGGGGGCGTCCAGCGAGCGCATCACGACCTGCTTGGTCGCACGCACCGACATCGGCGAGCACGCGAGGATATCGCGGGCCCACCGCCTGGCCGCATTCATCAGCTCATGATTCGGGACCACTTCGGTGACGAAGCCCAACTCAAAGCTTTCCTGCGCCGAGACGTGACGTCCAGTTAGAAGCATGCCCATTGCCTTCTTGAGCGGGATCATCCGCGAGAGCCGTTGCATACCTCCCGAACCGGCAGCCAGACCAACTTTCGGCTCCGGCAGCGCGAAGGTGGCTTTGTCGGAAGCGACGATGATGTCGCAGGCAAGGGCAATCTCGAAGCCGCCGCCCATGGCGACGCCGTTCACCGCCGCAATCACCGGCTTGTCGAGATCGAAGCGGCTGGCCAAGCCGCCCATCCTGCGAGGCGGATGAACCGGTAACTTGCCCGTCTTCTTCCTGTAGTCGGCATGGTACTTCAGATCGTTGCCGGCGCTGAACGCTTTGTCGCCCGCGCCGGTGATGATTGCGACCCAGAGATCGGGGTTCTCGCGAAAGCCGTCGAAGATGTCGGACAGCTCCTGGTTCGCCATGGGGTGGAGGGCGTTATAGACCTCCGGCCTATTGATGGTGACGATCAATATGCGGCCTTCGGTTTCGGTCTTGCTATATTCACCCATTGCTCTTCTCTCCAGTTCAATGAGCCGATGATCTCACCGAATGAGGTGGAAGGCACTAAGCGCCCGCTCCATCGCTGCATTCGCTTGCATCGAACACTCGACGAGCCGACCCAGTAGGCAACAACGCTGAATGCCACTCTGAACGACCTCGATTCATCGCACCACGACTAACTTGAGAGCACCGACGTCTCCCGCTCCTTCGACTGCCCCAACGGGGACGGTTCTGCAACGGGCCCGGCGCGACCCGCTGAGACAGCAAATGATTTTCGGCTAGCTCGTCGATGCTGACGAGGGATGCCGCGCTTTCAGACATAGCTTTGGTTGCGGTAGCCACGAACTTGATACTATAGTCATGTCATCGCCTGTCAGGGGGGGGGGGGCCTCTGATCCTTGGCACCTTGGGGTTGCACAGCCGACCTGGGGCTCACGCAGAGAATTTTTTCTCTGGCCCAAAACCACAGCTCGAATATTTACCGTCCGCTAATGCCACCAAGAAATGGCCAGTTTTGGGGCCTCGACTCGAGAGGCGACAATGACCGCTGGGAAGGCCGAGACTCGCCGCACGGCCGGGAAAGCCGTTCCTGTCGCGGTGTTTGGGCCGTCGAGCGCCGGCGAATATTTACCGTCCGCAAATGCCTCCAAGAAACGGCCTGTTTTGGGGCCTAGACGTGCAGGGCGACAATGACCGCCAGGAGGGCCGCGACGCGCCGTACGGCCCGGAAAGCCGCCGCTGTCGGGCCTTCTGGGCAGTCCGCCGCCGTCGAGCACCGCGAATATTTCCCGTCCGCTAATGCCTCCAAGAAATGGCCTGTTTTTAAGGTCTCGACGTGAGGGGCGCCACGCCGATGCGCGGCTGCAGAGCCTGTAATCCCATGATCGTGATGCTCCGAAGAAAGCAATGCGATGATCCGCTTGTTCGCTTGGCTCGTGCCTCCGTCGAAGCGCTTATGCGGTCACCAAAAACGGAGACCGACATGCGCCGCACCGCCCTCGACGCCTACATCGCCAGGAAGACCGAGATCGACACGATGCTCGCGCGCCTCACGGCGCTGAGCGACGACCACTTCAACGTCGCACCCGACGAGGTCACCTGGGGCGACGTCGGTACCCTCGCCCACTACGCCGAGCTGCTGAAGCGCATCACCGACAGCGCCTTCAAGGAGGACGAACACACCGCGTAGCGACGCACGCTCCCGGCCGCCCCGACCGGCTGAGGCTGGCGGGGCTCCGGTCAGTAAGAGCCGCGACGGTCGCGGCACGCATAACCGGAGGGTCCACGCCATGTCGAAAGCTGCAACCACCGCACGCGCCAAGAAGGCCACGCGCGCCAAGCGCGCCACCAAGCCAAAGGCCGCAGCCACGAAGGCCAGCACGCCTCGCGCCGTAAGCAAGCAGGCCCGACTGATCGAGATGCTGCAGCGGCCCGAGGGTGCCACCATCGACGAGATCGTGAAGGCGCTGACGTGGCAGTCACACACAGTACGGGGTGCGATGTCCGGCGCTTTGAAGAAGAAGCTCGGCCTCAAGGTCGAGTCCGAGAAAGTCAGCGACCGCGGTCGCGTATATCGAGTCGCCGAATAGCGTCCGCGCTCGGCGTAGGCCGGCGGTCACGTCGATAGCGTGGCCGCCGGCGTTCGTTGGGCGATAGAGCCGCGCCGCGGAGACCGGAGCAACTTTTGCTACGGCTGGAGCTTCAATTCCCATACCAAGGTTGGGCACCCTCGCGCGGAGAAGCGCCATTTTCTTACCCCACCAGCATTCTCAATTCTTCAAGCGAGAGGGATTCTTCCTCAGTAGTGGCTCGAATGTTCGTAAAGCCCCGCCGTTTATATTCGAGCGCCAGTTTCAATGCGCTTTGACTATCAAGTCAGCCAGTGGCGGTGATCACATGCGCTCTAATTCGACCGTCGATCAGTCCATTCCCAAATCGGCGCGCGAACGCGGCAGCCGCGGCCTGCGTCGCGTCTTCAAGGAGCGATGCATCACGCTCCGTGATTTCGTTCCTGAGCGGCGTTCCTTGGCAGTAGGCAATGGCCGCATCCCTTGACGATGCCGCCCTGCTCCTGTGGTCGATCGATTCGACCACAATGTCCGTAAAGCCTGCGGCGGTCAGTTCCCCCCGAATCCTTTCGACATCGTGATAGCCGTGCGGCGTGCGGGCCATGAACAGCGGCGGGTCCTGCGGAAAGAGCGCGGCCAGTGCCTCGGTTACGACATCGGCAAATTCGTTCTCGGAGATCCGGTCCCAGACGCTGAAGAAGAAATGACCGCCCGTCTTCAACACGCGGCGCGCCTCGCTGTAGCCCTTGATCTTGTCAGGAAAGAACATGGCGCCGAACTGGCACGCGACGACGTCGAATCGTCGATCCTCGAACGGCAGGGCCAGCGCATCCGCCCATTGCCAGGTGAGGCCATCACGTTGGGGTTGCTTCGCTGCGGCATGGTCGAGCATCGCTTGATTGAGATCGGTCGCCACAATCTGGGTCTGCACGGGAAGCCGCGAAACGATTGCCCGCGTCAGGACGCCCGTGCCCGCTGCCGTTTCCAACAAGCCCCGTGGCTCGACACGGGCGATCCGCTCGGCCAGGTCCCGTGCATACGGCTCGAAGATGAGGGGAACCATGAGCCGGTCGTAGATTTCAGGGATCGATCCCGCGAAAAGCTTGTCAGTCGCGACCATGGGGATTCTCCACCAAGGGACAGGGACCATTCGAGCGCGCAATCTAACCTTGGAGATCGGACCAGGCACTAAAAGAACGGCACGCCGCAGAGCCGGGTTCCTGCCGCCGTTGACACATCGCGTCAGTCCGGTCTGCTACCCAGGAGGCCCACCTTCAGCTCCAAGGCGGACCCGAGCAATCAGCCGCCGCCGGCCCATATGCTCCATCCGGTCCTTGCCGTTCAGCCGCCACGCGATGACGCAAAGCCCGTATCGCCAATGCTCATGCGCAGCGGCCCGCGCCAGCCCGACCGACCAGCAGATCGACTTCCAGCGCTCGCCGCTGGCCCGTCGCCACACGATCTTCGCATCGAGCGGCGCCAGCCACAGCAACCATGGCAGGGCGGCGTCCATGCGGCTGATGGCGGCCGCCGATGGCGGCGGCAACCGCATGGGTTCCGGCGCCTGGCCCACGAGGTCACTGAACTCGACGAACGTCTGGGGCCACGTGCTGAAGTAGCCCTGCCCCCGCTCTCGCGGCAGGCGCCGGAGCACGGTGGCGGCTTCGACCAGCCGGGTCTCGACGAT
>Ga0105050_10005167_pt1 | contig 16893 bp, 16 predicted proteins | sample FRY01_FD_78088 | JGI IMG/M metagenome (GOLD analysis project Ga0105050, IMG submission 78088) | Freshwater microbial communities from Lake Fryxell liftoff mats and glacier meltwater in Antarctica - FRY-01 | ecosystem: Environmental > Aquatic > Freshwater > Ice > Glacier meltwater ... | reverse complement strand
CGTGGAAGTTTTTTACAGCACCGATGTGAGTCTGAGTGAGGCCTGATGAAAATGTCTTCGAGTTGGTAATTTCGTCGGGCTTTCGAGAACACTCTCCCTCCGGGAGAGTCGAGTCCCAGGCGAAGAGAGCGTTCAACGATTTAGCTTAGCACTCAGGCGATTTACTGCGAAAACGGCCCTCCCCGGCCGCTACCGCGTCCGACCCTCCCGAAACGTGAGGGTGATTCTCGGGTTTGACGTTCGGGCAACATTCAAACATTTTCATCAGCCCAGTCTGAGTGAGGAGGACATTTTGCAATGTGGAGTTTGAGGAAAGTGCCGGGAAAATCTTGAAATGACGTTGCTTTGGCTGGAGTTTTCAGTTCTGAAAACCTAAGCGTGGCTTTTGTAATGTTGCACATTGATTGGTAGAACAAGCAAAGATCCACAATTGAAAACGCAAACGCCATGAATGCGCGTCATCGTCTCCTGTTGCCCTTCTGCTTCGTTTGGAAATAATTCCTCACTGCACAAACACATACGTGTACAAATGTGACTTTGAGGAAAAGACTTCGCAGGGGTCAGTGACGGTCTCAATTCTTGACCTCATTTGATTTCTCTGCGCCAAACTTAAAAAGATACAATTTCTTATGACACCCTTGATTCGACGCTTCCTGATTACGACGGCTTTGATCGCGAGCATGGGGCAGAAAAGCATAGCCGAGAACGCAGCTGACGTGGTTGTCTATGGCTCGACGCCCGGTGGATTCTGCGCTGCGATCGCCGCTGCTCGCGAAGGGGCTTCGGTCATTTTGCTGGAACCGACCGATCACATCGGCGCAATGAATACTGGCGGGTTGAGCCACTGCGACTCCAACCAGATGGTTCGCAGTACGGTGATGGGGTTGTTCGATGAGTGGCACTTTCGCGTAGCCAAGGATTACACCAATCGTGGGCTTAAAACGCCATACGATCCATCGGTGAAGGACCAGTCGCGGTGGACCTTCGAGCCGCACGTTGCCATGCGTGTGACCAGGCAAATGCTCGACGAGGCCGGTGTGAAGGTGCTGACGGATCGCTGTCTAAACTCGGTCACGAAAGACGGCCCGCGGATCACGTCGTTGGTCACCAAAAATGGCACGTTTACCGCCAGGGTCTTTGTCGACGGCACCTACGAGGGTGACCTCATGGCGGCCGCGGGTGTGGACTGGACGATCGGGCGTGAAGGCCGTGAGGAATACGGCGAGTCGTTGGCGGGAAAGCAGTACGCCAAGAAGAAGATGAACATCAACGGCTTCGACGACGAAGGCAAGCTGTTGCCGCAGCTCACAAGCAATGATGCCGGGTCTGATGAGGCGGGTGACAAGAACGTCATGACCTATAGCTTCCGGTTGTGTCTGACCGAGGATCCAGACAACCGCGTGCCAATGCCTCTGCCGGCCAACTATAATCCAGCCGTGTTCGAGATCGTCCGGCGAGCACTGAAGGCGGGAGAAAAAGGTGTCGGCTTTGATCTCTACCCTTTGCCGGGAGATAAGCTCGATGGCAACAACTCGATCGGCGGCCAATTCTCGCTGGGTCTGGTAGGTGGCGGAAACGCCTGGCATTCAGCCGACGAAGAGGGACGGAAGAAGATCTGGGAAGCACACAAGCAGTACACGCTCGAGTTCTTCCACTTCCTGACCACCGATCCGGCTGTCCCCGAAGACATTCGCAACACGTATGCCAGGCTCGGATTGTGCAAAGACGAGTTCGCGAGTTACGACCACTTCTCGCCCACGCTTTACGTCCGCGAGTCGCGAAGAATGAAGGGAATGTATGTCATCAGCCAGAAAGACATCCTCGAAGAACCAGAGAAGGGCGACCCGATTGCGATCTCTTCGTTCCCGATCGACTCCCACGACTGCCAGCGGATCGCGCTCAATGGCGGGGGTGTTATCAACGAGGGGACGATCTTCCCGGTGAGAAGAACGAACCCAAAGCAGGGCTACGCGTACCATGTACCTTATCGCTCAATCGTCCCCGAGCCCGAGCAGTGCGACAACCTAATTGTGCCGGTCGCGCTGTCGTGCACGCACGTCGGAATCTCGTCGCTGCGGATCGAAGGAACCTGGATGATCATCGGGCAAAGCGCCGGTGTTGCCGCTGCTTTGACGGCCTTTAAGGATGCGACCGTGCAGGAGTTGCCGTATCCAAAACTTCGCGAGCGACTGCTGGCTCAGAAGCAGATTCTGGAATTACCAGACGTCTCCGAACTATCATCGGCAAGAAGTACAATCGACGCGAGGACTCTGTCGGGAATCGTGCTCGATGATGCAACTGCGAAACTGACAGGTGATTGGTCTCATTCGACAAATTTCAAACCGCACATCGGGAGCGGCTATGTCTTCAGCGGTAAGCCAGGCGACAAAACACAAGGCGACGGGAGTGCGACGGCGACTTTTCAAATTAAGTTACCGAAGGCAGGTGCCTATCAATTGTTGATGCGATACTCGGCACATGAAACCCGAGCCACAAACGTTCCCGTGATCATCACAAGCGGCTCTCACGAAAAACAATTCACCGTTGATCAAACCCAGCCACCGCGATCGGGCCAGAATTTTAAGCTTGTTGGCAACGTGCAGCTCGAAAGCGGAGTCGAGACGACGATCACCATTAGCAACCATCAAACCGTAGGTTTTGTCGTCGTCGACGCTCTGCAGTTGCTTCCAGAGGACCAGTAGGCCTTTGATTATAAAATGGCGTTGCGTGTCCCGACTTTGTCAAAGACAAGTTGACATTATTCCGCGGAACGTTAGGTGGCGCTTGCGGGGCCACCGATCGAATCGCCGTTTCGCGAATTGTGAGCTTCTTGGGAAAGGCGTTTCATCTCCGCTGTTCGAAAGCGTTCGCCCCACTGCAGGCGATGCCACCAACGTGCTCGGCGCAAATTTGGGTCGTTTGGCGCCAATACTCTCGTCTTTCCACCGGGGGTGCGGACATGCAGATCGCCCGACTCACCCACTTGCTCGACAACCCAAAACTTATCGACGAGGTAGTTGTACGATTCGCCTTTCCGCGAAGCAGAGACGTGATGTGCACGCTTACCGGGAGCGACACCGCGCTTGCTCAGCCGGTAAACTACCCAGTCGCCAGGTTTCCACTCTCTTTCAAACACCGCTCTTCTCCCGAGGATCGGTCGACGCTTAACCACCCCAACCATTAAACTCATTGCCACGAAGTGCGAACACTGCGCAACCCGCGTGATTGTATACAAACCACCAACACGTTTTCCCCAATGATCGACGGTACACTCTATCTAATAATAGCACGCGATCCAATTGAGATTGTTACACTTTACGTGCCAGACACTAAAAAAGTTGCAAACAGGCTACACAAACCATGACGTTCACCACCCTTCTGATCGGTCAACCGATGCTTGGTCAGTCCACGCAAATGCTCACCCGTGTGTTGCCGCTCGTTGGCATCGTGCTAACGCTCGCGTTTCTTCTGTTTCTGTTTATCTTCACGGTTCGCTACGGCAAGCTGTGGATTCAAGCGATGATGTCACAGGCCGACGTTAGCTTGATCAGCCTGATTCGGATGCACTTCACCAAGATTAATCCTAATATCATTGTGCAGGGCAAGGTCATGGCCGCCCAGGCGCGTCTGAGCATTGATCGCGAGAACGGCATCAGCACTCGCCGGCTCGAATCGCATTTTCTTGCCAACGGAAACGTCAAAAACGTCATCCACGCGATCATCGCCGCTCACCGAGCGAACATTCCTTTGGACTTTGACCAAGCCGCCGCGATCGATTTGGCCGGACGCGATGTTCTCGACGCGGTGCAGACAAGTGTTTATCCCAAAGTCATCGATTGCCCGGACCCACGCCGGAGCGGAAAAACGACACTTAGCGCCATCACGCGAAACGGAATTGAGCTCCGCGTTCGCGCACGTGTGACCGTGCGGACCAACCTGTCACAATTGATCGGCGGAGCCACCGAAGACACGATCATCGCTCGCGTTGGTGAATCAATCATCAGCTCGATCGGGTCCGCAGAATCCCACTTTCAAGTGCTTGAGAATCCCGACATGATCACGCGTGCGGTGCTAGCACGAGCTCTCGATTCCCAGACCGCGTTTGAGATTGTGTCGATTGACATCGCTGATATTGATGTCGGCGAAAATATTGGTGCTCGATTGCAAACCGACCAAGCCGAAGCGGACACTCGAGTTGCTCGCGCGAAGGCCGAGCGACGCCGTGCAGAGGCGATTGCGTCGGAGCAGCAGATGAAAGCACTTGTCGCCGAAAACCGCGCTCAACTGGTGTTAGCGGAAGCAGATGTTCCGATCGCCATGGCGGATGCGTTCCGTGCCGGTCGAATTAGCTTCACGCCCACGGCGGCTGAGCATAACGGAACCATACCCCCAGCATGACGCTCGGTTCTGATCATCATCCTCAACATCGCCACCCCACTCGGATCTCTCGACGAGTCGAGTTTCCTGGCGGTAGCGGATTCAATTTGGCGGGCATTGTCGATCAAGTCGTTGTCGATGCCGCGTCCAAAGACGGGGCAAACCAAGAATCGCCGTCTCCCGTCATCGTGTTCTCGCACTGCTTCACGTGCAACAAGGACCTCAAGGCGATCGTTCGTACCAGCCGTGCGTTGGCGGTTTCCGGTATCACGGTGCTGCGTTATGACATGACTGGTCTGGGCGGCAGCGACGGTGACTTTTCGCAGACAAATTTCACCACCAATATCGCAGACCTTCGAGCCGCGATCCGTTTCGCAACCGCAGAGCTTGGTCCGGTCACAGGATTGATTGGACACAGTTTCGGCGGCGCCGCAGCGCTTGCCGTCGCCGGCGATCCCCAAGGCTTTGAGTCCTCGTTGCGAGGGATCGCTACTTTGGCGGCACCCTCGGACACTCAGCACCTCGCCGAACTGATGGACATGATGAACCCTGAGATTGCCAGCCGCGGCGTCGGGGAAATTGAGATCGGTGGTCGACGATGGGCGATTCGCCGCGAGATGACGGCGGACTTTCGAAGTCATCGTTTGGGTGACCTGATCGCTCGCGTTTCGGTGCCGTTAATGGTAATGCATTCCCCCGCGGATCGAACGGTCGCGTTTGATGAAGCGATTCGTATTTTCCAGCTTGCTTCGACGCGTCCTGTTGGAGTCACGCCGCCGGCGGTCAGCTTAGTTGCCCTGGACGGCGCCGACCATCTTTTGGCAAACAATGCGAACGACTTGGTCTATGTGACTGAGTTGCTATCCGCATTTTTTCGGCGTCATTGCTAGCACTGTCGGCAAAACAAGTGTTAGCGCCGCGCCGCAGCCATGGAATGGTTCTTCGTGAAAACGCGTTTCACTCGCATCTCATCGCGATCCGTTTTACACGCCGTGTGCAACTTCCTCACGCTGGCGTTGTCAGGTCATGCATCGGCGGACGATCCGCTACTGAATCCACCAGTGACGCTTGTCTCCCAGGAGTTTCCGGCACTTTCAAGCGAAGAAGCAAAAGCAACGATTCAGTGGGCCGTTTACCTGATCCAGGCAAACCTCCCGCCAAGTCATTCAGGTAAGAAAAACTGGGACGCGAAGAAGCGGGTCTACGCTGGCATTGACATCAAAAACGACGGGCTCAAGCTAAAGACCCATCGCAAGTATCGAGAAGTGCGGCACGGGAAATGGCTTCGATACACGATCGATTTGAAGGACCCAGCCGATCCTCGATATCTGAAAATCGAAGTCCTTCGCGCGGAATCGAATCAGCCAGGACGTTTGAGTTTGAAGCTGCAGATCGACACGCATGTCGATGTTGAAACACAACAGCAGCGTTGGAATTATGGCCTGCAACTTTACAGCGTCACGGTCGAGGCACAAGCGAAGTTGCGGATGACGATCGACGCCGACATCGGATTTGGATTCGACTGTAGCCGCTTTCCGCCGGACATTTTGTTTGATCCCGTTGTCAATGCCGCGGACATACAACTGGTTGATTTGGAGGTCGACAAGATCGGCGTCCTTGGGAGCGACATCGCTGAAGAAATCGGTGACTTGGCAGAACGAGTGCTTCGCGACGAATATCTTCCGGGCCAGAGAGATCAACTGGCGAAGAAATTAAACCATCAAGTCAACCGTCGTCGCGACAAACTGAGGATCTCCGCCAGTGACTGGCTCACCAAGCGACTCAGCGGGAACGCCGAGTCATCGTCCAAGTGAACTGGTGCTGATATTGGTGTTTGCACTTGGTGAAACGCTTCGCGGCCATGCCAGCGGAAGAATGGCCCTTCCGCATCAGACTTGCCGTTGGCATCAAACCCGCATGAGCGCCTTGTCGCTGATGTCTTTGCGGCACCATGCGCCTGGCCAACGAATTTCTTTGACCGCTTGGTATGCCTTCAGCTTCGCGTTGCTGATCGTCGAACCCATTGCCGTCACGCCCAGCACGCGGCCGCCGTCGGTGACCACTTTTCCGTCGACCCATTTCGTGCCCCCGTGAAACACCTTCACGCCCTCGATCTCCGCAGCTCGGTCGAGTCCGGTGATCACGCGTCCATTCTCATACTTGCCGGGATAGCCTTCGCTTGCCATCACCACACAGATGCTTGGCGAGTCGTTCCACGTCGGCGGCTCAATATCGCCAAGCCGACCGAGCGCGACCGCTTCCAAAATATCGACGAGATCGCTTTCCAATCTCATCAGAAGCGGTTGGCATTCTGGATCACCAAACCGAGTGTTGAACTCCAACACCTTGGGACCAGCGGAGGTGATCATCAAGCCGGCGTAAAGGACACCGCGAAAAGGGCGGCGAGCTCGCTTCATCGCATGAACCACGGGCACCAGGATGTCTGATTCGATTTTCGACATCATTGCGTCGTCAATCAGCGGCGTTGGGCAATAGGCGCCCATGCCTCCCGTGTTCGGTCCCTTGTCACCGTCATAGGCGGGCTTGTGATCCTGAGCGGGTGGCAATGTCAGGATCGTGGATCCATCGGTGATCGCAAGCACGCTGACTTCTTGGCCAAAAAGCCGTTCTTCGATGACGATGTGGTTCCCTGCGTCGCCGAACTCTCGATTTGAACCACCGATCCGGTCGATCGCATCCAGGGCATCGCGCTGCGTATCGCAGACAATGACACCTTTGCCCGAAGCGAGTCCGTCTGCTTTCACCACGACGGGCACGGAGTCATGAGCCTCGGGATAACGGTCCTTGATATAGCGAGCGGCATCGTCGGCGCGGCGGAATGTCTGGTAATTCGCCGTGGGGACGTCTGCGGTCCGGAGCAGATTTTTGCAGAAGACTTTGCTGCCTTCTAATTCCGCGGCTGCTGCCGATGGACCGAAGGCACGAATGCCTGCGGCTTGCAACGCATCGACCAAGCCGCCGACCAGCGGTGCTTCGGGGCCGACGACGACCAAGTCGATCGCTTTTTCCTTCGAAAACTTAACCAGCGCCGCGTTGTCGGTGGCGGAAATCGCGACATTGGTCGCTTCCAGCGCAGTGCCTGCATTCCCAGGAGCACAATAAAGCTCGGTGACTCGAGGGCTCTGCGAAATCTTCCAGCACAGTGCGTGTTCACGGCCACCGGAGCCGACGATCAGAATTTTCATGGCTTGTTTTTAGTCTCGGCGGCACAGTTTCCGCGTTTTTATGAATGGAGTCGACATGGTAGGCACCGATTGGGCTGCGTCGAAGGGGGCGAACGGCAGCATTGAAACAAGTTCGATTCACGCGGCAAATCTTGTGGGAAAAATAACCGCCCCTTAAAATGCATTTAGTGGTAGACGGTGCATCCGTCAGCGTTATACTGCGAGCATCCCCACCGGCTGATGGGTTCTGTCATCTGTTTCGATCCCACCTAGGATGACGCGTCGGCTGTTGCTCATTGAGAGAAGTGGAGGCGGTAGCGAGGGTTCTTATCTCCGATTGCTACCGCCTCCATTTTTTTTGCCGTCCATTGACGCATGATGCTTGCTACGAATTAATCTGTGGAAGCTTGTTGAGTTCGTTTTGATTTGCCGGTGCCATGCATCCAGGCTCAATTCGAGTTATGCTCACGCCTGTGGTTTAAGCCTCCAACGAATCACCCACCAGTTTCCCCATTTACTGACGAGAGTTAGAGATGCCTTTACGTTTTATTATGTCCGCCGTCGCCATGACTGCGGTCCTTTTATCCGCTTCGCTTCGCGCGGCCGACACCGGCACTGTTAAAGTGCAGTTTGTTTACGCTGGCTCGGCCTTCAATCCTGCCTCGATCGACGTCAACAAGGATGTTGAATTCTGTGGCAAGCATGACCTGAAGAACGAGCGATTGCTGATTAACGAGTCGAACAACGGCATCAAGAATGTCGCTTTCTATGTTTACACCGGTCGTGGCGGCTCGAAAGTATCGCCGCCCAAGGCTGAACCAAAGACCGTCATTCTGGCCAACGACAAGTGCCGCTTTGAGCCACATGTGGTCGTTGTTCAAGTCGGCGATACGCTGGAAATCACCAATCCAGATACGGTGGGCCACAACGCGAACTTGAACTTCTTCGCCAACAAGGCGCAGAACCCAACGATTCCACCAGGATCGTCGGTCAAGATCGCCATCGAGAAGCCAGAGCCAGGCGTCATCCCTGTGGTTTGCAACATCCACCCATGGATGCTTGCCCAAGTCGTTGCGCTTGACCATCCGTACGCGGGTATTAGCGATAACGATGGAATGGTAGAGATCAAGAATCTGCCAGCGGGCGAAAAGCTTGTTTTCCGAATCAGTCATGAAGCCGCCGACGGTGGCATCAAGGAAGTGATGATCGGCGGCAAGACAGAGTCGCTGAAGAAGAACCTGATCGAAGTCGAGGTCAAGCCAGGTATGAACGACCTTGGCAAGATCACCATTCCCGCTGGTGCGTTGAAGCCATAGTTTCAACGATGCGTTTTTTTCAATAAATATCACCTCTCGCGATTGCGGGAGGGGTCGGGCCCACCGGTCCGGAAGAGGATTCGCGGGGCATGTTCAAGAACGAATGGATGGCGGTCTTCTTCGGACTTTGCGTCCTAACGTTGGTCGGTTGCGACGCGACCATCGATCGCTTCCCAAATAACGATCTCTACTCGCTCGTCGCTGCGAAACGCGAATCGAGCGACGAACCGCTTCACTTGATCAACGTCCAGTCAACACTCGAAGAATCGCTCGGAACGCCGGACGAGCCTCGGGTTCCTGAATCGCTCAGTTCGCTTCTGGATGTTGAAATTCTTAAGCGTGCCGCAGGTCCTCAATCGAGCGATCAAGACGGCGTTCACTTCGGACTTTACCGAGAGCATTGTGCGACCTGCCACGGTGTCGATGGTGGTGGTAAAGGCCCTGCGGCCGCGTTGCTGACGCCCTATCCTCGTGACTTTCGGCCAGGTGTCTTCAAGTTCAAAAGTACCGGACGAGCGGATAAGCCGACTCACGACGATCTTCTGAAATTGCTCAAACGCGGTATCCCTGGAACGGCGATGCCATCGTTCGCAACGGTCAACGATGGTGATCTTGAATCACTCGTCCAGTACACGATTTATCTATCCATTCGAGGCGAAACCGAGAGGAAATTGATCGATCGTCTGATGGCGGCAGACTTATCAAGCGATGCACTTCGAGATGCGTCAGCGCAAATCGTTCGTGAAGTCGCGACGAATTGGAAAGACGCCGCCATTCGCATGGTGCCCGTGCCTGAAAAGATAATGACGGCAAGGGTCTCGGCGAATGACAACGCATTTGATTGGTGGAATAATGAAAAACTGATCACGAAGGGACAGGAGCTTTTCCATGGGCCGTTTGCCAATTGTGCATCGTGCCATGGCCAGGGTGGAAATGGAAACGCCACCACGCTCGACTTTGACGATTGGACAAAAGAGTACACGACCAAGCTTGGGATCAGCCCCAGCGACCGTGCGGCGGTAACGACAATGAAAGCGGCTGGTGCGTTGACGCCCCGTCAATCATTGCCGAGAAATCTACAGTGGGGCGTGTTCCATGGTGACGATTCCGACGCGGCGCTGTATCGTCGGTTGGTCGTTGGAATCGCGGGCACACCGATGCCAGGGTTGCTCTTGAAAGATAAGCCCGACGGCGTGGGAGTGGAACCAGCGGATGTGTGGGCGATCATCGCCTACGTTCGCTCGCTCGGAGAATCTCCGTTGATAGCGGGCAAGCCGTGAATCGGAAGTAGCAATGAAGAAAGACACTCGGCGTTCCATCGGAGCCATCATCGGATTATCGCTTGGAATCAGCGTCATGTGGTCGCTTGGCCTTGGTGGCCTGATTTATGCATTCGTCTTCGGTGCAGGCGGCGCGGTGGCGGGGGGAATGATTGGCGAACGGTGGAATGTCGCGAAAAGTGACGGGCGCACTTCTTCTCATGACTGAATCAACAAATTTAAAAATAATGGAGCTGGCGGAGCCGGCCAGAGGGCTACATCGCTTGGCGGTGCTGATCGTTTGTCTCGTCTGGCCGTTGATCTGGGTCGGCGGTTTAGTAACAACCTACGACGCCGGGATGGCCGTTCCGGATTGGCCCGGTACTTACGGGAAGAATCTGTTTCTTTATCCATATCAAACGTGGTTGTTCGGACCGTTTGACCTGTTCATCGAGCACGGACATCGTTTGCTCGGCGCGACAGTTGGGTTCATCGCAATCATCACGGTCATCGTCGCGTGGGTGACCGAGCCTCGCCGCTGGGTCAAATGGCTATCGGTTGGTTTGTTGGTCGCGGTCATCGGCCAAGGCGTCTTGGGGGGCATGCGAGTCGTGCTGAGCGATCGGACGTTGGCGATGGTTCATGGATGCACGGGGCCACTGTTTTTCGTGATCTGCGTTTCACTTGCCGTCGTCACCAGCCGCTGGTGGTGGAATCGGTCGGCCGACGCGACGCCGCTGGAGACGTCGTCTTTCCTGCCTTCATCGGTGATTCCGACCCGGGGCGGCATTCGGTTGGCTGTTTTTGTGGGATTGCTTGCCTACACGCAATTGCTTCTCGGCGCCCAGCTTCGTCACGTTCAAGTCACCGCATCACCGGGCGGTTTCACGAACCTTGTTTCAGCGCACATTACGGGAGCGTTTCTGCTTTGGCTGCTGACGGGTTTGTTGGCATGGAGCGTTGTGAAATCGAGTCGGCGGGCTTCGCAAAACGTCGTCGATGCACAACCGATATCATCCCACCAGGTAATGCGAAACGCATCGCTTCAAGGATCGACGATGCAAAATCCCACGATACAAAAACCTGGGTGCGGCGATTTGACCCTGTTACGCCCCTGTTACCTACTGGTAGGATTCGTGGGTATTCAAATAGCGTTGGGATTTGGGACTTGGATCGCGAACTACGGATGGCCTAGGCTCGCTCAATCAGGGCCATTTTCAGCGGGTTATTTGGTCAAAAGCAAAGCATTTACCGAATCGCTTATCACCACCGCGCACGTTGCCACGGGATCGCTGATCTTGGCAATGGCGGTGCTGATTTGGTTACGTTTAATGCGGGTAAGAAATTCATCGACCCCAGTTCCGTCCGTACGTTTGCCGGCGAACCTGGAACCGTCCACGTTGCCCGCCACAAAGATTGAAAGAAGTCAAAGGTTACAAGCCACATGAGCCTCGACGTCATGGTCGCCGAACCAGTGCCCGCGTCGCGGGTGTTGATGGGTGCGGCAAAACCGAACGCGATTCTCCCGAATCATTCGCTCCCATCGAGCGAATGCCAGTCGTGCAATCCTGTTACCCCCGGCGAATCGTCCGTGCCTGCAAACTTGACCGCGTCGACTTCTGTTCACGCGACACCTTCGCTTGCTCATGATTTTCTAGAGCTGACCAAGCCTCGCATCGTGACGATGATTTTGGTCACGACGTTGATCGCCGCCGTGGTCGCTGCCGGGGGCGGAATCAGTGGTTTATTGTTGCTACATCTGCTCGTTGGTACCGCGATGGTTGCGGGCAGCGCTGGCGCGATGAACCAAGTTTGGGAACGTAAGATTGACTGCGAAATGGAACGGACTCGCCGCCGACCGCTTCCTGCCGGACGCATGTCGGTGGGAGTTGCCGCATCGTTTTCCACTTTGCTGGGAATCGTGGGCACCGCTTATCTCGCATTCACCTGCGGTCCCATCCCCGCGATCGTTGGCGTGGTCACTTGGATCACCTACGTTCCGATCTACACACCGCTAAAGACTCGCTCGGCATGGAACACCACCGTCGGTGCGGTTTCCGGAGCGTTGCCCGTTTTGATCGGTTACACGGCCGCCGGAGGATCGTTATTCGATGTTCAAGGTTGGTTGCTGTTCGGCGTTCTGGCTGCTTGGCAATATCCGCACTTTATGGCGATCGCTTGGTTGTATCGGCGACAATACCGCGAAGCAGGTTTCCAGATGACGACGACGGTTGAGCCCACCGGCCGAAGCGCGGGCTGGCAAAGCGTGGTCGGTATGGTTGCATTGGTCGCCTGTCTGGTCGGACTCGCCATTGGTCATTGGGAATCAAGTTATTTGATCACAGGCACCTGGATTGTTTGTCTGATCTTGGTCAGCTATCCAATGACGAAGGCCGCGTGGATGTTTGCGAGAGATCGAAACGATGGTACCGCTCGTAAGTTATTGCGAGCTTCGTTGCTTCAACTTCCCGCCTCGTTATTGCTCGTGACCGCCGCCGCCGTTCTCAGCTAGTGCGTCACCTGTCCCTCCGCTGAAGCATCAACCGGCTCTGCGAGCGGTTCCGATGATGATGCATCCGCGAAAAATACAACACCTATACGCATGACATCGCCCTCCCATCCTGCCTCGTCATCTCGACGAGTGATCTGTTCTCAAGTGCATCATCGCTATGGCGATCGCGACGCGTTGCGCGGCGTCGATTTGACTGTGGATGCAGGTGAGATTTTCGCGTTGCTCGGCCCCAACGGCAGTGGCAAATCGACCTTGTTTCGGTTGATCAGCACGCTGGTTCCGCTGCAGAAAGGGACGATCGAAGTCGCCGGCATCGATGTTTCGAAAGATCCACTAGGCGTTCGGCAACAGATTGGCATCGTGTTCCAATCGCCGAGTCTCGATAAGAAGCTGACCGTCGACGAAAACATCGCCTGCCAAGCCGCGCTCTACGGACTCGCGGGAGCCGAGATGCGCCGCCGACGAGACGAAGTGCTTGAAGCAATGAAGTTGACGGATCGACGAAGCGATTTTTGCGAAAAGCTTTCCGGCGGATTGAAACGCCGCGTCGAATTGGCCAAGGGAATGCTTCACCGACCGCGAGTCATGCTGCTCGATGAACCCAGCACGGGACTAGATCCATCAGCGAGACTTGACCTTTGGCAATCGCTCCGCGCGATGGCGGATTCGGGGATTGCGGTTTTGCTGACGACTCACCTGCTGGAAGAAGCCGACAAGGCTGACCGGCTTGCGATTTTGGCAGAAGGCATCGTGATTGCCGAAGGTTCGCCGGCAAGCCTGCGGGCCGCGATGGGCGAGGGATTGGTGACGGTTTTGGCAAGCGACGTCGATGCGGTTGAGCGAATCATTCGCGAAGAAATGGGCTTCACGGTACAACGTGTTCATCAGCAGGTGCGGATTCACAGCAGCGATGCCGCGTCGCTGGTCCCCGCACTGGCGAAACGACTGGGCGATCAAGCTCAATCGATTACGATCGGTCGACCTGGGCTGGAAGATGTCTTCATCGAAAAGACTGGCCACCGATTTTTGTAATGCCGCCGCGCCAACATCATTCACTCCTTCACTGTTCATTATGTCAACGCTGACCACGCCCCCTCCCGTCGCCCGTCCTCGATCTGACAACGCCGTCGTTGGCGATCCTGGCATGGATGATTTGCGGATCGCTTCGGCCCCCGCTGGAATCGCGGCCGCATGGATGCTGGCGAAGCGAGAATGGGTTCGATTCTTTCGGCAACGAAACCGCGTTATCTCCGCGGTTGTCCAGCCATTGCTATTCTGGTTGCTGTTCGGAACGGGTCTTCGAGGTTCATTCGTCGGTGCGGGGAACCAGAACTTTCTGGAATTTTTTCTGCCCGGAACGATCGCGTTGATCGTGCTTTTTACCGCGATCTTCTCAACCATTTCCGTCATCGAAGACCGCCGAGAAGGGTTCATGCAATCCGTCCTCGTCGCGCCCGTGGGACGCTGGCCCGTGCTCGCCGGCAAAGTGCTCGGTGGCGCCGCGATCGCTTGGATTCAGGCCGTCATATTTCTGGGTTTGGTTTACCTGTTCGGTGCCGCACCGTTCTCGTCAAGCTTCGTGGGTGTCATGGCATTGCTCGCGTTGATGGGAATCGCGATGTGCTCCCTGGGCATGATTGTTGCCTGGCCCATGGACAGCACTCAAGGTTTTCATGCAATCATGATGCTGGGTCTGATGCCGATGTGGTTGCTTAGCGGTTCGTTCTTCCCAATCCCCGCGTTCAACCAAGATGCAACGATCGGCCAGATGATCCTTGGCGGCTTGATGCGGGCCAATCCTCTCAGCTACTCGATGAGCGAGCTTCGGCGATTGCTTTTTCCAACGATCGACATGGGGGCAACCGGCTTCGCACCCGCGTCGTCCATTTGCTGGGTCGTGACGGTTGCTTTCGCCATCGTAACGACGGCGATCGCGTGGCGTTTGATGCGAGGTAGCCGACGAGCCGATCTAACGGTCTAAGATGGTAGGACAGTGGTTGCCACTGCCTTTGTTTCCGGAGAACATGATGAAAACCTTGGTACACATAGCACTGATCCTGTCCATCGGCATTGGACTTGGATTACTGATTCGCGCCACCAAACAACGGTCCAGCACCGAATTGCCGCCGGACGCGGTCGTCTTCACCAACGACTCGCCCGAGATTGATCCCGCGACGGTGACGGAAGATGAACCTTCGATCGCGCCCGAAGGATGGATGAGCAACTTTGAATTGACCGAACGCAGCGGCAAGACCGTGACGAGCGACGAGCTCAAAGGGACGCCGTATCTGGTCAGCTTTTTCTTCAGCACCTGTCCCAGCATTTGTGTGCAGCAGAATCAGAAGATCCAAGACCTGCAAACGATGTTTGAGGGCGAAGGCATTCGCTTCGTCTCGATCTCCGTTGACCCCAAAACGGATGACCCTGAAACGTTGCGAGAATACGCGGCTCGCTTTCACGCTGATGAAGACCAGTGGCTCTTCATGACCGGTGACCTCACCTATATCCGGCGAGTCGGTGCCGAAGTGTTCCGGCTTGCAGTCGATGAAAAATTTCATACTGAAAAATTCGTGCTGGTGGGAGCGGATGGCCAGATCATCGGCTTTTATGCTTGGCCCGAAAAACGACAATACGAACAACTTCAAGCGGACATCCGCAAACTATTGGATTCAAAATCTTGAGTTGGCAATTTCTGGCGGACAACCTGCCCCACGTGAGCGCATCTTTGAACGCCATCGCGGTCGTGCTGCTCGGCATCGGGCTTTATCAAATCAAGCATGGGCAAGCACGCAAACATAAAACGATGATGGTGCGGGCACTCATCGTCAGCATGGCATTTCTCGCGTGTTACTTGCTTCATAAAGTCGCGTTGTATGAAACAACTGGAGGTTTCAACAAACGCTTTCCCCGCGACACGGCGATTGCACCACTGAGTGCCCAGTACACTTATTTCGCAATTCTGTTCACGCATCTGCCGCTCGCAATCACGGTCCCGTTCCTCGCGCTGCGAGCGGTTTTCTTGGCGATGAAGGGCCGCATCATTGCACATAAGAAATTGGTGCGTTGGGCTTATCCCATATGGATGTATGTCTCCGTGACGGGCGTCTTGGTTTACTTGATGCTGTATCAATTTTATCCAACCTAAAAGGTCGGTTTGATGAATCATCCTCGCTGGATGACCCGCGTTCTCATAGCCGCTGCTGTTTATAACTTGATCTGGGGCAGTTGGGTTATCCTGCGGCCGCTTGATCTCTTCCGATGGACCGGGGCGGAACCGCCAAATTATCCGTCGATCTGGCAATGCGTCGGCATGATCGTTGGCGTGTATGGAATCGGATACGCGATTGCGGCGCGTGATCCCGTCAAGCACTGGCCAATCACGTTTGTGGGACTCCTTGGCAAACTATTCGGCCCAATCGGTTTTGTGTGGATGTTGATTACGACATCCGAAAGTGACGTCGGACGGCTGCCGTTGTCCTGGGGTTGGACGATCGTGACTAACGATTTGATTTGGTGGATTCCCTTTGCCGCGATTCTGTATCGTGCGGCGAGCGAATCACTCGCACCGAAAAACGCTGCTGTTATGTCACTGGATGAAGCCAATCAAACCTATCGGGATCAGAACGCCCGCTCGCTTGCGGATTTATCCAAAGATCAAACATTGCTTTTGGTGTTCCTGCGACACAGCGGCTGTACCTTTTGCCGCGAAGCGTTGGCGGACCTGCAGAAACAAAGACAGAGGCTTGAATCGCAAAGCATCAAGTTAGCGATCGTTCACATGGGTGACGTAGCGGCGGGCAAGGCGATGATGTCGTGCTACGAGTTAGAAGATGTTTCACGCATCAGCGACCCGTCGTGCACGCTCTACCGTGCTTATGAGTTGCCAAGAGGCGTGCTATCACAATTGCTCGGTCCACAGGTTTGGTGGCGAGGCTTTTTGGCTGCAATCATCAACCGCCACGGCGTCGGTCCTGCAGGCGGCGACGGGTTTCAAATGCCAGGAACATTTTTGGTTCGCGATGGCAAAGTGAAGTTTGCCTACCGATACAAGACCGCAGCCGATCGACCTGATTACTGCGAACTAGCAAAGTCAGGGACATAGTCAAACGGTTAACCGTTTCGGTTCTTCTCGGATTTTAGTGGCATCTGTCCAGAATGGGGGATTTTTTGAGGCATCTACTCCTGCGTCCAATGGGAGTCTAATGGGAGTCCAAAAAGCAGTCTCGGCGGAGCAACGTTCGTCG
>Ga0105050_10005166_pt1 | contig 16896 bp, 15 predicted proteins | sample FRY01_FD_78088 | JGI IMG/M metagenome (GOLD analysis project Ga0105050, IMG submission 78088) | Freshwater microbial communities from Lake Fryxell liftoff mats and glacier meltwater in Antarctica - FRY-01 | ecosystem: Environmental > Aquatic > Freshwater > Ice > Glacier meltwater ... | reverse complement strand
TTCGCCAATTTCCCAATAAATGCCAGCAGCTCGTGGTTGACCGCTCGCAACGCCTGGTATTGGCGCTGGCGGATGCTGGCCTTGAGCGCGGCCAGGAACTGGGGGTATTCAGGCGCAGCGAGTGTCACGACATGTGCTGCCTGAGGACTGGTTCAGCCACTGTGTTGATTGCCACAACACCAGGCGCACTTGGTGTTGATGCGGTTTGGCTGACGAAAGACCCACGCACAGCTGGCATCCGTCACCGATAGCGCAGCAAATTGGATGGTTTCTTGATTCAGCATGGCGCGCATACGCGATATCAAAATCAGTGATCGTCAAAGACGGCGGCCAGGGTGGGTGCGTCCAGGATGCGGTCAGTCCAGGTTTCTAGCTGCTCGAGCGTTGCGTTGGCCAAGCGGGTGCTGGTGGCTTCGGTTAGGGGGCCGAAGCGTTTGGTGAGTAGACGGGCAAGAACATTGGCTTCACCTTTCTGTTTGCCTTGGCTCAGACCTTGGCTCAGGCCTTGGCTCAGGCCTTGGCTCAGGCCTTGCTGCTTCCATTGTTCAGTCCATTCGATGACGGTTTCTGCGAGCATGGTTTTGATCTCCAGTAAGTCGCCCAATTCGGGCAATATCACTCCGGGCAGGCGCCCTGGTAGTAAAACGCGTTTGATCCATACTGTAAAGGCTCGCCGCAGCGAACTTTGCTCTGGCTTGCCAAGCCAGTCTATCAATGCCGAAAGGGTTTGCCCCATGGTGTCGGGTGTGCGGCTCTTTTCAAGGCGAAACAGGGCTGCGGCCAGGTTCTGCAGCGCCCAAGGGCCGCTTTCGTCGATGGTGCCTTCGTCGAGCAACAGAAACTTGAGCTGTGGCGTGAAGTCCCGCAGGCTGCCCGGTGGCTGCTCAATCAGTTGGCATATGTTGGTGGCTGCCTTCCAACGGGGTTTGCCGTTGTACAGAACAATGGGCAGAACCGGTGGCAGTTTGTCGTCGTCAGTCAACAAGTTTTGTTTGATGATGTCTTGGTACAGCAAACCGAGGTAGCTAAGCACGCGCACCGCCATGAATGGGTCAACCGATGACTGAAATTCGAGCAGGATGTAGAGGTAAAGCCAGCGGTCTTTGATGCGCACGCGCCAGATGATGTCGTCTTCGCGGTCGCGCAGGTCGTCTGAGACGTAGCTGCCGTTGGCTTTTTCAAGCGTGTTCAGGTCCAGCTCGGCCAGCCAGGGTTCATTCACGAAGCCTGTTAGCAGATCGCGCACCATTTGAGGGTGCGAGAAAAGGTTTTTGTAGCTGTTGTCGTGGTCGGCCATGGGCTTGGCTAAGAGGGCTGGCGGTTTGGATGGCCGCGCAACTGCAACAGCCGTTGACGCTGTCCCAGCGGGCGAAATTTCTTGCGCCGTGTCATAACCCCGGCTCCCGCAGCAGCAAGTCTTTGATGAGGTCAATTTGAACCTCTGCACGGTATAACTCCTGCTGAAGCATTTGCTGGCGTGGCTCGTTTTCAGCGGCTTGGGCATTCAGTTCATTTATGCGTTGTTCAAGCTGCTTGATTTGCGCCATGCGCTCGGTTGCAAGCTTAGCCTGTGCATCATGCGCGGCGATGGCTTCAAGCTTGGCCTTGGCTTCTGCATCACGTGCGGCAATGGCCTCAAGCTTGGCCTTGGCTTCTGCGTCGCGGGCTGCCAGCGCTTCGGCCTTGGCTTTGGCTTGGGTGTCACGCTCGGCTGTCAGTTGGGCTTTTTCAGCTTCCGTGGCTGCTAGCTTTGTGCTAGCTGCTCGCACTTGTTCTGCCTGGGCTAGCAGCTGTTTTGATTGTTCTTCTTTGGTTTTGGTGGCGGCATCGAGAGCGGCCAGACGCTCTGCGGCGAGTTTGGCTTGTGCGTCGCGGGCGGCGACGGCCTCAAGCTTGGCCTTGGCTTCTGCGTCGCGCGCTGCCAGTGCTTCGGTCTTGGCTTTGACCTGAGCATCGCACGCCGCGGTCAGCGCCGCCTTTTCTTTAGCCAGCCCATCGCGCTGGGCCTGCGCCTCGCTCGCCAGTTTGGCCTGCTCGTCACGCGCAGCGGTCAACGCCGCCTTCTCTTTGGCCAGCCCATCGCGCTGGGCCTGCGCCTCGCTGGCCAGTTTTTCCTGCTCGTCGCGCGCAGCAGTCAGCGCCGCCTTCTCCTGGCCCCAGGTGGCTTGCTCGGCGTCGTGGCTGGCGATGTTCTCAGCCAGTTGGCTCGCCATTGCCGCTTGCAGCTCCGCTGCAACCAGGTTCTGTTCTACCTGGTCGCGCTGCAGTTGGCCAACCTGCAATGTCAGGCGCTGGTTTATCGCCAATTGACTGCGGGCAAAAACGGCACGAACCAATCCCGGGTGATCCTCTTCTTCGGAGCCTATCCATTCAAACCCAGCCGCTTCCAGCAAAGGCTGCAATTCAGACAACTGCAAACCAGACTCGGCGTCTCCATCGGATGGGTCGTAGGCCGGCGTATCGAGTGCGCGCACCACCACCACGTCGGTAAACCGCAAGGCGGCGTCGGCCGCCCGCAAAAGCGGACCGCCAGGCAGGCAGTCGATCGCCAGCCAGTTGAGAACCGGCCCATCCGCATTGGCTTCCAGCAACAGCTCCGCCAGGCTGACGGCTTGCAGCGGCTCGATGTCCGTGGTTCGGATGTTGGGCCACAACCGCTGCAGGTGCTCGGGAGCGCAGAGTCCGCTTTCCGCGCGTATCGATGCATGGTGAAACATCACCGGGCCGGCTTCGCCGGCCACCACGCCCTGTTGCACCTCCACATGGGGGCTGCCCGCCCACTCGGCTTGCAGGCGCCGAAACGGTTCGGCCTGCGCCTCTACCGCCAGCACCCTGGGCATTTGCGCATACAGCCACTTCCAGTCAGTCACCGTTTGTCCCGCGCTGCCGGCGCCGACATGCAGCAAGCCGCCCGGCGGCGCCAGTTTCAGCAGGCAGTGCAGCCAGGCCGTGAACGGGGTTGTCTTGTCCATGGTTCGATGCTAGCTCTTACTGCTTTGGTGCCAACATGACAAGGCGCAGGTATTGCACCCGAGCGGCCAGTTGGCGCTGGTCGTCCGAGCCCCGGCTGGCCGGCGAGATGACACGCGGAAACTCCAGCGCGATGGTGACGCTGCTGTTGGGGGCCTGCTCGACCACGTCCACCGTGGCCTCCACGGTCACCGGGTAGCGCTTTTTGCGTAGCAGCTTGTGCATGAATGTCCACTCGCGCGGGCCCTTGTGCGGCATCGGCTGTCCGTTGAAGCTGATTTTCATGTCGCTCAAGATGTCGGGGGCCATGGCGTCGACGACACCCAGGACCAACTGGTAGCGCCCCGGAGCCGGCGCGGGGAACCGGAGCACGCTCTTGTTGTGCGGCCCGGCCCAACGACCGTCCGCTTCCGCGTAGTACCAGTTGTCTCCATTGATCTGGCCCCTCAAGTCCACCTCGACCGTGTTCGCGGGTTTCACATTAGAAACCGGCCCTTGGGCGCTGGTTGTAGCCGTGGTGCCGTCACCGGCCTGCTTGTTTGCCAGCTCCTGGTACTTGAGGAAGTAAGTTTCCAACTCCTCCTGAACCTGGTGCAACTGCAGCAGCAGCAGCTCGTTTTCTTCCTTGCTCTCACGACCCGCTGCAGCCTCTTCCCTGTCCTTTTTGCCATCGTTTTGCAGCTGCGTGGCCTGGGCCCGAAGCTGCTGCGCTTCTTTTTCGAGTTTGGCGCTGGCCTCTTGCGCCGCTTGGTGCTGCCGGACCTTCTCCTGGACTTGTTTGCGCTGCTCTTCCAGTTGCTTTTGCAGCGCCGACAACTGAAGCGCGCCCTCGCTCGCCCGGGCCTGTGCCTCGGACCGGAGCTGCTGCGCCTGTGTTTCCCGCAGGAAATAGGTCTCCAGTTCCTCTTGGACCTGGTGCAGTTGCAGCAGCAACAGCGCATTTTCTTCCTTGGTCTCTGCCCCTTCAACCGCTTCGCCGCGTGCCTTCTTGACATCGTCCAGCAACTGTGCGACCTGGGATCGGTACTGCAGAACCTGCGTTTCCAGTTGCTGGTTGGCGTGCTGCATCGTCGCTTGGAGCCGCGTCTTTTGCAGCATGGTGTCATGCTGCTCGTCGACCTGCTCCTGCAGCGCAGAAATCAGCAACTGGCTCTCGCTCGCTCTCGCATCGGCCTCGACCAGCTTGACCTTGACAGAAAAATACTGCTCCAGCACGCTCTGGACCGTGACCAGGTCGCGCGCGGTGTGGGGCGTCGCAATATCGGCAGACGCCACAAGCTCCTGGTAAAGCGCCTCGGCCTCTGGCATCGACGCCAGCAGTTCCGGCGCCAGCTTCCTGATCACCGGGTCGGTAGCGTCTACGCTCGCAGCCTGGACCACGTCCGGCAGTCTCTCCCCCAGATCGGCCGGCAGAAATGAAAGCAGACGGCTTGACGGGCTCACCAGCGACAAGGCCTCGGTATTGACCAGCGCGCAGCGGTCCCGGTTGCGCAGGAAGAAGCGCAACATGGCCCGGTTGTAGTGCACCCACGCACCGATTGCCGCATTGATGTCGATCGGGTTGGCGCCGTTCGCGCCGTTCAAAAGCCGGCCTATGGTGCGCTCGGGCGACGAATACACCAGCACGAAACGGGTCTGGGGGTCGAAGTCGCGCCAGAAATCCAGCAGGTTGATCGTGGCATGGTCGGCCCAGCCCCAGGCATCGAAGTCCAGGTTGGCCATGAACAGGTCGACGCACAGGCTGTGCCACACCACGCCGGGCGCCAGTTGCACCGGCTCCTGGCGGTAAAGCGCGTCCGCGTCATGCGCAGCGCAGATCTTTTGCTGGAGCGCCAGTGTCGACAGCTTCTCCTGGCGCGATACGTGGGCCGCCTGCAAGCCGGCGGCCAGCAATGCCAGGTGTACGTCGGCATAACCCGACAGGGGATCACCACAGGTAAGAACAATTTTCATGACGATGGAGCGTTCAACAAATCATGCCAGAGCGGCAATACGGCTTGGGCGGCATACGATTTTGTCACGCTCTCGCCTGCGCGCTGCAGGGTCGATCGCGACTCGGCGCCTGCCTCTGAAAGCAGGCCGCGCAGGGTGGCCGCGGCGGACTGCAGGTCGTAGGGGTCGAAGTACGCCGCTGCGTCCTGGAAGATTTCGCGGTGTACCGCAATGTCGGATGCCATCACCGGGCAGCCGCAGCGCATCGCCTCCACGCCCGAGTAGTCAAAGCCCTCGGCGATACTGGGGCAGACCGTGACGCTGGCGTGCCGGTACAAGACCCGCAGTTCGCACGCCGGTACATTGTTCAGGTGCAGCAGTTCGCCGCGCTCCATCCAGTAACGGAACTGCTCGAGAATGGCCTTGGAATCCCACCCGGCGCTGCCCACCACCACCAGCCTGACGGTTGAATGGCCGCGCTGGCGCAGTTGCTCCCAGGCGGCCAGCAGTGCGAGATGGTTCTTGCGCGGCTCGATGGTGGACACGACCAGCAGGTAGCCACACTGCGACAAATCGCAAGCCGCGCCCCCGCTGGCGGACTGCCTGCGGCGGATGATCTGGTGCGCCAGCGCCGGCGTGGAGTCGTCCTGGAAATAGTCCTCGGACACGATGTTTGGAATCACCACCGCCCGGTCGCGCACCTGCGGAAAAAGCTTGAGCAGGTCCTGGCGCGTGGCATCGGACACACAGGCAAACCAGGCGCCGTCGGCCACGTTCTGCCGCAACGCCACGAAATGCGAGGCCAGGTGAAAACCTTTCTCGCTGATGGTGTGCGGAAACAGTACGGGCACCGCGTCGTGGTACCGCACGATCAGCCGCGTACCGGCCGACACGCGGCCGGGGAACGGCGTCTGCGCCACGAAAGCGCTGTAGCCCCGGGTATCCACGCGCGCGAAGTGCGGCTTATTGAAGAATGAAAACGGCCTGAGCCCCGCCACCTGCATGGCTTTGCGCGAGGGGCCGAGCACACGGTAGGCAGCCGCCGTCAGCCGGGCCTTGAACCTTGGCGCTATCGACCTGGCGAACAGTCGGCTCCAGATGAAGTCTGGAAACAGGTTTCCGTCGAGGTGGCCCAGTACCAGGGGTTCGCCCCAAAGTGCCTTCCAGGCTAGCAGGGAGTGCCACCAGTAGTGCCGCTTGATGTGTCCAAGCACGCCCTTGAAACCTTGGCCGGCACCGGCAAAAAAAGAAACCACCGTGCGCGCCTGCGCCACGATGTCCTCAGCGCTTGGCCCCGAGGGGTTGGCGCGTATCTCCACACTGTCCAGCTGCCCCGAGCCATGTTGCAGCAGGCCGTCCACAGCGAACTGTTCGCCGGCCAGCAGATGGGTAAACAGGAATCGCGTTTCCTGGGGAATGCCCGCAAAACCATCCAGGGCTGGCTTGAGGTCGACCAGGATGCGCACCGGTTTTGCAGGCTGTGTCATGGCTGCTGGCTCTGCGCATAAAAGGCGAAAGCGTCCTGAACCTTGTCGAACTGGTGCAGACGGCCGTCGTGCAATACCCCGGCACGGTCGCAATGCTTTTCGATGTAGGTCCGCTGGTGCGATACGAAAACCATGGCCCGGTCACTGCGTTTCTCGAACAGTTCGACATTGCACCGCTCGGTGAAGCGCTGGTCGCCCACCGCCACCACCTCGTCGATCAGGAAACAATCGAACTCGATCACCATGGACAGCGCAAACGCCAGCCGCGCACGCATGCCGGCCGAATAACTCTTGACGGGCTCGCGCAGGTAAAGGCCCAACTCCGAAAACTCCTGTACAAAGGCAATCTTGTCCTCGGTCGACGTGCCGTATACGCGGCAGATGAAGCGCAGGTTGTCCAGCCCGGTCAGCGAGCCCTGGAAACCGCCGCTGAATGCCAGCGGCCAGGATACCGACATATCGCGCACGACCCTGCCGTTGCTGGGTTGCTCCACGCCGCCGAGCAGGCGGATCAGCGTGGACTTGCCGGCGCCGTTGCGTCCCAAAATGCCCACTTTTTCACCCCGTTGAACCGTCAGGTTGACCTGGTCGAGCACCGTGACCGGGCCGCGCCGGGTGGGATACCGCTTGCAGATGTTCTGCAACGCGATCATGCAGGCAACACGGTACGGGAAATGACGCGCGTCATCGCCAGCCCCAACAAGGACAATCCGGCACACACCCCGGCCATATAGGCCAGGTCGTAATGGGCATGGAACTGCGAGCCAAAATAACCGTCGCGCAGCATCTCTACACCGTGCACCATGGGGAACAACAGAATGATTTCCTGCGCCTGCACCGGCAGCGCGTCGACAAAAAATGCCGCGCCCGAGAGCGGGAAGAGGATATAAGACAGCGGTCCCCAGATCTTTTCCACCAGTTCGGACCGCTCGCTCAATGCGCCCACAAACAAGGCCAGCGACAGCCCGAACCAGGCCGACATGAACCAGCCCAGCAGCACCAGGCTGACGTTTTCGGGCAACTGCATCCAGCCCAGCGCGGTAAACAGCATCGCCAGCACCACGAACGAAATCGTGGCGCCGCCCCCCTCCAGCAATAGCCGCGCCGCATAGATGTCGATGATCTTCACGTTGCGGTGGTACATCAAAGCCAGGTTCGGCTCGACTGCGTTGATGCATCGCGACGGCATGTTGCGCCAGAGCAGCACGGTGGAATAACCCGTCAACGCAAAAGCCACGATGGGCACGGCGGAGCCGACGTGTGCGCGCATCACCGACCACAGGGCCGTCACCAGCAGGGTAAAGAGCATCGGCTCGACGAACATCCACAGGAAACCGATGTTGCGCCGCCCGTAGCGGGTCAGCACTTCGCGCATCAGCAGCGCGCCGATGACCCGGCGCTGGATGCGCCATGCGTCGCCAAGGGATGGGGGCCCTGCCACTGCTCGCCCCGTCAGTCCTGGTGCTCGCGCACACCGGCCAGCAACATACTCAGAATACCCCAGGCCACCAGGCCTATCACGAACGTGGCCAGCACACCACGCAAGCGCCTGGGTTCCACGGCCACGTCCGGCACGCTCGGTTGCGCAATTCGCTCCAGGTACAGCTGCTTGCGCAGCGCGTTGCTGCGGGCTTGTTCCAGCGATGTCAAGGCGATGGCCAGTTGCTTTTCGGCAAAGGCGCGGTCCAGCGCCAGGCGCTCGAAATCGGCCGACTGGCTGGACAAGGAGCGGTCTCCTCCGGCGACTTTGGCCGTTTCCTTGTCGATTTCAGATTGCAGGGAACCCACCCTTTCTTTCAACGAAGGTATTTGCGGGTTGTCCTTGGTAAGGGCACGAACCTGCGCGAGCTGGATCGTTGTGGCGATCAGTTCATCCTGCAGCTTTGAGACCAGCTGCAGCTGCAGCGCCGACTGCCGCTCCGGGTCGAAAACACCCTTGCGCGCACGAAAGGCGGACACCGCCAGGGTCGCGGCCTTGGCGTTCTTTTCGGCCGTGGCCACCTCAGCCGTGGCAAAACGAATCATGTCCTGCCGCCCGCGCTCGTTGAGTTGGTTGACCAGGTGCTCGCTCAGTTCCAGCAGTTTTTCGTTGATCTGGTGGGCGTCCCTTGCGCTGAACGCACTGGTACGCAGCAGCGCGTTGGTCGACACGCTGTCTACCTCCAGCCCCACGCGCTTCTGGTAATACAGGTGCAACGCCTCGAAGCTGTCGTCGCCATCGATTCCGGCAAAACGGCTCAATATGTCGACGTTGGCGCTGCCGAACGCCTTGACAAGGCCAAACTGCTGCTCGAGTTCGCGCAGCGCATCGCGCGACAGGATGTAGTCGCGCACCGCGTAGGTGTCGTCGGTTGCGCGGTTGAAACCGGCCCCCTGCAGGATGGCACCAAGCCCGGAAACCGTCTGCTTGCCAGGGCTGCGCAGCACAAAGTGGGACTCCGATATGAAGACATCCGATGCGATCAGCCCGAAATAGGCCGTGGCCAGCAGGGTCGGCAGGAACACCGTCATGACAAACAGGCCGCTGATACTGCGTAGGCGTCGCATAAGATTTCGAAACATGGACGGCGATTATGCGCGAACGCTGTTGAGCGCAATAGACCGTGCTGGAAATGGCATCGCCGCCGGCGCCGACCCATCGGGCCAGTTTTGACCTCGCGACAGGCGACGGCCGGTAGCCGGCATTGTGATGAATCCTGGAGGTTGCACTCAGCCTCTGCAGGGCGAGCGGTGGCAGCTACCTATACATGGCAACGCTGCGTTGACGAGACCGTGAAGGTTTATCGGCGAGCGGTGTCCGGAGAGTAGCCGAAACTAAATTAAAAAGGCCAGATTGAAGATATTCGGTGATTCGATAGAATCTATGCATCAATTCATCTACGGGAGATAACATGCGAACGACTCTTGATGTGGCAGACGATGTTCTTGCGGCGGCGAAGGAACTGGCCCGCATGGAAAACAGCACCGCCGGTGAAGTGCTCTCGCGGCTGGCTAGGCAGGCGCTAACGTCGCGCAACGCGACAACCGAGCGCTCGGCGGCCGGTTTTCGCACCATTCCGCGTGGCGGTCATCTGGTGACGAACGAACATGTGAATGCAATTCGTGAAGTCGAGGGTATTTGATGCGGGCCATGCTCGACGTCAGCGTGCTGATCGCCTTGCTGGACGGGGAGCACGTGCATCACGCAATGGTGACACGCTGGTTTGTCGACAACGCACCAAACGGGTGGGCCACGTGCCCGTTGACGCAAAATGGTTGCATCCGCATCCTGTCACAGCCCGCTTACCTGAACAGCACCCCCGCTGCCATGGTTGCAGACATTCTGGGTGAAGCTGTAGCCGACCCTGGGCACGAGTTCTGGCCCGATTCGTTCAGCTTGTTGAGCCCAAACGCCTTGCACTGGGATCGCCTGCTGTCTGGCCGACACCTGACTGACGTCTATCTGCTCGCGTTGGCAGTTCGCAACGGTGGCCGCCTGGTGACTCTGGATAAGGGCATTCCACTCTCAGCCGTGCCAGATGCCACACCCGAGCATCTGATGGTTCTTTCAAACCAGCCCCATTGAACGCGAATAGATGAAGGATGTCGCTTGACGCCATCACGTCAAATAGCGATACTTATCCAACTAGACAGACTAGTTAGATAAGAGCAATTCAAATGCAGACATGGCAACTACAAGACGCGAAAAGTCGATTCAGTGAATTGGTCGACTTGACCTTGACCGAAGGCCCCCAAATGGTCACACGGCGCGGTGCTGAGGCTGTGGTGCTGATGGCTGCACCGGACTATCGCCGATTGACTGGTGCGCCGTCGCTGTTGGGCTTGCTTCTGGGCGCGCCACGTGGGGAGCCGCTTGATGTTGGCAGATCCGCAGAGCCAGTGCGGTCTATTGATCTATGAGGTACTTGCTGGACACTTGTGTGTTGTCGGAGCTGGTAAAGCCCTTGCCGGCACCAGAAGTACTGGCTTGGATGGGTGAAAGAAACGAAGCTGAATTGTTCGTGTCGGCGATGACGATGGCCGAATTGGCGCGTGGCATTGCCAAATTGCCCGCCTCACGCCGAAAGCTTGAGTTGGCTGCATGGCTGGATAAGCTGAAACTGGCTTTCAGTGACCGCGTGCTGCCTTTTACCGGTGAAACAGCTGGGTATTGGGCAGAGTTGTGCAATCGGGCTGAATCGGTTGGCAAGACCATGGCGGCATTTGACTCGATCATCGCAGCAACCGCGCTTGAACACGGGTTGGGCATGGTGACGCGCAATGTGAGTGATTTTTTATTGGCCCCGGTTGTTGTGGTTAACCCATGGGGCAAAGCTGGCTGAGACTTTTGCCTCACTCACGGGAACACTGGGATCGAAGGAGCGGCGCAAGCTGCAGTTGGCCGACGATGCCGGATGAAACACCTGCAGGTCGTGCGGCGCGCACCCGACGATGCTGCCCGATCATGGATCGGGTTGTGACAAGCAGTAGGCGTCGGGACAGCCCAATAGAATACCAATAAATTCACTTTCAAGCGGCTGATCCATTGCAGAGCGAATTCTTAATAGATATCAGCCGCCTTCTATCGCGCACGGCGCGGCGCCGATTGCCTACCGGGGTAGACCGTGTCTGTCTGGCCTACATAGAACGCTGGGGTCGGCAGGCGCAGGCCGTGATCCAGAAAGGGCGGTGGAGGCGCATCGTCCCACAAGCACAGTCGCAGGCGTTGTTTGAGCTGTTGCTGCAACCTCCCAGCGATTTCAGACACCGCATGCACATGCAGATCGCGCGCGCCTGCGTGCCACCGTGGCCGGTGCAAGACGCAGCCGGCAAGCCGGGTTTTTATCTCGGACACGCGGGAACCGAGGTTGCGGGTTTTTCGCAATGGGTGGGCGCGACGCGCCAGAAGCCACTTTATTTCGTACACGACCTGATCCCGATCAGCCATGCCGAATATTGCCGTCCCGGCGAACAACAGGCACATGCCCGACGGCTGACCGTGATGCTCCAATCGGGCGCAGGCCTGATCACCAACTCGCAACACACGCTTGACATGCTGGGCCACTGGGCAGCGCGGCAGGCACTTGCGCTGCCACCTGCGGTCGTTGCGCCACTGGCGCCAGCGCGGCTGCGGCCGAGCAAGACGGGTGCAGCGCCGCTGGCGCAACCCTATTTTGTTGTGCTGGGAACCATAGAGCCGCGCAAAAACCACTTGCTGCTGCTCAACATCTGGCGCGAACTCGCCGCACGCCTGGGCGATGCCTGCCCGCACCTGGTCGTGGTCGGCCAGCGTGGCTGGGAATGCGAAAACGTTGTCGATATGCTTGAGCGCTGCGAAGCACTGCAGCCGTTCGTCCGCGAGGTCCCCGCCTGTGCGGACGCGGAGTTGGCCAACTACCTGCTGCACGCGCAGGCCTTGTTATTCCCGTCGTTTACCGAGGGATTCGGCATGCCGCTGCTGGAGGCGTTGGCGCTCGGTACGCCGGTCATCGCCAGTCATCTCGCGGTGTTTCGGGAAGTCGCCGGCGATGTTCCCGATTATCTGGATCCGACTGACGGTCCGGCGTGGACGCAGGCCATATCGGACTATGCGCAGCGGCCCGCTGAACGCCGCGCTGCGCAACTGCAACGCTTGGCGGGCTTTCACATGCCGACCTGGGACGACCATTTCGCGCAGGTTGAGCGTCTATTGGGGCAGCTGGCATGACGCTGCAAACATCACCGCAAGCCATCAATCAGGCTGAGGCAGGTGGGTCGGCCGTCATTTGGCGAACGAACGTTCTGGCGCAGGGGTTTTCCTGGCGCAAACGTGTGTTGCTACGAGAGTTCACAGCTGCGCCCCGGGTACAGTTTGTCGACAGCAATAAGTCGGTCCCGCCGAACGCCGACCTGCTGTTGTGGGGCAGCGCCACGGCGCCGGCCGGTTTGCCGGCTGAGACACGCATCGTCCGGCTGGAGGATGGGTTCCTGCGCTCCGTCGGGCTCGGTGCGGATCTTGTACGTCCCATGTCATGGGTCATCGATACGCAGGGTATCTATTACGACGCCCACCACCCCAGCGACCTGGAAACGCTGCTGCAGCACGGCGCCTTCACAGCAAAAGTACTGGCGCGCGCGCGGGCGCTGCGCCACGACATCGTGCGATCGGGGCTGAGCAAATACAACCTGCCCGGCACGCCGTGGAAACGACCAAACACGTCGCGCGCCATCGTGCTGGTGACCGGACAGGTCGAGAGTGACGCGTCGATTGTCACGGGCACCGTCGACATTCGGACCAACATGGCGCTGCTTCAGACCGTGCGCAAGGCGCGTCCGCATGCGTGGCTGGTCTACAAGCCGCACCCCGACGTTGAAGCCGGGCTACGCGCCAGCGGTGAACGCGAAGACCAGGCCGGTCAATGGGCCGACGAGATCGTCGCGCACGGCGCGACGGCGCAGATGTTGCCGCTGGTCGACGAGGTACACGTCATGACATCGCTGACAGGCTTCGAGGCGCTGCTCCGCGAGATCCCGGTGTTTTGTTATGGGCAGCCGTTTTACGCCGGCTGGGGCCTGACGCGTGACCGCCACACGCATGCGCGGCGCACGCGGCGCCTCGTGCTTGACGAGTTGGTTGCCGCAGCGCTGCTGCAGTACCCGGTGTACGTCAGCCATCGAACCCGTCGGCGATGCTCGCCAGAACAAGCGCTTCAGGAGCTGCTGGACCTGCGCTCTGCGGGCAACCGGGGGCAATTGCCCTGGTGGCGCCGCGTCTTGCGCCCCCTGCTGGCAAGGCCGTGATGTCGCAACCGATGCGCGTTGTTCTGGTAGCGCTGGGCAGTCGTGGCGACGTGCACCCGATGCTGGGACTTGGCCGGGCACTGCTGTCGCGCGGCCACGACGTCGTGTTGCTGACCAACCCGGCGGTGGGCGCCGACGCCGACGCGGCGGGGCTGCGGTGGCAGCCACTGGGCGACGAATCCGATTACCGGCAGACCTTGGCCCACCCCAAGTTGTGGCACCCTGTCGACGGGCTGGGGGTGATGTGGCGCTACCTGCTGCGCCCTGCCCTGCGGCCGACGGTCGAGGCTTTGCGCGATCTGGCGGCGCGCGCCGCCACCGATGGCGAGCCCCAGGCGCCGCTGGTGCTGGCCAGCCCGATGGTCATGGGCGCCCGCCTGGCGCAGGAGAAATTCGGCATCCGGCTGATCAGTACCTATACCTCGCCGACACTGATTCGCAGTGTGCAAGACCCGTTGACGATCGCGCACTGGCGCGTGCCGCGGCTCGTGCCGACCTGGGCGCGCCGCGGCATCTGGAGTCTGCTCGATCGGGTCAAGCTCGACCCGCTGGTCAAACCAAGCCTGGAGCCACTGCGCGCTGAACTCGGTCTGCCGGCCCTCACCGGCTCGGGCAATGCCATTTTCGACCGCTGGATGCATTCGCCCCAAGGCGGTGTGACGCTGTTTCCGGACTGGTTTGCCGCGACGCCGTCGGACTGGCCGACGCAGGTGCGCCGCGGAGGTTTCCCGCTGCACGGCGAAACCCGGGGGACCCGTCTTGCTGACGCCGACCCGGTGGGAGACGGGTTGCAGCGATTCCTCGCCGCCGGCAGCGCGCCCGTGGTGTTCATGCCAGGGTCGGCGCAGTTGGGAACGGAGCATTTCTTTCGCAGCGCCATTGCAGCATGCAAGCAGTTGGGCATACGCGCGATCTTGCTGGGACATGACGCTGCCAGCATGGGGCTGGCGACATCGGCAACTGTCTGGTGCGCTCCGTATTTCCCGTTCGACCTGTTGCTGCCGCAGGTGCGCGCCATCGTCCACCATGGGGGCATCGGCACCTGCGCGCAGGCCTTGCGTGCCGGTATCGCCCAACTGGTGTGGCCACAGGCCTACGACCAGTTCGACAATGCGATGCGGCTTGAGCGGCTGGGTGTCGGGTACAGCCTGCCGGCCGGACCGATACAGGTTGACCAGTTGAAGCAACGGCTTGGTGCCCTGCTGGCAGACCGATCCGTCGCCGAAGCCTGCGCGGCTCGGGCGGCACAGATGGCCGCGGACAGCCCCCTGGACGACACCTGCGCCTGGCTGGAGTCTCTAGAATGAGCCCCCACGCTCACGTTGTTCGCTGCCCCCCGAGGGGGCCGTCAGCACCTTCGGAGCGGCCGGGCGGTACTGACATGACAAACGAGACCGTGCGCCGACGCCACGTATTTTTCATCAGTGGTTTCGATCCAAAGGGCGCCGCGTATTACCACCGGCTTTATGCAACAGGTGCCACGCAGCGCAATTCCCGGCCCGGATGCGAATGCAGGGTCGGCGCGCGTCAACGAACCGACGACCCGCTTGTCCAGCAGTGGCAGATCCGCTGGGCCGAGGGGGCAGCGGGAAAAGCCGAGCCGGCCGTCGAGACGACCTTCGAATTCCTATCCTGGGACGATCTGGTGCGGGCACATTGGCCGCGCAAGGTCAGCAGCGTCGCAGCCGGCGCCTGGCGTGCCTACGTCACTGCCCTGTCGTCGCGGGCCTCGCTGGTCAAGGTCTGGCGCCAAAGCCGGCGCACGCTGGTGGCGCTGGCTTATCCCGCGCTCTTCTGGTTGCTTGCCGGGTCAGCCGCGCTGCTGTTGGCCTGGCTGGTCGCCTGGCTGGGCCTGCGCGCAGCAGCCGGCAGCGCCTGGCCCCATTCGCTTTTGCTGGCACTTGTCACGGCTGGCGCGGGTCTGGCCGGTGGCGGCGTCTGGTGGGCCGCGCTCGCGCTGGAACGCCGGCTGCATACCTCATGGTTGCTGCGCATCTACGATTTCACCGACCTGTGGGCCAAGGGCCGCCTGCCCGATCTGGAACAGCGGCTTGCGGCCATGGCCGAGCGGGTGAAACAGCGGCTAGAGAAGCAGGATGCAGACGAAGTGCTGCTCGTCGGTTACAGCGTGGGCAGCATGTTGTCGGCCAGCGTGCTGGCGCGTGTAGTGGGCCTGCTGCAGCAGTTACCCGAGGCCGAGCGCGAACGGGCGATCGGGCGGCTGTCCATGTTGACGCTCGGCCAGTGCCTACCGTTGCTGGCATTGATGCCGCGTGCCGATAATATTCGCCGCGAGTTACGCACCGTGGCGCAGACGCCAGGGCTGCGCTGGACAGACTACTCGTCGCCCGGCGACTGGGGCAGCTTTGCGCTGGTCGATCCGATCGAGATGTGCAACGCTGCGCCGGCAGTGGGACCGAGACTCGTGCCCTACATGCTTTCACCGCGATTTCATACCTTGTTCGAGCCCACGGAATACGCGCAACTCAAACGCGACAAGCGCCGCCTGCACCTGCAATACCTGATGGCCACACCACTGGCCGGCGCCTACGATTATTTCAGGATCACTGCGGGGCCATCGCGCCTGCAATGCAACGCGCAATCCGATCCACCTTGCGAGGCCTCAGCGTGACCCACTTCTGCCCCGCCTACCCCAAGCCAAGGCCTAACCGCGCATCCTTGTGGTCGCTGTTCAGGAGTGCACGCCATTCATGGTTGGATGCGCTCTACGAACGCAGTTACCGGATGCAGATGGGTGAGGTTCACCTGCCCGGCGTCGACCTGTACATGGTCAATGACCCGGTGCAGGTACGCCGCGTCCTGACCGAAGACGCCGCGCAGTTCCCGAAAAGCGCGCATATGGCCGACGCGCTGCGGCCGCTGCTGGGGGACAGCATCTTCACGACAAACGGGGACACCTGGAAACGCCACCGCGACATGATGCAACCGGCGTTTGCGCAAGCCAGGCTTGAAGCCTCTTTCCCGGTGATGGCGGCGGCGGCCTCGGACCTGGTGCAGCGGCTTCAGCAGGAATCGGCTGCGGGGGCGGAATGCGACATTGAGATCGAGATGACCCATGTCACCGCAGATATCATCTTTCGTACGATCTTCTCCGAGCCGCTTGCCGGACCGGACGCGCACCGGGTTTTTTCGGCGTTTGCGCAATTTCAGGCGCTGGCCCCCAGGCTGATGCTGCCGGCGCTGTTCGGCGTGCGTTGGCTGGCATGGCCTTGGGATGTGCTGCGTAGCAAGCGTGCCGCACGGCAAATCCGCCAGTTGCTCGAGCAACTGGTTCAGCCGCGTCACGCCGCTTGGCAACGCGGTGACGACCTGGGCAAGAACGACATCCTCTCCGCCTTCCTGGCCGCGCGCGATGCCACGACCGGAAAACCTTTCAGCCTGACCGAACTCGTAGACCAGGTGGCGATGTTGTTCCTGGCCGGCCACGAGACCTCGGCCAGCGCACTGACGTGGTCGGCCTACCTGCTGGCCAAGGCGCCCGACGTACAACAACGGGTATTGGAGGAGTTGTCAGGCGTCATCGGGCAACGCGCGCCGCAACAGGCCGACATGAAGCAGTTGACACTGACACGCAATGTTTTTCGGGAAACGCTGCGATTGTTCCCGCCGGTAGGATTTATCGCGCGCGAAGCGGCTCAGACCTGCCCGATGCGCGACAAGGTGGTCCCCAAGGGCGCGTCTGTGGTTATTTCTCCGTGGCTGATCCATCGCCACCGCGAGCGCTGGC
>Ga0105050_10005164_pt1 | contig 16898 bp, 10 predicted proteins | sample FRY01_FD_78088 | JGI IMG/M metagenome (GOLD analysis project Ga0105050, IMG submission 78088) | Freshwater microbial communities from Lake Fryxell liftoff mats and glacier meltwater in Antarctica - FRY-01 | ecosystem: Environmental > Aquatic > Freshwater > Ice > Glacier meltwater ... | reverse complement strand
TGCCAGGCGCCAGCGCGGCAGGGCGAAGGGCCCCGCGCTCGCGACCGCTCCGATCCGCCACCGCGTCACGGCGGCCGTCTGCTCTTCGCGCACCGTCGCCCGCCCATACGGCCAGCGATGCAGCAGCAGCCCCATCCGCCCATGCCGCAGGCAGGCCAGCTGCAACCGCCGCCCGGCCACGCGCGACAGGTGGCCGGCCTCCCCCACCACGGCCGCGAAGCCGCCGCCGCGCAGCCCCGCCTCCATCGCCGACAGCACCGCCGCGTCGTCGCGCGCGCAGGCCAGCACCAGCCGCCCGGGATCGAGCCCGAGCGCCAGCAGCCCCGGCGCATGCAGGTCCTCCCGCCCGGCCACCCACAGCCACGGCAGGGCACTGGGGATGCGCGCCAGCAGCCGGGCTGCGAAGGCCGCCACCACGGCCCCCTGCTGCACCTCCGCCCCGTCCTCCGGCCCGACCTCGTGCAGCGCGCCGATGGCCAGCACACCCCCGCCCAGGCACCCCCCGATCACCGCCCCCATGCCGATCCCGGCCCGCGCCGTGCGCTCCGCCTGCCGCCGCAGCTGCGCGACCAGGCCGGCGAGAGATGGGGGGGGGGAGGAGGCGCGGAGGTTCATGGGAACATGTTCATGATTTGTTCTGCATTGATTCCCAGAACCGAGCCGCGAGTCAACACAATTAGGACCTGAGTCCTCAGCGGTTCTTTCCGCACATGTATGGAACCGTCGCGCCGGGCCGAGCAGGCCAGGAGGCTCTCGCCGCCCTGCTGCTGTGGCTCTTCTGCGGCCTCACCTTCGCCAGCGTGCAGATCGGCGCCGCCGTAAGGTTGGGTCGCCGCTAGCCGAAGGCCCTCACCGCGCCGGCATCAGGTCCGACAGGTCGGTGTCGTTCACCAGCACCTTGCGGTCGGCATAGGTGATGCGCCACACCGTCTCGCTGCCTTCCTGCACCGCGATGCCCTTCAGGAAGATCAGCACCGGGGCCGCCATCTTCAGCTCCGGCACCGCGCTGGCGCGGCGGATCAACGCGTCGAAGCCGGTGGCGCGCAGCTCGGCTTCCCCATTCGCCTCCTCCAGGCTCGCCACCTCCAGGCTGCCCTCGCCCTTCAGCCGCATCGGGCCGAGATCGATCAGCAGGTCCCCGATCCCCAGCGACACTGGGTTCTCGGCCAGCAGCGCCAGGGCCGCGGCATCCATGCCCTGGCCCTCCGTCTCGATCGCGCGGCGCAGCAGCCCCATCACCGCCTCCTTCGGCACGCCGCTCACCCGCGGGGTCAGGGTCAGCTTATGCGGGACGAACTCCAGCCACGGCCCGGCCGGGATCAGCGGCGTGTCCAGCCCCTCCAGCGCCAGGCGCAGCTTCACGTCGGCGTTGCCGTCCGGCGCGCCGACTGAAAGCCCCAGGCCGAAATGCCGCAGGCTGCCGGAGAACAGCGCCCCCCCCTCCACCCGCACGTCGTCATAGGTGTAGTCGGCCTCCATCGCGTCGAGCATGCCGAACACCTGGCCCAGCAGCCGCGTCACCAGCGCGGTGCCGGCTGCCTTGTCCCCTGCTTTCCCTGGCGCCTTGCCTTCCTTCGCGCTCGCACCCAGCTCGAAGGCGGTGCGCAGCAGCGCGCCGAAGCCGGCCATGTCGAAGTTCTCGATCCGCGTCGCCCCGCCGATGCGCCCGATCGTCACCTTCGCCTGCTCGCCGCCGGGCAGCGGCGAGACGCTGGCGTAGCCCTCGATGGTGCTGTCGCCCTGGATCGTCACCCGCCCCGGCGCGGTCGGCGTCCATTCCGTGCGCCCGACCAGCTTGCCGATGCGCGTGGCCTGCGCGCCCGCCGCCCCCTCCAGCGCGGTGGTGTAGCCCGATACCGTGGTGGCGAAGCGCGACGGCCCGGCCAGCGACGGGTCCAGCGTGCCGGTGGTTTCCTGGCTCTCGATCGCCATGGTCATGATCGAGGTGCTGCCATCCTTGCGGCTGCGCATCTCGGCGCGCAGGCGCAGCGGCAGGGTGGCGTTCACGATCGCCCAGCGCCCGCCATCCAGCGGCCGGATCGTCGCCGCCGCCGCGGCCTCGCCCAGCGTCAGCTCGTTGTCGAAGTAGCTGCCGCCGAACGGCACCTCCAGCCGATAGCTGTCGCCGTCCGCCACCACCTTCAGCGCCAGCGCCGGCAGGTCCAGCACATTGGCCGTCTGCTGCGCCAGCCAGTCGCGCACTGCCTGGGCGATCTCCCGCGCACCCGTCTCCGACGGCACCGCGGCAGGGGCCTGGGCCACCGCCGGCAGGGGGGCGAGCAGGCCGACAAGAAGGGCCGCGCCGTGCAGCCGGAGTGCCGTGGTCATGGCCAGGTTCCTCGTGGTCGATGGGCCGCCATCATAGCGCCCGGCGGCGCGGCAACAATCCGCATTGAGCCGCTACAGCGGGACCGGGCTGACCCGGATCATCTCCCCGTGCCGCGTCTCGCCCGGCAGGCACAGTGCCGCGATCGCCGGCGCCACGTCCGCGGGCCGGGGCATGGCGCTGCGGTCCTCGCCCGGGAAGGCGCCGTTGCGGATGTCGGTGGCCACCGGCCCGGGATCGACCAGGTTCACCCGCAGGGCGGTGGTGCGCGTCTCCTCCGCCCAGGCCATCACCAGGTGGTGGTGGGCGGCCTTGGTGGCGCCGTAGATGCCGAAATAGGCGGTCGGCTGCTCCACGATGCGGCTGCTGACGAACAGCGCCCGCCCCTCGGGGGCGGCCAGCAGCAGCGGGGCGCAGCTGCGCATCAGCCGCAGCGCCGCCGTTGCGTTCACCGCCATCGCCGCATCCCAGTCGCGCATGTCGATATGCGGCGCCGGCGTCACGCGGCCCACGACGGCAGCGTTGGACACCAGGATGTCCAGCCGGCGGAACCGCTCGTGCAGGCTGGGGCCGAGCATGTCGAGCTTGTCCCCCTCGCGCAGGTCGATCGGCAGCAGCGTCGCCGTGCCGCCGACGGCCCGGATCGCGTCGTCGGTGGCCTCCAGCCCGCCCTGGGTGCGCGCCAGCAGAACCACATGCGCGCCCAGCCGCGCCAGCGCCACCGCCGTCGCCGCCCCGATCCCCCGGCTCGCACCCGTCACCAGGGCGACCCGCCCCGCCAATGCCGCCATGTCTCGCCACTCCGCCGATGCGCGGGCAAACTGGGGCAACACGCCCTCGCCCAGGAACCACGCATGTATCAGGACCCCGCCACCGCACCAAAACGCCTCGGCGCCGACCCCTTCATCCACCCCACCGCCCAGGTGCAGGATTCCACCGTCGGCGCCTATTGCGAGGTCGGCGCCCGCACTAGGTCAGCGTGGGCAACGGGGCGGCGATCGGCGCGGGGGCCGTGGTCAGCCGCGACGTGCCGCCCTTCGCCATCGTGGTCGGCGTTCCCGGCCGCGTGCTGCGCCACCGCTTCGCGCCCGAGATCGTCGCCGCGCTGGAGCGGATTGCGTGGTGGGACTGGGCGCATGAAAGGCTGCGCCAGGGGCTGCAGGATTTCCGGCACATGAGCGCCGAGGGGTTCTGCCGGAAGTACGATCCGTCATAGATTGTTGTTCTGCTGCTCCGGTAAGCCCCCCAATGACGCTCGGACCATGGCACGCAAATCGCGCTTCTCCTGTTCGTCAAGATACCGACCCAAGGCGGTACGGGCGTGCGCCAGAAGCACCTTGTCGAACGGGCCTGGTAGCGACTGGTTGCTCCTGAGATGCTCGGTCAATTCCTGTCGCTGTGCTGCGGTCAGGCTCAGTAGGAAGGAACTGCAGACCGCCTGCAGATCGGCCGCATTCGCCATGGCAGCGGTGCCCGAAGCGAGCAATGATTCATAATCTGCAGGCTTGGCGAGTGGGGACGGCAATCCAGTGGCGGTTACGACCGACAGAAATGTCGACACAACGCTTCGATCCCATTCGATGGTTGTATCCGCCTCGTGGAGCAATGCCCGCGATTGGGACCCCCGAGCCGGGTGGATACCCACGAGATGCACCCGCACGCCATAAACCTGTGCGACTTGGACACCAACCCGCACGTCCTCATCGCCAGAGACAATCACGGCATCGCTCATTGCCTGATTGCGCGCCAGTTCGATCATGTCCGTAACGATAAGGCTGTCCACACCCTTCTGTTGTCCTTGGTTGTTCAAGAAACCAAGTCGCAGCTTCACATTGGCTCGGGCTGCGATCGCGTCATGAGTGGTTGTTGGGCCATGGCGGCCAACCGCGTCGTACCAGTAGATTCGGAGCAGCCCGGCATCCGGCGCACTATAGGCCGCCGCGGTGAGCAGGGCCGCAACGGCGGCTTGAGGGTCGAGGTGGCACGCGGTACGGTCGGCCTTACTGCCCGCCAAGCATGTACTGCCTTGCGCAAACAGATATCCGGCATCGACAAAGATGCCCACCCTATAGATCATCGCGGGCTCCAAAACGTAGAAAGGGCGCCCGCGGGCGCCCTCCTGTAACGTCGCGCCAAGGATTAATAGCTCCTGGGCACCCTCGTCATATAGCATCAGACCTTGCCTGAATCAAGGCTGCTCAAGCCGCCAGGCTGATCGCCCGCCACACCTTCTCCGGCGTGGCCGGCATGTCGATATGGGTGATGCCGATCGGCGCCAGCGCGTCGATGATCGCGTTGATCACCGCCGGCGGCGAACCGACCGCGCCGGCCTCGCCCGCGCCCTTCACGCCCAGCGGGTTGGTGCCGCACGGCACCTCGACCAGTTCCACCTCGATATCCGGCAGGTCGCTGGCGCGCGGCAGGCAGTAGTCCATGAAGCTGCCGGACAGCAGCTGACCCGAGTCGTCGTCATAGGCGGTGCGTTCGAGCACGGCCTGGCCGAAGCCCTGGGCGACGCCGCCATGCACCTGGCCGCGCACGATCATCGGGTTCACCGCCTTGCCCACGTCGTCGGTGACCGAGTAGCGCAGGACCTCGATCATGCCGGTCTCGGGGTCGATCTCCACCTCGGCGATGTGGCAGCCGTTGGGGAAGGTGTGGTGGTCGATCGCCGCGATCTCGGCGGCATCCAGCGTGGTGACATCCTCGCCCTTCGCCGCCTTTGCGCGCTGGGTGGTGGCCAGGGCGATGATGTCGATGCCGCGGTCGGTGCCGACGACGGAGAAGCGGCCCTGTTCGAACTGGATGTCCGGCAGTGCCGCCTCCAGCGCCTCGCTGGCCGCGCGGCGGCCCTTCTCGATCACCGTGGTGGCGGTCTTGAGGATCGCCTGCCCCTCGGAATAAAGCGAGCGCGCGCCGCCGGTGCCGCCGCCGACCGGGATGATGTCGGTGTCGCCCTGCACGATGCGCACCTTCTCGCCGGGCACGCCCAGCTGGTCCACGGTCAACTGCACATAGGCGGTCTCGTGGCCCTGGCCGGTGGACTGGGTGCCGACGAACACGTCGACGAACCCGTCATCGGCGAAGCGAATCTCGGCGCGCTCGGTGGCATCGCCGCCGGTCGCCTCCAGGTAGTACGCCATGCCGATGCCGCGGCGGCGACCCTTCGCCGCACTGGCCGCGCGGCGGGTTTCGAAGCCGGCCCAGTCCATGGTTTTGAGCGCATGGTCCAGCACCAGCTCGAAGTCGCCGCTGTCATAGATCTTGCCGACCGGCGTGCTGTGCGGCATCGCCTCCGGCCCGACCATGTTGCGCCGGCGGAACTCCACCCGGTCGATCTTCAGCTCCCGCGCCGCGGCGTCCATCAGCCGCTCGACCAGGTAGTTGGCCTCCGGCCGCCCGGCGCCGCGATAGGCATCGATCGGCACGGTATGGGTGAACACGCCGATCACGTTGGCATACACCGCCTTGAAGCCATAGACGCTGGCCAGCACGCCGGTGCCGGCGAGCGTGGGGATATAGGGCGCGAAGTTCGACAGGTAGCCGCCCATGTTGGCCACGTTGCGCGTGCGCAGGGCCAGAACCTTGCCGGCCGCGTCGGTGGCGATCTCGCCCAGCGTGATGTTGTCGCGCCCCTGTGTGTCGGACACGAAGGCCTCCGAACGCTCCGACGCCCATTTCACCGGCGCGCCCAGCTTGCGCGCGGCGTAGCAGGTCAGCACGTGCTCGGGGTACAGGAACAGCTTCATGCCGAAGCCGCCGCCGACATCGGGCGTGATCACGCGGAACCGGTCCGCCTCCACACCGAACACGCCGGCGATCAGCCCCTTCACCAGCCAGCCGCCCTGGGTGTTGGCGTGCAGCGTCCAGCGGTCGGTGGCGGTGTCGTACTCGGCCAGGGCCGCGCGCGCCTCCATGGAGGAGACGATGATGCGGTTGTTCACCACCGTCAGTCGCGTCACGTGCGCGGCGCGGGCGAACTCGGCCTCGGTGGCGGCCTTGTCGCCGATCTCCCAGTCGAAGCACATGTTGCTGCCGGCCTCCGGCCACACCAGCGGCGCATCCTTGTCCAGTGCGGCGGCCAGATCGGTGATCGAGGGCAGGATGTCGTAGTCCACCATCACCGCCTCGGCGCCGTCGCGGGCCGCGCGCGGCGTGTCGGCGACGATGAAGGCCACCGGGTCGCCGACATGATGCACCGCGCCGTCGGCCAGCGTCGGGCGGGGGGGCGTGAACTGCTGGGTGCCGTCGCGGTTGTCCAGCACCACGGCGCAGGGCAGGCCGGCCAGCCCGTCGGCCTTGAGGTCGGCGCTGGTGAACACGGCCTTCACGCCCGGGGTGGCCTTGGCCGCCGCGGTGTCGATGGAAAGGATGGTGGCCGCCGCATGCGGGCTGCGCAGCACCACGCCGTACAGCGTGCCGGCGGGGGTGATGTCGTCGGTATACGACCCCGCACCCTTCAGCAGGCGCGGGTCCTCTACGCGGCGGACGGGCTGGGCGATGCCGAACTGGGTCATGGGCGGTTTCTCTCCAGGCGGAAGGTCGTTTGCCAACAGCATGTACGCTGCCAGGCCGAAAGGCCAAGGGGGATATGTCCGGATTCATCAATCCTCGGCGCCGTGCCGGGCTACCGGCGCGCGGCCGAAACGGCGGTGCCCGGCCTCGCGCAGCGTCTGGAACGTCACATACAGCATCGGGATCACAAAGATGCCCAAAAGCGTCGCCCCGATCATGCCCGCGAACACCGGCATGCCGACCGCCTGGCGCGACAGCATCGCCGCCCCCTGCGCGGTCACCAGCGGCACCAGGCCCAGCACGAAGGCCAGCGAGGTCATCACCACCGCGCGGAACCGCGTCCGCGCCCCGGCGGCCGCCGCATCGCGGATGCTCATGCCGGCCTCGCGCCGTTCCTTGGCGAACTCCACGATCAGGATGCCGTTCTTGGCCGCCAGCGCGATCAGCACCACCAGCCCGATCTGGCCGTACAGGTCCAGCGGCATGGACCGCAGGAACAGCCCGACGAACGCCCCCAGCACGCCGATCGCGACACTCAGCAGCACCGGGATCGGGATCACCCAGCTTTCGTACAGCGCCACCAGGAACAGGTAGGCGAACAGCAGCGCCAGCGCCAGGATCGGCCCGGTCTGCCCGGCCGAGCGCACCTCCTGGTACGACGTGCCGCTCCATTCGAAATCGTAGCCCGGCGGCAGCACCCGGCGCGACACCTCCGCCATTGCCGCCAGCGCGTCGCCCGAGGAAACCCCCGGCGCCGGCGAGCCGCTGACCGTGATGGTGCGGTAGTTGTTGAACCGGCTGATCGTCTGCGGCCCCAGCACGATGCGCGCCTCGGCCAGCGCCCGCAGCGGCACCATCGCGCCCCCGCGGCTGCGCACGCTGATGCGCCACACCGCCTCCATGTCGATGCGGTCGGCCGACTCGCCCTGGATCGTCACCTGCCAGGTGCGGCCGAACATGTTGAAGTCGTTCACATAAATGCCGCCCAGCGTCGCCTGCAGCGTGGTGAAGATGTCGGTCACCGTCACCCCCAGCGCCTGCGCCTTGTCGCGGTCGATGTCGAGGAACACCGAGGGTGTCGCGGCGCTGAAGGTGGAGAACACGCGCGCCATCCGCCCGTCGGTGTTGGCCGCCCCCAGCAGCGGGCCCAACACGCCGGCCATCTCCACCGGGTCGCGCCCCTCCAGGTTCTGCAGCTGGTATTCGAAGCCGCCGCCGGTCGAAAGTCCGATGATCGGCGGCAGGTTGAACGGGAACACCGCGGCCGTGCGCACGCCCTGTGCGGCGCCGAATACGCGCCCGATCACCGCCTGCGCCCGATCTGCCGCCGCGGTGCGGTCCTCGAACGGCTTGAGGCGGGCGACCATGAAGGCGGCGTTGGACTGCGCGCTGCCGTCCAGCAGCGAGAAGCCGACGATGGCCAGCGTGTTCTCCACCTGCGGCAGCCCGCGCAGCAGCCCCTCCACCTGGCCCACCACCGCGCGCGTGCGTTCCACGCTCGCCCCCTCCGGCAGCTGCACGGCGATGAAGAAGGCGCCCTGGTCCTCCTCCGGCAGGAAGCCGGTGGGGACGAACTTCGACAGGCTGAAGATGCCCAGGCCGGAGGCCGCCACCAGCACCAGCCCCAGGATCGAAACCCGCAGCAGTCGCCGCACGATCGCGGCATAGCCGTCGCGCACGCGGTCGATGCCGCGCAGCACCCGGCCCATCACGCCGCGGTTCTTGTCGGTATGGCGCAGGAACACGCCGCACAGCGCCGGCGACAGCGTCAGCGCGTTGATCGCCGACAGCAGCATCGCGACACTGATCGTCACCGCGAACTGGCGGAACAGCTGGCCCGACACGCCCGGGATGAAGGCGATCGGCACGAACACCGACAGCAACACCAGCGTGATCGCCACGATCGGCCCGGTGATCTGCGCCATCGCCTTCTTGGTGGCTTCCTTCGGCGTCAGGTGTGGCTCCTCCTCCATCACCCGCTCGACGTTCTCCACCACCACGATCGCATCGTCGACCACGATGCCGACGGCCAGCACCAGGGCCAGCAGCGTCACGGTATTGGCCGAATAGCCCAGCACCAGCAGCACCGCGATGGTGCCGATCACGCTGACCGGCACGGCGACGGCCGGGATGATGGTGGCGCGCAGATTGCCCAGGAACACGAACACCACCAGCACCACCAGCACGAAGGCCTCGACCAGCGTCTTCATCACCTCGCCGATCGTGTCCGCCACGAAGATGGAGCTGTCGTAGAACACGATCTTCTTCATGCCGGGCGGGAAGCGCCGCTCCTGCGCATCCAGCGTCTCGCGCACCCGGCGCGAGGTTTCCACCGCATTGGCCCCGGGGGCGAGGTAGATGCCGATCGACACCGCCGGCTGGCCGTTCAGCCGCGATTCCGTGTCCTGCGCCGCCGGCCCCAGCTCCACCCGTGCCACGTCGCGCAGCCGCAGCACCGAGCCATCGGGGTTGGCGCGGATGATCACGGCGCCGAACTCCTCCGGCGTTGCGCGCCGCCCGCTGGCCTGCAGGTTCATCTGGATGGCATTGCCCTCCAGCGTCGGCTTGGCGCCGATCCGCCCGACGGCGCCCTGGGTGTTCTGCGCCTGCAAGGCCGCGATGATGTCCGACGGTGCGAGGTTGAGGTCGGCCAGCCGCGCTGTCTGGAACCAGACCCGCATCGAATAGTCGAGCGCCCCGAACATGAACGCCTGGCCCACCCCGGGCACGCGGGCGATGGCGTCCAGCACGTTGATGGTGACGTAGTTGGATACCATCAGCGGCGTCAGCGCCGGGTCTTCGGCGTAGAACTGCACGAACTCCAGGATCGCGGAGCTCTGCTTGGTCACTGTGATGCCCTGGCGCTGCACTTCGGCGGGCATGCGCGACAGAGCGGCCTGGACGCGGTTGTTGACGTTGACCGTGTTGATGTCAGGGTTGGTGCCGAGGTCGAAGCTGACGGTCAGCGAATAGCTGCCGTCGTTGCTGCTGTTCGACTTCATGTACAGCATCTTGTCGACGCCGTTGATCGCTGCCTCCAGCGGCTGCGCCACGGTGCTTTCCACCACGGCCGCCGAGGCGCCGGGGAAGCGGGTGACCACGCGCACCTGCGGCGGCACGATGTCGGGGAACTGCGCCACCGGAATGCGCGTCCAGGCGATCAGCCCAGCCATCACGGTGATGATGGCGATCACCACCGCCAGGCGCGGGCGGTCGACGAAGATGGCGGAGAACATCGCCTAGCCCCGCGGCGCCGCGCCAGGGGAGGAACCAGGCGGCGAACCGGGCGCCGCACCCGCCGGCACCGGGTTCACCACCATGCCCGGTCGCAGCCGCTGCAACCCGTCGGCGGCCACGCTCTCGCCCGCCTGCAACCCGCCCGCGATCACCGCCAGCCCGGGCGGGGAGGGGGCGAGCGTCACGCGGCGCTGTTGCACCTTCTTCTCGGCATCGACGACGAACACATACGAGCCCTGCTGGTCCGACAGCACCGACGCGCGAGGGATTGCCAAGGCCTGCACCGGCGCCACGCCCTCCAGGAACACGGTCACGAACGCGCCGTCCAGCAATTCGCGCGCGCCGGGCTCGCCTTGCTGGGCGCCGGGGCGCAGCGGGTTGGGGATGGTGGCGCGCAGGGTCAGCGAATCGGTGTTCGGCGCCACCGACGGGTCGGCATAGTCCAGCGTGCCGGCTTGGCCGTAGATGCGCCCGTCCGGCAGCCGCAGCCGCACCCGCAGCGCCGCGAAGCCGCCGCGATCGGCATACCGGTTTCGCAGCTCCAGCGCCGCGCGCACCGAAACCGGGAAGGTCACGTACATCGGGTCCTGGCTGACGATCGCCACCAGCGTGCCGGAGCCTGGCGTCACCACGTTGCCAGCCGACAGCGCGGCGCGGCCGACCCGCCCGGCGATCGGGGCGCGGATCTCGGTGTAGCCGAGGTTGATCCGCGCGATCTGCAACTGCGCCTGGGCTGCCTGCAACTGCGCGGTCAGGCTCGCCTGCTGCGCCACCGCGTCGTCTACCGAGGAGGCGCGGCCGGCGCCGGAACCGATCAGCGCGCGGGCGCGGTTCAGCGTGGTGGTGGCGTTGGTCAGCAGCGCCGTGGCCTGCGCGACCGCCGCCTCCCGCGCCGCCGCTTCGGCCGCGAAGCTGCCGCGGTCCAGGCGGAACAGCATCTCGCCCGCCGCCACCTCGCCGCCCTCGGTGAACAGCCGCTCGGCGATGAAGGCGGTGACGCGGGCGACCACCTCCACCCGCTGGGCTGCCTGGATGCGGCCGGTGAATTCCTGGCTTTCGGTCACCGCGCGGGTTTGCGCGGCCACCACGCCCACGGTGGGCGGGCCGGGCGGCCCCATCTGGGCGCGGGCGGGCATGACAACAATGGCCAGCATGGCCAAAGCCAGGCCCGGCGCGCGAAGGAAAGCCATCTGGTTCGACCTCGGCGTGTCTCGTTGCAGCGCAGCATGGCACAGGACGCGCCGGCCTTGCGAACCCCCTGCAGGGGCGTCACCCTACATGGCAGCAGGGGAGCAACGCACCATGGCCGAATTCGTCACCATCTGCGAAGTGGGGCCGCGCGACGGCCTGCAGATCGCCAAGGGCCGCATGCCCACCGCGGTCAAAACCCGCTGGATCGCCGCCATGGCCGCCGCCGGCCTGCCGCAGATCGAGGTGGGCAGCTTCGTCTCGCCCCGGCTGATCCCGCAAATGGCCGACACGCCGGAGATCGTGCGCCGCGCCGTGCTGCTGCCCGATGTCACCGTGGTGGCCCTCGCCCCCAACCTGCGCGGCGCCCAGGGTGCGATGGAAGCCGGCGCGCACCGCATCTCCATCCCCGTCTCCGTCACCATGGGCCACAGCCGCGCCAACCTGAACCGCACGCCCGACGAACAGGTGGCCGAGATCGCCCGCATGGTGGCGTGGCTGCGCGCGCAGGACCGCACGGTGCAGGTGGAGGCCGCGCTGTCCACCGCCTTCGGCTGCTCCTTCGACGGCGAAGTGCCCATCGCCGACGTGGTGCGCGTGGCCGAGGGCGTGGCCGCCGCCGGGGTCGACGCCATTTCGCTGGCCGACACGGTCGGCTACGGCCACCCTTCCGACATCCGCGCCAAGGTCCGCGCGGTGCGCGCGGCGATCGGCCCGGTGCTCCAGGGCCTGCACCTGCACGACACGATGGGCCTGGGCCTGGCCAACGCCCTGGCCGGGCTGGAGGAGGGCATCCGCAAGTTCGACAGCGCGCTGGCCGGCCTCGGCGGCTGCCCTTTCGCGCCCGGCGCCTCGGGCAACATCGTGACCGAGGATCTGGTGTTCCTGCTGGAAAGCCAGGGCCTTGCCACCGGCGTGGACCTGGCGACGCTGATCGCCGCCCGCGCCATCCTGCGCGAGGGCCTGCCGGACGAGGCGCTGCACGGGCAGGTGTCGCGGGCCGGGATTCCCAAGACCTATCGCCGTCCCGCCTGAGCCATGTCATCGTGAGCGATGTAATCGGGGCGCGACAATCAATAAACCGCAACAATATCAGTGTTTCGGTGCGATCATGGCACTGCATCGGCCGATGACCCTGGCATTGCGCATCGCGCCTACCCATGTGCAGTGCTGGTGAACGACTGAACCCACCCCATGGCGGCACTGTTCCGCGATGCGCCAGATCTGGATAAGTCCAGGGCCGGCCGCGCCCCGGCGCCTTCGCTGTCTGGCATTTCCCGTTCGTGTCAGCGCCGCGGTGGAACCCGGCGGCGGTGTCGCTCCTTGTCCCGGGTGGTTCGCCGGGTCCGGCAGGTCGAAGGAGGCGAAGGCATGCCGCCATCCCCGAACGATGACACACGTCTGGTCATCGTCTCCAATCGCGTCCCCGCGCCGCACGACCGCTCCGCCCAGGCCGGCGGGCTGGCGGTGGCGCTATCCGACGGCGTGCCGCCCGGCTCGCTGTGGTTCGGCTGGAGCGGCAAGCGCAGCGCCGACCCGGGCCCGCCAACGGTGCAGATGTCCCACGGCATCGCCTATGCCACCATCGACCTCACCCCGGCCGAGTACCAAACCTACTACCAGGGCTTCTCCAACGCGGCGCTCTACCCGCTTTTGCTGCACCGCATCGGCCTGCTGCGCTTCCGCAGCGATGAGTACGAGGGCTACCGCCTGGTCAATGCCCGCTTCGCCGCCACGCTCGCCCCGCTGCTGCGGCCGGGCGACCGGGTGTGGGTCCACGACTACCACCTGTTCACGCTGCCGGAGGAACTGCGCGCGCGCGGCTTCACCGGGCCGATCGGCTTCTTCCTGCACACCCCCTTCGCCCCCGCCGGCCTGTTCGCCGTGCTGCCGCGCGCTGCTGCGCTGCTGCGCGGCCTGTGCGCGGCGGACGTGCTGGGCTTCCAGACCACGCAAGACCGCGCCAATTTCCTCGACACCGCCGAGCGCCTGCTGGGTGCCCAGCCACACGGGAAGCAGCCGGGCGGGGCAGAGGCGCTGCTGCTCGACGGACGGCTGGTGCGCCTGGTCGTCACCCCGGTCGGCATCGACGCCGACGGCTTCGCCGCCACCGCCCATGCCGCCAGCACCGACACCGCCACGCGCCGCCTCGCCGACAGCCTGGGCGACCGCGCGCTGGTGTTCAGCGTCGACCGGCTGGATTACACCAAGGGCCTGCCGGAACGCGTGGCCGCCATCGGCCAGCTGTTCGACCGCCATCCCGGCTGGCGCCGGCGGGTGAACTTCCTCCAGGTCGCCGCCACCTCGCGCCAGGACGTGGGCGAATACCAGCGCCTGCGCCGGGAGCTGGACCGCGGGGTGGGCGACCTCAACGGCCGCGTCGGCGAGCCGGACTGGACGCCGCTGCGCTACATGACCCGCGCGGTGCGTCGCGCCAGCCTGGCCGGCTTCCACCGCCTCGCCGATGTCGGGCTGGTGACCCCCCTGCGCGACGGCATGAACCTGGTCGCCAAGGAATTCGTCGCCGCCCAGGATGGCGAAGACCCCGGCGTGCTGGTGCTCAGCGCCTTCGCCGGGGCCGCGGAAACGATGGACGCGGCGCTGGTGGTGAACCCGTTCGACGCGGAATCGGTGGCCGACACGCTCGATCTCGCCCTGCGCATGGACCTCGCCGAGCGCCAGGCGCGCCACGCGGCCCTGCTGGTGCGGGTGCGCGAGGATACGGCGCAGCAGTTCTGCGCCCGCTTCCTCGCCGCCCTGAACGCCGTCGCCCAGCCGGCAACGGTGCCGAAGCCGGCGCTGCGCACCCATCCGCTCCAGGCCGCGCCACCCATGCCCACGCTGTCGCGGACGGCGCTGCCGAAAGCGGCGATCGCATGATCCGTGCCCGCATCGGCATCCTCGGCGCCGGCAACCGCGGCGCCACCGCCTATGGTCGCTACATGCTGCGCCGCCCCGACCTGGCCGAGGTGGTGGCCCTGGCCGACACACGGCCCGACCGGCTGGAGGCCGTCGGCGACGAGCATGGCGTGCCCCCCGAGCATCGCCACGCCGACTGGAAGGACCTGCTGCGCCGCGAGCGCGACCTCGACGCGGTGATCATCGCCCTGCCGGACCGGCTGCACTATCCCGCCGCCATGGCGGCGATGCGCCGCGTGCCGGCGATCCTGCTGGAGAAGCCGATGTGCTCCTCCCCGACCGAGCTGCGCGCCCTGCGCGCCGCAGCGCGCCGCTGCGGCACCGACATCACCGTGGCGCATGTGCTGCGCTACACCCCGTTCTTCCTGCGCATCCGCCAACTGCTGGAGCGCGGCGCGATCGGCACGCTGCAGACGGTGCGCCACACCGAGCAGGTCGGCTACTGGCACTTCGCCCACAGCTACGTGCGCGGCAACTGGCGCCGGGAAGACGAATCCAGCCCGATGATCCTCAGCAAGGCCTCGCACGATTTCGACATCCTGCGCTGGCTGGTCGGCGCACGCTGCACCCATGTCGAATCGGTGGGAAGGCTGGGCCACTTCACCCGCGCCAACGCGCCGGAGGGCTCCACCGACCGCTGCGACCAGGGCTGCGCGGTGGAGCGCTCCTGCCCGTACTCAGCGCTGCACATCTACCTGGATCGCCTGCCGCCGCAGAACGCCTGGCCGCACGACGTGGTCTCGCTGGACACATCGCCGGCCGGGATCGCGACGGCGCTGCACACCGGGCCGTACGGGCGCTGCGTCTATCGCTGCGACAACGACGTGATGGACCACCAGTCCGTCACCCTGGGCTTTGCCAACGGCGTGACTGCCACGATGAACGTCTCCGCCTTCACGCGCGACAACACCCGCACCCTGCATTTGATGGGCAGCCTGGGCGAGATCATCGGCGACTTCACGGCGGGCACCATCTCGGTCATCGATTTCCGCACCGACGAGGTGCGCACCAGCACCATGGCAATGGCCGCCGATGTCACCCATGGCGGCGGCGACGACCAACTGATGGCCGATTTCCTCGGCCGCACCCTGGAGCGCAAGCGCCGCGGCGTCTCGCCAGACGCGCTGACCTCGCTGGAGCAGTCGCTGGAAAGCCACGACATGGCCTTTGCCGCCGAACGCTCGCGCATCGCAGGTGCCCGGGTGGCGCTGGCGCGGCGGCGAGCGGAGGTGAAGCCGGACGCCTCGGCGGTGCCGCCCCCCCAGCTGGAGCCGCCCCATCTGGCGGAGTCGACACCCCTGGCGGTGTCGGACGCCGTGGAACCGCCGGCAACCGAGCGGGCCGCGGAGTAGGTCATACCAGCCCGCTTCTACCAACCGTCATAATGAATGACCCTTCGTTAGGCAAGGCCAGGGCTTCGCCGTCGCGACGCGAAGCCGCGCCACGGGGACCCACCAGGTCCCGAGCGCGCCTTCGCGCGACGGGCCGAGCCCCTGGACCTCATATCATTGAAATAGATGGGTTTCCAAAGGCCCTCGGCCTTTGGCGGGTCCCTCGCGGCGCGCCTTCGCGGCGCGACGGCAGAGCCCTGGCCTTGCCTTTCTAGATCGGTCAACAGTTAGGATGGCTGATATCAGATCCGCCGCAGCGGGATCGACCAGGCCAACGCGCTTGCCACCGCCGACAGCGCCGCCACGGTCAGGAACGCGGCGCGGAACGCCTCGCGGATCTCTGCCTGCGCCTCTGCCGCGCGCGCCGGCGACAGGCCGGACAGCGCCGCGCGCCCCTCCTGCACGATGCGGCCGAACAATGCCGCGACCTCTCCGTCCATCGCCGCGAGCGTCGCGAACAGCACGGCGCTGACCACCGCGGTGCCCACCGCCGCCCCGATCGAGCGCGAGAACTGCACGCTGGCCGAGGCCGCGCCGAGCTGCTTCGGCCCGGCCAGCAGTTGCAGCGTCACCTGCACCACCGGCATCGCCGTGCCGGAGGAAAGCGCGATGCCGCCCAGCAGGAACGATAGCTGCGTGTTGGTCAGCCCATGCCCGAACAACGCCAGCGCCACCACCAGCACTGCGCACACCGCCTGGCCGATGGAGGGCACGATGGCGGTGTAGCCGGTGCGCGCGATGATCTGCCCGGTCATCAAGGAGCCGACCGCGGTCAGCGCCGTCAGCGGCAGCATCAGCAGCCCGATCTCGCCGGGCTGCACCCCGCGCACCACCGACAGGTAGATCGGCAGGAAGGTGATCAGCGCCACGATCGCCGCCCCCGAGGCGGCGGCCAGCGCATCCGTGCGCCACACCGCACTCTGTTTCAGCAGCGCCAACGGCAGCAGCGGCGAGGTGGCGCGCCGCTCCTGGCGCAGCAGCAGCATCAGCGACGCGCCGGCCAGCGCCAGCAGCCCGGCCATCGCCGGCAGCGCCGCCGCCTCGAACCGCCGCGCCTGTTCCAGCGCCAGCAGCGCGGGGGCGATGAACAGCGCGAACAGCGCCGCCCCCAGGAAGTCGAAATGCAGCTTGCCGCCCGCCGGCACGCCAGGCCGCAGCCGGAACGCCAGCACAATCGCCAGCAGGCACAGCGGAATGTTCACCAGGAACACCGACTGCCAGCCCCAATGCTGCGTCAGCCAGCCGCCCGCCACCGGCCCGAACATGCTGGCGCTGACATAGACGCTGGCGTTGTAACCCTGGTAGCGACCCCGCTCGCGCGG
>Ga0105050_10005162_pt1 | contig 16901 bp, 15 predicted proteins | sample FRY01_FD_78088 | JGI IMG/M metagenome (GOLD analysis project Ga0105050, IMG submission 78088) | Freshwater microbial communities from Lake Fryxell liftoff mats and glacier meltwater in Antarctica - FRY-01 | ecosystem: Environmental > Aquatic > Freshwater > Ice > Glacier meltwater ... | reverse complement strand
TGGTGTCGGTGGTCGCACCATCCTCTAAATAGCCCATTTTCCGCGGTTTCACCCTTCCGATGTTTGCACCCGGACACAGGATGGTGAGGGTGATGACTGGCCCATCTCGTACCAGAACCTCGAACCGTTTTTTGCCGCCAACGATCGGGTTATGGGGGTGGCCGGCCTGCCCGGTGACCCGGCCTGTCCACCCAAGGACGGCTTGTTGCCACCCGTGCCACTGGGCACGCTGGGCGAAACGGTTGCCCGTGGTTTCAATGCGCTCGGCTGGCACTGGTGGCCATCGGAAAGCGCAATTGCCACCGTGCCGTACCATGGTCGTGGGGCGTGTCTGAATCTCGGCCCGTGTGCATCGGGCTGTGCACAGGGCGCCAAGGCCAGTGTCGACATCACCTACTGGCCGGAAGCTATCCGCCGGGGTGTTGAACTGCGCACCCGATGCCGGGTACGCGAGATCACGCTGGACGAGCGGGGTATGGCGCGTGGCGCCGTGTACTTCGACGATGCGGGCATTGAACACGAGCAGCGTGCACACGTCGTCATCGTTGCCTGCAACGGTATCGGCACGCCGCGGTTGTTGCTCAATTCCAGTTCGGGCCGATTTCCGAACGGGCTCGCCAATTCCAGCGGCCTGGTCGGACGCAACCTCATGCTGCACTGCATGACCCTCACCCAGGGGACCTTCGAGCGTCCGCTGAGCGGATGGCAGGGGCCGATCGGCTGTTCGTTGTGGAGCAAGGAATTCTACGAAACCGATGTGTCGCGCGGCTATGCACGCGGATACACCATGGAAATACTGCGGGGCAGCGGCCCGGTAGCCACCGCCCAGGGTGGACTGATGCGCGGCGCCCTGCCGTGGGGTCAGGGGCACCATGCCGCGTTCCGGGCAATGTTTGATCGCACGGCCACCATCGTAGCGGTAGGTGAAGATCTGCCGGAGGAAACCAATCGCGTGACCCTTGACCCCAACACCAGTGACAGCCACGGCATGCCCGGTGTGAAGGTGCAGTACCGTCTGGGTGACAACAGCCTGCGCATGCTGGCCCACGCCGGACAGCGGGCAACCGAGGTACTGCAGGCCGCAGGTGCTGTGTCCGTCGCGCCGACGCTCACCGAAGGCATCTCAAGCGGACATGCCATGGGCACCACGCGGATGGGTGTGGATCCCGAGCGCTCCGTCACCAACGCCTGGGGGCGTTGTCACGACGTAAGGAATCTGTTCGTCGCCGACAGCAGCCTGTTTGTGACCGCAGGCGGCGTCAATCCGACCAGCACGTTGCAGGCACTGGCACTATACGTTGCCGATCAGATCAAGATGCGACTGGACAACCTCTTCGACTGAGACCCTCTTCGACGGGTAACACAACGTCGCAGCCTGGTTCTGCAGTCCGTGTCTGCCTTCGACCTCGGCAGCAGGTCCAGATCGTGCGCCCACCGCGATCCAGCCGTTACACTGCGGGTGTTATCAACCCGAGTGCCGTGAACGCCGATGCCGCAGTTCAACATCGAGGAAATGCAGAATCCGCGGGTGTACCCGCATGCAGTGACTGCTGTTCGTCTGATCCAGACCCATATCTCGTGGGTCTGTCTGGCCGGCGAATTCGCCTACAAGATCAAGAAGCCCGTCGACTTCGGATTTCTGGACTTCTCTACCCTGGCCCGACGCAAGGCACTGTGCGCTGCGGAGTTCGAACTCAATCGCCGTTTTGCGCCCGCGCTGTACACAGGCGTCGTGCCGGTCGTGATGGTGAATGGCGAACTGCGAGTTGGCGGAGAAGGCGAAGCCATCGAGTGGACTGTAAAAATGCGCAGATTCCCGCAGGAGGCTCAGCTTGATGAGCGTCTGGCCCGGGACGAACTGACCGCGGCTGATCTCGCCGCGTTTGCCGTGCAACTGGCGGCCATCCACGAGCGGTTGCCACGCCTTCCACCCGACGACTTCGGCACTGCCGATGCCGTCTGGCGCCCGGTGGCGGAAAACTTCCTGCAGGTGGCGACGACCAGTCTGCGCAGTCGAGCGACTGAAGCGGTCAGCAACATCGAAGCGTGGAGCGCCCGCCACCATCGGGCACTGCGCGTTACCCTGGATCACAGACTGGCGGAAGGTTTTGTCCGCGAGTGCCATGGCGACTTGCACCTTGCCAATCTGGTTGACCTGGACGGGCAGATCCTTGCCTTCGACTGCATCGAGTTCAGCCCTGCCTTGCGCTGGGTCGATGTCATCAGCGATGTCGCCTTTCTGGTGATGGATCTGGAGTGCCGGTCACGTCCGGATCTCGCCGCAGCATTCATCGATGCGTATCTGGCCGCCAACGGTGACTATCAGGGCGCTGCACTGCTCGGTTTCTACAAGGTGTACCGCTCGCTGGTACGGGCCAAGGTCGCAGCACTGCAGCACGATGGCGGAAGCGGTGAGCCGGATGTGCTGCGCGCGCGATTCGATCGCCATGTCGCCTATGCGGCGTCGATCGTGACAGGGCAAGCCACGGTGATATATCTCACCTGTGGTGTATCGGGTTCAGGCAAGTCCTGGTTGAGCGAACGTCTTGTACCGCTGCTGGCTGCCATCAGGATCCGCTCCGATGCGGAGCGCAAACGGACACTCGCAGGGGATGCGGCCGACTACAGTGCGGACGCCATCGCGGATGTCTACGATCACCTGCTGGCGGCGGCAGCGGCGGTGGTTGCGGGAGGGATATCGGTGATCGTCGACGCAACGTTCATCGACGCGCAGATGCGAACACGTTTTGCGGACCTTGCACAGACCCTGGGTGTGCCACTGTGCATCCTCTGCACACGTGCGCCGCGGGATGTGCTGGAATCCAGGATTCGGTCGCGGGCCTTGCAGGGCGCGGATCCGTCGGATGCAGACCTCCAGGTACTTGAAGGTCAACTGGCCCGATTTGATGAGCCGGAGGGAGACAATGTCGTGTACGTCGACACCTCTGAGGACATCGATGTCGAGGCGGTGGCGCGTGGGTTGAGGAAAGCGATCTGACCGGGACCCAGCCACCGTTCGCGAACTGGCTGGCGATGAGGCGCATCTTCGCTGGGCGGAAGATGAACCACCGACGGTCAGCGCCACGATGTCTTTTCGCGCATCTCGTCACCCTCGTGACAAACCTTCACGAATCGTCCGGGCTACTGCCGTGACCCAAACCGTTGCAGCGCCCGCTGACTATCTTCGTTGCCGGGGTCCAGTTCGAGCACCCGTCGATAGGTCAATTCAGCTTCCTGCCAGCGCTCCGTTGCTTCCAGGGCAGCAGCGCGGAGTTGATGTGCCTGCAGATGATCCGGCTGCGAACGGATTGTCTGGTCCGCGTCCACCAATGCCTCGGACTGTTTCCCGTTCATGAAGCGGGCGACAGCGCGCTGGTAGAGGAGATGCGCGTTGCCCGGTTCAATGGCGAGTGCACGAGTGAAATCGGCAATTGCCTGATCGAACTGCTTGAGGAAGCGGTAGGTCATGCCGCGATTGAGCAGCGCGTTGCTGTTGTCGGGGTCTAGCCGTATGGCCTGATCAAGATCTTCGATCGCCCGGGGAAAGCGGCTCGTCATCAGGTCCATACCGCCGCGGCTCGAAAATGCATCCACATTCTGTGGATCGATGGCAAGGACAGCATCAAAATCGGCGCGCTTGGTCCATCCGGCCAGCCATCGTCTGGAGGGCGCCCCGACTGTTGAGCGCGTCGACATGCCGGGGATCATTTCGAGGGCTCGATCAAGATCTTCCAGCGCCGCGTCCACTTGCCCGGCCTCTGCATGGCAGCGGCCACGTATGGCGTAGGCTTCGGCGTCTCGCGGCCGTACCGCAATCTCCTTGTTGATATCCGACATCGCTTCGCCGAAGTTGCCCAGGTAATACTGGACCATGGAACGATTGTGCAACGCATCGGCATGGTCCGGATCTCGCTGCAAGGCTTCGTTTGTGTCCGCAAGGACCCGTTCGAGATCCTCTGCAACAACGTAGGGGAGCGTTCAGAAGTTCGCGAGGTGTGTCTTCGTTGGTTGGCTTCCATTTTTCATGCGACCCTCGGCGCCGCAATCCTGCTGGTCTTGTTGAAACTCATTCGTTGACGACAAGTGCGTAAATGCTGGTGTCGCCCTGTCGTACCAATTTGGGTGTACGGTCTTGTCGATGGGAAGGGAACCTGCCGCCGCTATCGATCGGTCAGCGTCGTCAGTATGTCGGCGTACCAGGCACAGTTCAGCCCCAGCGCCTCGTCCAGAACCAGGTCGCGGTCCCCCAGATCGAGCCGTCCCGAGTGCACACCGAGCAGCAACCATGGCAGGTCTTTCAGATCCGTTTCCCGGTTGGCAACGCGCATCACGACTGGCGCGCCACTGGTGCCCCGGTGGGTGCGCGCATCAGTGAGGAAGTACCCTTCGCCCTGGAAGCGCAGACCGAACGATGAGGCGACCACCGCATGGCGCACGACCGGCATGTGGTGCAGTGCGTCATGGAAGCCGAGCGGGAATCCCACCACCAGCAGGGCGGTACCGACTTCAACGAGGTCGGATGGCTGGGTCAGATGATCGGGTGTGAAGGCACGGTAGACGGCTGTGTCGGGTAGCGCAGAGCGCTCGATTTCGATCACTGCGACATCGATCTCCCCGGCTGTGTCGAGGCCCTGGCGCCAGATGCTCTTGCCTTTGCTGTACAGCAGAATGGAGAAACCCGTGGAACTGGCCAGGTTGTCCTGATCGATGTGCAGTTCGATCTCGATGCGATCCGGGAAGTGTTTGGTCGGTTCGTCGATCACCACGTGCCGGCTTGTCACCAGAAACAACCGCCCGTCGCGCTCGAAGAAGAACCCGCTGGAATTGGTCAGTGGCCGTTGTTGCTCGAAGGTGAGGATGCGTGCTGCCGTGAGCAACAGGGGTTCGATCATTGCACTGTCCTGCTCGCTGATGATGGGAGGCTGTCGTTCTTTGCCCGGATCTTGCTGGTCTGGTCGCCGCCATCCCTCACGTAGCTCCGAATCCATCGATAGTAGACTCTGCCGATATGCCTGCCGTCCACCTGAGCCGATGGAGCTTGATGATCAGTCCAGGGTTCGCCGGTACCGGAGCCTGGCCAGCCCACACACCAGGACTGTATAAATCGACAGCGCCAGCAACGCTGTTTGCACGTCGCTGGATGAAGCGCCCTTGAGCATCACGCCACGTACGAGACGCAGGAAATGGGTGAGTGGCAATACTCCGTCAATCGATTGCGCCCACTCGGGCGTGCCACGAAACGGCAACATGAACCCTGACCACAGCAGCGTTGGCAGGAGGAAAAAACGTCAGCTCCATCGCCTGCAGTTGCGATTTGGCGATGGTCGAAAACGTGAATCGCAGCGCCAGGTTGGCAATCACAAAGATCGTGATTCCAGGCAACAGAAGATTTACGCTGCCCACAATGAGAACGTCAAACAGCCATTTCGCGGCGAGCAGGATCACAGCGGTTTGAACAGCTCTCCGATCAACAGACAGGGTGTTATTTTGCGGACCACCACTTCTCCCTGCCGGGCTGGTCGGGCCAGTCAATTCTCGATCGCCCCGCGCTCCACCTCCGGGGTCATTGACATCGCGGCAATCATCACCAGGGTCATGGTCATGATGGCCCCAAGCAGCCCGGGCACGATGTTGTGCCGGGTCAGACCTTACAGGTTGTACCTGCCGATAAATGACGATTTCGTAAGGCGCCGTCGGCCCTGTCAGTCAACTCAGGGCGCCTGCGAAGTGTGGGCGCAGTGCCTGAGCGAAAAATGCCTCGACCTGGCCCAATGCATTGGCGGCGCCGGATGGGTCCGTCGCGTCCGCTTCAACCCGGATTTGTGGACGATCCCAGCACACCTTCGATCCGGTGGCCGCAGCGGCGCCGCTGGCCGAACTCAGGGTGACTCGGGCGACGTTGCCGGCCTTCTTCTTCGCCGGTCCCGGCGGTCTCGAGTGGCTCGGTGAATTTGGTGAAAAGGTGATCCACACGGGCGGTCATTGACAGCCGCCCCCCCATAGGCCAATGAAAACAGGCCGATGAAAACAGGCCGATGCAAACAGGCGGACGACAACGGAGACAGAGGATATGCCGAGCTTTGATCTTGCAGGAAAAGTAGCGGTCGTTACCGGTGGCGGGCAGGGCATCGGAGAAGGCATCGCCATGGCGTTTGCTGAAGCCGGTGCGGCAGTGGTGGTTGCCGCACGTCATGCCGACCGTATCGCCCGGGTGGCGGAGGAGATCAACGCGGCGGGCGGCAAAGCCCTCGCCGTAACCACCGATGTCACGGATCGGGCGGCTCTCATCGCGCTCGCCGATGCCGCAGTGAAGACGTTCGGCGGCTTGCACATCTGGGTGAACAACGCCGGTGGCTCGTCGGTGCGCACGCCACTTCGGGAGTTGAGCGAAACCGACTGGGAAGACTGCCTTCAGGTCAATCTCACCGCTGTCTGGAATGCTTCAGTCATTGCCGCCGAGCGGATGACCGACGGGGGCAGCATCATCAACGTGACGTCGCCTGCCGCAACCAGGGCCGTGCCGGGCAGCGGCCACTATTCGGTGGCGAAAGCGGGCGTCAACGCGCTGACCCTCACCCTTTCGGTGGAACTCGCTCCGGCGATTACGGTAAATGGCATCGCACCGGGGTTTGTGCCCACCGAGGTGATGATGACCGCGCTGCAGATGGACGTCCCGGCACTGGAGAAGATGGCGCAGTCACGCATTCCGCTGAAGCGTCTCGGCACGCCGGATGACATGGCGGGTGCAGCGATTTATCTGGCCAGCGATGCAGGCAGCTGGGTGACCGGGCAGATTCTCACGGTGGCCGGGGGGCTTTGATCGCTTCGATAGAGACCTTTGCAAAACCGGGCTAGTACGCACTTCTATCATCGAGGGCTCGATATTCAGGGCCGGTATCGATACAGCTTCGACGATTCGCTGATCGTCGCCGCAGCGCTCGAAGTCGGGTGTACGCGTCTGTTCAGCGAGGATCTGCAGGATGGGCAATTGATCGAGACGCTGACCATTGAGAATCCGTTCCTGGGGAAGTGAACCGGCTGGATGTGTGCAGGATCGATTACATCGAGCAAAACCGGACGTTGCTTGCGAAGCCGAGGTGAAGGCGGAGCGTCTCGAGTTGGCATAGACGTCTGGATGGCACGCGATGGCGAGAAGATCTATCTTGTCGACGGCATCGCCGATCTGACGTATGCGAAACGGAGCTTCCCATGCGGGATAAGTCATTGATCCTCCTGATCACCTGTACGTTGCTGGCGTGGCACGACGCGGCCGGTTCAACCCCGCAGGATCCTGCCCGGGTGTCGAATCCGAACGAACGGATACTGCGGGAATCCGGTTGGGAACTGGCCACACGGGATGCAGGCGAACGCCATCAAGCCCTGCAGACGATACGCAATGAAATCGCATTGAAGGCAGAAGCGGATCCGGAGTCGGTTGCCTTCTTTCGGGTGCATTTTGCGCATCCACTGACGCTCGCCGAAACCGCAACCCTGATTGAAGCAACGTTCCTCTACATACATGAACTGCAATTTCAGCAGATCGATCCTTCGACCGACCAGATCTGAGGCACCGGTGTGCGCGACTATGAACTCTATACCGGGACCGCACTGGATCGGCTGGTGTACTTTCAGCGCCGCTCTCAATTTCAGCAGGCTGCGGTCAAACACCTGAATGCCGGTACCGGGACCTTTTCCACGCCGCCCGGGATTGTTGATCCATCCCTCTACGGCATCGCCGGCCATGCCAGGAATGGTGCGATGCAAAGACTGATCGATGATCAACCGGATGAAATCTTTTTTGTCCGGATTGCAATGGGCATGCCGGCGTACGAAATCCTGGCTGCTTCGCTCGCGTCGTTGCAAGACCGATTGTTGCCAATCCCCGAATTGCCGAAAGGAGTGCCGTGATCGGGGCTAGGCGCCCGCTCGGAATCATCATCGCCCGGACTGTCCGCCACCCGCGGAAAATGCGATCCTCCTGTCTCACAAAAATGGCGAGTGACCGATGCACTTGCCCGTCACCAGGAACGGGAGTCTGAACATGATTCGAACGGGATTCATCGCTGCGGCGCTGTTGTTCACGGGGTGGGTATCGGCAGCCGAGCCTGACTTTTCAAAGGTCGAGATCACCACCATTCCGCTCGGCGAAGGTCTCGCCATGCTGATGGGACAGGGCGGCAATATCGCAGTCTCCACCGGCAGCGATGGTCCGGTAATTGTCGACGACCAGTTCGCGCCGCTGGTACCGAAAATCATTGCGTCGGTAAACAAGCTCCAGGCCGGTCCGGTGCGTTTTGTGATCAATACCCACCATCACTTCGACCACACCGGTGGCAATGAACCGTTCGGCAAGGCAGGTGCACTCATCTTTGCCCACGACAATGTGCGGGTACGCATGTCCACCGAACAGTTTTCCAAACTGATGGACCGCAGTACGCCGGCCGCCCCGGCCGCCGCTTTGCCGGTGGTCACCTTTGCGGATGGCGTCACCCTGCACTGGAACGGCGAGACGATTCGCGTCGAACATGTTGCGCCGGCGCACACCGACGGCGACAGTCATGTCTGGTTTGAAAAGGTGAACGCCGTACACATGGGCGACACGTTCATGAACGGCTTTTATCCTTTTGTGGACATCGAGAGTGGCGGGACGCTGGTGGGTCTCATCAGTTCCGCTGAAAAAGTGCTGGCGAAGGCCAACGAACAAACGAAGATCATTCCCGGTCACGGGCCTCTGGCAACACGTGCCGACCTGCAGACATTTCATGACATGCTGGTGGACGTGAAGGGCCGCATCGAAAAAGGCATCGCCAGCGGCGTGACCATGGAAGCCTTCATCAACAGCAAACCGCTCGCCGACCTCGAAGCGGAATGGGGCGATGGCTTCCTCAAGACCGAGCAAGTCATCACGCTGATGTGGATGAGCCTCACCGGCGCCTGAAGCCGTTCACCACCTATGGTTGCGTGCCTTGGCGGCATTCGCGGCGGTGCCCGCTGCTGGCGGTGGTCGAAGATCATGCGGATGAGGGACGACTTGCGAAATGCCCCGTTATCCTTCCCCGTCCTCACGGTCAGCCTGATCGTGCGTCGGGAACGCCGCATGCCAGATGGGGTCAGATCGCGAAAAACCTGTGGAGTAGAGATGTGACCCCCATCCTCGCGGCCCGCCACCTGCGCAAGACGTTCGGGACGAGCGTCAGGGCGCTCGACGATGTCACGCTGGAGGTCGCGGCGGGTGAGTGCGTGGCGCTCGTGGGCGAGAGCGGATCGGGCAAGACCACGTTGCTGCGGTGCTTCAACGCGATGCAACACGTCGACGAGGGCCAGGTCGCCGTCGAGGGCGACGCGGTCGAGTCGCTCGACCCCGTCGCGCTACGTCGGCGCATCGGCTACGTTCCCCAGGATGGCGGCCTGTTGCCCCACTGGTCCATCCTGCGGAACGCGTCCATGGTGCCCTGGTTGTGCGGCCAGGCCGCGTCCGCCGAGGCCGGGCGTGCAGCACTGGCGCAGGTCGGACTGGACGCCGATGAGTTCGGCCAGCGCTATCCCCATGAACTGTCCGGTGGCCAGCGCCAGCGCGTCGCCATTGCCCGTGCCCTCGCGGCGTCCCCGCGAATCGTGCTGCTGGATGAGCCCTTCGGCGCGCTCGATGCCATCACCCGCGCAGATGTGCAGGCGATGTTCGGCACGTTGCGTCGCGAGACTCACGTAGCCGCATTGCTCGTCACGCACGACCTGCACGAGGCCGTCCGGCTCGCCGACCGGATCGCAGTCATGCGCGGCGGACGCATCGAACAATGTGCCACCCCACGCGAGCTGATGGATGCACCAGCCTCGACGTACGTGACCGAGCTGTTCGCGCGCTCGCGCGTCACAGCGGCGGAGGTGCCATGAGCCGCGTCTGTTGGGGCTGGATACTCGTCGGCACGCTGCTCCTGCTCCTCAGCGCCAGCGTGTCGGCGCAGCCCCCGATCGTCGTCGGGTCGAAGCCGTTCGGCGAGAGCTACCTGCTTGCCGAGTTGTTCGCGCAGATCATGGAGGCGCGCGGGCTCTCCGTCACGCGTCGGCCGGGCCTCGGAGGTACGGAGATCGTGTTTCCGGCACTCGTCCGCGGGGACATCGACCTCTACCCCGAGTACACGGGCAGCGGCCTGCGCGTCATTCTGAAGCAGGACAGCAGCAAGCTGCCGTTCGAGGTGTTCGACACCGTCTCGCGTACGTTCGCGGCGCAGTACGACCTGCGTTGGCTGCCGCCGCTCGGGTTCGAGAACACCTACGCGATGTCGGTGCGTACGGAGATGGCCGAACGTCTCGGCTTGCGGACGTTGAGCGATGCAGCGCGGGTGAGCAGCACGTTGCGCGCAGGGTTCACGGCCGACTTCATCGGACAGGTCGACGGGTTGCCGGCGCTGCGCGACGCCTATGGGCTCGCGCCCCGCGAGGTCAATGCCCTCGCGCCTGCCGTCAAGTACCAGGCCCTCGCCTCCGGCGCGGTCGACATCATTGACGCCTACTCGACCGACGGCTTGCTGGCGCGCTACCCGCTGACGGTGCTCGAGGACGACCGGCGCGTGTTCCCGCCGTATGACGCGGCGGCGCTCGTGCGCGGTGCCGTCGCACGAGACCGTCCAGCCGTCATCGCGGCCCTCTCGGAACTCAGCGGACGTCTCGACGTCCGGCTGATGCGACGTCTCAACGAGCGCATCGAGGTCGACGGCGAGCCCGTGGCACGCGTTGCCGCTGACACGCTACGCGATTTGGGCCTGGTGTCGTCGGACGTGACGCCGAGGAGCACCTCGCAGCGTGACCGTTCGCGCAGCACCGGCGCGGCTGGCGTACTCGCGTATCTGCAGGCCGAGCGACTGAACCTGTGGCGGATGACCCTGCGCCATCTTGTCCTCGTGGGTCTCTCGCTCGGGCTGGCGGTGCTTGCGGGCGTCGCGCTGGCGTTGTCGCTCAACCGAATCCGGTTCGCCGAGCCCGTCATTCGTGCGGTCGGCGTCCTGCAGACGATCCCGGGACTCGCACTGCTCGCCTTCATGATCCCGGTCCTCGGCATCGGCACGCTCCCTGCCGTTACCGCGCTGTTCCTGTATTCCCTGTATCCAATCGTGCGCAACACGTTCACGGGCATCCGCGGGGCAGACAGCGGGGCAGTCGCCGCCGCCCATGCATTGGGCATGACACCAGGGCAGGTGTTGCGTTACGTGCGCCTGCCGCTCGCCTCCCCGATCATCGTGGCCGGCATTCGCACGGCAGCGGTCGTGAACGTCGGCACGGCGACACTCGCGGCGTTGGTTGGCGCCGGTGGTCTCGGCCATCCCATCGTCGCCGGCCTTGCTCTCGCCGACACGCGCATGATTCTCTCGGGCGCCATCCCGGCGGCGCTGCTCGCGCTGGCTGTCGATGCGTCGCTCGGCTGGCTGCAGCGGCGGGTCACCCCGGCATACGCGCGGGGTCAGGTCTGAAGTGGCCCACCTCGGGGTCAGGTCTGCGCGTGCACACGCACGCGTTTGCGATACTGCCCGCGCTGCAACTGAAGAAGCCCGTCTACTGCGAGAAGCCGCTCGGCTATGGTCGGGCTCTGGTCCGTGTGTTCCCGCGCAGGTCTTTTGATGTCCAGCGATACCGTCAACTTCTAACATCTGCCGGCCTGGCCGGATTTTCACGGCTTCTTCGAAGCATCACACTACCAGGCACTGCCTGGGGGCTGGTGGATGCTGGTGGCTGACATCAGGGGCGCGACCGGCGCTATCCAGGCTGAACGCTACAAGGATGTCGTGAAGGGCCACGGCTGCGGCGGACGAATATCCACGTCGTCTCCACACTTCCTGCACATTCCCGGCTTCTACTGAAACTCCATCCCGTTTTCAGGTGAGATCATGCAGGCACACAACCCGTGGTCCCGGAGTGTACTCACGCCGCTGAAGCTGTTCGTGTTGACGATGCTCAGCGCAATCGCCGGTTGTGGAGGTGGCGGTGGTAACTCCGCTTCTGCGGCGCTTGCACCAGCGGCTGCAACACCACCGGTTGCAGCGACTGCAGCGGCACCTGCTGCCGCGCCGGCCGCCAACGCCATGGATACGACGCTGCGAGAACTGATCGAGGCCAATCGTTTGACGGACGACGCCGCGTCCAACCGGACAGTGCCCGCCATCGGCGACCCACTCCCGCAACTCGGCAAGAAGCTGTTCTTCAGCAAGAGCCTGGGCGGGGACATGGACGTTGCCTGTGTCAGTTGTCATCACCCTTTGCTCGGCGGCAGCGATACGCTGTCACTGCCGGTGGGGATCGGTGCCGTGAATCCTGACGTACTGGGCACCGGGCGGACGCAGGCAACCACCGGCTTGCCCAACGTGCCGCGCAATTCACCCACGGTATTCAACGCCGGTTTGCATGATGGCGGGATGTTTTGGGACTCCCGCGTCGAAAGCTTCGGCAAGGAACCCGATGCCAACGGCGCACGCTCCGACATCCGCACGCCGGATGTCGCTCCGGGCACCGCCGATGCCGGTGCCGGCGAATTTCTGCCCACCGCACAGGCACGTTTTCCTGTCACATCAATCGCCGAGATGCGCGGCGACGTGATTGAAGCAGGTGCAGGCAGCGATGCAGTTCGGACACATCTGGCCGCACGCATCGGTGGCTATGGCGTCGGCGCGGACGAACTTTCAACCAATACCTGGCTGGTGGAATTCCGCAGTGCCTTCGGGCAGGGTACGGCCGAACAACTGATCACCTTCGACCGGATCGCCGAAGCCCTGGCAGCTTATGAACGCTCCATGGTCTTCACCAACAACCGGTTCCGTGACTACGTCAGCGGCAATCTGACAGCACTCTCAGCCGCCGAGAAACGAGGCGCCATCCTGTTTTTTACCGAGCAGGCCAATGGTGGCGGCGGCTGCACCAACTGCCACAGTGGTGATGCGTTCACCGACGAACTCCATCACACCGTCGCCTTTGTCCAGTTCGGACCGGGCAAGGGCGATGGCAACGACGATGACTTCGGCCGCAGTCGGGAAACCGGCGACGCCGCAGATCAATATCGTTATCGAACGCCCAGCCTTCTCAATGTGGAGGTGACCGCGCCGTACGGGCACGCCGGGGCTTATCAGACGCTTCCACAGGTGCTGGCGCACTACAACAATCCGGACGGCACGGTCGACAACTTCTTCGATCAGGGCGGCGCTTGCTCCCTGCCCCAGTTCGCCAACGTGGCCGGTTGCGCGGCGCTGTATCCGGCCAGCCGTGACAACAGCGCTGCGGCACTGCGCAAACTGCAACGGGAGCGCAACGCGGGCTCCTCGGAGTTTCCAGCAACCAACCTGAATAACAATGAACGAAACGATATCGTCGCCTTCCTGACGTCGTTGACCGATCCGTGCGTCCGCAGCCGGGTTTGCCTCACGCCGTGGATCGCCAACCCGACCGATGCCGGACCCGACGGGCAACAACTCAATGCGCGCGATGCCAGCGGCAATCTGCTGTAATCAACCGGCACCTCACGGATTCAACAGCGATGCGATTCACCATCACCGTCAAGTTGTTGCTGGCCTTTCTCGGCACGACCACGCTGGTGCTCGTCGCGGCGCTCGGTCTTGCGCGCTGGAGTTTCAATCAGGGGTTTCTCGACTATGTGAATGCACTGGAGACCGACCGCCTGAGCCACATCGCCGATGACCTGGCCTCCCACTACAACGTCGCCCGACTGTCCTGGGACGCATTGGACGAGCCAACGTTCCGTCACATCGTCAACCGCCACTCTTTCGGTGAACGCGCAGGACCACTTGAGAGAGGTCCACCAGAGGGAAGTCCGTCTGAGAGAGGTCCGTCTGAGAGAGGTCCGTCTGAGAGAGGTCCGTCTGAGAGAGGTCCGTCTGAGAGAGGTCCGTCTGAGAGAGGTCCGCCTGGACGCCCGCCCAACTTTCAGGGCGGTCCCAACCGCCCGTCGATTGCGTTGTTTGACCTCAACGACACGCTGCTCGCAGGCCACGTCGCTCAAGGCAGCAGACGCGCCGCCAGTGAAGATCTCGTGCGCGTTCCTGTCATGCACAGCGATGGTCAGATCGGCGAACTGCGCAGCCAGGTACAACGCAGGCTGACCTCACCCCTGGAAACCGGCTTCGCCCGGCAACAGCGGGAAGCGACCTGGCTGATCGCCATCGGGGCGGTGCTGCTGTCACTGATCATCTCCTTTGTAGTCGCGCGTTCCATGGTCGCGCCGATCAAACGAACCATGGGCAGCGTCAAGCGCCTGGCCAGCGGCGACTATGCCAGCCCGCAACCGGAACTGCGCAGTGACGAACTTGGCGAACTCGCAGCCGATATCACCCGCCTGGCGACCGCACTGCAGGCCAATCAACAGGCGCGCAAACGCTGGCTCGCGGACATCTCCCATGAACTGCGTACGCCGGTCACCGTACTGAATGCCGAGTTGCATGCCCTCAAGGACGGCGTCAGGGCGCTGGATGTCGAGCAGTTGCAGTCGTTTGACCAGGAAGTGACGCGGTTGCAGCACCTGATCGAAGACCTGTATCAATTGTCCCTTTCGGACATCGGCGGACTGCGATACGAATTTGCCGAGGTCGATCTCTCCGCCCTGCTGGCAGGCACCGTCCCCGCCGACCCGCAACTTCTGGAAGGGCTCACGCTCAACACCCGGATCGAGGAACATCTCGTCGTCCGGGGTGACATCAACCGGCTTGATCAGTTGATGACCAATCTGTGGCGCAACGCACTCACCTACACGGATCGACCCGGACACATCCAATGTACCGCCGGCCGAATCGGCAAGGAGATCCGTATCGTGCTCGAAGACAGCGCCCCGGGAGTTGCGGAACAGTCGATCGACAACCTGTTCGACCCGCTGTTCCGTACCGAGTCCTCCCGCAGCCGCAAGCACGCCGGGGCCGGACTCGGACTTGCCATCTGCCAGAACATCGTCCTTGCTCACGTCGGGACGATCACCGCAGCAGCTTCCTCTCTGGGTGGTCTGCGCATCCAGGTGGAGTTGCCCGCATCGTGACCCATGTGCTGATCGTGGAAGATGAACCCAAGATCGCCGAGGTGCTGCGAGCGTATTGTGAACGGGAGTCCTGGCGAGTTTCGGTTCACCTCGACGGCGCCGTCACGGTCGAATGGATTGTTGCTGAACAACCGGACTTCGTGGTGCTCGACCTGATGTTGCCGGGCAAGGACGGGCTCACCATCTGCAAGGAAGTCCGCCGGTCTTCCACGGTGCCGATCCTGATGTTGACCGCGCGGGTGGACGAGATCGACCGTCTGCTCGGTCTTGAACTGGGTGCCGATGATTATGTCTGCAAACCCTTCAGCCCGCGCGAAGTGGTGACCCGCATCCGCACCATTCTGCGACGTGTCAACCAGCCACCCGCGCGCGTTGCGGACGGTGCGCTCAGCTATGGCGGTGTTGAGATCGACACGGACGGCTACACCTGCTCGACCAACGGCGTGCGGCTCGACCTCACCCCCGTCGAAGTCCGCATCCTGGCCCATCTCATCGCTCGTCCCGGCCGGGTGTATTCACGGGACGCCATCATCCGCGCCGCCTGGGAGGATGACCGGGTGGTCAGCGACCGGACCGTGGACACCCATGTCAAGAACCTGCGCCGCAAGATCGACAACGCGGGCGGCCAAGGCGAGATCATTCGGTCCATCTATGGTGTGGGGTACAAGATCGAGTAGGCTGAAAAATGCCTGTTCGATCCGTGCGGCCATGTCTGACTGAAACCTATACGCCATGGTCGTCAGGGGTATAAACCTGCTTCGTCTGCCCGCGCAGACGCCAACAGCGCGTGCGGACCTTCACCAATTCAAGCCAGCAGATGTCGTATTGATGAACGCACGGTGCACGAACTTCCCTGATGCCTTTGATGACTTGGGCAGATCGTCCAAAACCGGCTCAACTGCAGGCTAACCGGAGCCGTCTGTCGCCCATGACGTCCAAGCCAATCACGATGACATCGTTGGCGCCCATTTCTTGCTCCTGCGACTGCCTGTCTCCCGTACTTGGATGGTCGCGAGGTCTGCCGACCCCGGTCCGGTAACACACAAAGCACCTGCCTGACCACTTATGGTGCGAAGTTCAATGAGCGACTTGCAATCCCCCCACAATCTGCCGCTTGCACGTCGGGATCATGAACCTGTATCGATACCGGGCAGCCGCAACACATTGCACCGAACCCTGCTGCAGGCCCTGATCTCCTGACCGGTTCGTCCGACGAAACCCGTCGCAGGCGCGCCGACCATTTGGGGCTGCCCGATTGATTGCAGAGCCTGATCAGGTCTTACACTTCAGAAGCGACGGCAAAGAGATAACAGAAAGCGACAGAAGGAGCCAACGGTGGGGCACGTGCACCCCGAGGACATGGACCTCATCACTGCCTTGTCGCGCGGCGAACAGGCAGCCTTTGACCGATTTTTTGAGACCTATTTCAACCGGTTGTACCGATTTTGCCGCCTGCGATTAAAGGATGACCATGCATGTGAGGACATTGTGCAGGAAACACTGATCAAGGCACTTCGCAGTCTGCCCGGTTTTCGCGGAGATGCTGCACTCTTTACCTGGCTCTGCCAGATCGCGCGCAGCGAGATGAGCAACTGGTATCAGCGCAATAATCGGCACATCGAAAACACGGTCGAAATCGACGGTGACCGAGTGCCGCCGCTCGCCCTGGTGGACACCAATGGCGATCTGGAAGCGCAGGTCACCACGGTGAGCTCTGTGGAGCGTGTACTGGCAACGCTGCCGGAACCCTATCGGACCGTACTCGAACTGAAATATCTCGAAGGGCTGTCCGTCACCCAGATTGCCAGCATACTCACTACCGGAGATGTGGCGGTCCAGTCGTTGCTGGCACGGGCTCGCAAGGCCTTTCGCGAAAGTT